>ERZ791765.47-NODE-47-length-167542-cov-18.984476_pt1 | contig 167542 bp, 142 predicted proteins | sample MGYA00509949_ERZ791765 | MGnify/ENA primary metagenome ERZ791765 (study PRJEB30046, sample SAMN00791980) | human gut metagenome | study: EMG produced TPA metagenomics assembly of the A metagenome-wide association study of gut microbiota in type 2...
TTTGCGGACATTTAAGAAGATATAAAAAGATAGTCAAAAAGACATATATAATTTTATTAAAACATTTAAAACACCAGAGGCTTGTTATGTATATGATAGGCGTTCAAACAAAATTTTAAAAATAACGGATGAAGCTTATGAAGAATTAAGTAATAATGGCTTGGATATGAAAAAGCGGAAAAGATTTCAGGAAAAAGGATATCTATTAGAAGATACTTTGGAAAAGATTGAACATCCGGATACAGAGCTTTTAAAGCATTCATTGCAATCAAAGATGCAGTATATAATTTTGCAAGTGACACAGGAATGTAATTTGAGATGCAAATATTGTGTATATGGTGGAGGCTATGAAAACAGAACACATGCACATGAATTTATGACTTGGGATTTAGCCCAAAAATCGTTGGATTATTTTTTAGAACATAGTGGTCAAATGGAAGAACTTACAGTGGGATTTTATGGTGGTGAGCCAATGCTGCAAATGGATTTAATAAAGAAGTGTGTAGCTTATATGGAAATGCGCGTTCCAGATAGAAGGGTTGGATATACTATGACAACAAATGGAACGTTGCTTACAGTAGAAAGAGCAAAATATCTTTTAGAGAAGGATTTTAATGTTGTGATTAGTTTGGATGGTGCGAAGGAGGATCACGATAAAAATCGTGTATTTAAAGATAGTGGAAAAGGTTCTTTTGAAGTCATTATGAAAAACTTAAATGAAATTAAAAAAGAATGTCCAGAGTTTTTGAAAAAAGTATCTTTTAATACAGTGTTAAATTCAAACTGTGATTTTTCGTGTGTAAGAGACTATTTTAGTATGGATGAACTCATGCAAGATGCAACGTATGTTTTGAATTTGGTTGAAGAAAATGGTGCAAAAGAAGAAATTTTGTATAGCGATTCATTTCGGATAGAGTATCAATATTCCCATTTTTTGATGTTTATGTATATGTTAGGAAAATGCGATAGAAAATATATACTGAATTCTCAAATACAGGAAATGGAATATTATCAATACATATATCAAACAATGAAAGAATCCGATTCTTTAAAGAAAACAGGTCATCATAACGGACCATGTATTCCGGGAGGACGTAGATTATTTGTTTCTGTGGCGGGTAATTTTTATCCATGTGAAAAAGTAACCGAAGGACCAGGAATGAGAATTGGAAATATAGAAGAAGGAATAGACATAGATGCATCTAAAAAGTTGTTAAATATAGGAGCTGTTACAGCAGAACAATGCAAGGATTGTTGGGCTTTAAGATTGTGTGGTCAATGCGCAGCAAAGTGTACAGAAAATGGAGAGATATCATGCAAGAAAAAATTATATCAATGTGTACAGTCCAAACAAATGGCAATGAATGATTTAAAAGTTATTTGTATGTTGCGAGAATTTGGATATGATTTTGAGGGGGAAGTAGTATGAAAGTATTGATGATTTATCCGTATGTTCCGACATTACGTTTTTTAAAAGACTTTGCTGAGATGATAGAAAACTATCAAAAGGTTATCCTTATACCTCTTAGCGGTACTGAAAGGTCGAAAGTCTTAAAGAAAAATACTAATATATGGGAATATTTGGACAATTGGGAAGAAGGAATGTATGAAGCGGATACAATATTGCTACTGAATGGACTATATTCTGGAGAAAAATATGAAGAAATTATTGATTTTGGAATTGATAAGGAAAAGGAAATTTTAGTAGAAAAAACGGTTTGGGATATTTTAGATGATGGCAGAAGAGAAAAAGTCCATCTGTTATTTGATTCGGATACATGGAAAGAAATACCGCCCGACACTGCATTACGAGAACTTGACATACCTATCATCTCTGTAATGGGGATGGGTCCTAATACGAATAAATTTTATATGCAGCTTGCTTTGAAAAAATATTTTGAAGAAAAAGGATACCAGACCTTAGTTGTAGGTAGTAACGAGCTAAGTACTTTATTTGGCGTACCTATGTTACCAAGTAGTATGTTTGAAAATATTAGTTTTCGTCAAAAAATATTAATTTTAAATCAGTATATTTGTGAGAAGGCAAAAGAATATCGTCCGGATATTATTATTATTGGCTGTCCAGGTGGGATTATGCCTTATGATCGTCATGTTAATAACGGATTTGGAGAAATTCCTTTAGTTGTTTCAAAAGCTATTCCAATAGATATAAACATACTTCTTACATATTACATACGGAAAGAACTGCTAGACACAGAGTATATAGCATCCATAAAAAAATATTGTGAAGAGAATTTTGAAACAAGTAATGTTTTCTTGGGGATGACAGGTGTAGATGTTCAATATAATGAGGAACGGAATCAGGTAGAATATATGTTTCTTGATGAAAAGACAGTCCAAGAAAGTACTGGAAGGGATTTGGAAATCTTTAATATGATGAAGCGAGAAACTCCTAGAGAAATATGCAGTATTATAGAAAATATTTTGAAAGTTGATTTTGAAGTAGTATGAGGTAAGATATGGAACAAAAAGAAATAAAAGATATGATAAAAGAGATTGTATGCATGATATCAGGAAAAAAGATGGAGATTGTTGATGATATGAGTCTTTTTAAATATATTAACGCCTTGGATGCAGTTTATGTAGTAATGGAGATTGAGAAAAGGACTGGAAAGAATCTGTCAGGCAAATTTAAAAACAAATCGGATGTTATGACGGTGACTGGTTTAACAAAATTATTGCTATAACTACTTATATGTATGTTTATAGATAATCTTTTATGAGAGGGGGGAATCAGCGATGAAGAAATTAGCAAAAGTACATAATCGTAAAAATACGGTTAAAGCACTTAAAACTTGTGGTTGCCTTTGCATTTGCAATTGCAGAAGCTCAAAGACAAAATCATCAGTAAGTTACAATGGTTCTGTAGCTGGCGGTGCTATTACAAGTGTGAACTAAAAGGTGTGGGATTATCGGGAGTATTTCTGATAATCCCCTCTTTTTATGGTATAATGAAAAACAAGTAATTTGAAATAAAAACAAAATTACTTTTATAATAGACTTTAAAGGAGTTGGAATAATGAAAATTGTAGTAATAGATACAGGAATAAAACAATCATTTGCACAATATGTAGATGAGTTTTATTACATAGAAGGGCAGGAAGTTTACAAAGGAAATAAGGATACAGAAAACGATCATGGAGGTATATGTGCAGCAATTATAAAGAAATATTTCACAGAAAGTGAAATAGTCAGTATGCAGATATTGGATGAAAATGGAAAAACAGATATAGACCGATTATTGTTAGCATTGGAATGGTGCTTAAAACAAGAAATTAACATTATTTCCTTGAGCTTAGGTAGTGTGTTCAGTGAAGATAAACAAAAAATGGAAAACGTCATTCATAAATTATTAAAAAAAGACATTGTTCTTGTTGCTGCTGCTAATAATACGAATACTGTAACATACCCGGCATCAATGGAGGGGGTTATTGGAGTCAAGTGTGACTTAAGCGACACTTTAGTAGCACAACAAATTTTTGTGGACACAGAAGATATTCGAAATATTGAGGTAACAGTAGGATCACTAAAAGACTGTGATGGATTAAAACAATATAATTTAGGATATCATAATAGCTTTGTAGTTCCATATGTAACGGCACAAATTGCCAAGAAGTTTAAAAAGGGAAATGTTCCATTAGCAGCCTTAGATTCAAATGTGAAGTGTGTACCAAAAGAATTTTATATGAATTCTTTTCCATTTTTATACAAAACGGAATCAATTGTTGTAAAACTTTCTGGAAAAGATTATGAGGAAAACCAGCTTTTAGAAATTGTAAAAATGTTTCGGAAGGAGGGATACGAGGCGATTGGCCTTTTATCACACTCTTCAGATTATAGATATTGTTATAATTGTGAAGAAAAAAATGGATTAAGTAGCAAAGAAAACTATGACTTTATATCCAAGGCACTCAATCCAGATATAATATTTTCAAGTGGTTTGAATTTCGAAATGACAAAAGACATAGAAATTATTGTAGATGATAGTAAAGAAACTTTTCTTGAAAAAGATCAGCAATGTGATTCTGTAAAGGCAGACAGAGATAGATACGAAAATTCCAGCTATTTAGGTTCTATTGGAAATTATGGTATTACAATAACGGGTGATGTCAAAACAATCACAAATGAAAATGTATTTTTTGACGAAGATATTTCAGAAGAAGAAAGGGAATTGATTATAAGCAGAGTTAAAGAACATATAGGAATTATGGAAGAAGATGACCAGGGGAAAATTTTTATTTCGACAGAAGATATTTACACGGAAAAGATTATAGAAACATTAGAAGAAATTTTTTCTTAGATTTCAGAAGAGGTATAGGGAGGAAGTGCGCAAAAGTTATAGATTGCATTTTGATGATTTAAGAAATAATGCTGAAAAACTGAGTTGCGACAGATAGAGTTAAATAGAATGAAAACGATATTGATAATAGAAGATGATATAATGATACAGAATGCATTGGGGGAACTGCTTAGAGTAAGTGGTTATCAGGTGTTTCAGTCATACAATGGAATGGAAGGGGTAGAGAAATTTAAAAAGAACAAAGTAGATTTGATATTATTGGATATAATGATGCCTGAGAAGGATGGATTTGATGTATGTAGAGAAGTTCGTGAGATGTCACAAGTACCGATTATAATATTGACAGCATTAGATGAAGAGGATGCGGAGGTGAAATGTTTTGATTTAAAAGCAGATGACTATATAGTAAAACCTTATTCTGTCCGGGTAGTATTAAAACGGATTGAAGCAATATTTCGTAGAGTGAATGTAGGAAATCAGCAGGAAGAAGATTGTCTAGTATATGAAAATTTAAAATTAGATCTGGCCAGCAGAACTGTTTATGTAAATGGGAAAGAGGTTTTTTTGACACGAATAGAATTTGATATTGTGAAATATTTGATTCGCAATCAAGGAAAAGTTTGTACTCGATATGAATTATTAAGTGAAGTGTGGGAATGTGAATATTGTACTGGAGAAAGAGAGGTAAATTTCCATATTATGAATTTACGAAAAAAAGGAATTCAAGGAATACAAACAGTAAGGGGGATCGGATACAAAATTGGGAAATAGATTCAAACAAAGTTTAGGATTAAAATTTTTCATGGGAACAATCTGTGTACTATTGATATCAAGCATTCTTGTCTATGTGACAGCGATGCTTGCGATACCATTTACTTATCAGAAAAATGTAAGTGTACAGTTTGAAAACAACTCGGCAGAATTTTCCCAAAAACTCAATAAATGGACAGTAAATGAGGCAGAAGACAGGATCTATAATTTTTGTATTGACAATGGTGTGATTGCACAGCTAAATTCTGGGAATGGGCAGACATTTACATTTGGAGACATGGAAAAAATAAAAGAAGTAAAGTCAGAGCAGATTGTAAGTATTGCGTATGATGTGGCGTTTAAAGATATAAAAAGTGGTAACAGTTTGGTCTTTTTTTTGATAGATTCTTCTGGAATGCAGAATATAAGACAAAGCTTTTGGGATAAGATTCCACTAATAACAGCGATTGTATTAATAGCTTCTATTATAGCTGCATATTTATGTTATCGAATATTAATTAAACCGATTATCTATTTAAGCAAAGTATCAAAAAGGCTGGCAAAGCTGGATTTTACATGGAGATGTAATACTCGAAGAAAAGATGAACTGGGAGTACTTGCAGTTAGTTTGGAATCTATGAGTCGAAACTTGCAAAGGACATTAGATGAATTGAAAATGAAGAGTGAAGAACTGGAAAAGGATATTGTCATTATAAAGAATATGGAACGACAGCGCAAGAGCTTTTTTGCGGCAGTATCTCACGAATTAAAAACACCTATTACAATCATGAAAGCACAATCAGAAAATATGCTGTATCGGATCGGAGACTATGCAAATCGAGATAAATATTTACAGGAAAATCTACTTGTATTGGATGAAATGGAAAAACTGGTTAAAGAGATTATATTGATTGCGAAGTTGGATGCAAGCGATATTGACCAGCCGTTTGAGCAGATAAATCTTGAACAAATTCTTGTGCCTTGTGTGAAGAAAATACTTCCGGTAGCAAACGAAAAGAAAATAGAAATACAGAATAACGTGGAAGATATTCAGATTTGTGTAAATAAGCGACTGTTTGAGAAAGCGCTATCAAATGTGATTTTAAACGCAGTACAGTATTCGCCCGCCGGCGAAAAAGTGATCATAAAACTAGAAAAAAAATGTCTACAAGTAATCAATACAGGTGTACATATAGAGAACATGGAGGATATTTTTCAACCGTTTTTTCGAGTGGAAAAATCGAGAAATAAATCGACTGGTGGTACTGGGCTAGGTCTTTATATCGTTAAGATGATTTTGGACTTGCACCATATTTATTACAAAATTGAGAATATATCGGAGGGTGTGATGTTTAAAATGGTTCTTGATAAGAAATCTCCCTGAAATGTCCCAAATATAGAGAAATAAAAGGTTGCTTTTGAAAGAGGTTCAGAGAAGTTTCGTGAAGAAAATAATCATTCAAATGGAATGTATAAATTAAAACGGTTTAGAAAAAAGAAGAATGGATATGTAGAACGTGAGGAATTGAGGTGGATAGTCAGAAAAAAGGTAGGATAAAGTTTGTATTTGGAGGTGGTCACAATGGTAGAAAGAGAGCACAAAATTTCATGTAAAATAAGAGAAGAAAAAGTATAATATGTTTTTGACTGCAGGAAAAGCGAAAATCCCGTATTCTATGGTGATTTTCGCTTAATTTATTTTCATGCGGAAAGAAACAGTTGGAAAGAAATAGGTAGCAAGAAATAATAACTGGTAATATTTGGTAAAGGTCTAGATAGACTAGCAATCTTTGGGTTCTTCTGATATAATTTCAATCAACTCGGAGGGACTGCAATTTAATACTCTACATAACTTTTCTAACGTATCATAGCGGATAGAAGTAGTCTCATTATCAATGATACGTCGGAGATTTGTATAGGTCATACCCATTTGATTATTTAGCCAATATCGTGACTTGTGTTGCTGTTTTAGTATTTCATTTACTCGTAATCGTAGCATCTGTGGAACCTCCTTTAGTTATTTTCATAATAACCAATATCTGCTATTTACATAACTGCTGTAAAGAGTATATACTGTGGACAGTAGATATATTTGACCTGCTATTTTATGAAAGGAAATGATTTATGGATCTTGCAGCTCTTTTTATAAAGTCAATTCAATGTTGCCAGGATGCAGAATACGTATTACAGGCATTAAATTGTGTGAATAAGGAGTTTTCAACTTTTTTACGTCCAAATACGAGAGAAGAATTGTGTATTCAATTTTTCTTTGAATGTGAGGGGGATGTTTTGAACCCTAAGAAGGAATATTATGATTTAATTGAATTATGGAAGGCAGCTGAGCCATATATTTGGAATTGGAAGCAATCTGATATTATGGGATTTTGGGTTATGCATATGATTTCTGAAACGGAATTGGTCTGGCAGATTAATCAATATAATCAGATAATAGATCGTGAATCAGGAAGACATTTAAAAGTATTAAAGGAGCTTTCGGAGTCAATAGAGGATATTTCAAATAAAAAGTATATGGTAGATTTTCTCTCAGATTGTTCATACTGTGGAATCCAAGGCATATATTCGCTTAATCGATTTGATGAGCAGTGTTATCATCCTTACCGGGATTTTCTCATGCGTAAGTTATACTATTTGCTCTGTAATGGTGGAGAAGTAGTAGTTGTAGCTGGGGAAAAAGGATTAACCCCAAGACGAATATTTTGTTTTAAAATGAAAGATTTTTTATGGGAAAAAAAGGGAGTACGAAGTAAAAAGCTAAGGCATCAGGTATTAGAGGAAAATCTAGAAATTCGTAGAAAATCAGTAATTCCGGGATTTTTGCTGGATGATTTATGGTAGGAGAAAATATTCTTCCTAAATGTTATAGTATGACAAGTACAAATAACATTTAGGAAGATGTTGTTTCTTTCAGAAACAAATAAACAAGGTATCAGCATTACAATATTTTATCATTCAATATTATCTCGTCAATACTTACAGAGGGAGTTTCGTTAAGTATTACATATTGTCCAATAGCTTGGTTTACAATACTGCATAAAAAACTATATTCTTCGTTTGTGATTGCGAATGTAATTTGATTTTCTTTCACTGCTAATATCGTAATTTTATGTGTTTCAAGTAATCTGTTTTTTATAAACCATATGGCAAGGGACTTGGCAGGAAATAGTTCTTCGGCATCCCATGAAAAAACATAGCGAATGGAATAGTAGGGATCCTGCATCTTTTGGGTTCCATCGTATGTAAATATATAATCTTCAGGAGTTTCTTCTAAAAAGGCATAGTTTTCAGAAAAGTAATAGTTTGAAGGAATAAAAAATTTTCCGATTGCACGTGCAAGACACATTTTATGAAAGAGCATATCTTGCTGTGTTGTGTCTATCTTTTCCAGCTTTTTATCTAATATACGATATGTTTGATAATAAGCAGGAAGAATATCCAATATTGAACCTTTTGTATGAATATGAATGAGTGTATTCAATAAAGATTCGATAAATATGCCCCAGTTATGTATTGGCAGACAAATATCAGCCGTCAGCCGTAGACTAAATATGGAAACATAATATAAGTTATGCTTGAACAAGAAGTAATACAATAAATATGGTTCATAACATATTATTTTTCGTACTTTGCTACGTGAAATATAGGGTAAAATATGTTTGAATAGTGCCAAATTATCAGCATGAAAGATATAAAATTGTTCTTTTACATACATTAGAAACCAGTATTCATTTTTAATTTCTACTATTTCAGCCGGTAGTATCGGTGTTTGAAGAAGATCAAATAAAAAAAGTTCTATTCGTAGCGCTTCTACTATTTCTAAATCAATAATATGTGCCGCAGATAATTCTTGCGCAGAAAGTGCCCATGTCTTAGGAAGACGTTTGAGTGGCGTTGGTACGGATAGTACAAGTTCTGGGGTATTTTGGCAATTATAGACGCTTAAAATTTTAGAATCTTTTTTGAGGGAAGGATTCGGTTGCTTTTTGGATGGAGTGCTTACACTTTTCAATTCGGGTTTTGACGGAACTTCTTTTATATCTTGAGGATATTCTTTGGGTGCAGAAGTTGGTTGTTTTACAGGGTATTTGCTACTTTTTCCTTTTTCCGGTGTTTTCGAAAGCTTCTTGCTAATGTGTTCTTGCGATTTACCAGCAAGTAAGCCTTCAATTGGAGGAGCCGTTGAGATACTTGGCTTTGCGGCAGTAGCAGAATTACTTGCCACCTTTTTTGTGTATTCTAATTGAAAACATCGTTTCATGATGTCTGCCACATTTTCATCTGAGATTTTTTTAGAGTCAAATCTGGTAAGATTGGTCAAATATTTATGCATGATTTCAAAATCAGCATTGAATAGTTTATTCTTATTATTTTGTTTTAAAGCGGTCATGATTTTATGATCAATAGATAATAAGTCATTTGCAGAACTTGGGACAGTTTCTAAGTATTCATAAGCAAGACGGTTTAAAGGCACAACTAGAACTTTTGACTTATCAGAAACAGGTATCATGGAACGAAAATGGCGGCAGGTCAGACCTGCTTTTTTTAATGAATTAAGGTGGTCCCAACTATTGAGTGCATAAGAGAGTAATATAGATTCTTCATTTTCATAGATATTTTTGTATAGGGAGGAATAGGGACATAATTGGCATATGGAATTACATTTGTATTGTGTAATAATCGAAAAGCATAATTCCTGATAATCAAAATCCATATCTTGATGCGGAAAATCATGCGGAACAATTTGGTTTAATTTTAGAAAATCAAATACTTCTTCAGAAGACAATGTATCATTGGGATATTTTGTGGAATAAGCAGATTTAAGAACGCCGTATATCCGCTGAAAATTTGCAGTACCGTCTTTTTTTGTGATAAATTTGTGACAAGACGGTATAAACAGTTTATTATTCATATAATGCCTCCAATCATGATTATAAGTATACGGTATCAAAGAAACTGTGGAAGCTCAATGGAGTAGAAGTGGAATGTTTGTCTTCTTCTAGTTCATATCGAAATAATTTTTATAAAGTGTCTGATTTCGGATAAAAGTGTCGTATGTAAAAAATTGAAAAGCTTCTATTATCCCTATATAATATAAATGTATTTTTTATTGGTAAGCCAAAGAGCAGAACCTTATGATGAATTCCTAGAGATAGGTCGTCAAGAGGACTCTGTCTTTGGCTTTTTTGGTTTACAGCAAAAAATATTTGGAAAGGAGGCTTTGTACAAAGGCAGAGAAATTTGTATCAAAAGTGGCACAACAGGCAGGGAATACCTACCTGTTGTCATTTAAAATCAAAAAAGGAGAACTATACTATGAAAAAAACGAAAAGATGGTTATCAGGCGCACTTGCAGCTCTAATTTGTTGCTCAAGTATATTTAGTTCTGGCCAAATAGCTAGGGCTGCAGAAATTGCGAAACCTGAAATTAAGACATCACCTGTAACTGAGAATTTGGAGCCAGAGGGAGCAGAATTATATAACAGTAATCTAACCACTCTGCCAGATATGGATACGGTAAAAGAAGAATTATATGGTGATGAAATTGTATTAGCGGAAACTTTAGAACTGAAAAAGGGAAGTGATTTTAAAGGAGATTCCGATTTTACAAATCTGACCTTTAACAAAGAAAAGGTAAAAATTGAATATAAGGGAGCATTCAATGAGAAGTTAGAGGAAATGAATACAGAAAAAGAGGGGTGGTATCAGGCGGTATATGAGGTCTATCCACTACGGGATAACAATCTTGCATATCATGTCCAACGGTTTATTGTAATTACAGATAAAGAGCCAGAAACATCGGGGCATTCTGAAAATTCATCAGAAGAAAAGAAGGATGGAGATGCGGAAGAAGAGGCAGACCCTGAACCCGAAACGACGGATCAGGAATTAAATGTAGAACAGGAAAATAGTACGGCAAAAGGGGAACAAGAAATAGTAAATTCTTCTTCTGAAGAAGAAACTTTGGAGCAGAACGAAGAGGAAGGTGTTTTTTTATCAGTAGTGCCAAACAGTATGGCAAAGCAAAAAGGTACGAATGTCACTTTAGTGAAAGGTAAAAAATTAAAGTATCCTTCCAATGTAGGGAATTACAGTACAAATTATTTTTATGTGAATGGAAAGATTGCATATTGTTTGGAGTCTCCAAAATCCTCTCCGCCGGATTCAGACTATATAGCGAATATCTTGGAGACAAATGCAAAACTTCAGAAAGTTTTATATTACGGTTATGGTGGTCCTGGAGATTTAACAGGCGAGTATTTATCGCATCTTGATGTTGATACTAGATACATCTATACCCATATTGCTGCAAGTTATGCTTATATAGGAAATGCTGGATTTGTTGGTTGTACAGAAGAATCTTTAAGAGCCAGTGGAGTGCTGGATTACATAGATTACTTATTTGCTCAAGAAGCACCACCAACTGCAGCAATTAGTTTGAGTAGCGATTATGAAACGGCATATCTTGATAAAGACTTACAACGCACCAAAAACTTTAAATTAACAGGTGATCATAGAAATTACATTACCATAAATGTGCCGGCAAATGTTACCTATCATAACGTTGCAGGAGGGAATCAAACGGGAGGCTCTGTAAAAGTATATGGCGGCACAACATTTTATTTTACAGCACCTAAGACGGTTACCGGGCTGTGGGAAACTGGAGCGTTAAAAGGTAACATTGGAACACAGTGGAAGACTTTAGTATTAAGCACAGGAAATGGGAATCAGGATATTGGATATGGAGATTTTATTGAAGAGCCAGCAAATTCTGTCCATTTTTCTGTAAAATGGATGGATTTAGCAAGAATAGCATTAAGTAAAAAAGATGCAAATACAAATGTAAATTTGGCTGGTGCTGTCTTTGGCGTATATAAAGATGAAGCTTGTACAAGTCTTATCGCCACTATGCCGGAGACGGACAAGAACGGAAGTTCTTATGTGGAGTTTACAAAGACCCAGGAAACAGTTTATTTGAAGGAGATTACAGCTCCAAAAGGTTATCGTTTAAACACAAGTGTGTATAACGTAAAGCTAGTTGCTGGTGGCAATACGGATATTAGTGTTACAAATACTGAACAGAAAGGGAAAATCAAAATCCATAAAACGGGGGAACGTCTTTCAGGCGCTGAGGCGGGAAACCCATATCATTTCCTGTATGATAATTCTTCCTATGCCGGTGCTACTTATTCCATCTATACTGCAGAAGACATTATCAGCCAGGATAAGACAACCGTAATTTATCCAAAGGATACATTGATTGAAACCCTTACAACGGATGAATCTGGAAATGCAGTTAGCAGTGAATTGTATTTGGGGAAATATAGAGTAGTCGAAAAAAAAGCACCTACAGATTTGACTATTGGAAAAGAAGAAAGCGAAACAACAAAAGAAGTAGAATTGACCTATGCTGGACAGGAAGTAGAATACTCGGAAGCCGAGGTATCCTATAACAATAAAAGACCTAAAATTGAAGTGAAGGCAGTAAAAAAATCTAAAAATGATGATGTTACATTAAAAGGTGCTACGTATGGATTGTTTGCCGCAGAAGATATTAAAGTAGGAGGGAAAGTTATTGTCGCGAAAGATACTTTATTAGAGTCTGTAGTGAGCAACCAGGACGGTGTCGCTGCGTTTACCGTTGATTTACCAATCAACCATAAATATTATATTTTGGAAACAAGCGCTCCAGATAAATATTATCAAACAGATGAAAAATTTGAATTTGAATATGTCTATAAAGATGACACGACATATCAGTATGTATTCAGTCACATTTTTAAAAATGAAGAAGTTCGTGCAGAAATCCATATTGAAAAAATTGATAAAGAAACCAACGAGTTTCTACCACAAGGAGATGCCACTTTAATAGGTGCTGAATATGGATTATTTGCTGCTGAGAATATTTCACATCCGAATGGGAAGTCAGAAGATGTGTACAAAAAAGGGGATTTAGTTGCCAGGGGAGAAATTGGAAAAGATGGCACGCTGGATTTTCAAAATCTTTATCTTGGGAAATATTTTGTGAAAGAGTTAAAAGCAAGCGAAGGGTATCTTCTTGATCCTACAGAGTATCCGGTAGATGCTGCTTATGAAGGACAAGAGGTAAAAATTGTACATCGGGATGTTACGGTTCATGAAACAGTAAAGAAACAGGCATTTGAGTTAATCAAAGTCGGTTCTGACGGAGAGCAGACGGAAGCAGAGCTTTTGGAAGGCGCTGGATTTAAAGTCTATCACATTCAGTCATTAAAAGGTGTCAAAGATGGAAGCATAAAGCCGAATGAGCAAGGAAAATTCAGTCCAGAACAGTTCCGTGATTATGATTTCTCAAAAGAGACAACAGCCATGGATTACTCGGAAGATAGCCATGGAAAACCAATGCCGGAATTTTTCACAGACAAGAAAGGATATGCGGTAAGCAGAGAACTTGCTTATGGAACCTATGTTGTGATTGAAAGTACTGTCCCGAAGAATTTCAATCGGATTGATCCTTTTATTGTCACAATCAATGAAGATAACAGAGAACCTCAACAATGGAGAGTTTTTATTGATTATAAGTTTCAGGCATTTTTAAAGATATATAAAATTGATGGAACAAGCAAATTACCGGTATTACACGCAGGAGCAACTTTTAAAATTTTTGATCTGGATAAAGGAGAATATGTTACACAGCACACGCATTATCCAGAACTTGTAGAGCATACATCGTTTAGGACATCTGATGATGGGTATTTGATTACTCCGGAAAAGCTACCGGCAGGACATTACCGATTAGAAGAGGTGGAAGCTCCGGAAGGATATGTAAAGGCAGAGCCTGTTGAATTTGAAATCGGATCAGATGTTGCCCAGGAAGTAGAACCGGAAACGGGTGCGATTATCATAAAATTAGATTACAAAAATGAACGTCAGACAGGAACTCTTCAGATTCATAAGACAGGAGAAAAGCTACAGGACTATACGGAAGTAAAAAAGAACCTTTTAAGAAGGTTTGGAGAATTTTTACGTATATTAGAGGAGAAAGAGACAGAATATGAATTTACTTATGCAATAGCCGATGTAGAAGGAGCAGAATTTGAAGTGCGGGCTGCAGAAGACATTTTTTCTCCAGATTATCAGTTAGATGAAAATGGAAATCGACTTCTTCTTTATTCCAAAGATGAATTGGTTTCCACGCTGAAAACGGATGCCAAGGGCATAGCAGAAGTCGATCAATTACCACTTGGGAAATATAAAATCATCGAAACTGTAGCTGGAAATGGTTTTGTGTTAAATAAGGAAATACAGGAGTTTTCTTTAGAATATGCAGGTGATGAGGTAGAAGTTGTGTACCATGACAGTGCATACGTAAATGAACGCCAAAAGGTCTCTATTTCCTTGAAAAAAACTGTGGCTGATTCGGACGAACCAGTCAAAGGGGCACTTTTTGGACTATATACTGCAGAAGATATTTTAGCACCGGATGGAAAAATAGTTCTTGTGCCGGCAGATACTTTGATTGAAAAGGCAACCTCTGATGAAAAAGGCAATGTGCATTTCAAAAAAGATTTACCAATTGCACATTTCTATGTAAAAGAAATAAAAGCTGCTCCAGGTTATATTTTGAATGAAGAGAAGATTGATTTTGATTTGAAGTATTCAGATCAGAATAAAGAAACCCTTTTTGCCGAAGGAACATTACAAAATGATTTTACGAAAGTAGAAATCAGTAAAGTCGATATAGGTGGCGAGGAAATTATTGGAGCAGAACTTACTATTAAAGACAGCGAAGGAAACGAAGTTACATCATGGGTTACAGATGGTACACCACATCGGATTGATAAACTTCCACCAGGAAAGTATGTCTTGGTGGAAACATTAGCTCCGGATGGCTATGAGATTGCAGAAGAGATACCTTTTGAAGTGCTGGAAACTGGTGAAATTCAGAAGGTTACCATGGTAGATGAATATGAGAAAACAGGTACGATTTCTGTTGAAAAAGTAGGTGATATGCTAACCGGTACAAGTACATACGACTCTGAGTTTGGAGAGATTTACCGTATGGAATATGAAAAACGCTCTCTTCCAGGCGTAGAATTTACCATTTATGATACAGAAGATAATATTGTAGATGTGATTACTACAACGGAAGAAGGGATTGCTACCTCAAAAGAACTTCCATTAGGGAAATATACTTTAAAAGAAACGAAAACACCTGCTGGTTTGGCAATGAATTATAAAGAGTATGAGGTGGTACTTGAAAAAGATTCAGAAAACAAAGTAGTTGATATCAGTCTGGATATTGAAAATGATGTGATTGATACGGAAATTAATGTTTATAAGGTTGGGGAGATGCTAAACCCGGAAAATGGTACATTTAATTATGGCAAAAAGCCATTGGAGGGCATTTATTTTGGCATTTACACAAATGAAGATATCAAGAATTATAAAGACGAAGTTGTTTTAAAGAAAGATTCCTTGATTGGCGTTATAAAAACAAATGAAGATGGCAAGGCAACACTAAAGGGCGCCCTTGTTTCCGGACATTATTATTACAAAGAACTGCAGACATTGGAAGGCTATATTCTTGACGAAGAAAAACACGAGTTTGAATTAACTCTACAAAATGAGCCAATTACAGTGTTTGATGTAAATAAAGAAAATCCGACACTTAATAAAATCATGAAGGCCAAAGTGACATTGGTTAAAGTTGATGCCACTCAAGAAACGAAAAGACTTTCTGGTGCAGAATTTGAACTATATACATCTGACGGGGAGTTGATCGGAACCTATATTACAGATGAAAATGGAGAAATTAACGTGTCAGATCTTGCCTATGGGGATTACTATTTCAAAGAGAAAAAGGCACCATCCGGATATCAAAAACTTGCGGATAATATCAAGTTTTCTATGAAAGGGCAGGATGTGACAATCACTTGTAGGAACCACCTGATTCCAAAACTTGGTTTTGAAGACAGTACATTAAAATATGCAATCGCATTTGTATCTGTAGCATTTGTAGGGCTTGGTGTGGGTACCGCAATTTATTATAAGAAGAGAAAACATTAAAATAATAGTGTGAACAGAGTTTGGTGCAGGGGCTATTTGGTCCCTGCACTAAATTTAAGGAGGTTACATGAAGATAAAAAAATTTATTCCGATTGGCGTTATTTTAATAATCGCATTGCTAATTATAATCTTTGGATATTATATTTACAGACAACCATATAGAGAGGCAGAAAAACAGCATGATTATGAAGAAAATTTAATCGATCAATATCTTGAAGAGGATACGAATGAAATCCCCCCGGATACTCAAAATGAGAGTAAAAGTGAAGATGTATCTTACCAGTTTAGTGACGTTGACTCCTACAATTTCCGGGGATATGTAGATAGTATTCTTGTGATAGATAAAATTAATTTAAAAAAAGCAATTATACGTGGAAATGAAATGGAGGATAACGATTATAATTTGGATCGTTATTATTTCGTAACAGCAGACTTAACAACAACGCTTGACGGAAATTACATTATATACGGACATAGTTCACAGACATATGGGCATAGTTTTAATCGTCTTGATGAAATGGAAATAGGTGATTCGTTTTATATATTACAAAATGGAAAGAAGTATGAATATACTGTCGAGGCTGTAGATCGTGTACTACGGGCAGAAAGCAGACCATATTTTCCAGATTTAGAGAAAAGAGTTACATTCGTATCGTGTGAAAAATACCGACCCAAAGGGTATTCTGAAAAGAGAGTTATAATCGTGCGAGCAGTACAAACGAAGGTTACAAATTAAATATTTGGCATAATGTATTTTTACTCTTCAAATAGAAATAAACTTTTCATATTAGGAGTGAGTATTCGAATATTAGAATATTAGAATTTTAACTTCTAGGATTGCCTTTTTACTTGTTTTATACTATAATATAAGTGAAGAAAAGAGAATGTTTCAATCGGAATAAAGGTTTAAAACGTGTTTGCATTGGTTTGAAAAGACCTAAAAAATATATAAAAATCTGTTGACAGACATAAAAGTATGGTATAAAATTTTCGTAACAGAAATACTATATAATATACAGGCTCACCAGCTGAGGGAATCGTAATGGCCGATCCGGGCACTCCCCTGTTAAAAAAATAATCGTGAACGATAGCCATTAGCAAAAGCTCCTAGATGGGGGCTTTTGTTCATTATAGGAGAAAATATGGATATAACAAATATACGACGATGTGCAGCTTATTACCAGATGAACTATTTAGATACATTCTATTTAGTAAGTACATATCATGGGAAAAGCTTTATTTTAATAGGAGAAAAAGAAAATTTTCCCCATTTGATGGGAATTGCAAAGCAAATTTATAAGTCTAATGGATATAGGTCTCCGTATGCTCTGTATAGAGACATTAGAAACGGTCAACCAGTATCGAGCAGAATTATTCCTAACAATATTTCTACTACTTCGAAAATGTATAAAAAGGTAGCGAATTTTGAACATTCTACGGAAATTTTCTGGAATAATCAGGGGCCTTTGGCAATTAACTATAATGAGCTGCTGAGCAGCAAGAAATTAAGCAATGTTGATATTTTGCTTACAGATATTCATTCAGGATATATGCTAGGCTGGAAATGCAATAAAAATATTCAGGTTAATGCTGAGATTCATTTAACTAAATATTGTATTTCAAGCTGGATGGATGAAAGTGGAGGATCACAGCAACAGAAAGAGAAATATATGTCATTGCAGGATATTGACTTAATCCGTTATGTGTTTGCATTTGATAAAAATTCAGATTTGATTAGAAAAAAAGAATACAAATATTCAATACAAGATAAGGAAGATATTCTGAGGATTATCGAAAGAAACAAAGCGAATCTTGTGGTAGATTCTAATAATGACAGATTTTACATAGGTATAGCGAAAGATAAGGCGATTCATTGTAAGATTAATGGTGTGCAGTATTAATAGAGATGATATGGCTGTAGTCATAGAAAATGCCATATCTTATGAATTTTAAGTCATAAGGAACGTGCAACTTAAAACAAGTAGATACGCAAAGTAACCCCAAAAACGGGATAATATGAATACGAAAATGAAGTAAAAACTACTTGAAATAGTACAATCGCACATTTCCTTTGAGGGAAATAATTTACATTTTAACTTTATTATAATATACTGAACTTAGAATTCATTATTATATATAATCTATGGCATAGTTATAGAAGTTTATACAATCCCTGGAAACAGGTTGTAATCTTAATTCCTGCATTTTGTATGCAGGTTTTTTTATGCAAATTTATACAAAAGGAGGGAAAATATTTTATATAGTAATGAGTTATTATAGTAGACCGTTATGGTCTTTTTTTATTTTAGAAAGGAGTTTTGATAAAGGTATGGGAAATAATAAAGTAGTATATCAAGTAAGATGCCCAGAGTGTAGTGAAATGAAAAAAATTGAATTATCGGTAGAAGAATATGAGAACTTACAACGGTATTATGCTGGGGAAGGTCTTATACAGGATATGCTTCCGGATATTGAACCACCGATACGGGAACTGCTCAAAGGCGGAATGTGTGGAGAATGCTGGATAGGAATGTTCGGGATGTCACCATGGGAAGAGCCTGAAAAAGAGGAAAATACAGAGAATTAGGTAAAAAGAGGGCGAGATGTAATAGTTGGAAACTATGATGAAATCTGTTATACTTTATCATATAGCTATTGCAGGATAAATAAGAGGTGACAAAATGCAAAAATATTTAAAACGACAGGTTTATGATGACCTGCTGGCATGGAAAAAGCAAGAAGATAGGGCTACACTTGAAGTTTCCGGTGCCCGTCAAGTAGGTAAGACATATATAGTTAATAAGTTTGCAGATGAACAATATGCAAATAAGATATACATCAACTTGTTAGAATTTTCAGGGGAACTTTTTTTAGAACATTATGAAGATTTGCGAAAGGAAATTAAAGATGGGTATCCATGCGAAAATCCGGTATATGAATTGATCAAGCGATATGATAAAAATTTTGAGGATACAGAGGATACCATTGTCATCATTGATGAAATCCAGGAATCAGCAAATATTTATAACCGCATCAGGGAATTTACAAGATACTTAAAAAGTGATTTCATTATCACTGGAAGTTATTTAGGGCGAATATTAAATAAAGAATTTAAGTATTCCGCAGGAGATTTAGACTCTATTGAAATTCAAACTTTAAATTTTGAAGAGTTTTTAATGGCAATGGATGAACACGAGCTGTATTTAAAACTCGACTTATATGGGAAGAGCGAAGAGAATGTATATTCGGAATTAGAGCAATTGTATAAGATTTATACTTCTATCGGTGGGTATCCCGCAGTAGTTTTGAAATATCTTGAAACAAAATCTGCTGAAGATAGCAGCGCAGCATTGTTAAAAATCATTAAGTTATTTGTAAATGAGAGCAAGCGCTATTTTGAAGATATTTTGGATGATGCTATCTATGAGAATATGTTCTCTAGTATTGCACGAATTCTTGTAAAAGAAAAAAAAGGATTTGAAAAAGACAGCTTTAGTGAAGAATTACAGAATATAGTGGTAAAAGATTATTCAAGTAATATTTCTAAAGCATCTGTAAATCGTGCGATTGATTGGCTCTATAGTTCAGGGATTATAGGATTTGCGGGGAAGTTGGTAGAATGCAACATTTTGGATTTCAAAGCAAAGGCTAGATGTTACTTTATGGATGTGGGTCTGGCTCATTATTATTTGCAGCATATAGGATGTGACCCAGGGGATATAGACGGTATTCTTAGTGAAAATTTTGTGTATCTTGATTTAAAGCGGAGGATTAGTCATCCCAGCGAAATAGCTTTGGAAATGCCAGCATTTGGGACAATTGGAAATGGCGAGATTGATTTCTATGTAAAGACATTAAAGGCAGGCAAAACATATGCTATTGAGGTAAAGGCAGGAAGGAAAAACAGTAAAACAGTGCAGGTTCTTTTAGAGAAACAAAAGGCAGATTATATTTTGTTCACTAAAGGAAATACGCATGGAGGAATTAAAGAAAATATTTATACAATTCCTATCTATGGAATTTCTAAATTTAAGTTTGAATAATAATGATATAAGGTTTCTATACAAAAAGCTGGTTCGTAGTGAACCGGCTTTTTTGTATGGAATTTATTATGCAAAAGGAGGCTCAGATTTATGTCAAAAATTATGGAAGAATTCCCATTATTAATGGAATATCAGAGAAAATATGGAAAACGTGGAAGCGAAGCAGCATCTCTATGGCTGTTGCGAAAACGTACCCTTAATATTGCATGTATGGTTGTTTCAAAAGTGAAAAATATAAATTTTGAAAATTTTACGCTTGCATTATACTTTCGGTGTGATGATAAAGAAATGCGGCAATTTTTAAGAACCTATGAGATGCAGATGGAAGAAGCTGCTATAAATCCGGAAAAGTTCGTGGCCAATTTGCATGCGTTCTTTATAAGTAACTGTCAGTACTTAGAAGAAAATCATTTGTATCGAGGATTTTATGATTTTTGTAAATTACTTGAACAGCAAAGGCGCGTAAAAATTGCTCAAGGACACAAAGAGATCTTTGATGCTTATTTAAGCCTTTTGATGCAACAAGGATGTTATTTCTCACGAAACCATATAGAGGATAGTGTGATAGGAATTTCTGCAAATGGGGAACTGATTTTTCAGAAAAATTTACATCCATATAGTGATATGGCAATTTACGATCTTGAAAAACATCATAAAGATATTTTATATGGTAGAAAACCACTGACAGAAGAATTTTTGTACAAGCTTTATAAACCCTATGGATATGAGGTACGTTCTGTAGCTGATGTTGAGAGGTTAGAGAGCATGGTCAAAGTTTATGATAACAATAATTTTGCTTTAGTTCCTTATATTAATGAAAGAACAAAAGAGATTGTAATACAGAAAGAGTACCAACATTATATGCCGGAATTTCCGAGACAATGGAAAAGGACATCCTTTTACAAAGAGAAACTTTTAAAACGTAAGTATATGCTTCCGGTCACAGGTATAACAGCAGATTTTATCAATGCAGGGTTTATTCGGAAAATCATTTTTATAGAAATAGTCTATAATGATGAAATGATTTTATTATACAGGGTAATAACAAAAGGAAATGGTGAGCTTTCCGGATATTATCAAACAAAAAGTCAGACATTTTACAGTATATACGAGCATACAAACCGACACGAATGGCATGAGGCATTAGAAAACTTTATCTTGGAGAACTATATGATTTTAACATGTGATTATGAAATTGATCGAAAGAAAAATTTTGCCATCAAACAAGCGGATCATCTTGAAACAGAGTTTTATTTTCCATATCAGCCATTGGTAAAATATACATATAAATCCAAAAGGAAAAGCTCTTTATCTGGTACGGCTACTCTATGTAAGTATTCAAAAAAAGAGTATCAGGAAGAGGTTAGAAACCGATCCGGTTATATACGTACACTTCCAAAAGGGCAAAAAGTTTCGATGGATGCTATACAGTATGCTGCACAACTTGGTTTAAGTCTTCCAGATGGAAAAACTTTTGTGCGAGCACATGAATTTCATGTATATACAAAGATTCAGGCAAAAATATAATGGTATATTACTGGATTTAAAAGGAGGTTTATAATGATTTTAATGACTCAGGAAATCAAAAATCAATTGTTAGAAAGCAGTTACTATCCCAAAGAAGAGGATTGGATGGAAACTACTGTGATTGTAAAGTATTTTTATCCTGCCGGGGCTGCAACATGGCTTATTACTGGTGGAGAAGAAGTGGATGGAGACTGGATGTTATTTGGTTATGTTACATTAGGCTATGAATGGGAGTGGGGTTCTGTATTGCTCAGTGAACTCGAAAATTTTAGTGGGTTTGCAGGACTTAAAATTGAGCGTGATTTATATTGTAACGGAGCTAGTGTAAAAGAACTTGTACAATATTGAAACTTATAATAGAATACAGGCATTTTAATTATTACTAGGACAAAACAGTAACTGTCAAGACAAAGCAAACATTCTTATATGAAAAGATTATTGTTATACTAATTGATAAGATGCAATATTATTTTTTATAAGCAACAGCTTTTGCTGCCAGTTGAGAAAAATCACAAATTACTTTACATTAGTGAGAGTTATAATTTCGGAAAAGAGGTTGCAGGTATTGCATGCAAATAAAACAGAAGGAGGTATTTAAATATGAATTTTCAGAAAAGGAGGGGCGTAATTTTATAATAACTTATTAACAATTACATAAAATGAAAATGTGAGTTCGTCTATTTTGTTTAAATGAGATATGAAATGATATGAAAAAATATTATGGTGGAAGAAGAGCACGTTATGTGCTCTTCTTTTTGTAATGAAAAAGGGTTACTCATCAATGGGATTTTCTCTTAAAGAGATGACTTTGGCGGCTACTCGCCGGCGTGAATCCTGCATCGCAGCATAATGCTTTCTTGTGGTATTGACATCTTTATGTCCCAGTACATCTGCTACAAGATAAATATCGTTTGTTTCCTGATATAAATTTGTACCATAAGTACTTCGGAGCTTATGGGGAGTTATTTTTTTTGCAGTAATTTGGGATGTGTATTTTTTAACTAGATTTTCAACAGCATCAACACTAATCCGTTTTTTCTGCATAGAAAGAAACAGCGCATTGTCATGTCCTGTATGCGGCTCAATTTGCTCTCGCTCTTCCAAATAATTAAGAAGGGCTATTTCAACTTCCGGACCGAAATAAATGATGGATTCATCTCCTCCTTTTCGCGTAATGTGAAAACCATCGTTGCGGAAATCAATATCGCTGATATCAAGACCTACACATTCTGAAACACGAATTCCGGTTCCAAGCAGGAGAGTGATAATGGCCAAATCGCGAAGTATGGTTTTCTTATAATAACTTTTCTGATGAGAAGTTAAATTTTCACCGCAACTTTCCATATAATCCAGTAAATTAGTTATTTCTTCCTGATCAAGCCGTACAATCGGTTTTTCATGCAACTTTGGCATATCAACCAGATCCGTAACTTTGTTTTTTATCATTTGGCGTTTGTATAGATAATTATAAAGACCACGTAGAGAAGATAATTTTCTTGCAATGCCTAAAACATTATTGGTTTGTTGTCTGTTTGTTTCCGGATCTTCATAATACTTCAAATACTCCATAAATTCTTCTATATCTGAAGGGGTAAGTTGATCTAAAACAAGACAAGAAATATCTTTTATCTTTACAGAAGATAACTCAGGATTATTCGCTTTTAGAAAATTGAAGAAAACCCGCAAATCATAAGCGTAGGACAATTTGGTCTTAGAGGAAGTCGTTGTATCTCTTGCCCGGAAATAATCAGTAATATATGGTGGCAGTTCAGATAGCAATTTCCGTAATTTGACAGTATTGTCTTTAATTAGCTGTTTGTGATAAGAAAGTTGATTATTCATAAAGAGGTCACCTCATATTTAAAAGTTGTTTTAAGTATAGCATAAAAATAGGGGAAAGACTACAACTATCGGAAATAGAACAGCATTTTTCCGATAGTTGAAATGACAATTCATGAAAAGATATCTGGAATATAAATTTATGATCGTCAGACAGAAATATAAAACACGAGGATATATATGTTTTTTGAATACGATATAGAAGAAGAGCTTCTTCAAAAGAATAGGGAATTTGAAAAGTTAGAACAACAAGTTGAGCAATGCCAGGCTGAAATCAGACGTTTGCGTCATGTTTGCCGGGAATATGAAGAAGAATTGCAATCAATAAGAGAAAACAAGAACATATGATTGTAGATTTTATTTTACGACTATTTCAGTATACGATTGCTTTTACATGAAGATAAACATATTAAAAAAGCGAACTAGGAAAGGAGGTTATAAGGTGTATTTAATTGAAATAGATACAAGAAAATTTGATTTTCAAGGAATATCACATGAAGAATATCTGGAGTTTTTTGGATATAGGGGCATTAAAAAAGTAGGTAAAGGACAATATTCAGTAGAGAAATTAGGGATGTCTCTTCCGGCCGTAAAAGTGATTAAAAGTAATCTGTAGCGATAATATTCTATATGCGTAGCATGTGAAAAAGTAGAATTTGGTATTATCATATTATAATGCAGGGGGGAATTGTAAAGTGAAATTAATCCTGTACAAAGAAATAAAATAAGGATAAGAGAGATCCGAGTAGGAGGGATTTCTTTTACTTGAGAAATCCTGATCTCTTACACCGCCGTGCGTACCGTTCAGTACACGGCGGTTCAATCAACTTAACAAGTAACACATTGGAGAATGTCTGCATTAGATATGGATGCGTAGTGTAATTTTATGGAGAAAGAAATTATAGAATGGATGCTATAAGTGTAACTTATAGGTTGGTGAAAAAGGAAGACATAATTAGGGAAGAATTTGTTGAGTGTATCCAAGGTCTCTTTTGCTGTAAATCCCCAAAGGATGGTGCTGAGTGATTCAATGGCAACCCTGCGTTTTCGGTAGTAAGTGCGATAGGAGATATTTGCAATGTGTTCTGCCAGCTTGTCCAGTATCTCATCTGTGTTTTTCATTTCCTATGGGGAGAGAAAAGCGTAGTAGAGAATCCAGTAATACTGTTCCCCGTGCTTGTGATTGTTCCGGAGCAGATCCACAGATGACCTTTAAATGCGGAATGAGTAGCCACGATAGGCTTCTTTCGGGCAGGCTCATCCCTTGGACTTATAGACAGTTCCAACTGGTAAGCAGCGTTCCCGTAGGGGCAGATAATATTTAGAGTATATTGATTTAATATATCTTTGCAGGCTGATAAGGGAGATAATATATAGCGGGTTCTTAAACAGTGACAGCATGAACCGGATCACGGAGATCACAGGAAGTGAAGGGGATAAGAAATCCTATACTTATGATGCCCTTGGAAATGAAACCGAATACCAGTATGATGTCTGTGACCGGCTCATTGAAATACGCCAGTATGGTGCAGAGGGAAGCCTGAAGGAAGATACAGAAGAAACCGGTATGGATGCAGACCTTCTGGAAGCAGAGAAACAGAATGGAAGAAACCGGCTGTGCCAGGTCACCCGTTATACAAGTGATCTGCGGGGACAGGTCACAGAAACCCATGGATGCCCTGGGGCAGAAGGACGTTTATACTTATAATAAGAAAGGACAGCTCCTTAGCAAGCTGGATAAGGAAGGTTACCTGACAAAGTATGCTTATACAAAACAGGGAGACTTATCCAGTATCCAGTATGCGGACGGAAGAGAAGTAAAACTGTCTTATAACCCGCTCCGGCAGCTTTTGGAGGTGCAGGACTGGTTAGGAAATACAAAGATCACACCCGATGCACTGGGAAGATCACAAAAGGTGCAATACCCTGATGGAAAGGAAGTATCCTATACCTATGGAAAAGCAGGGGAAAGAAAAAGCATGACCTATCCGGATGGCAAGACGGTCTTCTATGGTTATGATGAACAGCTCCGGCTTTCGGAACTAAAAGAAGGGGACAGTATCATCACCTATGCGTATGACCCTCTGGGCAGACTGTCAGAAATCCAAAAGGACGGGCAGATGCAGACCCGGTATGGGTATGATGCCTTTGGAAACTGAACATGGAAAGTAGAAAGCAGGGAAAGAACTTCCTACTTTTGGAGCTAGATGAGAACAATTCTATGAAATTATAGATAATTTATTGCTTACTAAATGGACAGTCTCCTCGGACGGATGGGAAGTTTATATAGAAATATCAGTTGACATAAAACAATAGCAGTGATATCATCAGATATGAAACAAAATATGTTCTACATAAAATATTATTGTTTCAGAAGGGAAGTCGATATTTGTGGACATTGCTAACAAATTAAGAATATTAAGACATGAAGCAGGACTTAGCCAACAGCAAGTTGCCGATTACATTGGAGTAAGTAAAGCAACATATTTTCGATTAGAAAAAAGTACTGAATGTCAAAAAATTATAACAATGGCTGTACTTTTAAAAATTTTGGAATTATACAATATCTCCTTTAGTGAGTTCAATGAAATCCATCTCCCACTCATTAAAACAGAGAAAATTCCATCTTCATTGGTACGTGAATTAGAAGATGTTGTCTCAGATAATTTCGCTGTTTTATCTCCAAATTGGAAAGAAAACCGAGATAAATTTAAAAAAATACAAACGGTTTTATTCAAAGTAATGGATGAAAGAGCAAAATTTTTTGATTTTCCTGAATTAGATTTAACTTCCTTTGCATATACTGGCATTCCTTTAAAAACTGTCAATCTTGACATGAAAGTTGAACGCCTCATTCAAGAGGCATTCAAAGTACAAGATATGTTTTCAAAGGCAATCTTTTAAAGGGAAACGAAAATTAAGAAAATTATAATCTAAAATATTTTTAGAGACTGTATTATACATCTCCAACTATTTGCATATTCTGAAAAATCTATGCATTCGCTTCAGAAGAACGGAACACCATTCCTCTTGAAACTGAGAAAAGCTCAGTTGATTCATTAGTTACTTTGATTTACACGTCGATCGTACCCTGGAAATTCCAACCGATAGGTCTTGGATGTCATTCTGCCAAGCCAAGCATCGGCATAGTGTTATCATGAAATTCAATGATTTCAAAAAGATCTCGTCATTTATCCATGTTCAGATTCCTGAAGAAGACAATTAATTCCGATATATTTCGTGGTACACATCAACAATCAAAACAAGGTTTTAAAATTTGCTGCATTCAAAAAAATTATTATTAAGGAGAAATTATGGCAAAAATAGAACAAGCATACAGTATAGAATTAGGTGAAAAAATGGATGCAATAAGGGCACATGAGCTATGGTGTGAAGGAATTTTAAAAGACAAGACTGCTTTTCAATGTAAGGATCCAAACTGTGTTGCACAGATAACTTGTGCAAACATGGATAAAAAAAAATCTGAAATGAAGAGAACACCATATTTTCAGTGCTATAGCCAGCATAGCACTACATGTAAATGTAAAAATGATTATCAAGAAGCAAATGGAACATCCAGAAAAAATGGAAATAAAAAAGATGTTATCTATTCTAATAATATTGACTATCTACTTTTAGAAAGACCTGAGAATCATAAGCAAATTCAAAGAACAGCGGAAATCAAGCAACAAAGAGATGTTCAGGAAAATGGGAATCAAGAATCAAAGAAAGTAGATAGAAATATCCACATATCAGAGTGTTATAGCATCACACCGATTGTTACAAAATATTTACATTACAGATTTGCAGAAGGGGAAAATTATGTGCGAATAGGAAAATCTACTATTTTATATAGTAAACTATTTGTTCCCATTGATAATGTGGATATGACCAACATTTCGGGTTTCCGAAACATATATTTTGGAAAAGCGCGTTTATTTCATAAAAATGAGAAGTATAGGGTGTGTTTTACGGAAAAAATAGGATCTGAAAATTCTGTTCTTGAAAATTACACCGTAATGTGTGTAATACCTGAAGAAATGGTTGAAAATTACTTATTTCGGAATGGGAAAACAGAAGAATTAAAAGAAGCAGTTAATAGTAAAAAAGAGTATGACGTATATTTATACGGGAAATTAAACAAAGGGAAAAAAGGGGAAATTTTATTTGTGAATATCACAAGTTTAGATTTTTTGGATATTAGATAATACATTGGAAAAAAGTAACTACTGGGACTATCTGATACTCGGAAGGGTATTACGCCCACGCTAGGGAGATACGGTGAGTCCGCGCCGGGGACTCAATGATACCGGCGACTTTTAGACATTCGGAAGGATGTTACGGCTGACAGCCAGCATAAAACCGCTTTTTAAGATTATTGGCACCAGATAACCCCAAAGTTGTCCGGTGCTATTTTTTTAATACTATAGTTATGATTGAGAAAATATAGAGGGGAAAACAACAAGATAGAGAAAATATTGTACAGGAGATGAAGACAACTGCTGATCTCTATCGGAAACACTTAGTAGGCAAAAGATTTTTATATGTATTTGAAAGCAGATATATTGAAGTGCTTTATAAAGCATCCAATTTTAGGCATTTAACAGGTGTGGATACGAATCTTTCAGCAAAAAAATTTTATAGTTTTGCTACAAAAAAGATGCTTCAGGCTTCGCAGATATTTTTTACACCGCAACACCTGTTTTCATTGTGCAAGCGTAGATTAAGCATATCGGGCAGATTGCAACATTGGCTAGCTCAGAAGAATTTATACTGGAGGAAATTGTGACAGATACAAGAACCTATAAATTTGGTACAGATCTCAATTTTACGCTATGTTTAAATAAAGAGTATGATGCCAATGGGCATCAAAAGGGCGATTGCTTTGTAGTAGAATCATTGCGAGATGAAGATTGTTTCTCTAAAAGTAGAACAGCATATACCGTCACTCATATTTTTTCAACACCGAATGATAAGAAAAAATACACTAATTTACTGTTCTTAGACGAAAATGCAACCTTAAACGATCTACCAGATGAGATTAAAAATATGCTGGATTAAACCTTATTACATAAATAAAAATGGAGCTAACAGTTCTATGAATATAGCAATATACTACATAACTTTTTAGAAAATGTAAGAGGAACAAGTACTTTTTATATTCATATTCTTAAGAAGTCTAAAGGAACTTAAGGACATTATACTCTCAACTATCGGTAAAACAAGCATTTGTCCGATAGTTGGAGATGACACATTACATTTATTTTCAATACTTCTTTTTATTTTTTATTGACATATTTTCATTGCAATCATATAATAATTATAGAGACAGGAATTCTGTCATCGAAAATATTGTTCGCCCACCGTTGGCGGCTTATAAGTGATCGGTTTGAAAATATTGTTCGCTCACCGGAAGCGTCTAATAAATATCCGGCTCGAAAATTTCAGCCCTGTCGCATGGCAGGGCTTATTTTATAGGTGATAAGCATGATATATCAAGAAGGATACGTTTACCATATTAAAGATGAATATTTTGAAAAAGTACAGGATAACAACTTAATGCAGAATAAAGAAGGCGGTACATATCGTCCCACTTTTTACTGTTTGCGTGACATTAAAACCTCCCTGCTTTGGATGGTTCCATTAAGTTCACGTGTAGAAAAGTTTAAAGCAATCCACGATAAGCAAGTAAATAAATATGGAAAATGTCTGACGATTGTTTTAGGTGAATTTGATGGAAAAGAAGCCGCTTTTCTTCTACAAAATATGTTTCCGATTAGAGACTACTATCTTGACCATGTACATACTCGAAACAACAATCCTGTTCCTGTTAAACATTCCATTCATAAAGAAGTGACAACACGAATGAAGAAACTTCGTCATCTTCATTCTAGAGGCAAAAAAGTTGTATTTCCAGATATTGACCGCCTTGAACAAATTATGATTGCAGAATTAAAAGATAATGTAATTGTATAAATTTCAAGCAAACTCCCACGGATTTTAACGCTTTCTCTACCTCTTCATGAGATGTAGTCTCCATTCCTGCATCAACATAAGATTGTACCTGCTGTTCGATTGTTAATATTTGTTTTGGGTATCGATACATAAAACACCTCATAAATGAAAAAGTCCCATCGGGTTGCGCATGAAAATCAGAGGCGTGATGGGTTCTGTTAATATTATAATACAGCTTTTGTTATGACTGTCAAGATTTCTTTTTCCAAAAATCATAAATCATAAATTCGGTAGAATTCATGATTTACAGGTGTCAAAGTACCATACTTTCCAGAACTTCTAATACCGTAGATTTCATCCACACTGATTGGAAGCATTTCAAGATAAATTTTTAACATAATTAAGTTCACACTCCTATTTTTTCTAATACTGAAGATTTATACCGATACAACACATCATATTTCCTAAAACTCTATCAATTCATCCATAGAGCATCTTAATGCAGTTGCAAGAATATACAGCTTTGTTGCATCTACATAACGCATTTTTTCAATATCATTCGCCAACATTTTAAGCTCTGACATTGATATTTCTGTACGTTCTGATAACTCTTCGATTGTTATCCCTAAAGCATCCATTATATCTTTCAGATACGTATGAGAATGTGTTCTCTCATATATCTGATTAAAAGACTCCACGGAATACTCTTCATCTGCTTCATGATGTGTTGGATACATACATAAAATATCTTTTATGGAAAGAAATTGATGAATCCTTTTAAAACTTCTGCAAGTTTTCCACTGATAATATGCTAAAATCCAACCACACCAATATGCCGGTGATTTATCCAAATCATATTCTTCCTTTTGGCTTAATTCAACACCTTTTTGCTGTAATACAACTTCTTTCACAATCTCTCCACCAGTCATACCGGCAATATACTTCGGATTACCACGCTCAAACTGCTCTGCGATGCCAGATGCCAAAAACATTCGGAAATACACATCACCATCCATTTTACAGTTATTGATTGCATAATCCATCATTTGTCCCAATATATCTTGTGCATCATCTAAGTAACCGTCATAATAAGCGCGAATCGTCATGTTTCATTCCCTCCCTCATAATATCAATCATCAAAATATCATTCTGATCTGGACCATTTCTGGCCTGTCTTCTATATTCTGTTCTTGCACCATCATCTCTTGCTACTTTCTTATAATAATAAACGGAAGATGGTGCCACTTCTGCTCTCAAAAATTTCAATTGGTTAAAAGCTTTTCTACTTTTCAATACAACCTGTTCTCCCAATTCTCCCAGTTTCATCGCTCTTTGTAACTGCTGTAAGGATATTGCATTTGATACAAAATTTTTAGCAAATGTAAAATAAGAATCGTCTGCTCTATATCCTATAATTACGTCATATCCAGATATATCTATCAAAAAGTTGTCCCGAAGATAACGTTTTGCATTTTCAGAAATAGAATTCCTTTCCCAATATGTCCTATTATCAGCCAATATTGCAAGCCAATGCAAGACATTATACGAGGGGGAATTCAGTCTAAGTACCTCCAGTCCGCCCATGTCCAACTCGTATGCATTTGCATATCCATCTTCATTTTTTGAGCAAGCCCACTCTTTTGCAAGCTCTATATTTTCTGTACAATAAAATCCTTTCCCATAATCATTTGTTGATTTCCCTTTTCCATATTCTGGGGTATCAATAATATCTTGAGAACCATGGTATATTTTCAATATGTTTTCCATAATCACTACACTCCTTTTCCCGATATAAGAGTATATCTATTGCTGATATTATAACAAAATTACTGGTATTTTTCTATTCATTTACTCTCATTAGCTATATATGATTGTTACAATCTAAGCTCTTTTTTATTTTCTATTCCCTCTTACTTGTATTTTACTACAAATAAGAGGGTGAAGATTAAATAGATGAAATGATATCTACCAGTTCATGTAGTGTGTTTACAGACATGATTTTACTCTCAGCATTTTGGAAATACTCTTCCATTAATTCTTTGGCTGCCTGTGTAATTGTGAGATCTAAAGTATCTAATTGACCGCCATCTATCTCTTTCAGATTTAAGTCATATACGGTGTAATCATATCCAGTCTCACATACTTGAATATAAAAATATCCTTTCTCTAAAGAATAAGCCACTTCTTCCTGTTTCAAATCAATATCTTTCTTTTGAATATTCATATATCTTCCTTCCCTTATACACTTTGGTGAATCCTGATTTTTTCATAATACTCTCTTGTGATTTCACTTACTTTTTCTTTCCATTTCGGGCATTGGTCCAGTTCTATATCCGTTAATACTACGGAACTTATCATATAATATTTTGGTTTGGCTGGATATTCCTTCCATGTATCCCAATACAAACAATGATTGACATATCTTGGACCGGTTATGAAAATCCGAGTCTGTTTAGCTGCATGGATAAGAAATTTCCCATGCAACATATTGGGACCATCAATATAAATTTGATTATCCATTCCAAAAACATATTTTCCCGAAATTACACTCTCCAATATTTTTGTTTGAACTTCATTTACTGTACACATATAAAACCCGGTAATATCTCTACTTCATAATCTTTAAGATCCTCTGACACTTTAGGTCCAGCAATAATCCAAGTTGCCGCAATTTGCCCATCTATCTGATACAAATTACTTTCATATTGCTGCTGAAGCTTTTCACGATATGTATTGAAAATACTCTCTTTTATATTGTTAGAAACCAAAATCTTTCGGCAATCATATTTTACTTTTCCTTCTATATGCAACAATATTCCTATCAGATCATAAAATTCGCCGATTGTTTTACCGGAAAGTTGTTTTTGCGTTAGTGACAAAATTGTATTTCTCATACCTTTACCCCTCCCTACTTAAAGCACATAATTTTGCAAGGACAACTTTCAATGCAATTTCTTGTTGATAATATCCTCTTTTGATTTTTCGAATTGCATCATCAATGATATCCATCGATTTACTACAGGTTTTCGCTGATAACCTGGGAACATAGCTATTCCCATATACCCCAATTTCTTTTAGAGAACAGTTACATGTTCTTATTTTATATGCCAATCGGTAATTCCGCAAAAGCAATGACAATACATTGATTGCATTATTGGATTGACCTTGTAGAATAAGAGCAACCTGATGATAAATCTCATCATATTGTTGATTCATAATTAATTGAATTAAAGAAAAAACATTTTCACTCTCATTATTGACAACTGTTTTCTTTACATCATCAATCGTTATGGATTGGGAAGTACATAAACGTTCTAAAGAGTATAGAACATCATATAGATTTATTTCTTCAGAATAATAATTGATTTGCCGTAGGTATTGTTGATACGCATCTTCTGTTATTTCACAGCCGGCATTCTTAATATGCTGAATTATGGTTTTTTGTAAAACATCCATCCGAACTTTATCAAATATCTTAATTTCGTCATTCGAAAACTGTTTATATAATTTTGTTCGCTTATCTACTGTTTTAGCAAAAATATAGACCTTTGCTTTTTTCCCTCTTTTAGAAAGAAATTCAACGAGCTCAGAACAATCTTTCAATGTTTCCGCATGATATATAAGAACTTTTGCATTCCCCAAAAGAGGAAGCTGGCATAAAAAACTGCCTATCTCTTCTGTAAACTCATTGGTTTCTAAATAATTAAATTCCGGCGCTTCTACATTTTGGAGAATTTCTTTCTTAAACTTATCAATCAGAAACGGTTCTGTTCCGTAAATTAACCACTTAGGCATAGCGTAACCCTCCTATTTCCTCTACATGTAATTTTATTTCTTTCAAAAACATACTTTTCCCTTTACAAACTTCAGTCAAGTAAAGACGTTCTTTTGCACGTGTCACTGCCACATAAAGCAATCGTCTATCTTCCTGCAAATTATCAAGTTCAAAGTCATCAACGCCGTAAACAATCACAGCCTTATATTCTTTTCCCTTAGAATCATGTGCTGTCAATAAGTGTATGGCATTGGTGCTATCGCCCTCCATATACACTCGCGTTTCATCATCAAAAAACTTTATTGCTGTCATATAATGCCATAATTCCGATGCTGTACGAATGTGTCTCTCCCGTATCATGGTTTCCAGTATTTCCCGTACTTCTCCATTGCATCTTCCTTCATAGAAAAAATCTAAAACCTTTGAGATGGCATCTGCAGCAGGCAGGGAAAACAAACGGCTTGCCTTATATAATTTTGCTACAACATTTAAAAGCTGAGATCCACCTTCTGATACTAAAAGATATCTTCCAGCTTCCTCACCAGTAAATGGATAAATTGCCTGATCTTCCAAATAGCTTTCATAAATACACTTATCGGAATGTGCTTTTTGAACAGATACTCCGAGTTTAGACAGTAAACGGTACCATATATAATCATCTGTTAAGATGCCTTGATGAAGACTAAGCAGATCCAGTACTGTCTGATAGACGGAATCCTGATACAAATAATACTTAGGTTTAAAAAATCTTAGCTTCTCCGAATTCTGGTGTTCCATGTTAAATGCATCTATCAATTTGCCCAAGCCTAACAAATCCTTATTGGTTCTCGCTATAACTGCAATATCACCCTGTTCATAACCATCTTCTAATAGATCATGCAGCAGTTGACCAATACGGTTAGCACGAAAGTTTGATAACACCATTGGCTTTCTTCCTGTACTTAGGTGGGATACCATCTGCATCGGAACTCTTGTTTTATTATGACTAATCAACCTATTTGCCATATCCAGTATTTCTTTCGATGATCGGAAATTATCATTTAGCTTAATCTCCAATGCTTCCGGATATAATTGTAGAAATTCTAACATAAATTTGTTGCTTCCACCCCGGAAACCATATATTGCCTGATCGGTATCTCCAAAAATTGCTATTTGGGGGTTGGATTCTTCAACTAGTAATCGTATCAGCTTTCCTTGCATTTCATCGATATCCTGTGCCTCATCTACTAATATGTATGAATACATATTTTGTAATTTTTTTCGTATACCGGGAAACTGTTCCAATAACCAGACTGCCAAACTGATTTGCTCATCAAAACGGATATAACCACCTGCCTGAAATTTCTGATCATACAATTTTTTTATTGCTACTATTGTTTCTATATCTTTTTTCGGGAACTGCTCTGCATAGGTTGCCACTCCAAATTTTTGTATGAAGCAAAAATCTGATAAAAGCAAAGCAAGCAGTCCCTGTTTTCCTGTCAGCTTTTGATAATTTACATTTTTAATAATCGGACTGCAGTTCAATACCTGCAGCAGCAACTGTTGACAATCGGTCTGGTTCACAAGTTTTCTTTTTCCCAAAATATATTCATGTTGTCGAATGATTTGAAATGCAAGCGCATGTATTGTTGATATATTGGGTTTCATATCATGTGAAATCCGTTCTTCGACTTCTTGTGCTGCCTTTCTGGTAAATGTCAACACAAAAATTCTTTCAGGAGAAATCCCATTTGTGAGCATATAGTCAACCCTGGCTACTAATGTTGCTGTTTTTCCGGCCCCCGGTCCTGCACACACAAGCATCGCCTGGTCAAACCGCTCTATAGCCATTTTCTGATTTACAGTCGGCTCTTTTAATGAATATCTATCTTTTCTTTTTAATGGAAGCGCTGGTGAAAGTTCTTCTTGTATACAAATTTCTTTATAATATCTACAACCATTACACCCGTTTCCCTTAATCCTATTGAGAAGACGAGTTAATAAATTAACTGCACAGCCCTGTTCTTGCAAAAATAAATCGTGACTTGTAAATGTCATGATATTATCTCCTGGCCTAGCTTCAAACGTAGACAAAAAATCAGCTGTATCACGAAGTGATACAGCTTGAATATAAGAAACTTTAATTATTTTATTTGGATATTCTTGTTGCAAAGCAGCTAAAAAACTTACCATTTCCACTGTGTTCCATGAGCTTTTTTCAACATTACCGGAATTAGAGCCGCATAATCGTGGGAATTTTTGGCATAGAAAAATTCCCCATATTACTTCTTCATCCATTCGGATAACAAAGTCTGCTTTCAAAGTAATTTCATGTACTTCAATCCCATTACATATAATATCTGGTTGCACAACAAACGCTTGGTTTATCGCCAGTATCTCCCCTTTTACATGAGAAATCAGCCAATCATATAAACGTTCAATGATATCCATATAGCGGTTTATCGTCTGTTTCTTCTGCCACACTAAATCAAACCATTCATCTTTCAGTTGTACAACAAATATCTGTTCAATAGCTTTACACCATGATTTTTTTTCTGTTTTCTCAATAACAGATACCAGCAATTGATCCAATGCGTTTCGAAATACTTGTTCCTGTTGTATTTCCTTACTTTGAATGAAGCAACTCATTTCATACTTTTTTCTACATTGTAGTAAATCTCCCAATTGCTGCAGATTCAACGTAACTCCTCCTCTCCTTTACCTTTTACTATCTTTTCTAATTTTAATTTAAAGTCATCAATTAGTAGTTTTGCTACAATACAGCTTGTAATCCAATTCCAATCGAGTGCCATAAAATTGAGCTCCTCATACCCATTACATCCCGTATCAAAACAGATATAAAAATGGCTTTCATCAAACCTTGACAAATGAGAATTATAGAAATGCAAAGGATAATCTAATTGAGCGATAATCTTTTCGATTGTCCTCCTTTCTTCCTCCAAATATTGTGCAACTAAAGATTCATGCTTCTTACAAATCTTTTTAAATATTGCAAAATCCTTTTGGCGCATAATATAAATACTTCCATCTTCCATATAAGAGTAGGAATATTCTATAACATCTTTACATTCTTCAACAATATTTCCCCACTCCGGCATATCCTGATGTACCTTTTTCATAATATATGCTACATTTTCTTCTACACTAGAAATCGTGAGGTCTTCTTCCCATAGTGTTGCATCGGAAGGAAACATAAGCATTTCAAATCCACAAGAAGTTGCCGTAGATATAAAAAAATTCTCATTTTCATAGTTAAGACCACACCAATATTCTGCCATTTTATCTTCTTCTGCTAAGTTAAAAACAAGGTCTGCAATATCCATATCCAAAGGATATATTTTTATTAAATCAATTTGATATTCTTCTAAAAATTTTTCCATATAGCGATAAAATAGAATATTCTCAAATATCCTATTTGCGGATATTGTACTCATTACTCCATAATAGTCCGCATAAAATTCATCTAAATTAAATGGCTGGCTATCAATAGACTGTATCCGTTGAAAATTCAAAATATAACCTCCTTTTAAAAATGGAATTCATCTGAAGCATCATCTAACAATTTTTCCAAAATAAACAACGCAAGAAAAAAATTAAAATTATACCTACACTCACGTGGGAAGCCATTACGCACAGCACCGATAATATACATTTCTGCAGAACGGGTATAACAGTACGTATAATATGAATCTGCCATCATTGCATTAGAAACAAAGTTTAACAAATGTAATATCTGCTTATGCTCAGCAGAAAATTTATGTTGTATTAGGGATTTATGTTGAGACATAAACTTCAAATACTCCTCTACACGATAGCTATAGGCATATAATATTTCTACCGAAAAAGCGTTCCTCTGTACTCCTTGAAGAACTGGATCTGGCAAATGGAAAAATAAATTCTTTATAATATCATTTTCCAACATTCCTGATTTTCTAATTTCATCTATGGTTTGCTGTCTTTTTTCGCCACGCAAATTTTCTTCCGTTATATCACTTATACCATATTTCTTTTGTATATCCTGAACTTTGATGATTTCAAATCCAAAAGACGTATGCAATGCGCAATAACTACAAAGACATTTTTGATATTCATATAAATATTTTTTAAATCCTATAGCATCTTCTTCATAAAAATACGAGAACGCGCATTGAGGAAATTCAAATTCAACTTCAGGAAACAGTTTTTCTAAAAACTGTCCCATTATTTGAATATAAACATAATTTCTTTTCACATCAGCCTTCATCTCATTAAAAAAATTTTGAGGCATAAATGGTATCCGCATATTCTTATAAGTTACCATATATTTTTCTCCCTAAATTGTGAATATCCCTTAAATGCATCAAAATAATAAATACCTCCGCTACAGAAATCATCTATCAAAATATCAATTGTACATTTCAACAAAAGATTTGCTGCAACAAGATTCGTAAGAATGTGCTGAGGTGCTGAGATATTAACTGTTTGGCAACTCTCCTCACTTTTGGGCACAGCGTTGTCTTCCAATATTTCTGGAAAATATTGTACCCGGTCCGGATAGATTTCATTGCCAGATATCTTAACTCCCACAACAACTTCTCCTGCAGAATACTCATTTGCTGCATCGAAATAGTATAACGTATTTGCTTCTCTAAAATATTTATGCATTACTTTACGACACGCATGGTTATCAACAGCTCCCACTAATACTGTACATATGTTTTCCTCTTCCATCCTTTTTAATTGAAAATGATTGTCAATAAAATCTGGGGAAAAACCACATTCTATATGGAATGTATTTGTTAGAATTTCTGCCATAACTTCCGCTTTATTGCGGCCTATATCCTCTGGAAGAAAGGGCTGTCTTGAAATATTGCTTTCTTCAACCAAATCACCATCAACAATAATAATTTTACATTGCTTGGCTAAATTGTTTTTATATAGAAATCGCCCCAGTTCTTTCACATAGTTTCCACCTATTCCTCCACAACCAACTACAATTATTTGATACATAGTTTCCCTTCTTTCTCAAAAATTTCATCCATCTCTAAATCCCCAAAAATTCCCGCCATACCAGCTCTGATTTTATAGGTATGGTTCTTCTTATCCATGTTCCCGATAACCATATATAAACGTATCCCTTTTTCATCTCCATCATCAATCATAGAAAAAAATGCAGGATATTGACCATGACTATGCACATCCATAACCAAAATCTTTTCTGACTCTTTCTCTGTATTTCTATAAAACACAACTGATGCAGCAGTAACATATTGTTCTGGGATATGTAATTCGTATTGTTTCTTGTCTAGACTATAAAAAATTTGAACCGCACATTCTTTGTGCGGTTCAGCTTCAAAAATTTCTATTATTTTTTCTAAAAAATAATATGGGATCTTAGGAATCAAAAATTCAAATTGAGTACTTCCCTTTTGTGATAGATTTGCTGAAAAGATACCAAAAGGTGTTGTCTCTTTCCTCCACTGTTCACCGTATTGATCTGTATAGAGTTCATGCTTCCAACCAGGTTTTATTGACTGAATTTGAACGCCCTTCCTCGAACTTTTAAGAACAGGAATAATAAAATGTCTCTCATCATATATCATTTCTGTCCGTTCTTTTGAATATTCCGGATAAATTCCTTCTAAAACCTTCCGTATCTCATCCAAAGTAGCAGATGAATGTCCTTTTATATCACCAGGCTCAATATTTAACTGAAATCCGCCGGCACGTACAAGAACCGGAAGTGAAATTTTAGTTGGTTTTTCATTGCTCTTTTTTGATAAAATCGGAAAAAGGAGATTCATTTCTTCCTGATAGGCAAATCCACAATCTTTATATTCGGGATATGATTTTAAAAATATTTTCCTAATGTTATCTTCCGTAACGGAAATATCTTCTGACTCAGCAAACATATCTTCTGTATAAGTTTCTTTCAAATTGAGATATCCAACTGTCACTGGCAATGAATATACCTTTCCCTGTGGAGCATTTGCCTTCATAAAAGGCAACAGATACCTTTCTTTTTCTAGATAATGGAATTTGCAATCTTTGTATTCCGGATACTCCGATATAAGAATTTCTTGGATTTCTTCAAAACTCTCTGCATGACTTAAAGGAATGACAATTTCCCCCAGTCTTATTTCCGCTGGAAACTGCACCTTCTCTATCTCTGTCAGTTCCGTATAATTTATATATATGGTAATAAAAGTATTTACTTCTTCACTGACAACATCTTGATTTGGTTCTTCTATTACATCTATCTCATAAGATAAACTCTGCAATTCACTAAAAACCTCTCCTAGTTTTATTCGTAGCACGTCTTCAGACCACTCTTCTTCATATTCATCGAAAAAAAGATGTCGAAGATGTCCGGCTCCCAAATAAAGCGGCAATGCATATTTCTTTTCTTTCTTAGATGATTTCCCCTGCTTTTTATTTGCATTCTTTCTGGTCTTCTTTTTCTCACTTTTCTCTTCTTTTTCTTCTTCTAAAAGATCAAATAAACCTAATAAATCGTTCATAAACCATTCCTCCACTTATTTAAAAATTGAATCTAAATATGTTCCTATATTACTATATTGACTTGGAACCAAAATACGTTCTGGAAAGCTATCCTTCTTTTTCAAACGCTCCAAAACGCCTCGAAGATTGTCATATTTCCATTTCGTTGAAACACCTTGCGTATAATGATCATTATTTGTCGAACTATCAAAAAATAGAGAACACACCATATCTAGCTGATGAAGGCTATCTATAACTGGTAATTGGTTTCTTCCCCAGCAAACTCTATGATCCGATGTATTTACATTTCCAAATGGATAATTATACAATCGACTATTCCGATTCCATCTTTCTCCTTTTAATGCAAATACATACGTGTTGTTAATCCTGCCTTTCCAAAGTGAAAAACAGAATAAAAATGCCGGGAAACAAATTTCATAAGAGGTAGTTTCAAATTGTACGGTTCCTTTCCTTTTTGGTATGGTAAGTACGATTTTACCACTCAGTCTTTCATCATCATCCCTGTTTATCATTCCATCAAAATAATATTGTGGAAGTGTTCCAATATGATATTCTCTGTTTTTTTCTTCATACTTTGACTTTGATAATAATTTTATCAGATCTTCAATGGAGATATATTTGCTATAATGTATCTCCTTATCATCAATAGCTTCTACATGTGCCGCATTGAAATACTGCCCTTCAAAATTTTTACTATCCATTGTAATATGCACTATCATTTCCGCACCTCTGTTATTAAAGAACTCTTCTAGCTGCTGAAGGTATCGACGAGTAGTCAGTCAAATTAAATACTGGTATACTCGATGAGTTTATATCTTCTAATATTCCCTCTGCATTCTCCATCAGCTCAGCAATTTCCTCTAGTGATACTTTTTCCATTGCAGATTTGACCCCTAAAGTAATCATCATGAGTTTTTGATGTTCCTGCTTAATGTCAGATACTTCTAATTCCTTCATCTTCTTCAAATTATCCAATAATTTACTTGCTGATAACTTCATCTTTTTTCTCCTTTTCACTCATAACTTCCATTCTATTTTCCCAATATGTGTGATCGAGAAAATAATAATTAACTTCCTTTCCGGCAAGGTAAAAAATCCACAATGCTGCCTCATATAGAAAAATTTCTCTCAGACTATATACATCGTCTGTCTTTTTTCTTTGCTTTGGCAGCCATTTTTTTGCAGTTGCAAGAATATCCTCTACATCACCAGTCAGTTTCCCTAGTTCCAACTTTCCTTTGTTAAAGCAAATAGTTTCCGAAGTACGAAAACGGTCCGTTGGAAGTCCCAGCTTCTTTTGAAAATAGCGAAGCGTATTTTCTGCTACATACAGATTCATAATTACAATGCTGATTTCCACTTCATCAAACAACTCACCATTTTCCAGCATCTCTGCCAGCCGGTAAGCATCTGCGGAATAAGCATAATAAAATCCCAATGCCATATGATAATTACAGGCATCGCTATTTCCTATCATTTGATGATTTTCCATAAACCTCTTAATTTCTTGTTCCATTTTAATCTGTCGTCATACGACTACCTCCTTTTATAAAAATTTGCATAAAAAAAGCACCTGACATTTTCGGTCAGATGCAGAGTTTCTTTTTGCATAACCCACTGTGTAAAGATTAAAACCTGTTACCAGGGATTCTGTCTTTATCTATTCCCTATGAAATAGATTATAAAAAAGAAACTTTTATATAATGATTATAGGGTATCTGAAATAGAAAGTCAAAGGCTTTAAGAGCGAATTTTCTGTTGTATTCTTGTTTCTCCTGTTTTATACTAAAGATAAGATATAGAAGGTGGTGATTTAGTGAAGCTTGAAACAACGCTCTCCCAAACACTTTATACCGCAGGAAATAACTCAGATTATGATGCTGCTTGTAAACGGCTACTTTCTGAAAAGATAATTCTTGCTTGGATTATGAAAAATTGTTTGGAAGAATACCGAGATTGTAACATTTCGGAAATTATTGAAAATTATATCGAAGGGGAACCACAAATTGCAGAAATTCCGATTCAACCGGATCAGACAAACACAGTTAACCATTCTTTAATTAGAGGTGGACAAACAGAAGACAAAACAATTACAGAAGGAACTATTACCTATGACATTCGTTTTATGGCAACTGCACCAAAATCCGGTGAATTGATCCGTTTAATTATCAATGTAGAAGCACAAAATAATTTCTATCCTGGTTATCCCTTGATCAAACGTGGCATATACTATTGTAGTCGTATGATTTCTGCCCAGTATGGAACTGAATTTTCTGCCTCACACTACGAAGACATAAAAAAAGTATACAGCATTTGGATTTGTATGAACCCACCAAAATACAGAGAAAATACTATTACGAAATATTCCATTACAGAAAAACAACTTGTGGGACATGTCACAGAAAAAGTAGAAAATTATGATCTAATGTCTGCTATTATGATTTGCCTAGGCAAACCTAATAGTGAAAATTATAATGGGGTTTTAAAATTATTAAATGTCTTGCTTTCTTCTGAGAAGGCTCCAGACGAAAAAGAAAAAATTCTCCATGACGATTTTGATATTGAAATGACTCAGAATTTAGAAAGAGAGGTGTCGCTGATGTGTAACTTAAGTCAGGGAATTGTTGAAAGCACTACCGAACGAAATACTTTAGACAGTATCCGCAATCTAATGGAAACGCTAAACTTGACTATAGAAGAGGCTATGGCGGCTCTGAAAATCCCAGAATCAGAACGCCCAAAATATGTCTCTATGTTAGAAGATCAGTGAGAAAAACGGGAGCTTGGATTATAAAATTCAGGCTTCCGTTTTCTTAGATAAAAGATTTTCCTTATGAGTTCCAGCATATCTCATCTAACTTTATTAATAATTTATCCCATTCCTCTTTCGTGTTCCATACGAAAATACCTTTATCATATGTCCCCAAGATAATCGGGCAACTTTCTGGCAAAAATGAATTGTTATAAAATCTCCATTCCAATCCGTTTGTATATATCACTTTTTTATAAAAGCTGATATGTCCACTTAATTGATTGAGATGATCCTGTTTATCAAGATTTTCAGAAATATATTTTATTTCTATTGCACCAAAAATTTTAGCAGTATTACTTTTTTCTCTTGAGCGCACAACAAAATCTGGGAAACCTGAATCTCCCATATATTTCCTTGAAAAATCAGTTTCCCTGCGCCCAGATACATCTCGTAAGGAAATATGCTTAGCTGATTTTGCACTTCTAATGAGATTGGCAATAATAGAGTACAAATCTAATTCCACTCTATTTTGTGTGTCTACTAATTCCAATTCTTCTTTATATGTATCAAAATAGTTTTCGACCATCATTTAAACCTCCTCTATTTTTTCATCCAATGCAATTTCTAAAATATTAATTATAAGCGATCTTTCTATATTTTTTCCTGTAAGCACATCAAGAACTTTTTGCAAGCTGTTTGATATATTATTTACAGTCTCAATTCCAGAATCAACATCTACATTTAATAGTTTTAACTTAAACAACACAAATTGAATGTCTCGTTTGCTAAATTTGAGAGCAACCTCTATGCACTCATTAAAAAACACTTGCGTAATGTCTTTAGATTTCTTGTTTTTATACATATCGTCAAGTTTTCTATATAATTCACTTTCATCTCTTAATCCTGCCATAATATCACTCCTTGTAATACATGTTCTAAAAAATGGTATTATTTTTTATCTCTTATTTCTAATACCTCTTCTTCTGAAATATTCAAAAGTTTACAAATTTCAGAAATCGGATAATCATTCTGCAGCATTTAATTGTAAAACTTATACCTTCTTCTCTTCCCACTTCAATTCCTTCCAATTTTCCTTCTTCTTTTAACTTCTCTAATGCTGTGCACATATTATTTACCTCCATATTTCTACTCATACGAATCAGTTCCTTTGATCCAGTCATTTGCCCGATGGCTGTTAGCAGGTCTGCACCCAGTTCTTTAGTTCCATATTTTTCTCGAATTTTATCGAAATGTCCGGCAAATGTTTCTCTTGTAATCTCAAAAACACTTTGAACATCTGCATTATTGAATACATATTTAGCGGAATCCCGCACTTCCAAAAGATTCATCTTATAATCGGAGAAAATAGCGGCGATTTCCTCCGGCATTTCTACAATCATATCTTTCAGACAATACGGTCCATCCCATTGTTTTTCTCCATAATACACAGTCAATGTAATAACAGAATGAAGTCTGTCTTCCTTCCTCATCTTTGACAAAAATTCATCTTCTGTTTTTTTTCTGTGTATCCTTTTTATATTTTCGTGTAATTTCCTTATATTCCTTCAGGTAACTCATTGCGTCATATACCATATGACGCAGCGACATAGCATAATGGATATGCTGTTGGCTCTCAATTCCAAGGACAACAAATTCCACTCCATAAGCAGTCTTTTTAATCACATCTCTTGTCCTGGATAATGTTTCTTTATAGTCTTTTGAGTGAATATTGTCGGAAACATCGGTATCTCCCCCATGTAACATCTTTACCGACGAACCAAATTGAAAATATCTGCAACCCATTCCTCATTTTTTCAAGTTCAAAATTTACTCCAAAATACGATAATGAGTATTTCTACCTTTACCCTCCTGCACAATCTGTTTTCTTTCTATCATTTGTCTTAATAGACGTCCACATGCTGTCTGACTAATTTTCAGCTCTCTTTCTATATCTTTTCTCGTGAAAGTACTTTGTCTTTTTGCCAGATTGATTACGGCTTCTTCCTCTAAGTGTTGTTTGGATTTATTTACAGCCAGCTTTTCCAAACCAATATGCACATTCAAATTTGGAAGAATAATTTTAAAAGCGTTGTCGGAAATCTCAATTTTAGGCTCCTTTCCGGTTCCCAAATAAGCTTCTTTAATCTTCAACATTCCAGTTCCATATGCCTCAATCAGTTCCAATCGGTAAAAGACATTTGCTAGTTTCATATTCCGGCATACTGAAATGCCCATAAAAACATCATTCAATGTTACACCGCTTACAAGTCCTCCGATTGAAGTAAATTCAAGCCGATCTTCGTACAGACTGATAAAGGTGCTTGCCCGAAAAGAATATTCACGATGCACAAGTAGGTTCAGCAGTGCTTCTCTGACTGCAGTTTCCGGGTAATCTCTCTGATCAATGCGGTATAACTTTTGAAAAGTAGAATATGTCTGGTTTCGGAAGTCAATATAATCATACACTTCCCCCATCTGTTGGAACAAAGAGCCAGAAAATTCTTTTCGATCCTTAAACTGATTTTGTGTTGTGCCCTCAAAGGCAGCCACCTTAATTGTGTGTACACACTGATCGGACAGCAAAAGTCCGAGATTTGTATAAACTCCGTCATGTGTCATAATTCCTAATGTTTTCATCTGAGCTTCCTCAAATAATACATTTCTTTTGAAAAATTCTTTCTTAGCCGCTTCAAAAGTCAAATTCTGTTCCAAAGACCGCATTTCCTCAAAATGATCTCCATCTGTCTCCTTGATCATACGTCGAATTGCAGTATTGGTAGCTGGTACAGACGAATATCCCTGACGGACAAACACACCTTCTGGACGTAATCCTTTTTTCGAAACATAATACGGTCACTCTGTTCCTTGCTGAACATCAACAACAACAATCTGTTTTTCACCTTCTTTTACTGTTTCATAATGCAAGAACATTGTAAGATCTGGTTTGATAGCATCCCGAACCATATTGCTGATCTGCAAGGCAGTCCCATCTGGATCCTCGACGCCTATTATGGTTCCATCATCCTGAACCCCAATATACAATTTTCCGCCTTCACAATTTGCAAATGCAATAATTTCCTTTTTAATATCATCTACTACAATAGACTTCAGTTCCACAGTTTCGCTCTCTTGAAAAATCATCTCATCGCCTCCGATTAATATTCTACCCACATTCTAACCATTCTTGTCAATTTCTGGTTAGAATAATGGTTAGAATAATGGTTAGAAAAACAGTAAGCGAAATAGAAAAAGAACGGAAACGGGAATTATGCGTCTTATGCGATCTGCTTTCAAGCTGATTCAAAAATTTCAAGATATAATCTAAGCAAATTTTCTATTTAGTGGTTAGAAAGAAATAATCTCCTATACACACCTATCCCTAACTTGGCGGTTCTACCCTGATTTTCACAAGATTTCTTGTTTCCCTTGAAGATATATTCAGGTAATTTAGATTTTTATATCTCCGAATCTGTGTTTCTGTAACGCCCATCTCCTGCGCCACTTCTTCTGGTTTTGCATGATACGCAAACATCGTATAGGCACATGAATTTCTAAGCGCCTCTGCACTATAGGAAGGAACCCCGGCTAATAAAGTGTACTTTTTCATTAACCGGCTAAAATACATACTATTTATTTTATTCCCACGTTTGTTATAAAACAAGTAAGTTTTCTCCTCAGATTTTGAAAGATAATCCTCTAAAATGTGATAGACGTCTTCTGGAATAAAACAGGCATCCTGTCTTCCGGGAACAAACAAATACGCCCCGTTGTCATATAGGGAAATGTCATTTCTTTGCAGTTCTCCTATTTCTGTTGTAGAAAGTCCCATTCTATATAAAAATGTAAGCATACAATAAGCCATACTATCTTGCTGTGCTGCCACAAATATTGCATCTATATCCTCAATAGGAATTGCATTTGCTTGTTTACTTACTTTTTCAATAAGTTTCAGATATGGCTCAAAGTAATTTCTATACTCTTCATCAATATCGTATAATCCCCTATTATCAAATAGATATGAAGAAAAAGAATTCAATTCTCGCATCTTCTTCGCCAATGTTGAGGGCTGCAGGATTTTGGCCGACACCTTTTGCTGCATAAAAACATAATAAGATGCAACATCTTCCGAAGTTATCTGATCCATTCCTTTATCAATAAAATTTATAAACTCTAAAATATCCGTCTGATATGATAAAATTGTGGATTCACTTTTAAAATGTGCAATAAAATCCCGCCAGATGTCTTGCATCTTTTTATCTGCAAATATAAAATTTGACATGCCGCTACCCCCTTGTTTGTAAATTTCCGCGTAAGCGGAACAATACTGAAATGTTACTTGTATATATCATACTATAACATTTTAACAGCTGCATAGCAATCTAATTTTCACTCAGAAAGAGTTCCCGGAATATAATCACATACTCCGGAAACTTGTTTTATAATATACTTGATAACTCCATGTGCTGTACTTCTTCTAAATCAATCCAGTCCGCCTCAAATATTTCTGCACTTTCTCCAGTCATTGGATTTGGAATAAGATCGGAATCGTCCAGCACAATCCTTTCTTTTTTATAACTCTTTCTAACATCTGTTAATGCTTCTTCTAAATTGCCATTGTCCTCTACAATGAGTATTCTCCTTAAAATTTCCTGTACTGCTATTGCTCGCTTCATCCTTCTTCTCCTTTAAATCACACCTGCACTTTGAAATAGCCATTCCAGCTCCTCATTTTCATATGTATGTTGTACATAAACAGGTACGTTCTCTTCTTTTTCAAACACCTGTATATCACTCTGTTTCATTTTTTTCCGATACAGAATACCCACTCCAAATATGTAATGAAACGGCGTATACCATTTTTCCATATCTTCGGTATTTCCTACAAGCGTATCTCCTATAATCACTACACCTGGACAGCCCATAAGTGACATTTGAATATAGCACATTTTTGCTACCAAAGAATCAATATCCTGAGCAATAAAATACGCATTTCTCTGATAGTCTATTCCACGCTCTTTCATGGTATTGACCGCCGCTATCACATTTACTCCAGATCCGCAAGCAGGTTCGTTAAATAGAAAAGGGGCTGAAATATTTTCTTTTTCTTCTATCGCAATTTGTGCCATAAATTTTGAAATCGGATAGGGTGTAAAAAATTGTCCTTTCTGGTTATCTGATATCCGCAGTTGCATATATATTTCTCCTAATAAATCGTTTTCTGGATTACGCTCCATGCCACTGACAACCATTGCAAACATTTTGCTAAATTTCTCTTGTTCATTTCGCTGGTATTTTTGAATTATCCGAAGATATTCTCGCTCTCTGGGCTCTTTATCTTCATGGTTCCAACAATTTGAAATGGATATTGCACAAATATTAATAAAGTCGGACCATACTTCCCAGCGTGGATGACATCCGCTTATTTCTTCTATTCCCCGAATGATGTCCTGAACCACTGAATCTTTCCTCCTTCTTTTCACTATATAGCAATTATGGATTTGGGGCATAAACAGTTTCCCAAATCCATATCCTTACATTCCATAAGTAATATCAAATTCTTATGATATTTCCTTAACTTTGTTCCACGCTATTTTTCTTTTCACCCATATCCTCAAAAAGCAATTTAAGAGCTTCTCCTGCATCATGTTCATCTAGTAACTCAACATATCGATCAATACATTTACATGCAATCTGCATCTGTTGCTTAATATTATGCTGCAAATTATAATTCGCATAAAGCAGAACAAAAAGAATATTATAAAGCTCTTCCGTACATTTATCCTCATTTTGATGGATCCAGTTACAAAGTCTCGTCACCATGTAATTCCAGTACTTTCCGCACTGAATTCCTTCTTCGCCAAAAAACTCTGATACCCACTCACCTACCGTTTGTGTATTATCTCTTTCCCCACATGGCACATCCTGTAAGAAATATTGAACTTCTGTTTTCTCAGTATATGCCTTTCCTAATGGGAACAATCCACAAATTGTCGGCTTTGCTTCATGAACAATACATTTGTTAAAAAAAAGAAATGGACACCGTTGTTCTTCTCCTACTGGAAGAAGACGAATCAATGGCATTTTACTGCTTGCTCCAATATATACTTCCGCATACTTCTGAATCAATTCTTCTAATGTAATATCCAGCTTTTTTCTAAGCCGAACCACATCATAACCGTTCAATATAATATCTTCCCTGTTTTTGCAACATTCGCCACAGCCATCACAACGGAACCTCATCTTGCTCCTTTCACTCATAGGTTTATATCCCATCTTTCGTAACTCGTTATACATATAAATCCTCCTTTTATAAATGACCTGTCTTTTATCTACCTACATCTCATTTGCATACACTGTTCCCATTCCAATGTTATATTGAATACCTCAAAATACTACTTACAAATTTTTCTGAATATAGTCTTCTCTTTCCAATATGAATTCCGGCAGCTGTCGGAATCCCACATCATTCACATAATATGCTGCTATAGTTCCGTCTCTTCGTAATACGATTACATCGCTCACCGATAATGAATGTCCATAAAAATCTTTTGGATGCTCTACATTAAATTGATAAAATAATGTATCAAGGGTCTCATTTTCGGATAATCTGTTTCCATATACAAACTGGTAATCGCTCCCTTTTATTTGTAATCCTCTACTTTCCACAAAATCCAATCCCATGAACCGATATTCACTTCCTCTTCCATCTGAAAGCTGATAAATTCCATAGCAATTCTCTGTACCATGAATTAGTGATTGTTCCTTTTGCAATTCCTCTGCTCGATTTTTCAACCTATTTCCTCCTTATTTTTGCAAATAAAAAAAGCACCACAAACGGGTGCGTTTTACTTACTACTGTATTTTCCATTCTTACAATATAGATTATTCTCTTCCCTCCCTTTTATATCAAAATAGCCCTTCACGAAGCTGTGAAGGGCTTACATGCCAATAACCTGTTACCAGGAATTAAGCTACTGTTATCTACTCATAGCAGACACCATAAAAAAATCTATATTATGAGTATAATATATCATTTTTCTGGATTTATGGCAATTGTTACATCATGCATTTTAATTATTTTTTTGTCCACCTTTTATTAGTAAAGAATTTGTTCTGAAAAACAGAACACTTCATTAGTTTATCGTTTATACAAATATATAGAGAGAGACATATTGTCATAAAATCCCCATATTTTCTCTTTTTAAAATACGAAGAGAAAATATGGAATCCATCTATGTGAACACCCGACAAATTGCAAATCTCTTACAATAACATGACGAGAATTTTTTTACCTAATGAAAGTATTCATAAAGTTATTTTTAAACAAAATATTACCCAATCCCACCATAAAAAATGCCTAATATATATACCAAAAATATCGTAAATACAAACCAATATTTTGTTATAAACTCAAACCAAGGACCTATTGTTTTCATTCGTCCCTTCTGTATTTCCCTTCTAGCAAAATTTTTCGGACAAATCCAGAAAAATGTTATGGCAGCCAATAATGCACCTAAAGGTATTATATAAATTGAAACAAAATCCATCCATAATCCTACAATATTCACATCTTCAATTAATATAGAAATTGGTATTGCAACAAAGGCTATTATTAAAACAGAATTCTTTCTACTTAATCCAAAATTGCTTTGCATAGTTTCAATGGGGGTTTCAAATAAATTTATCAAGGATGTTATGGCAGCAACAAGAACTGCAAGAAACAATACAATAGCTATTATTCTGCCAAATGGCATTTTCTGAAACACAGACGGAAGTGAAATAAACATTAGTGCCGGACCAGATGTTACATTGCCTTGAAACGAAAAAATAGCTGGAATAATGACAACACTAGCAAGAACCGCGGCTAAAGTATCAAATAAAGCAACTTTCTTTGCACATTTTATTACGTCAACATTATCTTTCAAATAACTTCCATATACTACTGTACCAGACCCACCAATCGAAAGAGAAAAAAATGCCTGCCCTAAAGCATATACCCATGTTTTTACATTTTTTAGTGAATCCCATCGTGGGACAAATAAATATTTATATCCGCGGACTGAACCTGGAAGAAATGCAACATATATCATCAATAAGAAAAAGATGCCATAAAAGCAAGGCATTAAATATTTGTTTACTTGTTCAATTCCTTTAGACACACCTAATGCCATTATTATAAAAGTTATAACCATTCCCAATATATGAAATGGAATATTCTTCAATGGTGCACTTATTTTCTCAAAATATGCTTCTATATTTGTGATATTCATTAAGACACCAGAGCACGAAGCAATCAAATATTTAATAAACCAACCAACAACAACTGAATATCCTATTGCTATTCCAAAAGATCCTACAACTGGTATGCAACCTATTATTTTTCCTCCTTTTATATTTCGCTGTCTAAAGCTCTTAACAAAGGCACCATACGGACCTGATTTCATTGATCTTCCAAATGCCATTTCGCCAGCCATACCAGAAATTCCTAGTAGGGCAACAAAAAAAATGTATGGAATTAGAAATGCAGCACCACCAAATTCGCCAGCACGGTATGGAAACAACCAAATATTTCCCATTCCAACAGCTGAACCGATACAAGCTAATATAAACCCTATATTTGATTTAAATCCCTCTCTCTTTTTTTCCATTTTATTCCTCTTCTTAATCAAACAGTTTTTTCAAAAAACCACTTCCATCTGATCATTTCCTCTATTTTCTTTTTGTACTCTTCATCTAACATTGGTCTTTCAATGTATTCTAACGCTCCCATTGCTAGAATTGCTAGATGATTCTCAACACTTTTATCTTCAAGTATTGCTAATATTGGAGAATGCCACCTACCTTTAGCAGTTAGAATTGGTACATATTTTCTTTCAGCTATACGTTTAAAATTAAAGTCCATGATGATGATATCAATTACTTCATCCCTCAATTTGTCTAAATCACGATACTTACATAGAATCAGATTATGTTCACCAATTACCCTTTGAGTTTGGTATATTACAGATTTATCATCATACACAAAAAGAATATTCATATTAGTATTTATCCCTCATAACTTATTGTAAATTTCCTTATTATATTGCAGAATTGCAGAAACAGATATTGCAGATAAGGAATATGATATCATTGATAACATAATTGAAAATCTACATAAAAAAAATACGAGCGAGATAAAACCAATCAATACCAAACGTGCAAATAACTTTTTGATATAATAACATTGCTCTTTGCTATTATAACCGTTTTTCTGTGTAACCGAACATATTATAATAACCAATGAACAAACGCCAGATAGAAATAGTGACATATTACTATTTAACGTTACCAATCTATTTAGCATAAGTAGAGAACTATAAACAGTACAGGAACAAAGTAAACAATGCGTATATTTTTTTAAATGGACTCCTCCTGCATAACTTCTTATGCAAAAAAATACTATTACAAGAATAATTCCTTCATAAAATGAATCCAATATACCGGCAATTAAAAAGCAAATACCTAAACAGATACTTATTTCCATACCTGATTGGAATCCATAGTTATAGATTGGGTAATCTTCATCAGTAATAATTCCCCTTTGACGTATATAATCTGTCAAATAGTCAGCAATTTTTTTCATACTAAAATTTTCTTAATTTTTTTAATTCTTCAGGCTTTTCTGGGTCATGGTAAATGCACATACATTTACTATTAGCTGCAAAAACACTGAAGACTAGAGCAATAGAAGCTAATCCATTCGCTATACTTATGTTCTTACTTATTAAATTTTTAATTTTTTTCATTGTAAAACCTCCCTAATATAATTTTAATTTATTTTAGCATGTATTTTTTTTGAAAAAATCATCTTGTAATTTTTAAAAAGTTTTATGTCAAATTATATATTTGAAATAAATTAACCCGTTGTGCTAATTCAATTTAAATTTATTGAACCCCCTATAAAAGCCCAAAGAATCCCCTGAAATAAAAGGACTTGATTTTTAAATCTCAGAAAATAAGTTGTTTTATTTTTCCAAGTTCACAAGTTTTGTGAAAATACTGTTTAATGCCAGGCAAAGATTATATGCCAGAATCTTATTGGTAAGTCTGGTACACAGACCCTAAAAACTTTTTGCCAACACTCTTTCTGCATTTAACTGTTTGCTCAATTGAGAAAATACAGTTTCTACACGCCTTCCTAGTTTGAAAATCAACTGCCGTACCGGTTTTGACCAGTCTGTTTTACTGTTTGATCGTTTGAGTGCCATAAGACAGTTCCCTTAATTTTCCATTTCCCTTGCAAGGGACTCTCCGACATCCCCTTTGTCACCGATGACTACAAGACCGGATTTACCATCCATGATATCTCTCAGTCTTTCCCAGTCATCCGTAGATGCCGGAGTAATTTCAAAAGTAGTAATGTATCCTTCCAGTGTAATCATGACATGAACCTTGTAACCAAAATAGGTTTCTTTTTTGGAAGGGCATTTTCCATAATTGGGTATTCCGATGCAATAGGGTTCTTCCGCAATTATCCGTTCTTTGTCTTTCAATAAATTTATTTCCGTGGTAAAATGTTGATATTAAATAAAGGCGGGATATGATAATGAATGATATGTTAAAGATGAATATGTTTTTTCCAAGTGAGTTGCTGTTGATCACAATGACAGCTCTGTTTATATTAAAATGCGTTCAAAGACACATTCTTCTAAATGTCCAGAGTGCACTCAGTAAACCGAAACCTATCATGGGACATATTTACGCAAGGTTCAGGATCTTCCGATCCTTGGAAAAACAACCCGACTCCATATAACAGCCCATGAATATGTTTGTAAGAATGAATCTTGTTCAAAAGTTACATTTGTTGAAGATTTTGATGGTTTTCTCAGTTATTATGGACGCATGACAGAACGATGTGCTGATTTTATCTGTACGCTGGCAATGGAAACAAGCTGTGAAGGATGTTCCCGTATCTGTCGTGCAATGAATCTTCAAATCAGCGGAGATAGCGTAATCCGCCTTTTAACCAAACGTTATCGTCTTCAGTCAACCCCAAAATGTGGCAGTGCCATCGGTGTTGATGATTTTGCATTTAAAAAGCGGCATACCTATGGAACAATAATTGTCGACCAGGCTCCCCATAGACCGGTTGCAATCCTTGATGGACGTGATGGAAATACCCTCAAAGAATGGCTTAATAATAAGCACATTAAAACAGTCACACGGGACAGGGCAAGTGCGTATTCGACTGCTATCCAGGAAATATTACCGGATGCTATGCAGATAGCGGATAGATTTCATCTCCATCAAAACCTTCTGGAAGCTATTAAGAATACAGTGAATTCTACTATTCCAGTAGATATCCGTATTCCTATAGAGTATGAAAAAAATGAAATAACTGCAGACACTGAGAAACCTTGTAAAAAATGCCTTGCAATGCGGATAACTTTTTAGATTACAACGAAAAAAGTGTACAATTATATAATGCAATCCATTAATACTCAAAAGCTGGGTACAGCAAGCGCGCAATATCTAAAATGCTTCATTGCAGCAGAAATACAGTGACCAAATATCTTGAAGATGACTATGATTCATTATGCCGCAAAAATTTTCACAGCGGAATGGATCAATTTTATGATTATATCATTAAAGAATTATCGTCTGGCGTGAGCAGAAAAGATGTTTTCCGGAGCCTCATCCAAAAAGATTACAAAGGTGGCCAAACAGCGGCTTATGATTACATGAATAAGATCATAGAGCGTTTCCATATTGATATTGCGGTATACAGAAGTTCTTCGGCTGATGCTGTTCGAGAAAAGAAAAAGCTTCAGAAATATGACCACATATCAAGAAATGGTATCTTCCGTTTTCTGTGGATGAATCTGGAGATAACTAATAGTCATAAATCATATTTGATGGATACTTATCCGCAGCTTAGGATTCTGATGTCCTGTATTCGTGAATTTCGGGAGATTTTTCAAAAGAAAAGCATGCCTTGCTTATATCTGTTTATTGAAAAATATAAAAACAGTGATTTGAAAGAAGTATCCCGTTTTGTTTCTGGTATTGAAAGAGATTTATCTGCCGTAGAAAATGCTGTAGCAAGCTCTTTATCCAATGGTTTCGTTGAGGGCACAAACAGTAAGTTGAAAATGATAAAACGCACCATCTATGGCCGCTGTAGTAAGGAGTTATTATCCGCAAAGTTAATATACATGTCAAAAAGCAACTACGGATAATTGCGGAAGAACCCTATTGCATCGGAATACTCATAGGGCTAACGTAACGATGCTACAGGATTCACTTTATGTTACGGACTGCTATTTTGCACCTGTTTCTCACAGGCATGCTTCGCTTCAGCACAATCGGTCACCCAAAATCATTGGAGGCTTGCTACAAGGCTCACTGGCGATTACCTTGACCAAACTTTCACTGGCAAGCTGATAACAGCTTGCAGAACACACGACTTTCACCCATTAGAAACGTGCGCCGCAAGGCGCACATTAAAAAAGGTGTTGCCAATATTTTCGGTTCTTTCTGCATTTTGGGTATCCGTATATTATCAGTATTTGCAAAAAGCTATCAAATTAGCTTGAGATGCAAAATTAAAAGTAACGGAATTACCCAAACGTCAGAAAGAACCATATTTTCTATTGGAACACCTTAGATTTAAATATCACATAGCATGATTTTAACAGTAAACATATTAACTGAATCATCAATTACGATCGATCCATGATATTTGTTTGTAATTCTATATACCGACTTTAAACCAATTCCATGATTTTGAGCATCTCCCTTGGTTGTTAGCATATTACCGTTTTTATCCCTAACTACAAATCCATTGTATCTATTTTTCAAGGCAATACAAAGCGTATTATTCTCAAGCCGCATTAATAATTCTACAAATCGTTCACTCACAGGCAGTTGTATTGAAGCTTCAAATGCATTATCCAATATATTACCCAGCAGAATGCTTATATCCGCATTTTCAAATGGTAGTTGAATTGGAACATTAATTTGAACGTCGAAATGAATACCATTTTTTTGTGCATATATATATTTTGCATTAATCAAAGCATCTATAACTATATTATCTGTTCTTGAGATTCCTAACTTTTCATATCTATTTTCTTGTACCAAAGCAGCTAAATAATCACTTAAATTATTAAATTCTTTTTTCTCAATCATTTTCAACATAACGATAAAATGATGCTTCATATCATGTCTGGCGTTTCTAAACTCAAGCATAACTGACTCTTTTTCTTTCATATGATTGTTACATAACTCTAATTGTTGAGCATATACGGTATTTTCTCTTCTTAATTCACTTTCATCTGACAATTTTAATATCACCCTAAAAATTATCACATTTATTAGTAACATAATTCCTAAACCAACTAAAGACGTGAAAATTTGATGTTCAGAATTGCCACTAAGCATAAATAAATTATATACGACATACATACTTCCAATTGGTATAAGTAGCAATAAAACACTATATTCTTTAGAGAGATTTTGTATATTTTCATTTTTAAATACAGACCGCACTAAAATTATAAGAAACAATGTCAATAATTTTGAAACAATTATTCCAACAATTTGTGGGACAACATAATTAACACTTATTAAGCCAACAAAACACCCAACAATAAATTCCATCATTGTCCATATGACACAAATAAGAAGGGAAAAAACTAATTTGAGAGCAAAGCTACCTATGAAAGCTGATAAGCAAATTATTGTAATTAATATAGTACTGATTAACATTTTACAATAAACTGGAAGTTCTATTCCACGCATTAGCAGTATTTGCCATCCAATATACATAATCGTTGGAATATACACTCGTATATATTTTACTTCTTTTTCTGTAAAAAATGTTTTAAAATAGATTTTTAAAATAATCGCTGATAATACTATATCAAAAATTTCAGTTATTATTATATTTCTTATATCATCCAATTATTTTGTCTCCTATGTATGTACAATATTTCTTATTTATATCTTTACGTCGTTTTATACTAATACTAATAACACTACCATTATAGAGCGTCATTGAGTCATACATATAAACCTTAACATATTTAGGGTTTACCAAAAATGATTGATGAGTTCGATAAAACATCACATTATAATCATTTAATCTCTTTTCGATGTCATTCAGCTTTTCATAACATTTTTCTTCTCTATTTTGCGTAACTATGTATGTAATCCTTTTATCGCTTCTAAAATAGATGATATCATCAATAAGTAATTTGTAATGTATCTTATTATACTGATATCTATAATACACTGGTAAAGTACGAATATTTTTAACTGCACTAACAAAATATTTTTCAAATATTTTCTTGTCAATTGGCTTTGTAATAAATCTGTATGCAGATACCTCGAAAACTTCTTTGGCAAAGCTTTCATGACTAGTAACATATATTATTAATACATTAGTGTCTATTTTGCGAATTCTTCTTGCAGCATCTACCCCATTTTTCCCTTTCATTTCAATATCTAAATAAATGATATCATAACATGTTCCTTTTTCTATATAATCAACTAATGTTGAGCCATCATAGAATACATCAATTTCAGATTCTACATTATACGATTCACACATATTCCGAGTCATATCTTCAATTTCAGTAGTCACATATACTTCGTCGTCACAAATTGCTATTTGAATCATAATATCCCCCCTCCTATTTATTCAAATCGGTTGCTAAATTAAGTGCATATCTGAGAATTTGTTCTAAATCATAACGTTTCTCTTGTGGACACTTATTTAAATAATATTCAAATGGAAAGTCTGCTTTCTCTTGTCCAGTAATTAAATATGTGATATCTATCTTCAGTTTTTGGTTAATCAGCAATAATTTCTGCAATGAGAGACCATGCACTCCACGTTCTATTTTTCCGTAATATGCCGTACTCATATTTAAAACTTCCGCTATTTGTTCCTGTGTATAGTTTAATCTAACTCTCTCCTGCCTTAATCTTGAGCCCATATCAATATAAAGCTGTTTGGTTGTATGGATAATTTCCTTTGCCATAAATATTACCTCTTCTCAAAATATATACTTATATAATACACATATCGCACGCTGTAATTAATACATATATATTTCTCATTTTAAGTCATATATATACTTATTTAGAAAATAATTATAACGATTTTTATAGATGTAAAATATATAAAAATATCATACTTTGCACTGTATACGCTTAATATGTAATAATCATTAAGTTATTTGTCATATTTAATAGTAACCTTAATACTACTTCAACGTGCCGTAATGGTACCTAAATATTACTTGTATTATGACTTAAAAAGAAATATAATAATTACTATCTAAAGCCTATGGCAAAAGGAGAAAGCTATGAAATTATTAATTGTTGAGGACGATTTGGAAATAAGTGAATTATTAAAAAGTTATTTAGAATCTGAAGGATTTAGTGTCTCAGTCGCATATAACGGAAAAACCGCTTTAGAAATATTTCAAAAAGAACAATTCGACTTGCTTCTTCTGGATTTAATGATCCCCCTGATAAATGGAATTTCCGTTATGAAACAAATCCGTAGTTATAGCGTTATTCCTATCATTATTATTTCCGCTAAAGACAGTGATTCTGATAAAACCATTGGGTTAGGATTTGGAGCAGATGATTATATTACCAAGCCATTTTCTATGACGGAGGTCTTAGCACGAATTAAAGCGCAAATTCGAAGAACAACACAATACGCACAAAAAGGTGGGACAACAATACCTGGTAATGAACTAATAAAAATCAAAGATATAGTAATAAATTTAGAAAATTATACAGTTTATAAAAAGAAAGCAAAACTTGATTTAACCAATAAAGAATTCCAAATACTTAAACTGTTGGCTGAAAATCCTCATAAAGTTTATACGAAAGCACAGATATACACTCTCATTTGGAATGAAACATATATGAGTGATGAAAATGCCGTTAACGTTCATATAAGTCGATTGCGTAATAAAATTGAAGATGACCCTAAGGTGCCTCAGTATATACTTACAGTTTGGGGAATAGGGTATAAGTTAGGTGATTTTTCTTCAGAAGGGAAATAACTATTATGAATCAAGATATAATACCTGTTTTACTATCTCTATTGGTGATTATAGAGTTTACTATTATTCTTTTCTTAATATATACAATTAAAAAAAATGATAAAACCCTAAAAGATATTTCAAATACTATACACCACATAGTAACATACAATACTGACGAAAAAGTCATGTCTTTTTCTGAAAACAAGTGTATAATCGGATTGATGGAAAACATAAATATTATATTGAATAAGCACCAAAAAGTTAAGGCAAACTTCCGCAAATCCGAACTATCTTCTAAGCGGATGCTATCCAATATCTCACATGATTTGAAAACACCATTAACAGTTATTTTAGGATACTTAGAAATATTGCTTCTATCAAACTCTTCTGAAAAAGATACTATTAAAAAAGTGTATGAAAAAACCACAGAAGTAATTAACCTAATCAATAAATTCTTCACTTTATCTAAAATAGAATCTGGTGATATTCAATTAACATTGGAAAAAATTAATTTGGCCGAACTCTGTAGAAAAGCTACTATTGACTACTATCAAATTTTAACAGAAAAGAACTTTACAGTTGATATACAAATCCCAGAAGAAGATATCATTATAAGTGGAAATGAAGATGCAATTTACCGCATCTTAAATAATCTAATATCTAATGCAATTCGGTACGGTTATGAAGGAAAATATATCGGAATAAAATTATATACCGACTGTGATACTGCGTTTGTAGAAATAAAAGACAAAGGCAAAGGAATTGATAAAAAAAATGTATCTAATGTTTTTGATCGTTTATACACATTAGACGATTCAAGAAATCCTAATCTCGGTGGTAATGGTCTAGGGCTTGCAATCGCTAAGAGTTTAGCTCAAAAGCAAAATGGTTCTTTGGAATTGTTAAGTATTCCATATACAGAAACGATTTTCACCTTGAAACTGCCACTCTTGACTTATTAATTCTTGACGACAGACTTTTTTAAGATTTATTCAAGAGATTTGAAAAGCTTATTTGATATCATATGAGTATGAAAGGAGTGTATTCATATGACATATGTACTAAGAACAGAGTCTTTATCCAAATCAATTGGAAACAAACAAATTGTTACTGATGTTAACATCCACATCGAACGCGGTAAAATTTACGGTTTCTTAGGGCCAAATGGTGCCGGGAAAACCACTATCATGAAAATGATTACTAATCTTTGGAAACCCACTTCTGGTATCATTGAAATTTTTGGAGAAATATTAACTCCAACTTCGTATGGGATTCAGAAACGAATGGGAAATATTATCGAGTTTCCTGTTTTTTATGAACACTTAACTGGAGCTGAAAATCTACAATTACATTGCGAATACATGGGTTATTACAGTCCTGACAGCGTAAGCAATGCACTAAAAATGCTGGATTTAACAGATGCTACAAATATCACCGTAGATAAGTATTCTCTCGGCATGAAGCAACGATTAGGTATTGCACGTGCAATTTTAACCAAACCTGAACTTATTATTTTGGATGAACCAACTAATGGTCTTGATCCTTCTGGTATGAAATCAATTCGTGATTTATTGAAGATACTTTGTCAAGAATACGGTATTACAATCATGATTTCAAGTCATATATTATCAGAAGTAGAAAGCATAGCTGATACCATTGGTGTTTTAAATCATGGCAGATTAATCAAAGAAATTTCAATGCAAGATATTTCGGATATGAATTTATCTTATATTGAATTAACTGTAGATAATACAAGTAAAGCCTCCTATATTCTGGCTGACAAAATGAAAATTAACAATTTCAAAATTACCGGAAATAATACAATCCGCGTGTATGAAAATAAAGTATCCCCTCAAGATATTTCAAGAACACTTTCTATGAATGACGTATCCATTGAAGCACTTGGAAGAAAATCAGAATCTTTGGAAGATTTCTTCTTAAAATTGACAGAGGAGGGAAAATGAGATGAAATATAAGAAATTGCATTACTTAAATATGATTTTAATTCCTCGTATTTCTAAGAAAGTAGGTGATTATGTATGTTAAAACTAATAAAACTTGAATATAAAAAGAATAATATTTCTAAATATATACGTAATGCTACAATCATGTCTGGTATCATATTGCTATTTTTATTCGCATTTGTATATTTGGGAATTGCTAATGACCCTGACACTGGAGTTCCTGATGCTGCAGTAGGTGCTACCGGAGTTACTGTAAATGTTGAATTAATAACAGGTATTGCATATATGATTTTTGCAACTGTAATGCATTCTTCATTTACAATTTCATCATATAAAAATCATACAATGAACCTTATGTTTTCATATCCAATAAAAAGGCAATTGATTGTTGTTGCTCAAATGTCAGCTGTATGGATTTTTAATGTAATTGCATTAGTTCTTACAAAACTGATAGTATATGGAGTGATTTTATTTAGTAGCAATTTTTTTAAACCTGCCTTTACTATCGATTTTAGCTTTTTGTCAATAGACTTTTATCTGATTTTACTTTTAAAATCAATTATGACTATAAGTATTAGTCTAATTGCTCTTTTTATAGGACTTATAGTCAAATCTTCTAAAGCTGCTATTGTTGCATCATTTTTGCTTATTGTCTTAATGCAAGGTAATATCGGCGGAGTTACTTTGGCAAACAATGTTCTTCTGCCTATTATATTAACAGCAATTTCATTCCTTTTTGCTTATCTATCCGTACAAAACATTGAATCTAAAGATATTTGATGGAACTGGAGGATAATTAGTTGAGACATTATAAATATTTTCTTTTATTCTTATTATCACTAATGCTTATGGGATGTTCTAACAATGACACAAAAGTTACAGACAGCTATTCTATTAACGAAGTGGAAAATATTTCTGTTAAAGTTCAATCATACCAATTAATAATTAGAGAATCTACTGACGATCAAATACATGTCAAATATAATGGAGCAAAAAAGGAACAACAAAAGGTTTCTGTAGAATTATCTAATTCGGAATTGAACATTTCTCAGAAAGATTCATCAGATAATGATACACTTTTTAGTGGTTTATCTTTTGGTAAAACCGGAGAAATAGATATCTATATACCTGAATCATATGGAAAAGATTTAGATATTTCTAATGGAAGTGGTGAAGCAGAGTTAAGCTCACTTATACTTTCAGGATTGACAATATCAAATAATTCGGGTTATTTAAGTGTTGAAAGTGTTAAAGCTGATAAAGGGATATTTAAATCGGATTCTGGTGATATTAAATTAAAAGATTCTACCATAGGTAATATGAATATAGATACGGAGTCAGCTTACATTTTTTGTACAGATAATGAAGCATCAGACGTAAAAATATGTAGTGCCTCTGGAGAAATAAACATTAGTGGTTTGCCAGAATTATGTAATGCCTATATTGAAAATTCATCTGGTGATATAACGATTTCCTTTAAAACTTCTCCTAAAGATTTATCAGTTAATATTGCTACGAATTCTGATGATATCAGCTGCAAACTGAATAATATAGAATACACAACGAATATACCTTCTAACAAGAAAGGGATTATTGGGGACGGTAACTACATACTTGCTGTCTCTAGTGATGAAGGTACTATAATTGTTCGATAATCAATCATTTTTAAGACTAACTGCTCCTCTACTGCGGCTTATGATTTTAAACATATTATGTCAAAACAGTTCTTATGGATATGAAATAACAAATACAATACGTTCACTATATCCTATTAATGAAAGTAGTGTTTATACCGCACTAAGAGAGCTCTCTGAAGAAAAACTTGTTACATGTCAATTCGTGGTTATCAAGGGTAAGCTTCGCAAATACTACTCGATTGCGTCTAGTGGTAGAGAAACTCTTAAACAATATAATCCCATATGTAGAAAGCAATTATGCGATATTCTTAATGTAATTGCTACTAATTGAACATGCGGGGGAATTAGCCCCCGTTCCCTCAGTCGAGTTAATAAGAGGATGACAGTGTAAAACCTTTTCTGTAAATAAAAGGTTCTTCTATGATAAAATCTAATCTGAACTGTTACTCGTCAAGTAGACAATTAAAAAATTAAAAATTTTCTGCCATCAGATTTATCTGGTGGCAGTTTTTTTAGTCGCCTCCAGATATTGTATATGTTTCTTGGTGTCAAAATGCACATTTCGGATAAACGGAGCCCCTTTCCCGCGTCAGCGGTGTAAGAGGCTCGCACCAGCGGTGCGTTATCCGTTTGTTGTTACTTGTTAATAGGTTCCATATCTCTCATGTTCTTACCATTCATCTCCAAACGGTAGGCTCCACTAAGCATGCGTGCAAGGCACGCCTCTGCATAAGTATGATCCTGAAACATGTCATACCAGGCAGGTACAGGGAACTGAGAGATTACAAGGATGGATTTATGTGGATCTCTGCTGTCGAATACCTCAAATAAGTTTCGGCACTTATTAACCTCCATGTTCATCAATCCAAAATCGTCAACGACAAGAAGATCATAGCCAGCGAACAGATTTAGTTCTTCTTGATAAGTGTCGAGTTTTTCTGCTTTGGACAACTCATTTATCAACTGGCTAGCCTTCATGTACCGGACCGTCTTGAACTGCCGCAAGGCACAAATACAAAGTGCATTGGCAAGGTAGCTTTTACCGGAACTGGTTTTTCCTGTTATGACAAGATTTTTTCCCTGTTCAATCCATTCACATTTGGAAAGTTCCTCTATGATGCGCACATCCAGCTGTCGCTCCGGATTATAAAGCGTTTCATCCAGATCAGCAGCGGGATATTTCAAGGTTGCCTTTTTGATAAAACGATTCAGTTTCTTGGAATAGCGCAGATTCCATTCAGTATCCACGATACGCTGTATTTTTTCTCTGAATGGAAGAAGTTCTGCATTGGGATCTGCAAACACTTCCTCCAATGCTTCTGCCATACCGGAGAACCGCATACTTTTAAGCTTACTGCAGATTTCATAGTCCTCTGTGGAAAGTTGGTTTTTATTTATCATCGATACTCCTCCTTCCCTCGTAAGTTACTATGCTCTGGAAGTGAGGATGTAGTCGGTACCGAATGATTGTCCTGCATGTTTTTCAGGAGCTTTTTGAAATAAGAATACCTACAGGCATTACTTTCCACGCATGTTTTTGCGATGTCTTCCAGCAAAAGTCTGGATTGATTCTTACACATATGAAGAATGCCGTTACAACTGTTATAGGCTTGTTCTTCGTGCTGAGGTGTAAGAAGCACGGAATCAATAAGTTTACCCATATATGGACCGATACTCGAAGCCCATCGTCTGTAATAAGCGCCATCTTTAGAATTCACTTCTTTGTAGTATTGATGCTCTGGAGCCATGTGCTCCGGCTTAGTGATGTATTTGGGAAAGTCCTTGTAGGACCTTCTATGGGTACAGATCAGCTTGTTATTCCGGTCGCAGATTCGTACCTCTGCCATTGTAGCTTTAAGAATTGCAGGCTGATTGTAATACGTGTACAATACTGAATAATAGTGGTCATCATACAACAGATGGTAATTATTCGGTACACGGGCAAAGTATTTATAATCACACAGCGAGAAGGATTCACCGGCAAGTGGCTTCATCTGTGGTTTGTCATATCGAAGGAAACTTTCCATCTTGGAAAGGGACTGGGAGGTCCTTTTCTCGTTGTTGATGTCCGCTATTTTTTGCCGTACATCACGATTGATATCTTCGATACTGTAGTAAACTTTTTCTTTCAGGTCTTCCAACAGATGTGTCTCCAGAAACTGAACGTACTTCTCCACCGTTGGTTTTTCCTTATTATCGGTAATTACCGATAATAAGGATTATCGGCGAAAAAATGTTATCGGAAATTCTATGAAAGATTCTCAGAATACGCCAATGTTCCGATATTTGCAGAGGTATTTTTTCTGATAATCTTTTCTCTGATAATCTCAATTGCTATTCTGATATTAACTACAGGATTTACCTGTGACAGAAAGGAGCATTGAGATGAATCAGTTAAAAGAAGTAGTAAACGCTGTCCTCGAACAGCAGAAGTTGCAGCTTGCCCCATCGACATATGATGCACGTAAAAATTATCTGAAACATCTGGTCGAGCATGGTGATTATCTGGGTATCCAAGTACCTTGTCAGAAACTATATGATTCCTATGTTGCGCGTGCAGTGACACCAGATCTCCGCTTTCAGTTATTACATGCGGTCCGGCTAGTAGACAGAGAAGCCGGAACAAAAGCTCTTACACCAGAAGGGAAGCTTTATAATGAGCCAAAACTTCCTTCCGCCAGTGAGTCAGAGGAAGTTTTTCGAAATATAGCCTTTCCAGTCGATGATTGCAGGATTGATACAGGGCACCTGATCCGCCGGGCAGAAAGTGAAATGGCTTATCTCCATCTTTCCTCATCTACCAGATGGCAGTACATGCAGGCATGGCGGGAGTTATATACATTTCTCTATCTTTCCCGGAGTACTGTATTCATGCGGGAATCCTGTAATGCTTTTGTTGAAGATAACACCCAAAAGCATGAGGACGGCTCCCTGAATGAATGGAAAAGAAAAATCCGACGCCGTTCTGTCTGCGTATTGCTTGAAGTAGCAGATACCGGCTGTTTTCAATGGAAACTGTTTCTTTCCAAGAAAATATGCTGTTCTGATGACACAATGGAATCTCTTCGCCAGCAGTATCTTACATTTCTGCAGACCAAAAACTTCGAAAAGAAAACCATTGCTCTTTATGACTATGCGTTCAGATCCTTTATCAAAGGGGCAGGAATAACTGACGTTAGCGGACTTCGTGAACTACAGACTGCGCAGATTCAATCTCTGCTGGTCTTTCTGTCAGAACGACTTTGTCTAAACAGCAGGGGAACTGTTTTCCCGATTATACGGCAGATCCTGTCTTATCTGTATACGGCCGGCTTTATTCCTACGGATTTCTCAGGGATGATACTGACTCCCGCATATAAAAAAACACATTTAAGGCCATATATAACTGCTTCGGATGAAAAAAAGCTTTTTCGTGCAATGGAGGAGGCACCGCTTCGTACCAAAGCAATGATGCGGCTGGGGCTACGGCTCGGATTGCGCGATATTGATATCTGTTGCCTCCGCTTCAGCCAGATTGACTGGAAAAATGACCAGATCATACTGGAACAGGAAAAAACCGGTGTGACTATATACCTTCCGCTGCTGGAGGATGTTGGGAATGCCATTATGGACTATATCCTGAACGAACGCCCCACAGAAGCAAAAAAGAATCCATATGTTTTCGTGAGGAGGCAGGCACCTTATAAAAAGCTCGAGTCCATGTACATGGTATGCTCAAAACTGTTTGAAAGAGCAGAAATCCAGACTGTCAACAGGGACAGCTGCGGAGTACATGTCTGTCGGTATACGCTAACGCACAAACTTCTTTTAAACAAGATACCGCATCAGGTAATCACAGATGTCCTTGGCCATGTTTCCAAAGAATCTGATAAGCCATATCTGTCAATGGAAGAACAGATGTTAAAGGAATGTCCGCTTGATTTCTCGCTGATCGGGCAGAAATACTGGGAAGAAGGTGATGGTTTTGTCTGATCCTGTTTTCCGCAGCAAACTTCGGGATGATCTTGAAGCCTTCATCTCCCAAAAAAGAGCATCTGGATACCCTTATCATACTTCATCAAAAGTATTGGGGTATCTTGACACCATGATTGCAGAGGATTATCCAGACTGCAGTACCCTGTCCAAAGAAATCTGTGATGCATGGATCAGGAAATGTTCCGTATTGCATCAGAACACTTTGCTCAGGCGGGTGACTCCTGTCCGTCAATTCGCCAAATACCTTGTAGGAACAGGAAAGTCCGCATATATCATTCCCGGCGGAATACCAAGAAAACAGATACGGTATGATGCCCATATTTTTACAGAAGAAGAGTTAAAGGCATTCTTTGCTTCCATTGATGCCTGTAAAAAATCACCTTTTTCACCTTTACGCTGCTATGTGATACCGGTCATCTTCCGGCTTATTTATACCTGCGGCCTTAGAGCCTCGGAAGCCAGACTTTTACGCACCAATGATATCAATCTTTCTACAGGAAAGATTTTTATCCGGGAATCCAAAGGCTGGGAAGCCCGTATTGTTTTCGTCAGCGATGACATGCTGGATCTGCTCTGTCGATACGACCGCATCATCAGAGATACATACCCTGACAGGACAGCATTCTTTCCGAATCAATCTGGAGATTATTACAGTAAATCTACTCTGGATGAATGGTTCCATGAATTCTGGGATCAGCTTCCAGAAGCGGCCGTAACCAAAGGTAATCCGCCAAGGGTCCATGATTTTCGCCATACTTACTGTGTTTACAGGCTGAACCAATGGGTTAGAGAACATGCAGATCTGAATGCTTTATATCCTTATCTGAGTGAATTTATGGGACACTCAAACTTTGCAGACACGGATTATTATCTTACACTGGCTGAACCATTCTACTCTGAGTTTGAATCTCGTATGCATTCCGTAAATGCTTCTATACTACCGGAGGTGCCGCATGAAGATTAAAAAATCAGAGCTTTACTTTTATGAACTTCTCCGGGACTTCCTGCATAAATATTTGATCATACAGCGGAAGTTCACGGAGGCAACGGTAAAAAACTATACAGATTCGCTGGATCAATACCGCCAATACCTGCGTTCACAGAAAGATATCCCGTTTGATAAAGTTGGGTTTTACTGCTTTACAAAAGAAATGGTTTATGACTTCTGCATTTGGTTAAGAGACAGCGAGTCAAAATCAATCAACACAATAAATCTCCGGCTTTCGGCAATCAAGTCATTTCTACGTTACTGTAGTGAAGAAGATGCCACGTTATCAGAACTCTATCTGAAAGTAAGATCAGTCCGCCGCTTTAAAGGGAAAACAGATCCGAAGCTTGAATACCTGAGACCTGAACAGCTGGAATCTATCTTCTCTTGGCCGGATACAGCAACTCGGAATGGACGCCGTAACCAGTACTTCATGATCCACGCTTATGAAACCGGAGGCAGGATTGAAGAACTGGTCAATATGAGGCTGGAAGATATCATCCGAAACGGAGCAAGTGTACAGATTCGGCTACATGGAAAAGGTAACAAGACCCGGTATAATCCTCTTCCTGTAGAAGTCCTTCCACATCTGGATGCGTACCTTAATGAATTTCATCCAGGCAGAAATAATCAGGATTATCTTTTTTATACGATCCATAATGGTCAGCATACGAGAATGGCTCCAAGAACAGTGAATTCTTTTCTTGCGTCCTATGCAAAAGAACTGCACAAAATTGATCCATCTTTTCCGGAAGGACTCCACTGTCATGTCTTCCGGCACAGCATAGGAATGGCCATGTTCAAAGCGGGGATACCTCTGCCTTATATCAAGGACTTTCTGGGGCATTCATCAATCGATTCAACATCAATCTACGCCCACGCAGACAATGAGACAATGGCTGCCGCTCTTCGCTCTGTAGATCAGGAAGCACTGCCTATAAAGGACTCTGACGGCAATGTTGTATCTTATCCGGAGAAAAAATGGAAAGGAAAAGAAGAATATCTGCTCCATTTCTGCGGGCTGGATTAAATAATTATCAGCAATCAAAGACAGCAGTTCAGCCTGAAAATACGATTATAGCGTTTATTCAGGCTGAGATTGCTGATAACATTTTTTCGCCGATAACCCTTCGGCTTGCGAGGAGGTGGTGGAAGGATTACTACATCGTAGAAATTCTCTAAGTCTTGATAGGCACTATTGATTACCAATTCATCCTTGGTATGCTTGGTGATTGCAGTTTTTAAGTTGTCTGGTACGAGATATTTAGGCACTGCACCATAGAACTGCAATGCATGAACAGTACCGGCAATGAAGTTGGGCAGTTTTTCATCCTCAAAGGCTTCCGCATAAACAAGGTTGCTTACTCCAACAGTCGTAGCGAAAAATGTACCTTTTTTATTTCACCGGTTGATGAATCCACAAGAATTTCCGGTTGATCACCGAACCAATCGATGTAAACCTTTTCTCCGGGAATCCGTTCCACTACCATGCTGACAGCTTCCGAGCCGTAATGCTTTTCAACAAAGCGTTTGAAATACAGACAATACTGTGTGTATTGATAACCGGAAGGACAGTCCTTCTTGTACTTCAGCCACAGATAAAAGAGATTTGCTTTGCTTCCTGGCATAGTTAGCCGCTCATAGACAGCTTGGTAATCAGGCATAACGGAATCATCTTTTCTGCGGAGGTTTTCTGGTGGAAAGAATAGATGTTCCACTTCCTCTGCCGGCATTTGTTTCAACGTGTCAAGATCTTTACCGGATTCTTTGAAGCGGTTCATGAGCAGAGTAATTGTGCTGCAGCCAACTTTGTATCGGCTACGGCAATCATCATAGGATATGCCACGCTGACGCATATCTATGATTCCAAGAATTGTAGTACAGTTTTGCATAATTGTATGCTCCTTTCTCGTTTGTTTTTACCACGAGAAAACTATACCACATTAAGTCTCACACCGATGTTCCGAGCAGGTACACCGGTGGAACAATGTGCTCACACCGTTTCAAGCGAAATATTCACACCAGTCGGGCGAAATTTGCAGTCAAAACACCCAGGTTTTGTTGCAACCGTTTATTGTTATAGTCTTAACTTCCTGATAATTTAACTCTCGATTGCCCAAAACCCTCATGAATAGTAGATTTGCGAGTATTTTATATGTTAATTCTCGAGAGGTAATTAATTCTCTTATCATTAACGATACAATACGCAAAATCCGCATAAATAAGCCATTCTTTGGAAACGAGAGTTAATTTTACAGGAAGTTAAGATATAGTCTTCCATGTATTCCTCTATCATCTTCACAAGAGAATCTCTGTCAGCAAATCGGTTGCCATAGTACCTTTCTTGTTTCATAATACCCCCAAAACCTTCCAACGGACCGTTGTCGACACATTTGAATATTCTTGTGCGGCAGTACCGCTGTTCCGGAGGAACGGGGTTCTTCCGCACTTTTCCGTAATTCTTTGATTAGAACTTATGCAAATACCCGAAATACTAGATTTCAAAAGTCAATGTTTATAGAAAAACGGAACTTTGCGGAAGAACCAGGAACGGAAACCGCTAATCCAGCGGTAGGAAACCGTTGTTCCGAAGCAGGGATACCGCACTTAGTTACTTCTTACCTGCGAGTTTACTCGCTTAAGGCTGGATCTAATCCATATACTTCCCGCATGGACTTGTAATTACTTGGGTCTGTCGGAATAATGTTGATTTTATATGCGTCATGCTTGATGCGATCTATGATCGCTTCTGAGAGAGGGCTGTCATCGCCACCAAGTTGATCATACCAGCCATTAGAATCATACTGAGAACAAAAGATGGTGGATGATTTCCGGCGTCTTCTGTGGAGAAGCTCAAGGATATCATGTTGCTCAGATTCTGTAGGTTTTAACAGAAGCCATTCATCAATGATCAGCAGGATTGGATTAGCGTATTTTGCCTGCACTTTTTTATATGTTCCATCATTACGCGCCATCTCCAGTTCCAAAAGCATATCTGGAAGCCGGACATATTTTGTCTTGTAGCGTTGCTTACATGCTTCCATCCCGAATGCACAGGCAAGGTAAGTCTTTCCACTGCCGGTAGCTCCGGTAATAAATAAATTTCGGTGTTTAGTGATATATTCACAAGTTGCGAGACGTTCAATCAAAGAACGGTTCAGCTTACGCCCAGAAGTATAGTTAATGTCTCCGATGTATGCATCAGGCTGGTCAAATCCGGCATTGCGGATCAATCGTTTCAGACTATTGCTTTTACGGTTACTATACTCAATGTCTACCAGCATCCCGAAACACTCCTCAAAAGAGAGTTCCTTCATTTTGGGATCCTGCATCTGGATAAGAAAGGCATCTGACATGGAAGTCAGGCGCATTTCAATAAGTTTATTGATAGTACTTTGTGTAGTCCTCCTGTAGTAATCTGCGCCTCTTGTAAGCGCATGGCTGCTTTTGGCTGGTTCTGTATGGTTGTTTCCTGACGCTTTGTTTGGAATCTCCTTCAGTTCGCTTCTGGTATCAAGGATGTTTTTGATACTTTTATAGCTTGGTGTGGCTGTAAAGGAGAAGGCTTTTTGACAGGCTGCTTCTAATCGGTCGACAGAATACTTGTCAGCCAATTTCAAAAGCCCCATACAGATACGTTAGGACTGTTGCTCTACTCGTTTGGAGGTAATTGTGCGACCAATAACCTATGAAAGGAGATATTTTTTATACGCAACTAGAAACAATCCAGCCATAAATGGATCCTCTTCTTCAAATTCTGTTTGTTCAATATTTCATCGAAGATGAGTTTATTTAATCACATCACAACAGGCGCAGTGAAAACCACTGCGCCTGCAATACTTTAATTATTCTTTTTTACCAGCCCCTACGGAAGAACCCTCTTTAAATTTGAGGTCTGCACTTCCCATCTCGACTGCCCATCTTAAACTTTGATCCTATAATTGTAACTAAATTTTTGTTTTATGCTTTCTTTGCATGGCATAGTATACTATGATTTTTGTGATTGTAAAACTGTGTATACATTTCCTCTATGTTTCATTAGCTCATCATAGTTACCTTGTTCAACGATACTTCCTTGCTCTATATAAATAATATCATCATACTTTCTCATTAGTTCTGGATTCATCTTATGACTTATTGTAATGATAGTAGTATTTTTTTCTTTCAGCAAGTCTTCTTCGATTTCATTGCTCGTAATCGCATCTACTGCCGATGTACCCTCGTCAATAATCAAAATGGGTTTTTCCCTTATTATTGCTCTAGCCATCGAAATCCTCTGTTTTTGTCCACCTGATAAATTCAATCCATTCTTGTCTAAATCTAAATTTGTAAATCCACAAAACGAAAGAGCTTTATTTATATCTTGATCTGAAAAGCTTTCGTATAATTCTACATTTTCGCGTATAGAACGATTCAAAATATAAACATTTTGTTGTATAACTCCACACAAATCAATAATATCACATTCTTCTAAATTATTTCCATCGCATTGTACAGTACCTTTATTTAGTTTACATTTCCCTAGCAAAATCCCTATCAGTGTCGTCTTACCGCAACCACTTTTCCCCAAAATCAAATATTTCTTTCCTTTTTCAAATGTTAAATTAACACCTTTGAGTACAAAGTTTTTGTTATCATATGAAAACCAGACGTCTTTATATTCTATTTTGTCTTTGAAAGATAATAATTTTGTTTTATTAGCAGCTTCACATCTACTTAATTGGTTAATTTTATTTATGATGGGTTTTGTGCTTTGCATTTTAGGTAGATTCATGGTTATCTCCATAATCGGATTTACAAAAGAATTACTTAGTTGCACTAACGCAACCAATGTTCCCACTAATACTGATCCAGCAATAACTTTATATGCACCAATAACCACAACTAAAAACATTGTCAATAATCCTAATATGTCAGAAGTTGATTGGTTAATGGACATTCCTATATCAAGATGGAACTTTATTCGATTCAGTTTCAAATTAGAATTACTGTGATCATCCATAGCATTATGTGTCTCATTAAAGTATTTAAAAAGCTCATACCCTCCTAGTAAATCCTTTACATCAATAGTGTATTTACCTATCTGTTCAGAAAAAGTATTTTGACGTTTTTGAAGAATTTTCCCAAAATAAATTGATACTCCCGCCATACACATCATGCAAAATATAAGTGTAATTAATACTTCTGCACTAATTTGTACAATGGCTATTACAGCAAAAATAAACAATACTACATTTTGCATAATTTTAAATAAAGGTAGTATATAATTTTCTTCAATTATTTTAATATCATTTGTCAATGAAGATATGTACTCACCAGTATTCTCTTCACAATAATCATAAAGTTCTTTATGCATGACACTGTTGAAAATATTTGAGCGTAAATCATACGTTATTCGTTTAACAATAAATTTTTCCAGTATACCATAAATGTACTTGCAAAGACCCAACAACACAAAATAAATCGTTGCTCTATATAAAGCGACAGTAAATTCTTTTGAATTGCCTTCAGTAGCAATATTCACAATGTCTTGTAGGATAATAGCGAGATAAACAGTTCCAAATGCTACTAAAATTCCAAAAGAAAAGATACTCAGCAATAACAATTTGTTTTTCATTATGTATGTTTTCATATGTTTGACCTCTTTTCTTGCCCATAGCCCTTTACGGGCTATGGGCATTCCCTACATTAATTTATTGGTTTTGCAACAGAAAGTCCAGACATCTTTTTCACTTTTTGTTCATCCTCGTTGTCTATCAAATAACTAATCCTTCTAACTGTTTTTGCTTCCATTACGTTTCTTAATGATAATCTTTTGCCGAATTTTTTTTCTATTTCATTTAGTAGTCTTGTCATTTTTAATGAATGCCCTCCCAATGAATAAAAGGAATCATCAATATCTACATTTTCAACATTTAATACCTTAATGAATAGTTTTACCATTTCTCTTTCAGTATCTGTTCTTGGAAGTGTAATAGATTTTTTCTCAATATTGCTTTTAGGAGAAGGCAATGCTTTTTTATCCAACTTACCATTTGAAGTAATAGGCAACGCTTTCATTTCTATATAATACTGAGGCAGCATGTATTCCGGCAGAAAAATTGCAAGTTGATCTTTTATTTCATCAACACTACATTCATTTGATAATACCATATATGCACATATTGCTTTATCCCCTTTGACCTCTTTTATTGCAACGGTTGCAGCCTTTATGCCATTGCATTTTCTAAGTGTAGAGGTTATCTCCTGCAATTCTATTCTAAATCCTCGTAATTTAATCTGATCATCTTTACGTCCAATAAAATGTAATAATCCCTTTTCATCCCAACAGCCAATATCTCCTGTACAATAAAGGATTTTTCCGTTCCAATTAATGAATTTCTCCTTTGTCATATTTCTATTATTTAAGTATCCCTTGGACACTGATGCACCGGCTAAACAAATCTCACCTGGTAATCCTATTCCAAGAATATTCTGATTACTATCCAATATATATACTTCTGTATTAGCTATAGGGTGACCGATTGGTACTACACCATCATCTTCAGCTTCGAGAAGATTAATCGCAACTGTAGTAATGGTAGCTTCTGTCGGTCCATAAAAATGATAAATATCCTGCATTTTGGTGTGATTATTGCATAACATTTTCAGTATTTCCTTTTTAGTGATTGGTTCTGCTGCAATATACATCTTATCAAACTTATGCAAAACATCAGTTTGCCCCGTTTCTTCCGCATATCCAATAACTTCACGCAATAAAGAGGGAATAAACGTCATTCTATTACCTTCAACTAATTTAAGTAATTCTTTAGGATCTTTTCTTTGCATTTCATCCGCAATTACTAAAGTTCCTCCGGATAGTAACACTGGGTATATTTCTGAAGCATGTCCATCAAATGTAAATGAAATAGTCTGAACCATTGTCACACTTTCATTATAATTGCTACTTTCAATCTGCCAGTAGGTATGATTTATTAGATTTTTATGTGAAACCACTACTCCCTTAGGAGCCCCTGTCGTCCCTGATGTAAAAATAACATATGCATTATCAGATGGTTCTATAGAAATCTCATAATCATCTTCAAAATTTCCATCTATTCTATCGATATATAAATTCCTTTTGTCTCTTAATATATCGTAGAAACTAGTGGTTAATATAGTTTTTGCATTCACTTGTTCTAACATATACTTAATACGTTCCTGAGGAGTTTCTGGATCAATCGGAAGGTATGCAGCTCCTGCTGCTAACACTCCCAATATACCTATGACCATTTCCATACTTGGTTTTACGATTATAGGAACTATTTTATTTTCTCCTCGTCCAGATAAGGCTATCTTATGAGCTAAAATCTCAGCTTTTGCATTCAGTTCTTTATAAGTCATCGTATTGTCATGAAAAATAAGTGCTATATTATCCGGAGTCCGTTTCACCTGTTCTTTAAACAAATCAACCATATTAGATTCTAATGGATACAAAGCTTTGTTATCGTTAAACTTATTAATCATCCTCTCCTCTTTTTGAGTAATATATCTTAATTCCTTCACTTTTCTATATGGAGCAGTAATCATCTGCTTTAAAATATCAACAAACCTTTCTAACAGCATTTTCATTTCATTTTCTTCGTAAATTGAAGTATCATATAAAAAACTTAAAATAAGTTGTTGACCACTTTGAGCACTTACTGATATTGGGAAAGAAGACAACTCTCTTACTTGCGCTATCCTATACATTTTATTATCTTGAGATTCTTGATAATTTTCAAATGAAATCGCAGAACCCAACAATTTGCTTTTGATTTGCGTCATTTGCTGAATCTCTTCTAATGAACAAAAATCATAATCATTGGCCTTGGCAGATTGCACATGCACATTTTCAAGTAAATTTATCAATGTCTCCTCACTATTTATGATTACACGTACAGGAATCGTATTAATATACATTCCTAAAGATTCATTGATTTCTGATATATCGACATTTCTTCCTGATACTACCTTTCCGAAAACAACATCATTTTTTCTTGTATACGAACTTAATATCAGTCCCCAAACTGTTTCAATAATTGTATTGATTGATAGCGCATGGTTATGAGCAAATTTTTCTAACATATCTTTAATATCATTATCTAAATGAGTTTGAACTTTTCCAGGAATATCTTTATCTATCACATTTGGATGTGTCAATGCCTTAATGGTACATGGTTCCGTATAATCGTATAAAAGTTCTCCCCAATAAGCATATGCAGCCTTTTTGTCTTTTTGCCTAATATACTTTCCATATATCCCTTGTATATTTTCATATTTGGGTTTGACTGGGATATCATTCGAAAGTTTTTCATATATTTTGAACAGTTCACTTATCAATAACATGCAGCTCCAACCATCCAGAATGATATGATGAAATGTAATAATTGCATGTACATTATTTGCATTTTTACAAACGATCATTCTTAATAAGGTATCATTTTCCAAATCAAATCCTTTATCTATTTCCTGCTTTTTTATATCCTCAATTTTCTGATTTGATTTTTTATCTTTTGAATAATCATAAATTTGGGCCTTAAACTCTACTTTTTCGAAAATAACTTCTCTTGGTTCAGAAACTCCATCAAAAATTATATTAGCCCTCAACGCCCCATGATTTTCACCTACACAGTTTAGGGCTCTGTATAAGGTAGCAATCTGAATTTCTTTATCAACGACCAAATCAACTTGAACAGTGTATTCGCTTGAAGACGGATATAACCGTTTATGATATAACATACTTTCTTGCATAGGTGTCAATGTATTGATTGCTAATATATTTTTACCTTTTGCCGCATTCTTTTGAATCACACTTTGTAATTCTTCAAAGGACCAAGCAACTTCTCCATAGTCTGAAGGTGTATTTAACTTATCATTTGTATTTTTACACATTTCAATAATATTTTCCAATTCGCTCAAGAAGCAATCTATTATTTGTTTTACATATTCTCTATTAAATATATTATTTTCATAGGTAACTTCAAGATGATATTTCTTATTAATAATCATTGAATTTATTGTAATCGGAGTCCGGAAGGCATTTACAACATCCTTATCTCTTGCTTTTTTTATTTCGCTTATACTAAATCCATAATTACCTTCTTGGCCGAATTCACCAAGATAGTTAAAAGTAATATCAGGATCGATATCAATGAACATGTTAGGATAAGCATTTTGTAAAATAATATATCCAAGTCCTTTATTGGGAATTAAATGAAGGGTTTCTTTTACATTTACTAAATCCCGAAATGGATCATTTCCTATATTTTCAAATACAACTGGATATTCTGTAGTAAACCATCCTACTGTTCTATCAGTGTAAGCTTCCTTATGGATAGGTTCTCTGCCATGTCCCTCAAGATTAATTGCAACAGTTGAATTGCCACTTATTTGATTTACTGCCCGTGCTAACGCAAACAAAAGAATATCATTAATTTCTGTATTATATGCGTCTGAAATACTGTATAGCATATCTTTTGTATATTCAGAATTCATATCTGTTTCCAAAATGGATAATTCAAATTGATTGCTAACATTTTTTTTAGCAAATTTACCACTTTTTATTTTATTGCTTACTGATTTCCAATATTCTATTTCATTATGCAACTGCTCACTATCTGCATACTCCCATAAAGACTCTGACCACTCTTTAAACGAAATTGATTTTTGTGGAAGGCAATAATCTTCTTTCTGTATAAACCCATGATAACAATTTAAAAAGTCATCAATTAAAATTCTCCAAGAAATACCGTCGATCGTTAGATGATGAATACAAAAATAAATATAATTCTTTTTTTCGCTTCTAAAAATTCCTACTTTCAATAAAGGTCCTGTTTTTATACATATACTTCTTTCTATTTTTTGTGTTTCCCTAAGTATGAAATCCTCTTCATTGCAATTACCAATGTCTAAAATATTCAAGTCATAATGCATTCCTTTGCGAAACGGCAACATCATTTGTTTTGTTCCAAGGTATACTGAACGTAACAAGTCATGATGTAATGTAATTCTATCCAGACTATATTTAACTGCCTCAATGCTAATATCTTCTTCCGTTTCTAGCATATAAGATTGATTGAAATAATCTGGATTATTGATTCTCATTACATCAAAAAATACTTTCTGAATCGGACTTAATGGGAAGTCTCCAATAACCTCTTCTTGCGAATATTCAATCTGAAGAGCTTTTTTCTTAACACATTTTAATATTTTATGGATTTTTCGTTCTTCCAATATTTCTCTAACTTTAAGTTCATATCCTTCCTGTCTAAGAGAAGATACAATCTGAATTGCTTTAATTGAATCTCCTCCCAGTTCAAAGAAATCATCGCATTTTGATAACTTTGGAATGTTAAGAACTTTTTTGAAGATAGCAAAAACTACATCATCACTAGCATCCTCGACCTTCATTTTATATTCACTAATTAATTTGTTACAATTTAATTTTCCTCCAATCGTATAAGGAAATTCTTTGAGTTGATAAATATTATTTGGTATCATGTAATTCGGAATATAATTTGCAAGTTCTTCTTTCACCTCTTCCTCCGACAACAGACTTTTAGAAATGCAGAAGCCTGCAAACAAAACTCCTTTCTCGTCATTTGAATATAACACTAGAGCGTCGCTAATCCCATCAATTTTTCGTAAACATTGTTCAATCTCACCTAATTCTATACGATAACCGTTGATCTTAACTTGTGCATCATTTCTACCAATTAATTTGATATTACCATTTTCTAACCAATATCCAATATCACCTGTCCTATACAGAGTAGATTCAGATACGCTTGGAAGATTTACAAATTTTTCTTTGGTCAGTGTTTCATTATTTACATATCCTGCTGAGACTCCACTGCCACCTATTACAATTTCTCCCTCGACGCCAATATCACATATCTCATTTCCCTTTAGTATATATACCTCCACATTATTTATTGGACATCCAATTGTTATATTATCTAAATCAGACTCCTTTGTAAATTGATATGCAGTCGCAGCAACTGTACATTCAGTTGGGCCATACAAGTTATAAAAACTATTTAATTTATCTGGCATTGATGCATAAATTTCTTTCATTAAATCCGCAGGCAAAGAATCTGCTCCAAAATATAGTTTATCTATTTTTTTTAGTGCATCAATCTTATTAGTAGCTTTTGCATATTCAAATATTGCTCGAAAGAAAGAAGGAATCATTAAAGCTTGTGCACCTTGCATTTCTTCCAACAACAATTGTGGATCTGTTTTTTCTGTGTCATCTAAAATACATACCATCCCACCAGCTAGCAAGCAAGGAAATGTCTCAATAATGGAAGCATCAAATATTATCGAAAACATGTGAAGCATCTTTGTATCCGGGTTCATGTTTCCATACAGTGCAAGCCATGTTACAAAGTTGTATAAATTCCTGTGTGTTATTTTCACCCCTTTGGGGTTGCCTGTAGTTCCCGAAGTGTAAATTATATAAGCAAAAGCGTTTGGGTCAATACTCATTCCAATATTGTTAGCACCAGTAATAAGATCAAAATTAATTTTGAGCGTAATATATTCCCCAATTTCAGAAACAACCGGAACATTACTATCACATGCTTTTATTACAATATCTGTAGAACTATTGTTTAAAATGTACTTTATTCTATCTTGTGGTTGTTTTCCATCAAGTGGTAAAAATACGCCACCTGCTTTAATTATCCCAAGCATTGTTATGAGAGAGTTTAGAGATCGATCAATCATTATGCCAACTATCGGATTCTTCTTGTTTGAATAATGGATTATCAATTCAGCAACCCTATTTGCTTTTTCATTAAGTTGCTTGTAAGTAACTGCAGTATCTCTGTAAACTGCTGCAACTTTATCTTGATATCTCAAAACCGTATCTTCAAATAATTCCACAACTGTACAAGTATTTTCTATATTATTTGTATTATTCATTTTTCCTCCTACTGTATGGGCAGTGAAACCTTATGTTTCACTGCCATTATACTATTCAAAAATATCAATTAACTCTTTTTCAATATCATCTTCGCATTTTTCGAATATCGGATATGACAGAAGTAATGAGTTTTTACATCGTCCGATAAAGATTTCTGTTGAAGGGTCTGCATTTTGAGCATTTATCAGCCACAATTCGGCTAATTGTTCATCCATCTCATATTGTGCCTGAAAATTTAATATTAATGTCTTTCTAAATATATCTTCTATATTTTCTGAAGATACAGAAAATATGGAATTAAAGTTGAGACTGTGTAATGCTTTCTTAGATTGTGCTTGCTCGATACTTTTTAATAAAGAACCAGTTACATTACAATCTAGTTTTGCGGGCATGAAGTCTAAACACTGACCCATCATCATTGCCATACTAGCATCAAAAAATGTCCTATCATCTTGAACAATATATAGTGGTATCTCATTTTGTTTTACCAAATCATTAGATATACCGATTGTATATATGATTTTTTCAACAATTTTCCATGGATTTGTTAGAAATTCTACTGTACTTCGATCAGACATATTAATTCGCAAACATTGTGATTTGACCACCTTCTTATTTGGAGAATCAGATGTTTTTTTAATTTCTTTCTTCTCTAATTCATTAATTCTTTTTACATAATCTGAATATATATTGTTTTTCAGATGATAATTTTCTGTTTTAACGGCCGACTCAATTAGTTCATTGAATATCAATGAGCTTGACTTGTCCCAAACGCAATGATGTGCAATTATCAAAAGCTTGTGTTTCATCTTAGATTCACGAAAGATTATAATTTTTGTTAAGGGAAACATATCATTATTAAGTTGCTTCTCATATTCATTACACAATTTTCTGACTGAATATTCTATATCATTATCTTCCACTTTCATAATATTAAAATTAATTTTCTTCTTTTTCTTTTGCTCAGAAATAGTCCAACCTTTCTGCCTGATTCCCATACTTCGCAAAGCGCTTTGCGAATTTACTATGCTATTTAGAATTTTATGCAATTTTTCTTCGTCGCAATTAACTTCTAAAATTTCATAAACATATGTTTTATTGTCCAAATAAAATTTTTGTAATGCAGTTGGAACATATTCTACTTCCATTCCACAATCAGCGGCGTCTGAAAGAATTAATGAATCATTTTTATAACTCTTTCTAGATATTTTTTCCGTACCTTCAGGTTGCTCTATGCTATCATTTTTCATGTGCAAAGCTAACATTTCAACTGTTCGGTATTTTAAAATTTCTCTCACAGATATAGAAAACCCTTTATTCTTTAAATTTGACATTACGGCTATAGCTTTAAGAGAATTCCCACCTATAGAAAAAAAGTTTTCATCAATACTAAGCTCCTTTATCCCTAATATTTCACAAAAAGTATCATAAAGTATCTTCTCTTCAAATGAATGTGGAGCTTTTATATTTTTGTTTTTTCTCTTTATTGGAGGCAAAGACTTCTTATCTATCTTTCCATTAAGAGTCCTCGGAATTGCATCAATACAAACAATTTCATCTGGAATCATATATACATTCAAAAAGTCGGATAAAAAATTTTTCAAATCAACCATATCAATTTCATCATCTGCTACACAGTAAGCTATTAATTTTCCAGACTTTTCTTTATCATATATTACTGCTACATCTTCTATTTCTGGATATTTTCTGATGATTTGTGCAATCTCTTCAAGTTCTACTCGAAATCCTCTAATTTTAACCTGATCCCCAATTCTTCCGAGTAATTCAATATTACCATCTAGATTCCATCTACCCAAATCCCCTGTTCTGTACAATTTCAAATTGTTAGCAAATGGATAATAAACAAATTTTTCTTTGGTTAATTCTTCATTGTTTAAATAACCCCGAGTAACTCCATTTCCCGCTATACACACTTCACCAACCATACCAATACCAGTTAAATGCTCATTATTAACTATGTAAGCTTGTGTATTCTTGATAGGCATACCTATATAAGGAATGTGATCACTATCTTTTTTAAGCTCATAAAAAGTAGAACATACAGTCGTTTCAGTTGGTCCATATGCATTTATTAATCTTGGAATATGCTCACATTCACTAGCAGTAGTATAAAATTCATCCACTAAGTCTTTTGGCAACTCTTCTGCTCCTAATAATAATGTTTTTAAGGAATGTAATTGCTCAATTTTACCGTTTTTCTTTGCATAATTTAAAAGTTCTCTGTACATAGATGGAATAATTGTTAAATGTGCATTATCCAGAACACTAATAAATTTCTCAGGATTCATTTTTTCATTATCTGAAACAATTCTTAATCTGCTACCCGAAAGAATTGCGGGGAAGATTTCCCAAACTGAACCATCAAATATAAATGCAAAGTTTTGGATAATTGTTGATTCTTTATCAAGTTGAAGTTCTTCTACTAGCCAATCCACTAGATTAATCAAATTTCTGTGCTCTACAAGAACACCCTTTGGTTTTCCGGTAGTTCCACTGGTATAAATTGTATAAGCAAGATTTTTTGACATAATATTCAGATGAATATTGTTCTCTGATATTCCATTTTCTTTGCTGAGGTCAATAATACAATGTTCATCTAATGCAGATACTTGAGATCTTGCATAATCTACTATAACAATGTCTGCATGTGAGTCATTGAGCATATAACTTATACGGTCACCAGGTTGGTTAGGCGCAATAGGAAGATATGCTGCTCCAACTTTCAGAATAGCTATCATTGCAATTACCATTTCGCATGAACGCTCCATCATAATTGCTACGATATCATTTGGTTTTACTCCTAATTCTAATAGTCTCATTGCAATATAATTTGATCTATGATTTAACTTAGAATATGTTATTTTATACACTTCGTCTTCTACAGCAATTCTTTCTGGAAAATTATTTACAACCTTTTCAAAACGGTCTATAACTGTTTCTCTCTTGAAATCATATATTGGTTGGTTAAACACAGTCATAATCTTCGCTTTTTCTATATCATTTACCGCACATAGCTCTGATACTTTTTTCCCTGGATTAGACAGTACATCTAAAATAAGATTCTTTAGATGGGCTAATAAATTATCCATTTCTTGCACGGAATACTTTGCTGCTCTATACATCAAATTGAAATGCAATTGTTCATCTAAACTAACAGCCAAAGCTAAGTCAAAATCAGTTTGTTCTTTGGAGTTTTCCACCTCATAACCTAAATCTTTTGATACATCTTCTACATAATAATTTTCAAAGGCAATGACTGTTTGTACAGAATTCTCTCCTAAACCTGTTTCCTCCTGAATGTTCATGAGAGAAATATGGTCATGTTCACCACTCTCCACAGATTGATCCTGAATATTTTTTAAGAGATTAGAAAATTTGTAATTCTTTTCACTTTTTACGCGTACCGGTATAGTATTAATGAATAGTCCAACCATTTTTTCAATTTGTGGTATATCAATATTTCTACCAGATACAACTTTCCCAAAAATCACATCATCAGTTCCATTGTACTGTTGTAAAAGTACTCCCCATACTGTTTCTACAAATGTGTTTATAGTTACATGACATTTTTGAGTTAACTTTTCAATCTCTTTTACCTCAGACTCACAAATATTCATCTCCACTTCTAAAATTTCATTGCTTGTACATTTTTCTTTCTTAAACGGAACAATACCTGTTTTTTCTTCCACTCCAAGTAATAGTTCCTTCCAATATGTGCAGCTATTGTCTTTTTTCTTCATAAATCTTATATATTCTGCATATTTAGGTCTATTCAAGATAAGATTCTTATCCTTATAGAGTTTCATCAAATCATTTACAATAATAGGAAAACTCCAACCATCCATAATAACATGATGAGCAGTGATAATGATTTTGTATTCCTCATTAGAAAGTCTGCAGATAACAAAACGAATAAGATTATCCTGTTCAAAATCAAATCCTTTATTTCTTTGATCATTACAAACCTTCTCAAACGAATTCCTCTTACTTATAGAAGTTGTCAAATCAATATATTCACATACTACTTCTCTACTAACGGGAATAACCTGTATTGGCTTTGCTATTCCATTATAGAAAATATGTGTTTTAAGAATACTATGTACAACTGACAATCTTTCAATTGCATTTTCCATAGCAGTTATATCAAGATTCCTTACTCCAATTACAGTCTGTAAAACATAGTTTAAGGAATTTTCATTTCTGAGCTTGTCATACAACATACCTTCCTGCAGAGGTGTCAACTGATAAATATCTTCCAACACTTCATTATTCATATTGAGTTTCTGAATAATTACAGACCAATCTTGCAAAGTCATGTCATTTATATGATAATCTGAAGGTGTAGCTACTTTTACTTTGCAATTTTCTAATGATTCTATGATTTTTTTGGCTTCTTGGACAACTAGATCTTTAAATTCAAAATATTGCTTTTCTGTCATTATAGCGGATGGATATGAAAAGTTAACGAAAAATTCACCCTTAATTATTTCAGCATTTATTGCAAACAGACTGCCAAAATGATTGCGAGGATCTATATTCTCTCCAATTTCATAGTTTTCTGGACGTAATGCAACAGACTCAGCCTCATTCTCTAGTTCTCTATTACCAAAATAGTTATATGTTATTAACGGCTCATTATAACTCAATTCTAACAAATTATTCATTCGGGCTATATCATAACCAACCCCATTGTTTGGTACAAGGCGTAGACTTTCTTTTATTATCTTTAGATCATCAAGACAATTCTCACCTATATTTTTAAACACCATTGGAAAAAGTGCAGTAAACCATCCTACCGTTCTTGTCACATCGATTTGCTCGTTTAATTCAGGACGACCATGACTTTCGATTAGAACAGATATGTCCTTTCTATTCAGTAATATTACAAATGCTCTTACTAATACTGTGAGAAGTGCTTCGTTGGGACTCATTGATAAATTTTTACGCGCTAATGCAGTCAACTTTGAAGCAATCTCTTCTTTAATTGTAAACTGTGAGTCTTTTATTGTACTTAAAACTTCTTTATCAAAAGTCACCTTACTATTTTCAAGTTGTTTAGTTATATTTCTCCAATAAATTAGTTCCTTATTATTAGCTCCGTTTTGATAATAATTTGCTAAATATTCGCTCCATTCTTTAAAAGATGTCGTTCTTTTTTGCATATCTACAGTAACATTTTGGATATATCCCGTATATATTTTGTTTAGATCTTCGATCAAAATATTCCACGACATACCGTCAATAATCAAATGATGAATACAGATAACTAAGCCATGGAAACTATCCCCTTCAATAATCCCACAGCATATAAGCCGCTTCTTATTCAGAGATATATGCTTTTGTATCTCATTGCCTATATTTTTTAATTGACTCTTTAAATTTTCATCCTTAATTTTAAATAAATAAAGAGCATATTGATCTTCCTCAAAACGTTCCCTTATTTCCTGATGTTTGTCTTCAAAAGTGGCTCTCAATTGGTCATGATTATCCAAAATGCGTTTAATGCACTCTTTAACTGCGGATACATTGATAGGTTCCTTAGAAGTAAGTATAATACTTTGATTAAAATGATCAGGGTTAACCAGTTCTGACTCAAAAAATCTATATTGTATTGGACTTAATAAAACCTCTCCTTTAACAGTTTCCTCTTTTTTGTCTACGTTTTTCATTTTTTGAAGTTCCTTTGCAATCAGAACAGGTTTTGCTAATTGCATAATATTTTTTACGGATGTTTGATAGCCTAAATTTCTAAGTTTCGAAACAATACGTATTGCATTTATAGAGTCCCCACCAAGTTCAAAAAAACTGTCACTATTTCCAACTTCTTCAATTTCCAGAACTTCTTCAAAGATGCTACAAACTATTTTTTCTGTATCATTAGATGGTTTTGAAATTTTTCTATTATGATAAATTGGTCTATTTTCTAAACTCTTTCTATCAATTTTGCCATTTGGCAAATGTGGTAAGTCATTTATTTGAATCAGATATTCAGGAATCATGTACGTAGGTAAGAATTTTGATATTGACTGTCTTAAATCATTTTCATGTAACGTTCCTGTATAATATCCGACCAGAGAATCACCATTGGATCCCTTTTTTCGTATTACGACGGTTTCGTTAACATCATCTAAAAGCATGATTTGTTTCTCTATTTCCTGTAATTCCACTCTAAAACCACGTATTTTTACTTGATCATCAGTGCGTCCTAGAATTACAATTTCATTATTCTCATTTATATAGCCTGTATCCCCAGTGCGATACATCACATCATTGCCAAAAGGATTATCGACAAATACTTTCTCTGTCATCTCTTTATTATTTATATACCCATTGGATACACCAACTCCGGAAATACATATTTCTCCAACTACACCATGACCGCATAAATTATCTTCATCTAAAATAAACATATTGTAATTTGCAATAGGCTTGCCAATAGGTATGTGCTTATAATCCATATTCTCATTCAAATAATAAAACGATGCCGTTATAGTTGTTTCTGTTGGACCATATAAATTCCAAATATTTTTCAAACTGCTCCCATCAGTCTGTAAATAACGTTCTATCAAATCTTCCGGTATTTTCTCTGCAACTAAACCTAATCTATGATAAGAATTTAATTCCTTTTCTAGGCCATTTGTTATTGCATAATCCATTACTGCTCTGAACATTGATGGCAAAATGTAAATATTGGCATTTTTTATCCGTTTCAAAAACATTTCAGGTTCTTTTCTATCTGTATCACTTACTAATCTCAATCTACCACCACATAATAAGCTCGAAAATATCTCAATTGCAGAACCATCAAAAATAAAAGCCGTATTTTGAACAAAAATTGTATTTTCATCCAATTTTGCTTCATCTATATGCCAGTATATTTCATTTACAATATTTCTATTATTGACAATAACTCCTTTAGGGGTTCCCGTTGACCCAGATGTATATATAACATACGTTGGAATATCTAACTCATATAATCCGTGTGAAAATGTTCCTTTTTGTTTTATAATATTCTGTAGATTAAGAGTTACGATATCCTCTGGATATACTTCACTTAGATTCTCATCTTTGATCACAATATGTGCTTCTGCATTATTTATCATATATGTAATACGATCTGCTGGAGCTGCTACGTCAATGGGCATATATGCAGCCCCAATCTTTAATATTCCAAATATTGCCGCTATTCTCCCAAAAGATGTATCTGCCCATAATGCTATTATCGATTTCTGTTTTGCGCCTTTTTCTGTTAATGCAGTTGCAATGTTGTCTGCAAGTTGATTGAGTTCATAATATGTAAGAATTTCCCCTTGATACTCTAATGCTACATTATTCGGATATTTCTTTACGATATTTTCAAATTCTGTTATCAACAGCTTATCTGCATATAATTTTTTATTTTCATTACTATACATATGAACTAACTCATAACGTTCTTCTTTTGTTATATAGTCGATATCATTTATAGGCTCTAAATAATGATCAATAACATTATTTAGTAGAGTAAGATAATGTCCGCTCATTCGCCTGATGGTACATTCTAAAAATATGTCGCAATTATATTCCCAATATAGAATATAATCGTCTTCTTCACTATCAACCATAAGAGTGATATCAAACTTAGAAACTGTTCCTTCTATCTTAGTTGGGATTAAATTAGTATCCCCTATTTTAAACGAACATGTTCCACCATTTTGTACCCCAAACATAACATCAAATAATGGATTCCGCGAAGTATCTTTGTGCGCCGATAATTTCTGCACTAAAGTATCAAATTGATAATCCTGATTATCATATGCTTGAACACATTTTTGAGTCGTATGTGATAATACTTCTTTAAAAGTGTTACCCTTATTAATATTGTTACGTATCGCAACAGTATTCACAAACATTCCAATAAGATTTTGAGAATCGGGTATAGTTCTTCCTAATACTGGCGAGCCTATTACAATATCTTCTTGGCCAGTATACTTGTGTAGCAAAACACCAAAAACGGACATAAAAAACATAAATTCTGTAACTTTCATATTTGAACAAAAGTTTTGAATTTTTCTCGCCATATCTTTCTCAACCTTTATCTCTAAACTGCTTCCATGATATGATTGCCATACAGGTCTCACATTGTCTGTCCGTAACTCTAAACAGCTTACTTCGCCCGAAAACTCATTTAACCAATAATTCTCCTGCTCTTGGAAAGATTGCTTCTGTTCCCATGCGCTATAGTTTTTATATTGAAATTTCAATTTAGGTAGCTGTTTACCTTGATACAATTTGTCTAACTCCCCAAATAGGATGTTTACAGATTCTCCATCACAAATAATATGGTGTATATCAAATAGCAAATAAGATTCATTATTTACTGTGTCATTAACAATCTTCATTCGCATCAGCGGAAGTTTTTTTAAATCAAATGGTCGAATAAAATCCTCCACGAGTTTCTGGATTTCAATCTTTTTTACTTCTTGATATTCTATTTCAAATATCATATCTTCCTCAATTTCTTGTACAAAATTATCCTTATAATGCGAAAAATGAGTTCTCAGTATTTCATGCCGTTGTACTAATTGCTTTACAGCGACATTCAATTTGGATCTGTCTAAGCTACCTTCAATTTTATATAAGGCAGGTATATTATATGCTATGCTATTATTATCCATTTCAAATAATGCATATAATCTTTTTTGTACTGAACTCATCTTGTATTTTCTTCCCATTGTTTCCTCCTATTTTGTGCTAGAGGAGATTAAAAAATCTCCTCTACCTGACTGTCAAATTCTTCTAAATGTTTCTTTTCTCCTATAGACTTAACTTTTTCATGCATTTTTCCAGGTGTTCGTTCCTTGAAAATATCTGATATTTTTAGTCTTACGCCAAAATTCTTTTCAATTTCATTAAGTAATCGTGCTGCAATTAAGGAATGTCCACCTAGTTCAAAGAAATCATCATTAATTGAAACTTCTTGATCCAATACTTTCGCGAAAGAATCTACCATTTTTTGTTCATCTTTGCTCAACTTATCATATTCATGATTGTCGGTTCCCGTCTTAAGCACTTTTGGTATATCCAATTTACTAGTATCTATTTTGCCATTTTCTTTTAAAGGAAGAACTGACATGACTTCTATTCTGGACGGTACCAAATATATTGGTAATCTTTTCGTCAAAGTCTCATAAATCATCTCCTTACTAATATTATTTCCCTGCACATAGAGACAAATGACTTTTTCTTCGTTTACTTCTCTTAGTAAAGCCAATGCTTCAGTTACTTTAAGTGCTTGTTTGACAGCTGACTCTATTTCATTCAATTCTACACGGTAGCCACGGATTTTTATCTGATTATCAATTCTGCCATCGAATACAATATTTCCGTCTTTACACCATCTTCCGATATCTCCTGTTTTGTATAGTCTTCCTTCTCCAAATGGATTAAGTACAAATTTTTCATCTGTAAGACTTTGATTATTAACATAACCCTCAGTGACCCCAGAACCGCCGATACAAATTTCACCGCACGAATTCAAACCACATAATTTATTTTCTTTCATAATATAAACTGTAACATTAGCAATTGGCTTACCAATAGGAATAACTGTTTTATCATCAGATTGCACTCGATAATATGTTGCGCATACCGTTGTTTCAGTTGGACCATAAGTGTTATAGACGGACGAATCATGAATGAGATTTGAATAGTGTGATTCTTTCAATTCATCCCCACCGCTAATGTAAGTTTTAACATTTGGTGTCGCATTTAATTGATTAATCTCATTTAAAACCAAAGGCGAGCAACTGATAATTGTTACATTATGGGCGTTTATATAACCACACAAATCCACAAAATCAAAACCACCTTTTTTGGGATATACTACAACCGTCCCTCCCGTAGATAATGTAGGAAAAACTTCCTCAATAAAAACATCAAAAGTATATGTACCTTGCTGTAGAATCTTTGTATTTTGATTTGTAGAAAATTCAGCATTAAATGCTTCAATATAGGCGTTAACATTTTTCTGTTTTACCATAATCCCCTTCGGTTTTCCAGTAGTTCCTGATGTGTACAAAATATAAGCTAAATCTCCTGAATTACTTGCAATAGATTCATTTCTCATTCCTTCTTTTAGTAACTCATTAATATGTATTTTTTCATCTAACAATTCACCATTAATATTGGTTATTGTAATACATGGATGACAATCATTCTTTATTTCTAATTTTCGTGCATCCGGATAATTCGGATCTATCGGAACATATCCAGCTCCAATTTTCCAGATTCCCAATATTGCAATAATCGTTTCATTAGAATTATCCATCTCAAGTGCTACGATATCATTCTTATGGATACCTAAATGAATTAAATTCGCAGATACGATGGAAGACTTTTTATACAATTCCTGATATGTTATTTTTTCGTCATTGCATTCTAACGCTATATTGTTGCTAAATTGTTCAACTGCATTAACAAAATGATCCCAGAATACCATTTCCGTATCATAATTTGTTTTGGTATTATTGAATTTACACACTATTGACTCTTTTTCTTTTAGGGATAGTAATTCTAAATCACTTTCTAGAATTACATGATCACTACATATTTGCTCTAAAAATGCATTAAACCTCTCTTTAACAATTTCAATATCTGATTTTGAAAATTGTTTTTCATCATACATAATATCTAAATGCAATGTATCTGTTATTTCGGCAGTTAATGTAATATCATAATTATTATCTTCTTTTATTCTTAGTAATGCTGACATAAAATCAATTCTGTCATTACCAACGTCTTGAGCAATATAGAAATTTTCAAACACAATAATTGTTCTAATTAGCTTATCTTTAAGCTCAGTAATCTTTTGAATTTCAGCCAAAGAACACATACTATGTTCGAGTGAGCTTATACCTTGTAATTGTAAACTCTGTAGCGCTTCTCTTATTGTATTTCCATTCATAGACTTTACTCTAACGGGTATTGTGTTTATGTATAACCCTACAATATTATCCGCCTCATTAACTGTTTCTCTTCCAGATATCACTTTCCCAAACACAGCATCATCTGAACCTTGATAACTTTGTAGAACTCTTCCCCAAACATATTCTACTAACGTATTAACAGAAATACTAAATTCTGATATCAACCGTTTTACACTACCAAATAAAGGCTCTGGAATATTCCATTCAACAATTTGATTTTCTTGTTTTTTCTTATCCAAGCAGTCTACATTAATAGAATTTGCACCAGAAAAATCATCCAATAATTCTTTCCAATAAGCTATATCAACACTATTTTTCCCTTTTCCATAATTCAAGACATAGTTTTTATAACTACCCACACCTACAGGAGCACAATCATAGCCCTTATTATTATATATATTTGTAAGATCTTTCAGCATCACACCAGTACTCCAGCCATCTATTATGATGTGATGATATGTCATGAGAAGTAGATGTTTTCTTTCTTCTAATTGAAAAAGCTTAAAGCGTATGAGAGGATCTGTGCCAAATAAAATCCCATTCTTTTTATCTTGATCTATTATCTCCAAATACTCTTTTTCTTTTATATTTCTACAATTATAATATTGAAAGTCAATATTATTTTCTTTGACTATTATTTGATATGGTCTTTCTAATCCATCATAAAGAATACGTGTGCGTAAGACTTCATGCATCGAGAATAATTTTTCTATTGCCCCCCTAAGGCAAGATATCCTTAACGTATCTGAAAATTCAAATATAGCTTGTATTACATAACCGTCATTCTCATTATTTATGGATTCAAAAAGTATCCCTTCCTGCAATGGTGTGAGTGGATATATGCTCTGTATATTCAGAGACTCACTATTTGCAAATTCTTGAACAGTTTGAAAATCATTCCAATTCATTCCAGGGCAGCCCAAATCCATTGGCGTTACAATTCTATGCTTTTGATTTGTACAAAAATCTACAATTCCTTTTAATTCTTTACGGAAGTTTTCAATTAAGGCACATATCTCAAGTTCTTTTTCTAAACTTTGAACATATGAAAATACAACTTCGAATTTATTGTTAATAACTATACCATCTAACGATATTGGAGATCCAAAAATATTTTCCGCAGCCATAGGAATTGCATATTCCTCGTTTGATCTTGCAAAATATGATACTCTACTGTCATACACAAATGTGCCCTGGAAATTAAAATTAACTAGCGGATGAAGATATTCCGATATCTTCAATACATTGTTACTTTTTAATGATAAATAATCAGAACCATGCTTTGGAACACATGACATTTTTTCCTTTACATTAACTAAGTCTGATTGTATATCAATTCCGAGGTTTTCAAATAAAATAGGATAAAATGATGTAAACCAACCTACTGTTCTATCAATATCTAATTCTATATAATCGTTCTGCCTACCGTGAGATTCCATTGATATTACTTGCTTCTCATTTCCATATGCTTGTGTCATAGCTCTTAATAATGCAGTGATAATTATGTCCTTAACTTCCATGTTGTAAGCCTTGCCGGCTTTATTCACTAAAGCATTTGTCATTTTTTCTCCAAAAACCAGAGATGTACATTTCATTTTATCTGAAGCTGTGTATTTATATTGGATAATATTGTTTAACATGAATTGGTCCACTTTATTCCAATAATCCATTTCCCTTTGTACATCCCCAATACTAGATAAACTCTCAATTTTCTTATTCCATTCTACATAAGACGCACAATGTAATGGCTTATATTTATTTTGGGACAATAATATATTTTCACAATATCCATTAAGATCGTCTAGAATAATACTCCATGAAACACTATCAACAACTAAATGATGAATAGTAATGTACAAATAATTTTTATCATTAAAGCAAAAAAAGATAGCTTTTAACAAAGGACCATTCAAAAGATCCATACTTTTATTCAGAGCATCTGTTGCTTGTATAATAAGTTCTTTTCTTCTTTTAACATCATTTACACTAAAATAGTAAAACTCTTGAAGTTCATATAAATGATCTTCATCTTTATTTCTAATAACAGGATAACTATAAGGAAATTTAGCTCGCAGCATATCATGTGTTTCCACTATTTTTTGTAAACAACAAGAAATGGTAGCAGCTGATACTTTACTATCAACTTCTAACATAACTGATTGATTGAAATGTTCAGGACGTTTCAGATTACTCTTCCAAAACATTTCTTGAATTATTGAATTTTCCACATCTCCTTCTAAAATCTGGTATTCTTTATTTTCTTTCACAGTATCTTCTACAGATGAGACAACTTGTTGCATATCCATTCTGGACATAATTGTTCTAATTGGAATCTTATATCCTTTTTCTTTTAATTTGGAAACAATTCGCATTGCTTTGATAGAATCACCACCTAGCTCAAAGAAAAAATCTCCTAATCCCACTTTAACTCCAAGAACCTCTGAAAAAATTTCTATAATCTTTTTTTCTCTATCATTTCTAGGAGCAATATAATTTCGCGAAGAATTTATATCCGGTAATGGTAGACGTTTTTTATCGACTTTTCCATTTGTAGTTAAAGGCATTTTTTCTATGAAAACAATATACGTTGGTATCATATAATCGGGCAAAAACTTTCGCATTTTCTTTTTAATCACATCAACATCTGTCACAACACCTGCTATATAGGCGCATAAATATTCACTATTCATATTTTTGTGAATAACTACACATACTTCTGAAGCATTGCTCTCTCTAAGTACTACTTTTTCAACTTCTTCTAATTCAATTCTAAATCCTCTCAGTTTTGTTTGAGTATCTCTCCGCCCACAATATGTATAATTTCCATCAAAATTCTTGTACGCCAAATCTCCTGTTGCATACATTAATTTGCCCTTTTCAAATGGATTGTCTACAAATTTGTCTTTAGTCATATCTGGATTATTATAGTAGCCAACTGCTAAACCATCACCGGCAATATAAAGCTCTCCTACTATACCAAATGGCAGAATGTTTTTTTGTGCATCTAAGATATATAACTGTGTATTCGCAATAGGTTTTCCAATAGAAACATTCATAATATCTGTGCTGGAATTAAATTTATGAACACAGCAACCAATAGTTGCTTCTGTAGGTCCATATTCATTGATAATGCTTACTTTATGTTTAATCTTTTCTTCGGTTTCTTTTGCAGTTTCTGTGGTCAACTCTTCTCCACCAACAATAAATGTATGAATTTTTGTATTGGTTATGTCCATTTGGTTTATCATTTTCATATGTGAAGGAGTCAGTTTTAGAATTGTTACTTTATCGTCTTCTACTAAATCTAATAAGGAGGACGCATAATCATTTGCGTAATATATATGCATCGTTAAACCACTTAAAAGTGGTAAAAATATAGATGTCATAGTCAAATCAAACGATAACGGCGAATAAAAGCCAAAGCTATCTTCACTATTTTTTATGTAGTTTTCTGTTGCCCAATCCAAGTAATTAAGAAGGCTTTTTTCGTTTATTGCCACGCCTTTAGGATTTCCTGTTGAACCTGAAGTATAGATGATATATACAAGGTCATTTTCATTTTTCCTAGCTATAAGACATAAAGATGGATAGTCATCAAATTGCTCTTTAATCTCATCATAATTTAAAGTATCGCAACTAAAATCAAAATCCTCATATTTATCGATATTTGTAATAAGATACTCTGCTTTACTATCAGAAAGTATATAGTTAATACGTTCCACTGGTAATGAAGGTTCAATGGGTAGAAAGGCTGCACCTGCCTTATAAATACCAAGTATTGATATAATTGTGTCTAAAGAGCGATTGAATAGCATAGCAATAACTGAATTTTTTTTCACCTTTTTTGCATGTAGTATATTTGCCATTTTACTTGATAATTCGTCCAATTCTGAAAATGTTAATTGCCGCTCTCCATCAACCAAAGCTACTTTATCAGGTTCCCTTAAAACATTTTTTTCAAATACCTCTAATATATTCTCTGTATAAATTTCTCGAGGTTTTTTTCCTATTCTCTCAAGTACCTTGCTTTCCTCTTTTTCATCAAGTAATTTGCATATTCCCATTGGTTGTTCAAAATTATCAAGCAAATTTCCCAAATATGTTGTAAATATAACATGCAAATATTTTATTCTATCTTCTTTATACAAATCCGTACAATATTCCCAGGATATGTCGTATCCTAAATTTTCTGCACAAACAGAAAATGTAAGATCGAATTTTGATTGATTATATCCGAAATCTTTAATCTCGGTTAATTCAAAATCTTCTGTCCTCAAAAATAGCTTGTCATTTCCATTTTCGTATACAAACATAACATCAAAAATGGGATTACGTGATGGATCTCTATTAGCCTTTAAATACTCAACAAGATTCTCAAAAGGATAGTCCTGATATTCAAATATTTGATATAACTTTTCATTAATAATAGTTGCGAATTCAAAAAATGTCTTATTCAAGTCAACATTACAAGTTAATGCAACTGTATTAACAAACATCCCAGGCATATCAAAAGTTTCTTCAAGCATTCTGTTAGCCATTGGTATTCCAACTGTTATCTGTTCTTGAGATACACACCTAGCAAGAAACGATAAAAATCCTGCTAAAAGTAAAGAAAATTCGCTCAAATTATATTTATCAGATAATAGTTTTACTCTTCTAACAAATAATTTATTTGAAAAATCATAGAACGTTTTCCCATTTGAGCTTTTCTCAATAGGTCTTAGAAAATCGGTATTTAGTTCAACTCTCTCTGGTATATCACAAAACTCTTTCTTCCAAAACAATTCTGCTCCTTCCATATTTTTTGATAATTGCCAAGCCGCAAAGTCTTTATAATGTAGTTCCACTGGAGAAAGCTCTTTTCCTTCATAAATTCTAATTAGATCATTTAAATATAATCCGACTGATGAAACATCACAAATTATATGATGAAAGTCAATTAGCAAATAGTCCATGTGTAATGTATGAACTACTGCGATTCTCATTAATGGTGCTATATTTAAATCAAATGGCCTTATAAAATCTTCCATTATATGTACAATATCTAGATTGTTTTTATATTCTTTAACATAGCTATCTATATGTTCATGTACCACTTGATAAAAATTTTCGCTGTCATTCTCAAAAGTGGTCCGCAAAAGTTCATATCGATCTATTAGTTTTTCAAAGGCTTGCTGTAATTTATTGACATCAATTTTGCCATTAATTTTGAAAACCTTTGGTGTGTTATAAGATATATCATTTGCTTTCATGTTACTTACAACATATATTCTTTTTTGAATTGAACTCATAAAATATTTTTCTCTCATTGTATCTCCTTTTCCTTTTTCTCTACATTTTTATTATTTGTATATCTTTAGATTGAATTTTTCTTTTGCATACAGATATATAATATTTTCCTATTTGCTTTGAAAAAAAATCTGTTCCAAAGGCCGAGAATCTATTAGTATTAACTTGACCGAAATCATATCTGCTTAATGCATCATCAAGTCCTTTACCAAGATATTTCAAATAAGATTCTTTTAAAGTCCATAAACGTGTGAAATAACATTGAGGATTGGGTGCTTTTTCTAATTTTCTGATTTCGCTTGGACTTCCAACTAATTTTATAATTTCTAAATCATCTTTCTTCACTATCGTTTGGACGTCCGCTCCAACCTCTTCATCAGCTACAAAACATAATGCTACTGGATAGCAGTGACTTATATTAAAATGTATTTTTGGATATTGTAATAGATATGGCTTACCTCTTATTTTGTATCCAAATTCTGTTTTTTTGCTGATTTCAATTCCGTACTCAAGATTCAATGCATATTTTAATAATTGAAATGTTGCATAACACATTATTTTATCTTCTTTTTTTTTATAATTTACCATTTTTAATATTCTTTCTTCTGGCATATCATAAAAGTCAAATATTGGAATATTATCTACATTTTTATATAAATAAATCACAAATACCCCTCCCATATCAATATATTTTTAGTCAATAATCACATATTTTATTTCATTATATTCCGGAACTTTTTCTACAACCGCACCTAGTGATAAACAAAAGATAACATGTAATTATTAAACCCTATTTAATCAGGTAGAAGGTAGCTAATTATTTTATCTACCGACCTCCCAGTCGAGTAAGTAAAAGGAATCGCACCTCAAACTTCTCAAAGAACTGTACGTGAAAGTCTCCTTTCATACGGATCCTATCATTCAACAATACGAATACAACTTACTCCAATGAGCAAAAAGTTTTGGCTCCCGCTTTCTAACATCGCAAAGCCATTTGCCTTATACTCCATTTGATAGACACATAGAACGAGTGGTATAATCTATCTAGAAAGTTAGGAGGAAGAATTATGGCACAGACGTACAGTATTGAATTCAAGGAAGAGGCATGTAAACGTGTACAGTCGGGTATACCGGCGGCACAGGTGGCAAGGGAACTCGGAGTCAATGTAAATACCCTGTATACCTGGATGTGCCCGTTTTAAAGAACATCCGGCACAGCCCTTTGTAGGCAGCGGCAATCTTGTGATAACCACGCTTAAGGATGCGCTCAGCCATACAAAGACTACAGCCGGATGTATCCTGCATTCCGACAGGGAAAGCCAGTACTGTTCACAGGAATATCAGAAGCTTGCAAAAGACCATGGTTTTATCAGCAGCATGAGCCGCAGAGGGAACTGCTGGGACAATGCGCCGATGGAGAGCTTCTGGGGGAAGCTTAAGCAGGAGTGGCTGAATGGCTAGCATTTCCAGACTAGGGAAGAGGCGAAATCAGCAGTATTTGAATATATATGGATATTTTATAACCGCAAACGGATCCATGAAGCAAACGGCTATCTAACACCGGAGGAGTACTATCAGAAACATGAGACAGATTTGAAAGCAGCATAGCTGATTTTGAATCAATACCCACACAGGCACAGCAGGGATAGGAAAGACTACCCTGCCAGCCTGAGTGGATAAAAAAACGAGAAAAATCAAGAAAAACTAAGAACTGGAAAGAATTCTTTCGTTTTAGGTGTCTATGATGATGGGGACGGCTCACTTCTCAGTTACATACTTGTGGTTATATGATGATATGAAACCTCTTCTGTTCCGTTATCAACTATCATAACATTCCGCTCCCTCTACACCGAAAAGTTCTTCAATGCCGTACTCCAGTATCTTCACATCTTCCATGGTCTTCGTCAGAAAGTCAGTGACTCGACTTCCTCTTGTCCCCTTACAGGGCTAGCGTAATGATGCTACAGGATTCACTTTATATTACGGATTGCTATTTTGCACCTGCTTCTCACAGGCATACCTCTCTTCAACGCAATCGGTCACCCAAAAGCATTGGAGGCTTGCCACAAGGCCACTGGCGATTACCTTGACCAGACTTTCACTGGCAAGCTAATAACAACTTGCAGAACACACGACTTTCACTCATTAGAAACGTGCGCCGCAAGGCGTACACAAAAAAGAAAGCACATGAATGGACTCAAGTACTTTCTCAAAATGAAATATTGAATATGGAGTTTATAATGACTGATTACGCTTAATTTTCTATTATATTACATATGTCATTTACAACTTTATCTGGATGCTGAAAAATAAAAAAATGATTGCCTGGATATATTCTATAGAATATTTTACTACATAAATGTTTCCAATCACTAATACTGCTTCGATCATCATTGGTGCCATTTAGAATAATGACGTTTTCCGTTATTTTTTTTGATTTAGGTTTATATTGACTTAATAATCGCAAATCTTCTTTAATTATCTCAAAAACATAGTTTTTAAAATCAATGTCCGCTAACACTTCTTCAGGTATTCCACCTAAATTAATGTATTCTTCTTCAAAATCTTTCTGGGGTTTCTGAATTAATTTATAATATTCGTTTTTTGTATCATGAACTTTACATCCAGAGAAAATAACATACATTGGGGATTTATTTTGTTTTTGCTTAATTTTTATATACACATCATAAACGATTTTAGCTCCCATACTATGTCCAAATAAAACATATCCATCATCATTTTGGTTAATTATTTCATCTACCTGTGCATAAACATCGCTGATAAGTTCATCCCATGTGTCATAGGAATCGTAATCAACATGTTCGCCACGTCCATTTAAATCAATCATATGAACCGTAAATTTACTTTTATCAAAATATGAAATCATTTTCTGATATGCATATCCCATACTTCCAGCATATGGAAACATTATAATCTTTATCATATGCATACTCTCCTTACGTATTTTGTTTTTTCATCTTATGATAATACTATAGTATATTTAAACTATAAAATTCTGTTATTTATATTATCTCGCATTCTTTTTTAATCCTCCTGACTACAAGTCTATTAATAAAATAGTAAGAAGAAAGTATAAATTTATGCCACGAATAACCCGCATTGCTGAAACTAAGTGTACTTGAGGAAATATATTCAAAAAAACATTTTGACAAACTAATTCCGTTACTCCTTGCGTTCCAGACACTAACAATATTTCTACCGCAATATATACTTCCTCTTGTCGAATTAATACCTTAAAGTTATTAGTCCTAAATATGTTAATAAACTTTTATGGATCTTTCCCTATAGTCCTATGGATTATAACAGGGTACTATGAACACTATATATTTCATTAAAAGTGAGCTCCTGTTAGCGGTCGTCGATATCAACCATTCAGCGATCATTTAAATCAACCAATATAGATCACTCGGCAACCAAAAATCAAAGTCATTCTGAACTCGAAAAAGATAATAAACGCTTGCTTTCCAACTTAATTGATAGGCGTTTCAACAAGAGCAGGATTACAACGACGTATTTACAAGCAGGAAATATCCCCCTTCATTGTGTCATGACTTCAATGAGTATGACTCTTTGCTGTGTGTATTGGATTGAATTTTTGACGATGCAAAGGTTATAATAATTCCGAAGAAAACTTCTTTGGAAAATCTTTAGAGCATATCAATTTTTAATCCTGTAGGTTGAAAGAATCTGCTTTGGATTTACATCACATCTAAAAGCTAAAGTGTAATTACTAGAGCGTGTTTGAAAATTAAAAAGTGCACAAAATATTTGTTTATAGCCTTTCTTTCATGGTAAAATAAAGAAAAAGAGACTGATATTATGTCAAGACGTTACGAACTAACAAATCAGGAATGGTAACAGATTGCATCTTTACTCCCTCCTGAAAAACCCGGACTCCTTCCAAAGATAACCGTACCATGCTTAATGGGATGGTCTGGATTGCACGCAACGGCGCACTCTGGCGTGGTCCTTGGAATTCGGTATACAGTTGCTTCCGCAAGTGGATCGATGACGGAATTCTTGATAACATCTTCCGGGTACTCAACCTTGAAGCCGAACTTGATGAGCTCTCTTTGGATGCTATAATCGTTCAGGCCCACCAGCACAGTGCAGGTGCAAAAAAGGAGGGCCTCTTAACGAGATTGGGCACAGCCGCGGAGGAGCCAGTTCTAAAATCCATGTAGCCGTAGATGCTTATGGCCATCCTGTCTATCTGGTACTTAGTGAGGAATAGCACAATGACATTAATTTTGCCATCCTCTTGCTGGAGCATATTGATATAGAAAAAAACAGTGTGCTTGCAAACCACGGTTATGACAGTCAAAATTTGATTGATTATATCTATGAAAAAGGAGCTGAACCAACCATCCCATCCAAAAAGGATCCAAATTTGAGCGTCATTGCGATTGGTAGCTGTATAAAGAGCGGAATCTGATAGAAAAATACTTTCTCAAACGGAAAGGATTTCGCCACATTGCCACTCGTTATGATAAGTTGGCATTCACATATATGGGGTTCATATGCCTTGCTTCAATCCTGATTTGGATAAAATAATCAAAAACTCATAATTTTCAAACACGCGCTAGAGTATTGGTTGCTTTTCATGAGCTATTTTTGTGGTTGAAATAATTGACCCCATAGTGGTTGATTTAGTTGATCGCTAACACTCCTTTCTTTTTATATCATATTACCTAACAACTTGATAATTAAAGAATATCAAAATATACTTTCAAATTTCTTAAACAAACCTTAAATATTTCTTTCTTGTAATTATTCGGCAAGAAATTCTATACTCCTATAAACACACAATATAGAAATTGTCTAATTATTACATATAACCAAGCTGTTAATTATCCATTTCTTAATAAACACAACTGAGAAGATATATCTAATTTCTCTTTTTCAGAAATTTGTACACTTGATACACTAAAAAACCACCTACTATCACTTTCGTTGCAATTCCATATTTTAAAACCTCTAGAACGACTAAAAACCAAATCCCAGCAATCACAATTTTCTCTTTTTTCTTCATCATAATCAGAAAAACTCATACGCCAACTGAGAAGATACACTTGCAGGTACTTTCATCCCTTCATCTCCTGCCGGCTTTACTGTTGTCACTCGAACAAGGCTCTGCCTGATATCATAGTCTGCACTTTTTAGGGAACCTTCTGCAGTGTAATAGATCTGTTCCATCATGTATTCCGGAAAAAGCGTGCAAATACGGGCACTTGCATTCCGGAAATCCTCCATATCTTCACATACCACAATAAGTTGTACTTTTACCGTTCCCTTTTCTTGTAGTTGTTCCATATAGGTACGCAACGCACGTATCTTTCGCAAAAGAAATCTTTCCCACTCTTCTTTTGTAAACCGTTTATAATCCACCCGTGAAAAGATAGGCTCTATGATGGTTATATAATTCTGTCCGTTTATCTCATGCGTCAACTTTGCATTGAAAGTAAGCCGTCCTTCGCTGTCCCGACAATCTGGCATAAAATCAAAGGCTTTTAAATGAGGACTTCCCATTAATTCTGAACTGACCAGGGAAGCCGCTGCACGCTCCAAAATCTCAATGGGCGGTATCATATCTTTCTCTGGTCGCGCATCTGTATTCATTTTAAGGGCTTGATAAATCACTTTTGAAAATTCTGGTGTCGTGGAATAAAGCACAATGTTGTTTCCATTTAACTGATATACAAATCTGCGCAGCATTCCCATACCGCACATCTTTTTTATGCGACTCAAGAGTGCATCCCGGTCAATATTCTTTGGCACATTTTTCTTCGGCCAGTAATTCCCAAAAACTTTTACAGTTGCTGCTATCACTTTTGGTATTGTATACCGATAAAGGGATACGGCATACCCAATGTATAAATCAGACAATGCAAATTGTTCTGTATGGTAATAGCAGGCAATCTTGTCCAATGAGTTCCTGCGATCTGATTCCGGTACACTAATCTCCATCTCCGGAAGATACGCAAACAATACTTTTTCTCCCATACTGGCAACAATATCCCTTGCCGCCCTGTTTTCTCCTGTATTCTGCACGTCTATACCTCCTCATCTTCCTCTATTACTTCACCTTCCGCTGCGTACTTTTCTTCCCTCTGCTGTTCACCACTTTCTGCCTCTTCACTCTCTACTTGATTATCTTCTTCAGTAAGCTGTTCAAAAGAAAGCGCCTGAAATACTCTTGCTTTCAAGGAATGCTCTTCTGGATTGATATAATAAATCGTGCCCATATATTCCATTCCCGGAACAATTGCAAAATTATGTTTTGAAGAAGGATATTCCGCAAATACCTGGATATCTTCTAATCCGTTAATCTGTCCAAACCAATTATTTTCCCGTTTGGAGATGCACCGGATTCTTACAATATCCCCTTTATGATATTTTTCATTTAATTCCTGACTTTCCCAGGGATCCTGCACCAGTTCTTTTCGGGAGCACGCAAAATAATATACTCCATTTTTCCGTTCTACTCGGTCTGTTACAAGTACATCTACAATATCCCCATAAAAAACTTTACCTCTAAGGTTTTCCGTAAATGTCTTCTTCCAGTTCCCAATATAAACAAATCCTGGGATTCCTACTCCACAGAGATCTAACCATACCCCGCTATCTACCTGTTCTCCGTTTACATTCTTAGTCTGGATTTTCAAGACTTTCCCTTTTACTGCAACAGGTGTATTCTCTTTCATATTTCGTTCCAATACAGCCTCTATTTCTGGTCTTTTTTCCAATCTGGCTTCCTGATGGCTGACATAAACAATCCGATTTGCATTATCAATGCTCATGATACGTACACAATAGATGTCATCCAATTTCTGTGCACGAAACTTCAGGTCATAAGGTTTTCCGCTAATTTGGTCTGCCGGCATAATGACCGTAATATCTTCATCAATCAGTGATAAATCTCCGGTCACAGAATCCGCTTTCGCAAAAGACAGCATCATGTACTCTCCGCTTCTATATGCCTGTTCATATTTTTTCATCTGTCCGGATGATACCGCAACTGCCGGGCGGCTGCCTGCTTTCTGTAAAAATAAATCTGCAGCATTTTGTAAGGTATTCATTTCAGTTCCTCCTTTTATTTGAATATACTAATTAATTTTGTCATTCCAAATACGAAAATAAATAATAATACCGGAATCGTAATTATAAAAAAAGATATGGCAAATCTTTTCAGTTTTTTGTTCAGCTTCGCTGTTGCAGCAATGAAGATACCTATAATGATAGAAATCAATCCAATAAAAAGTGACCACGCCTTTATTCCTACTAAATGTTTATAAAAACCATTTGCAATGCCTCTTAACAGACGTTCACTCAATGGTCCTTTTATTTCGATTTCATCTGTAGCTTCAAGATCTGCAAACCCATCTTCCCAATTCTTATGTATGCTTTCCTGCAGCGAATCATAAATATCATTTTCCTCTGCATCTTTTTCCTTTGCATACGCCGTTTGAGGCAGTAAAATTAAGATTATGCAAAACATGAAAAGTAAGTATGGGATTTTCTTTCTCATAAATATTCCCTCTGTTCCAGAATCGAAAGGAAATCCAATTCTTCATCTCCACTAGAAGTTTCTTCCTGTTCTCTTTTTATCTGCGGGGAATTTTGTTCGGGGACTCTTTGCTCTTCTGAAAACAATCGCATCATAGGATTTCCTCTTTCTATATCCGGTAACAAAATATTTCCATCTGCACATAAGCAGAAACGTTGTTCCAGCTCTTTTAAAATATCCTCATATCCAAATGGATTCAGAATAATCCCTTTTAATGTTTTTCCATATCCTCTTTCATATATGAGTTGCTCTATATGAGCAAAAAGTTCTGCCTGTGATTCTACCGAAATCACAGCAAAGGTGTCTTCCGCAATGGTGAAGACATTTCCCAAATTCATTTCTGAAAACATATCTGCCAACTCATTCGTTTCGTTAAGGATTTCCATACTTCCTTGCGAACACACTTTTTGCCTATAGTCTTTTTCTCTAATCGCTGCGATTAAAACCTTATGTTGTTTCTTCTTAAGCCGTTCCAGCATATAGCAGAAATATCTGCGTCCGGGAAAATTCGTATCTGCATCAAGATAACGATTATAAAGACAGATTTTTTCATTCTGAACAGACTGGATTAAGATAGCTAATATTGCTGCTGTCTTTACCACAGATGTATCTGTTAAAGAACCGCCTTTTTTAATCGTTTCCATAATCCAGATGCCTGCAATATATTTCCCTTTTATGAAAAGGGGAATAGCGATGTGTGACAAAACTCCCGGTCTATTTCTGGAAAATCTCACACAGTTCCCTTCCTTTTCCATAAACTCTGTCTCCGCAATACGCAAGAGAAATACTGCCTCATCTAGCTCAGCAAGCGAACTTGCGCCTAATTTCCATTCACCAGTTTCTCCCCGGATCAACACAGTATGTTCTCTTAATGGAAACCGATGTTTTAATAATGCAACCATTTCCTGGAAAAATTCCTTTCCACTATTGTGATATAGTTCAATCAAATCATCATATATTTTTTCCATCATGCTCTTTCTCCTTAATATTTGCTACCTGGCAGATTACATCATCTAAAAACTGAACTTCCATTTTCTTAAAAATCCGGTTCAGCAGATAATATCTTGATACATGATATTCTTTTGCCACTTCATGTACTGTCTTTCGCCCAAAGGCAATTGCAAGATATCCATATAATGCATGAAGATAACCTACATTGTAGTTTTCTTTAAACCTCAGCTCTGCGCTAGCCCGTTCAAGAAGCTTGCGGTATGCTGTCATCTGCAGCTGTTTCCCCTGTTTATTCACACAAAGCCAATCATTTAATACTTCTTCCTGTGTATCGCGTACTGGAATCCTCTGCATTGCATACCATGCTAATTCCATTCTCTCTTCTGGATCCAGGATAATCTTCTCCCCAGCGTAAATAATCTCCGGCAACAGTTTAATCTGTCCCTCTTCGCAAAAATACACATCAGCCAGCTCCATATCTAAGATATCCTGAATCTTCAGTACAGAGTGTAACTGCAAGAAAAATGCTGGATATGCCCCTGTACTATATGTTTTGATATGGCATTTTAAGTCTTCTAAATCTTTTTGTATCTTTTCAACTGATGGTGTGTCTGCCATTAGCATTCTCCTCTCTACTTTTTGTCAGGGACTTACTGTTGTATAAAGCGAATTTGTCCGCTCCCCGTATCCTGAAGCAGATAACTACAATTTTTGTCAACTACCCCTTCCACTTCAGATGCGTGAAAACTGCCTTCTCCATGATCCCTTGTTATCAAATAAATTTGTCTTCCTTCCGCTTCTTTCTCTGCCGCAATCTTAATAACTTCGCTACCCGTAATAATACTTCCGTTATAATTGATAATGGTTTCGTTTTCTTCCATTTTATTTGGCTGTGGCGGAGATGAAGTTATGATATCTACATTTGGCTTGGATGTCTGTGCTTGGGATTGTGAAGTGGAAACAGGCACATTCTCTGTAACATTCTCCTGCGCAGGTATCTCTTGCACTTTTGAAACTTCATTCATCTTCTTTTCTTCTGAACTCCCTTGGGGTGAAATATTATCTTCCCCTTCTGTTTCAGATATCCTCTCTTTTTCATTTTGTTTCTGAGATTCTCCTGCCTCTTCGTTCAAAACCTTATCCGTTATCTCCTTGCTGCTTTCTTTCTCTATCTCCCTTGACTGACCATAATTTTCCATTTGCTGGCTATCATCAGGACTTCCCTGTTGATAAATCTCCGGAGTACTAGATTCTTTTGTTTTTGATTCTGTATACAGGAAAAAGCCAAAGAGAATCGCAACCGCTATTAAAAAGGCGCATGTCGTTATAGCAAACATTTTCAAAAAAATTCCATTTGTTTTTTCTTTTAAAAGTTCTTGCCCTTTAAATTCCCCTTTTTTCTTTTCCTGAATTTCTTTCTCCGTTTCTTCTTGCGAAAATTCTTCTGTAGCAATTGGAAATAATTCTATGGTATCCTTTAAAAGTTCCTTGTCGTCATTTCCAAACCCAAGCAAATCTGAAATATCCTCATCAATCAGTTCCTCTATTTGAGGTTCTGCTTGCTTTTTCATTTCCACTTGTACTGGTTCTTGTATGGAAGGCATCTTTTCGGATTTTTCCTGCTCTTTCTTCTCCTTTCTTCTGAATAAATATCTTTTCTTTTTCTGCTGTTGTTTTAAAATAGCCTGATATTCTATATCGTCCTGAATAATTTCCCGTACTCTTTGCGATAGCCTTTGAATAAAATACAATTTTTCTACCAGTTGCAGAGATTGCAATATATAACTGCAACGCCTTTTGATCTCTGCTTCTTCCATTGCTTCCTCTATGTAGGACAAATATCCTTTCATCCTCTCTTCATCTACAATTTCTAGTGTTTTCATGGCGTCTACCGCAGTTGTAATTTGATAATACCGTCTACACTCTTTACGTGTCCTCGGATAGAGTATTCTTGCCATAATATTTTTTGCTGTCGCATCATCTTCATATAAAGCATTCAAAATTCCAGCTGTATACAATACTTTCATGAACCTATCTGCCCGGTGCGATTTTTTTATGGAAATAACAATATTCAAATGATAATCATCCATCAATTCCGCCAATTCTTCTGCAGTATATGGATAATTTGTCTGCATTGCTTCCTGCAAAACCAAGATACGAAATTCACTATGTTCTGCAACATACTGACGTATCCCTTCCTTCCGGTACCGGCTTACGCATACTGCCTCATACCCCTGTTCCTTTGCTGCTTCTACAAGCGCTGTTTTAATCTCATCACCTGCATCATTTGCAAGTCCACAAAGGATATATAATTTTTCCATCTTTTGCTCCTGCATAGAATTCTCCTTTTATTCTTCCAGCGTATCAAGGACTGTACAGGAATTTATTTTCCATCCATCCTCCTGCTGTACTAACTCTATCCGTAAAAGATTTCTGATCCTATAACTTCCGGTTCCTGATACAGTACTCCACACCTCTACGATGGCTTCTTCTCGATCAGGCTCTGTAGCTCTTTGATAAAAGCAATGAACTTCCAGAAGCTTTGACACCATACGTATCTCCGGCTCAGCCTCCGAATCCTCTTCTCCTACAAAAGGTACAATCATCTCATATCCTGCCTGGGTCATGTATTCTTCTGTGCCTTCATAAAACATTCGTTCACTTGTGTCATAAGTGTACATAAGTTCTACAAATGCGTGAATTACCTCGTCAGGTGTCCTCTCTTCTACGCTGCTCTCTCTTGATTTCTCTGATTTTTCCTCTTTTTTCTGACCAATCCTAGAAAAAATCAAATTTCCACCAATTATCAGAATCAGTATCACAAATATTAGCACAAAAATATACTTTGATTTGAATTTTGTCATAAAATCCCTCCTTCTTTCTTTTAGTTACGCCCAAAACCTGCAAGATGTGTCCGATAATATCCTGTCAATTCTGAAAACTGGCACTTTTTTCCACCTGCATGAAAAAACTGATTATCTCCGGTATATACCCCCACATGTGTAATGTAAGTACCAGCATTATACGTACCAGTAAAAAACACCAAATCTCCCTTCTGCAACTGACTTTCCGGGATATGTTTTACTGCATCATACTGTGCTTGCGCAGTCCTTGGAAGTGAAATACCCGCAGCCTGATATATTTTTTGAGACATAGCAGAACAGTCGATTCCTGCTTTTGATGTCCCTCCAAACAAATAAGGAACCCCCAAATATTCCTGCATCACTGCATACATCTGTTCATACTTTCCATGTGTTCCGCCTCCCTGGTTTCGATTCATATGAGAATAAACATGCTCTACATACTTTACATCTCCATAACTATTCCATCCAAGCCTTGAAGCCATCAGTTGTGAAAATGCACGTGCTGTAGACTCGGAATGTTTCCCATTGTAATTATCCTTTATATAACCAATGTAACCACCACCAAAATTATAAGACTGCAAAACGGTTTCTATATCAACACCAGCCTCTTTTCCTCTCTCCACCAAACCAGCAAAATACTGAATCCCTTGTTCCAGACTTTCAATAGGATCATCTATCGTGTTAGGTGCATTTCCTGCACTTTCAGAACTCTGCATAATATCTGGATAACGCTCTGCATTGCCACCAGATTCCTGTGCAATCACAGCAAGAAGCAGTTCCACATATTCACTGACCCCATTTTTTGCAGCAATTCTTTCCACATCATTCCGCCATCTCTCTACCATAGGTGATACATTCGCAGTCCCATACTCGCCGTAACCACCAGTTTCTTCATACTCACAGGCTGATAATTGGAACAACAACAGTAGCACCAATATGCATAGCTGTAGTTTCTTACATTTCTTCATCTAGCGTATCTCCTAAAATAAATCCTTGTTTCTCTTTTCCACGATCATGCGTACCTTTGTATGTATAATTTCCTCCGCCTTTTTATAATTTTCTGTGCCTTTCTCATAATCTGGAGAAATAGACAAACTGTCTAATACTTGTTCTGTTATACATCGGGTTTGAAACTCCACTCTCTTTTCAATTTCCTGTTTTCTTGTAAGTTCAGGTGCCCCAGTTTCCCGTAACGTAGCAAAATATTTTTCTGCTTCTATATTGGCTCTCTCTAACGCTGTTAGAGCCACACTACTTTTAAACATACCCGCAGGCGAGAACACTTTCTGCAGCGCACGAATACTATCTTGTTCAATTTCTTCCTGTATTTTTTGAACTGTATTTTCTATCTGTTGTACATTTCCCACACCCATTTCTGGCAAGGTCGCTACTTGCTTCGGCACAATTATGATGTCCTCTCCTTGTGAACTCCTTTGATTTTTAACAGAAACCGGCGATACAGCACCTTGTTTTGGTGTATTTTCTACCGCTGGTTGTCCCATCGTTTGTGCAGCTCCTGAGTAAACGGGCGTCTGTGCATAAGCATCTACAAAATTTATATCTGTCCCAATTCCACTGCGTTCCACTTCTCTTATAAATCGAGCTTTCTTTCCGGCCCATCTTGCAGTATCGGATGCCGCAATGCCAGCAGATATGATGCCACTTCCAACTGCGGCCCCTGCTGAAGCTCCAGCTGTAACACCCATCATAACAGTTCCCGGCTGCATGAACATGGCTGCTCCTCCAAGCATTGCACCTCCTGCAAAAGTTCCCACCGTCGCCGCTGTTCCTTTCGCTAAATTTTTTGCTGCTCTCTTTTGATACAGTTTTGCCATTTGTGCATTGGATAGTGCATTTCTAAATTCTGGCTGTTCAAAATTATTAATGTTTGCTCTCTTGCAAAGGATTTCCGTCTTTTTATCATCAAATGGTGTTGGCGTCGCACCTGCCATACTACCTTTAACCGCCTTTGCTTCATTCCGAAGCTGGTTTAAATTCTGCATCTGGCCAGCAATCTTTTGTTCTGTTTCCGAAGCACGCAGTGCCATCTGTGCCCGTTGTTTTTCTAACTGCCTGTATTCTTCTGAACCACGCTCATAATTTAACATTTGACTTTCTGCCCGCTTCTGTTCTGTTTGGAAGCCTGCTTTTTGTACTTTGAGTGCATCAATCGTTCGCTGTTTCTGTTCCATGCTCTTATCAAGATCTCGAAGTATTTGATTACGGCTTAAGGTTTCTCCATTTACATCACCGGAAACATCTGTTTCTTTCAGATCCTCAGGTACATTCTCCTCCTGAGTTTCCATTTCTTCTGGCATTTCTTCCTGCATTCCAGCTTCTATATTCTCATTTGATGTTCCATTTTCTTCTATGCCTTCTTCCGCTGTTCCTGCCACTTCCGGTATTTCTTGATGGAATTCTCCCCTAGACTCCCCTATAGTCTCGTTTTCTCCAAAGCCTTCCTCTTGTACTGGTACACTTTCAGATCTTTCTAAATCTATATTATGATCAGAATAAAAAGGTTCCTCAGAATATCCATCCTCATAATCTTCCACTGACCGTTCTTCTGGTCCCCCGGCATCTATTGCTGATGTATCCAGTTCCTCTAAAGAATTTCCATCTCCAGACGATAATTCTTCAAGCGTTCCCTGACCAGTCCCCCTCAGTGTTGAATTCTGACCAAAGCCTCCAAGAATTGAATCACTTTCCTCTTCATCCGCATCTGCCATTTCTTTATGTGCCCGGCTTTTTTCTAAATCAGAACGAATGTCTGCACCACGTTTGATTGCCCCTTTTGTCTTTCCTGCAATTGTCCGTCCCAGTGCTAAAAGTGCCATGGCACTGAAAAAGCCGCCTCTTTCATTACTCTGTACACCTAACAGTGCTTTAATTCTATTTCTTGCAGGAATAATGAGCATACACATGATAAGTTGTATGAAAGCAATTCCTTCTATCACATCAGCAAGCATCATACTGGTCAGTAATGGAATCAGAAGAAGTACCGCATCTAATACTGGCGTAAGCACATTGGACAACACCGTCATAATCCAGCTATCCATCAAATTTTTTTTAGGGCTCTGCATCAGACAAAGAATGGGAAAAGCTATAAAACATACCAGCATATCTATGGCAATCGCAATATATATAATTGCAAAATATAAAGTAAGTCCCACTGTTCCCAAATACATCATGGCATCTATAAAACGTCCAGTAAATTCTGCATTTAGCAAAAACGCATTAGAAAGAGAAAGTTTTGCACCATCGGCAAGCATCACCCCTGTAACCGATTTTAACCCATGTAAAACCACATCTCTTATATAAAGCACTACATCAAGCAAATACGGCATCAATGCAAGGTAAACAAATTTAACTGCTATCATGTACAGATTCGATTTTATCTGTTCCCTATTCTGGGCTGTGTGACCTGTCCATGCACTTTTAGCCAAAATCGATACAAAGTAAATTCCAAGTAAAACAAATACAATACTACGAAGTAGTGCATAACATACGCTTGCAGTCACTCCATATGGATTCCCACTCCTTAACTCAAAAGCATAAATATTGACGCTGTTTGGTTTTCCACTTCCAACCCTCCCATAGATAATTCTGTCAATGCCAGCACCCATCTTTCCTTCTAATAGTGAAATCAAACTGCTGGTTGCATTTCGAATCAATTCAGATGCATATTTTTCTACAATCCCTGGATCTTTTGGTTCAATCTGCTGTGGCGTCTCTCCTGCATCAATATCCTCCGAATAAATAGACTCATCTGCATGATCCAGCCATGGTGATTTTTCCGAAAAGCGGTTCTCATTCGCTTCATCGACTTCATTTGTCAATTCATCTTCGGTTGCATACACAACCAAGTTTCCTCCGGCTACAAATACTATGCATAACATCACCAAAAACAGCCTTAGCCTATGCTTTCTTTTCCTTTTCATGGCACCTCCTATGCATACATTTCCTGAATAATGCGAGGATCGGTTTCCACAAAAACTGCCTCCGCTGTTTTTAGATAATCAATCTTACAGAAACATATTTTGCCATTGTCTACAATGCACACCTCGCCTTTTCGATTTTCTGAATTATCCTGCGGATCACCACCAAGTTCTAATACTCGGTCAATCTGTCCGTTTGTTAAATTCAATGCCTCCTGTACCCATTTACGATCGGAATAGGACTGTTTAAATACAAACTTTGCCGCCGACTGTTTCAATAATGCTTCGGTTTCTCTACAGCAATCATAATCTTTCAATGCCTGCGTTGCGGTCCAAAGAGATACTAAACGCTTACGTGAGGTACGTGCCACATAATCCAGGCTTGCCACTGCAGATTTCATACCAAAATTCTCATGTACCTCGTCTACAATTACGGCAAGACATTCTGTTTTCTGTGGATTTGTTGCATTTGTCTTAATAAACTGTTCATTTAAAAAACTTAAACTTATCTGCCTTGCAATCGGTCGTTCCATTTCCGGAAGCTGTGAAATATCAATATTGGTAAAGTGTTCATTCTCTTTGATTTTGACCGTGCTTTGTCCGTCATAGTAGGCCTTACTTCCAACTATTTTTTTAATCTCAGCTCCACAAGAACAATTTCTTGTCCCACCCTCCCACTCTTCTCGCGAGTAAAATTGAATACATTCCGGGCAATAATAAAGCTCTTTTACCCGGTCTTTCAGGCTATCAAGAATAATCCGATATGCTTTCCTATGTTCTGCAATCCGGTTCCCTTTATTTTTTTCCAAAGCTTTTTTATAAAAATCGGTAAGAACTGGCATTTTTTTACGTATCTTTCCACTTGTTATTACTCCATTTCGCAACCCCTTTCCAGACTCATACAGCGATTCCACTACATTGTCATAAATCCCTCTTTCTTCATACATTTCTGTAATAATATCTGTCACAATTCTTTCCATGTGCGTAACAAGAGAAAATTCTGCCGGCTCTTTATTTCCCTGAATTAACGTCATCATATCTGATTTTGCATTTGCAATTTTATCCTGTAAGCGAAGTACTTCATAGCTTCCATTCAATTCAGACCATTCTTCTTCCTTATCAAGATCAAAAATATTCATGATATTTCCAGCATTACTCTTAATCTCAAAATTCGTCCCACACATAATGTCTGTAAGCATAGCGTACTCCCCCCGGTTTCCCTTAGACTGTGAATCTATGCACACAAACCGATATCCATTTTTAGTGATATAGCGGGACGCAAGTATCTTCATACAGGCAGATTTTCCTGTTCCTGTCATTCCGGCAAATACCATGTTGTAGCCATTATGTTTTTTCTCATACACATCAAACGCTACCGGCATTCCCGTGTTCATATTTCGTCCTATGATAATTCCGTGTTCATGAAAAAAACTATCTTGTGTATGGTTGAATATACTTGCAAGACTAAGTTTGTCCATGGTATGTCGTTTCAGTCCTGCCGTTTTTGCCGGTCCTATTGATGCAGAATAGCGATACATAAGTGGCATTCCCGTCAAATAACTTTCTGCCTGTAAGGAATAACAACAGGATAATGTAATTCGTTTCTCTTTTGCCAGATTCCGGAACGCATCGGTTCTTCTGTTTAACTGTTCTAAACTGTCTGCCATGAGAACAAAAAGAAAATATACATGATAAAGACTATTATCTCCCGTTTCAATCCGTTGCGCCCAGCTTTCCGTATCTCTTAACTTTGCATTTAATTTTCTTAATTGGTTTCTATCTGCATTTTTTTCTGCAGTAATCATATTGGTTTCAATCTCTACAATGCGTCCATCCAAAAGATGACTGGCTCTTCCTTCTCCCAAAGGTTCTATAAAAACAGATGTTGTTACTCTGTCAAAATTAAAAAGAGAGGGAAAAGTAGTCGCAAATACTGTTCTTTTAGGCAAGCTGTCAATCGTAAGACTTCTCACATAAACATCATGTCCGGCATCATGTATAACGGTATAAGACAATGGATTTGGATTGATTCCATCGGGACAAACAATTCTTCTGGCTTCCGATATTTTTTCCTTCTTCTTTTCTTTTTTCTCTTCTGGTTTCTTTTCTGAAGTATTCTTTTTGGTATACATCCTAAGGATTATGATTATCGCTAATACCAATGACATAAGGAGCAAAGCTCCTATTCCAACAAGAAAGCTTTCTTTATGCTGTAAAATTATTTCTCGCATGGTTTTTTCACTCCCTTTCCTGGTTTCATTCCGGAAGCAATTTCCTCTATAATTTTTTGATTTGCCTCACGTTCTAATTCTTTTAGTGATTCTGACGTGACACAAATACTGTCATATGCCATCTGTACGATATCCTCTACTGTTGATTTCGATGCTGAAACCGGATGTGTATACCGTCGAATTTCCTCTAAAAGCTCTACTCCGCTCATGCGCTTTGCATGTACCCCACAATTCCTCAGTGCTGCTACATATGCATTTTCTTTTGTTTTTAATTGTGCCTCTGCACGTTGATATACTTCCTGTTCCTCCAAAGACTGTGAGGAAAAATCCACCGCATTATAATGCCAATCAAAGATATAGATTTCTTCTCTTTTTGCCTCTGCATTATCTCCTGATATCGTCGCCATATATTGTATCTGTGCATTCAACTGTTCAATCTGATAGCCAAGAGAAAGTAATTCCCTTTGTATTTCTTTCAGTTTTTCGTAATAAATGTTATAATCTTCTAATATCAGTTCTGGATTTTCAGACTCTTCCTTTAATTCCAGATAATCCAAATTCAACAGATATCTCTTTTCCTGAATACGGCTCATCTGTTCTTGATAATCCTGGATCAAACTGTCCAAGTTTACGTTTCTGGCAGATTGTCTGAACTGTATTGGATTATTATCCAGAACATTGAAAAATGTAATATAGCCTCGTATTGTCTGAAGTTTCTCCTCAACTTCCGCATCCCCAAAAGAAAATCCCTGACATTTAATTGCCCCGATAAATCGTTTCCCACCATCTGATACCAACATATCTTCCGTCACATCGCAAATCGGAACATATTCCATAATATCTTTTCGTTGAAATTGAGAATAATCCACGTTCTTTTCTACAACAACTTTCTTTTTAATTCGCAACAGGTATATGCCTATTCCTGTAAAAGCAAGAAGGAGCAGCACAATAGCAACTGCTATTAACTGGATATTTTTTACTAAATCTGTAATCACCTGCATTTTGCCGCCTCCTTATACCAACAGTTCTGCAGTCATTTTAAATAGCCCTAGCCAAAACGGAATGCTGAACAACATAATTGCAATCATTCCTTTCAGAACTGCCTCCTGTTTTATCTCTTCTTTGATAGCAGCATTTTTGGTAAAACAGATTTTCAATACCATGTAAAAGATAGAAAATACAATTCCCATAATTCCTACCGTAATTCCAAGTTGCGCAGAAGATGCTCCAAGGTCTTTTAATGGTTCACTCATAGACAGCTCCATATTTTCCATATAATTCCATGGATTTAAATCTTTTGTCTCGATACCACTAAAATCAAAAGGATTCCCCTCTTCTTTATTTCCACAGCCACTTAACGCAAGCAAAAGCACCCCTATTAGCAAGACCAATATCATTCTTTTTCTTCTCAAAGGCTATCTCCACCTCCGTCCTCATTCTTTGTATACAGTTCCCTGTGAATCTTGCGGTACAATATTCGGAACAAAAGCTGGTCTATTGTGATTCCTCCTCCATTTAGGAACAGTACATCTACCGGCAGCCGCACCATGACAATCCCCATCATGGTCATTGTAAACATCAGCATCAAAGTAATAGCCGGCACCAGCATTCCTTTTAAATTTGCAAACATTATAACTCTGTAATCAAGAATTCCACATAACACAAGAACTGTAGCTTGTTTTCGATTGAAATATCGAAACCACCTATCTTCGTTTTTAAATTCTCCAGGAATAGGGAACACTCCTAATTTAGCCATACCTAATACCTCCAACTAAAAAACAGACTCCGAAGAGCCTGTCTATTTTTCCACTTATAATCCTGTGCCGATTGACTTGAAAAAACCAATAATGCTAAACACTGAAAAAATAACAATACCAGCTAAGCAGATGACCAATGCATGGCTTTTCTTTTCTTCCTTCTTTTGTGCGTTGCTTGTCAGCAACAAGGAAACCGCAGTAAAAATAATGGAAAATACAAGTCCAATTATTCCAAGTGTAAGCATCAGTTCATATCCTGATGCACCAATATCCTGCAATTTCGAAATCAGAGAACTGAAAACTCCGGATTGTCCGGGGCTTTGGGTCATAAAATCCCATTCCGTACCTGATGATGTAAGAAGGATACCATCAAAATTCTGTTTGATGGATGAAAGTCGTTCGGCTATCATAAGTTCCTTCATTGATAGCCTCCTTCGCTTATAAAAATATTGTATAAATCACTAGTGTTTATCCTAACTGAATAATATAGAAAAATAAAAAAAACTGCAAGATACTGAAATTACAGATAGTTTCATAACTATTCAAATGCGGACAAATTCATCAAATATGCTACAAAAACGACTAGATTGAGACAAATTTATTTCTATCTTACATATAAGGGGAGGTATGGCGATATGCCAGAAATTTTTACAGATTTGATTTTTTGAATTTTGAACCTCACGGTGAGGTTCTATATTTGTTAACGAACATTTGTTCTGTTCTAGGGGCAATTATGGAATTATCTCCCTATTGCCCCATTGTTTTAACTTTTTAATTTTTCGAACATAAATAGATACTATTCTTCTTCCTCATCATCTGCAATTGGAAATACAAGTATCATATTCGGGTCATCTTCCTTTTGTCGGATGACAAATGGACGTCTTTCACCTACTGACTCTACTATTATATCTTGTTCCTTTGAAAATACAGAAAGAGCATTTTTTAAATGGGACTCATCTAATACCACCCGTTGAATCTCTCCTTCCATAGCACAAAAAATAGATGTTTTCGTTACCCCGTCTTTTCCGCGAAATAGGATATGATTATCATCCTCTTTACAAATTTCAAGCCACATACTGTCCATTGCAATTTCACAAACTGATAAAGATTGAAGTACTTTGATATACGGTGCCTTCCATCTTCCCAGGCTTTTATTTCCTTCAATCAGTTTCAGCATGGGTTCAAGAGGATAATCAACCTCTTGTTGCAGTATCATAACTACATCTGTACCACTTCTAATGCGTAACATTTTGTCGTCAATCCCAAGATATACTTTTTTCTTTCCAAGAAAATTTTGGATTGCACTTTTCAAAATTTTTCCTTCCACAATTGCAGTAATCGCTGGTGCTCCTGCTGAAGTGTCTTCATCTTCTTGTGAATTCTGCGGTTTCTTTAAACTATACATTTTTATATTAGTTGTTTCTGCATACGCACATCTATATCCATTCGTGCTAACAGCAAATATTCTATTTGCAGATGCATCAATTCTTACCGCAACACAATGAATTCCATGCATTCCCTTTTCTGTCCCAAAACAACTAATTCCAAAATTCATAAACTGAGTAAACTCTTCACCACTTATTTCAACTTCCTGCATAACTGTTTCTGATGCTTTTAGTGCCATGACACTTTTCCCGAGTTTTAAAGCAACACGGCTTCCAGCTCCTGTTACAACTGCTTCACTGTCAATTTTTAACTCTATGGCTGCATTCATAGCTGCAAATGCATTTGCAGATGCTAATAGTTGCCGACCATTTACATTAATCTCCGGAATATCCGTTTCCGTGATTACTTCTTCAATATTAAGCGCCCCTATCGTCTGAACTTTTCCATTGAACGCTAGAATTACTGCTCTGTAATCCTCTGCATCTTTACTTTTTTTATTGATTACAAGCCGAATACATTCATTTTCTCCTTTTCCCTTAGACACTGGAAGCGCTATGGACGCTTTCTTCATTGCTTCTGCCAAATCTTTACTATTCATCTTAAATTGATACATGTTCTTATCCTCCTTAATACATTACTACATTTAATAATTCCTCAAAATCCAGCCAATCTTTTTCTTCACGACTTACTTCATTCTTCTTAATCGTAGATGCGATATGTAATATCTTGCTTTCGGAAACATTTTCCTGTAAAGTTGTTTCAAATATATTGGTCTGACTTTCTACTGTTTCTGTACCAAAATTTAACAATTCTAATATTTCGTCATCGCTGATGTGACTGAATTCACTTGTCCCATTGTAATCTGGTACGGTTTCAAATCCTGTCAGTTCAGAAAAAATCAACATTTTTTCATAGTTTATCTCTCCTTTCCCCTGATTATTTCTTTCACTTATGGTTGCCATCATCTGTTTCAGCCCATGCTCTTTCTGTTCACTTTTTTCTGCCACAGACTGTGCTAAAATTACACGTGCATCCACTCCTTTTGCCATCGTAGACAATCCTTCTGCTGAAAATTGCCCTTGGATGGAACTTGTTGCAACTTCTTTGGTAGCAACCAACTGAACTGCATCAATCTGAATTGTACATTCTGATACAAGATAAAAAGTCCGGCACTCCTTTTTCTGATTCAATCGATAGTGCCGTCTGCTCGCCTGCCAGATTTTAATCATGTCATATCCAACTTGATAAAAAATAATCGTTGGATAGTTATAATCTTTTCCATGATAACGAAACGCAAAATCAAGTCCTGTAGAAACACATTTTGCATTTGTAATAAATACTTTTGTACCTTGTGAAGCTTTTTGGTGCATCCACTCTTCTCTTTTCAATGCCGATGGATTTGCACTTTCTAAAACTGTGACTTCACTTTCCCGCAAAGTACACTCCTGTTCCAAAATTTGTTTTAATCTGTATGATATTGCTTCTTCCCGATCACCAGTAAATTCACAATAAATAAAACAATTTCTCTTTTCCTCCAATTCCTTATTTACTATATTTACAAGTGCCTGTTCTTTTAACAATAACCTCCCATTTTCAATCAAATAGGATAAATCTGCTGGCTGAGAGACTTCATCTCCATTTGCTGGAGAAAGTATCGCTTCTCTTTTATAAGGCATATCTGTATAAGATAATGAGAACTGAAGATAGCTTCCCATTAGAAGACTTCCTTTTTCTTCTTCTTTCATATATTCTTTTATAACATCCCTTACCCGGTGGTATTCCTCCCGAATTTCATCTTCAAGCGGAATAATTTCCACATTTTCATATAAATTGGGAAGAAAACGACTAAGATCAGATATGTCAAGAAACAAAGCAGTGTCCAATAAGAAATCTGTAAATATCAATGGAGATATACCAGGCAAACAGCGCGTAGGTGTTATGACCTTCCCTCTGGTCATTGTATGATACTGCCCCTTTTCCTGTATTTCATACACAGTTTCAACCGAACCATACTTTTCGACAAATTTCCTTTCACCTGCACTCCCATATTCATAGCCTTTTCCTTTCATTCTTGCCGGATCCAATCTATAAAGTGCATAAAACAGATCTGACGCATATCCTGCAGCAATTGTTCCTGTCAAACACATTTGTTTTTTGCTTGCTTTTATCAAGTCGTGCATTGCATATCCCTGTGCACTGCCTCCTGCTTTATAATCCTGCACTTCATCAAAGACTGCCAAATCAAAATATCCTTTGAGATATTTTTTGATATAACGTGTCATGGAATATCTTCTCGGTCCCACAATCTCCACTTCTTCTACTTCTTCATCTGTAATCATATTTTCTTTTTTATATACTTCTTCTCTTCCTCGCATAATCCAAACAGATTTTCGTGCTTTTTTTGCCCGGTTCGAAAAATGTGAGATTTTTTTCCATTTTTTAATTTTCTTTTTCGGTTTCTGGAAAAAAATTCTGTTATCCATCTGTTTTACCGTAGGCGCCCATAAAACCGCACCACAACATCTACAAAAATGGTTCACGCTATTTTGAACAGCAAAATCTTCTGGCGTAAGAATTTTCAAATAGCCGTTCTCGTCATACACATTTCCTTCCGCATGAAGAAGAAGTTCTCCGCATTCTGGGCAAATGAGACCAAGATATCGTTCCCTCGTTTTCTTGATTATCCTGTTCCTTTCTCCGCATTGACATATACTTTCTCTTCCACCTGAAACCACATTCTCACAATTTCTACATATAGGAATACCTGCTGTCTTCTTTTTTATCTGATTTGGTACTGGTATATAAGAATAGGACAACTTTCCTGAATCCTTACTGATGATATAAAATTCCTTTCCCTGAGCTTTCTTTCCCTTTTTTCTCAATTTTACAAGTTGTGCCAGCTCCTTTAATATTTCTACTTTTGCATATGGCACTTCCTCTCGGATGGATTCCGCCCATTTTTCAACCAGATGAGGTGGACACATAATAATTGTTCTATATTTTATAAGAGAACCATCACTATAGATATCCTTTACTGACATTCCAGGGTGCTGCCTCCTATATTGTTTAACAAACCAGCCATCAACAATCCCCATTCCCTGAAGCGTTTTTCCAGCCCCCATTGATTCCACAAGAAACACATAGTTCCCATATGTAAGGCGTTCCAATGCTCCATTGATAATTGCTGCTTGCTGCGGATACGGACGCTTAGAAATAAAAACTAACTCATCCACTTTTTCTTTTAATTGACTAAGTGGAGATAATTGGGTTTCTAAATTGCGGACTAGCGTATGCCCATACTTTTCAAAATAGTCATCCATATCGCAAAACTCCAGAGCATTCTGCGGATGTACTGCAATCTTTATCTTTCTTCTTTTAAGTCCTTCTTTTACCAGAGCAATCAGATCATCATTTGTCATTCTACACTCTATAATATCTGTCTCTTCTTGCAATTCAAAACTACCGTAAATGTCTGCATTTGCATACGTCAAATGTTGTCTGTCCAGCGCACATGTTACCAAATATGGAATCCATTCTCTCAATAGTGGTAATTCATACGCATTCATAAAATATGCATACATCTCCTCTTCCTGATTTTCCTTATGAATAAAGAGATATTCTTTATTTACCGATTTTGATATACAAACCCCTTGGTAAATATTTTCTCTTCCTGCCGGTATTCGCGCTATGTAAGTGTCTGACTCAAATTCGCCTTGCACAGATGCCACTATTTCACCATTTTCAATAATGCGAGTTGGTTCCGATCTCAAACCAATATTTGCACATACTCCATTTACTGCCATCTGACTCCTTTCATAGCAGGATAAAAGCAATAAATCTTTATTCACAATAACTGCATACTCCAAATGCGCAAATACACTACCTGCCGTTACTTTTAGCATCTCTTTTCCTCCTTTTACCTACTTCCATTCTGCCATGCGGCTAAATAGAATGAATATCCCCACTATCTTCCACAATACTAAAGCTGATTTTTGCATATTTTCGTACTGCTTCGACTACTCCTTGTTCACTTTCTCTAATTTCACTTTCTTCTACGTTTTTTACAACACCTCTCTGCAAGTGTAAATCTTTTGTTTCTTCCGAACCAACAATACCCTGACCTGCTCCTGAAATAGCCATCAAATACATTTGACCTGCATTCGGCATAATAGGAGGTCTGCTTAACCTGTCAGACATATATAACTCCTGTTGCGTTATTTCCTTTACAAACTTCCTGAGCGAACTTTTCTTTACATAATTTAAGGCTCGCTCAAAATGAAATTCCTTTGTGGTAAATGTTGTAATTCCAGTTGCAAATGACGGATTTACCTTAATCCGGTTTCCTTGATAATCCATTGGCAGCAAAGAAATCTCTTCTACTTTAGGAAATTCAAACGCCACTTCTTTAGATTGGTCCTGGTTTTTAACCTTTTTATCTTTTTTTCTTCCAATCAATACTACCTGCTTCCATTTTTCATATTCCTTTTCATGAAACCGAAAGATTTTTTCTACTGTCAACCCGGCAGTCCAGACACGTTGAAATTCTTGATTTGCAACCACTTGATAAGGTACGATATATACAAGAACTGCGTCTATCGTCAAATAAGAAAGTAATTTGTTCAGAAACAAAATCTCTTGTCTTGTTTCGTTCAAATCGCCATATGGCGGATTTGAAAAACAAAAAGAAAATGCCTTGTGGCTGATGATAACATCTGTTAAAAAATCACCCCACAGGCATTCTTCTACATACGGATTTAAAACGGTTGTATCCGCTGTTTTTTGATTTAGATCAACACCATATATCTTTATATTTTGGCGTTTTTCCTTTTCTGTTACAATGCATACTGCATTTGCATCTCCAATAGATGGTTCCAGGCAGCAAACATCTTCTTCCGGAAAATCCAAAATCTTTGCAATCATTCTACAATGTTCCGGATCTGTATAGTATGCTCCCAGCTTTGCCACATTTTCACGCGTCTGAAAAAATCGGCTTTGTTTTTTTACTTGTTCATTCAATAAGTTTTCCTCCTTTTATATAGTTCCTGATTATTTTCCACATAAAAACAGCACCATAAAATAGGTGCTGTTGTCATGCATAACCTGTTTCCAGGAATTCATTCTATTATACTGCCCAAAGACAGGAATTGTAAATAAATCAGGTTTCTCTTAGTTTATCATTGTTCACTCTATTGTGCAATCCCTATTAAACAGATGCTTCACTCTCCCAACTTTTCCATCTGAAAGCATTACCTTAATTCCCCTTGTATGTATATTTTTTTTCGTCAGTATCTTTTTCACTGTACCTGTTGTCAAAACCCCTGTCTTTTGATCCTTTTTTAAAACAATCTCAACCTTCATTCCTACTTCTATATTTTTTCGATACATATGTTCATCCATAACAATATTTCCTCCTTCACATTATCATAGCAGATTTTTTCTTTCCTATGCAATACCGCCACCAAAACTGTTTGTCTCATAAAAACAGTCATTCCACCTTTACGGTTTAACTCGTCTCACACGAAAACGAAAACCACCCAACTGCTAAAAAATGAATTTGCAAATCAACCGTTCATCGTATATAATTACAAATTAGATAACTGTGTGTAGGAGGTGACAAACTATGAGTGAAACAACAAATACAACTGATTTTTTGGATATTTACAGAAAAGCGGCTCTTTTTATTTCGCCGAATATCTTTCAGGAAATAAAAACAAACTATACACGTTTTATCAAAGATCGACAACCTGAACGTTATATTTACGAACATCATTTAAAAGGTGTTATTCCTGAAGCTACTCCTTCACCAGCATTAGATACTATTATTACATATTGCATTTATGTCGCATTATCCCGTGAAAATGTGGAGCAGGCGGTCAAAACTTACAGAGAACGCCGTCGAGTAAGCAAGCGTAATTGGATTAAAAGCATTCAAGATGAAATAAAAGGGAAAATGACACCAAAAAATCCACAGTGTTTACGTAGATATGCAGAAGCTACATATAATACACTACGATATACAAATCCGGATGCTCCCGGAATAGAAGAAATCATGCAATCCAAATTTGAAGAAATTGAGAAATGGCGAAGTGATACTTCTGTTCCTTTAACAAATTATTTTTTTCTCTCCGATAAATCAGTTAAAATAATTGCAACTGCTTTTATTGATGACTTGACCTTCGATTCACTTACAATCATCCAAAATATGTTTGATGGTTCCCTTGAGGGGTTTAATACCAAATACCCTGTTGATTTAACAGCGTATCCGATTTTTAACTATCGGAGTTCTTATATGGAATTTGAACCCGAGCTTTTACAAAATGAAATTCTTCTTCATAATAATTATGAGTTTGAAACAGATACTGAAGATGGTATGGGTGAAATAGAAGTACAATACAAACCAGGTCATTCGCTTCCAGATAATGCTAATGGAAAGCTAACAAAAAAAGCTCTCAAAAATATGAACCTCGAATTACGCCAGAAAGAGCTTGATATGAAAGATCGTGAAATTATGACACAGCTTTTCAACTTAATCAATGGGGAAAATATCAATGATGAATTCGTCGGCTGTGACCTATTAGATTTTACACGACGTATTTTCAATATCAAAGTTCCAAGAAAAAAGCACTATGAGGATATTAATCAACGCCTAATAAAATTGAGTAATTATAACTATACAATCACCTTAAAAGATAAATCCGGGGAATTGATTAAAACGACCACACTTGGTTTGATTAGCTACATCCATGTAGATTTTATAGAAGGTACGATTCTGTTTACACCATCCGAGCAGTTAAAACGTACCTATGTACAGAAAAAGTACATCAATATCCTTTCCTCATCATATAAAACAATAGAATCTGCCCAAACCAGAAGTATTATGATGATTCTTCAGCAAGAACGTCTTGCTGGATATAAAGATAACGCTCTCAGCAAAATTTTTGCACTAAAATACTTTCGGGGACATATGAAACTCCTGAAAATGGGAAATGCTATGCTGGTAAAAGAATTAACTACACATCTCAATATTTTAAAAGCGGAAAATATTATAGTAAAAGATTTTGAATTCATCAATAATGATTCCTCTATACGCATAGATTTTATGCCACTAGAAGAAAAAGAAATTGTAGCATACAATTTTCATTCTGCTCAACTTCTTACTTCGTCTGTTATTGATACTGATTTCGTTGAAATCGAATAAGCAGGGATGCCCCTGCTTATTTTAATTTCTATATCACATCTTATTATCTTATATTTTGTTCGCTTTTTACTGCTCACTTTTTCAAAAAAAGTCTTATGAAATCATTGTCTGTTTTCCTATACCGACTCTTTTCTGTAGGAACTTCCACATCATTTTCTTTCAGTTTATTTTGTCGCTATCTTTTTTTAACGTATCTTCTTAATTCATTTTGTCGCTATCTTTTTTTTAATATCCTCTCTAATCCATTTTGTCGCTATCTTTTTTATTGAAATTTCCATTTTGTCGCTATCTCTCTAGTATAAAAGTAGGATATTCAACTATTTTGTTCGCTTTTTACTGCATTTTTATTTCATTCATTCAATTTTATTCGCTTTTTACTGCTTGCTTTTTTTGTCAAAATTATTTTATTTGCTTTTTACTGCGCTATTTTTCAGATGTTACCACTTTTGTTCGCTTTTTACTGTATCTTTTTTTCACTCATAAATTTTAAAATTTTCCTTGCTCTTAATGGAAAAATGATTTTGTTCACTTTTTACTGCACAATTTTTCTCTCAACTTATAAATTCACTTATTTTGTTCGCTTTTTACTGCTTGCTTTTCTGATCTATACAAATCCCTAAATTTTGTTCGCTTTTTATTGCGTATTTTTTCTGAAAATTTTTTGAAAAATTTTTTATTTTTATCTCTAGTACAAAAAAGCCTTTATTTATAAGGGTTATTGAAACACTCTCACAAAAACCGTCTTTTTTAAACAGAACTATTACACGTCAAATTTGCTTATTTTTCGGGCTTTTTTTAATTTTATTCACTTTTTACTGCTTACTTTTCTGATTTTACAAATAATCTTTTATATTGTAGTATTAAAAATGAGGATAATTTGATTGAACTTCCACTTCAACCAAAAAATCCTCGCTTGATGTTTATAACTGTAGCTTTTCCTGCCAGTTGAGCTACTAAGTACCGATCACAGATAGAATAAAATTATTAATAATGCCGATACTTTAACACCATTTTATATCATTTAATCTATAATTTCAAGTGTTATTACCGTATTGGGCATATATATGTGTATTTGTACTGTCTACTACACATATAGCTATTTTGTCTCTATCTTATGAAAAGAGGTGATACCCTTGAAATTATCAAATTATGCACGTATCGGAAAATCTCCGCTAATTAAAGCAATTGGAATACAAAAAAATCATACAAATACATATTATACCGAAAGCCAGGAGCTGGATCGTGCTGCCTCTGGCTGTTTTTCGTGTCCAAATTATAAAAATATTGAATTTTTAGAGTATCTGCCTCAAGAAACTCAAAATGATGCCCTTTTCCAGTGTAATCATTGTAGTCAATGTGTTTATAAAACCGTATATAAAGAACATATCCGTTACATAAATGAAAAAAACCGTTTTGGTAGTGCTAAACGATTAAAAGGAATTGCATTAAAACTTTTTGTAATTTACCATTTCTGTAATCCGGATGAGCATGGTTTGATTAAAAGTCTCTCTCCAAAAGAACTTGCTACATATCTTGGATGTACTGTGCGGTCTATTTATAATGCAAATATAAAATTACAAGAATATGGTTATATTATGTTGTGCAAAGATGGATTTACAAAAAATCGTTTTCATGTAATCCTCGCAGAATACCATACATATGCTTTAACCGCTAAGGACGGCGGTCGGGGATATGCTACTTTTAATCTTGCTTTTCTCGATGAACTCGTAAAACTGGATGATCTCAACCAATTGCGTATTTACCTGAGAACCGCTCTTGATCTTGATACCAACCGTAATCCAGAAAACAAGCTGGTAGCGAAAACCCCTTATTCTACTTTAAGACTTTATCTTCCAAGATATTGCAAACCTAATATTATACGCAAAGCATTATCAGCAGTTTCAAACCTATTCCAGGTCATCTTCTCTGAAGAATCTGTTACTCTTCAGATGAATCCGGATTACCATGGTAAACGCTCATTAGAAATGAATAATGCAGAAAATGCTACATCTTTACGTAGTTATTTTGAAAGCCTTGATGCTGCAATGCAACGTCTTAATAAATCTTCATTAAAAGAAACGGAGGCGAAACAAAACGATATTGATTTCCTAAAGCAGGCAGGTATCGTCAAGCAACAAGGAAAAACCAAAAAGTTTTATGTTCCTTTCCATCTTACGAATAATGATTATTCAGATCTTGCACTACTCGCTTCTACCTATTCATTATCTGCTGTAAAGAAATGTATTAGTTACGTTTATAATGCTTACAAAGCAGACTTAAAATTAAATAGTATTGGTGCCCTGATACGAACAATATTAAAAAACGAAGAGTCAAATGCAGATATTTTATCTCTTAATGTATAAAGGGTTTCTTTTTTGTACCCTTTTTTTCTATTTATGCTTTTCTAATGCTCAAATTTGTTTCTAAATCTTCTTTCAATATAACTTTTTCTTTCCCTCACCGAATTTTATCATCACTGCTTTGATTTTTCTTTTATGTATGAAGAAAAAAATCATCCACATTAAAAAATTTTCATCTTTTTAAGAAAATAATAATCCATAGAAGAATTTTTTCATCTATAAAAGAAAAGATTCATCCACATATGGAAGAAAACCGTTTTTTCAAAACATCTATTTTTATTGTATTTACGGGGATTTCGGTGCCTTAGATTTATCAATTATGTTTTATAACTATGTATATAATTATATATTAATTATGCATGATAATCATGATAGAAGAAAAAAGAACTCTCTTCCCTTCTTCCTATATATGTATATATGCACCAAATAGAATTTATATATGATAGAAAACATTATATCATAGAATTATTCTAAAAAAAAGAAAAGCAGCAGCTTTTGCTATTACTTTCGTAATTAACAGAAGCTGCTATTTTTCAAACCTCATACATAATAGTAAGAAAATCTAAATTATAAATCTCTTTGAATTTTTTTACAATCTGATATATTGGATACATGGTTGTTTTAAAACAGTATGGTTCTGTTTCTTTCTCATTGCAATAAAATAATGCCGTATATAATGCCATATGATCATCAAACAACGCCTGTAGATATAGATATTGTTTTTCTTTTTTATATATCGCATAATGCTGTCCCTTCATATCATCTTTCATTAGAAAAAATTTACCCATAGTCACTAAATAAATCAAAGAGTGTTTCATCTAAATTATCTTCCTCTTCAGAAATATCCATAGCACTCTCTTCTACTGTTCCATTGTCCACTTCATTTTTGGGATTTAACTCTTCTTTAAAATCATCCTCCTCAAATGGATTTTCATCTTCCCCATTTTGCCAATCATTAGTCTCTTCCTCTTTTTCAACTATCGGTATCGTTTCCTTTGGATTATTTCGCTTATTAGAAACGTCTGAAGATAACATAAAAGAATCTGTTTCTGTTACAAGCGATTGATATTTCTCTTGTAACATATTTACTTCCTTCTCAAGTTTTGAAATTCTTAACAAAAGCATTTTTTCGCTGTCTTCAAATATTTCTGGACTACAAGTTTTAATAAGGCATAATAAGACATCCATATATGGATGCAAACTATTTCTTATATTTTCCCGCAATATGGAAAATTGTTCAACCATCCAGTATAACAATTCTGCAGTATATGGTTTTACAATATCATATAGTTTTTGGCAATAATCCTCGCTATTGTTTATATCAGCTTTTCCCTGAGAGGAAAATAATACAATGCCATTTGTAATGCTTTGCAGCATATTATCAACGAATTGCGCTAAATTTTTTCCTTCCTCATATAATTTATGAAGAAGATTCGTTGCTGTTTTTCCATCATGGCTTAAAAGTGATTTTAAAATTTGCAAAGATAATTCATCATCGATTAAACTTAATGACTGTCTGACATTTTCAGCAGACAATATATCGTAAGCAGTAACTAATTTTTCCATGATGGAAAGTGCATCTCGCATAGAACCATCTGCCTGCTTTGCAATGATATTAAGAGCCTCTTCTTCGTAATCTTTTTGCAATTCCTCTAAAATGTAAACAAGCCTTTCACGTATTAAAGAAAGAGAGAGAGTCTTAAATTGATAAATAGAACATCTTGATTTAATAGTGGCAGGTATTTTGTGTAATTCTGTTGTACATAAGATAAATATACAGTGTGATGGTGGCTCTTCTAATGTTTTTAAGAGAGAATCAAATGCGGCTGCAGATAGATTATGTACTTCATCAATAATATATATCTTTTTTTTCAGATTTGTTGGCATATACATAGTTTGATTAATCAGTTCTTTTATATCATTGACTGAGTTATTAGAAGCAGCATCCAATTCCACAAAATCTATAGCAGTATTGTTTAACATGGAACGACAGCTTTTACAGTGATTGCAAGGTCCATTTTCAGTCGGGTGTTCACAACAGATGGATCGTGCAAGAATCCGGGCAATAGAAGTTTTACCTGTTCCACGGTGACCGGCAAACAAATAAGCCGAATCAAATTTATTTTGAGTCATCTGTTTTTTTAGTGTAAGGATATTTTCAGTTTGTCCTACAACTTCTGATAAAGTTTGCGGCCGATAGGTAGTATATAACATAAATTCCTCCTGTTATTTTATAATTGAATAATGAATCGTATTAGGTTAAAAAAATCATTTTTTGAATAGCTGGTAACAGCAAGTTTTAAATGATATTGTCCAAGTTGCAATATTTGATAAGCATTTTGTATTGTATATAAGCTAGACAGAGCATTTGCAATTTCCGTATCAGATGAATAAAAATGGGATATCATCTGATAAAATGGGAATAGGATTGTTCTAATTGCCCATTCAGGAGAATTACTGTGAATGTCAAAAAAAGAGTTGGGATCTTTTTCTATTAGTAAATGTAATTTTTCAAGAAATTCTTCTTTTTTTGAAATGTGTGATAATTCCTCAGAAATATTGATATAATCATATAAACTCTCCTTTTTTTCAATAAGATGATAAGGAGCATTAACCAAAAGATACTGGAGAAAGTCCCAGTACTTTTCCTCTATTGCCTGTTCTTTCAGGCATAATCGCATGGTATGATCATTAACCGGTCGAAATTGAATGAAAAAACACCGACTGAGAATCGTTGGCAGCATGGACATTCTGTTTGTAATAAATATAAGCGTATTTTTTTCCGAACGATCTTCAAGTATTTTCAACAATTTATTTTGTGTAATATTGGTAATAGAAGATGCATTGTGAATCAGGCATACTTTTCGATCACCTACACTACTGCGCTGGGTGAACTCTATAAGAGCTTCAATATCTTCTACTTTTAAGGCTCCATCGCTTTTTGTTTCATAGAAATCTGGGTTGGAAAGGAGCTCAGCATTTGAGCAGTGTAACATCATGGATATGATATCATACGCAGCTTCTTTTTTTCCAAGACCATCAATGCCAGCTAATATCAAACCAGGAGGAGAAGGAATGGATAGATAATTTTGGATATTTTTAATTGTATCAGGATTTATATATTTATACGTTTCCATCTTGAATATCCTCCTCATTCAGTTCTTTTGCAATATATAAATAATTTTTTAATGAAGTATCGTAAATTGCACCATATTCATTTTGATTTTCTTGCAAATGATAATCTAACATTCCGATTTTGTTATATGCAGCATATGCAATTGATAAGATTAAGGCTTCGCGGAACATTGGTCGTTTACGAGTATCTTCATGAACAACTTGAATCATATGGATAAGAAGGTTTTTTTCTTCTTCTGATAAAAAATTAGTTGTACCAGGTAATATTTCATAAATTTGTTGCATGGTTAGTGCAGAAGGCGGAATTAACATTGCTTCACTAATCATTTGGGCATCAGGGAAGGGGGTATAGAGATTTGCAACTCCAATATTACATAATAAGGAACCGGTAATTAGTAGATCTTGCCGGTAGTCAATATTCATATTGGGTGTATAACCAAATATTTTTTGCGAACGCATAATTTGTAATGCGATACTGGTTACTGCAACGGTTTGAACAAGCAATGCGCCATTATAACTTCCGCTATATTTTAGGCTCAAAGGTGCTTTATAAAATTTACTTCCCAAGGTATTAAATGTGTGATTTAATAATTCCTGATAGCCAGAATGAGAAACAAGACCAATTTGTTTTTGTAAGGTGCTTATGTAGTGCATTTCTTCTTCAGGAGATAATCCTTTGATGAATTGGTGTATATCATATTCTGTAACAGGTTCTATTTTCCAGCATATGAGCTCTGCTGTGCCTTTATCTTTAAGCAAAATTTCGCCATTCACTTTGACAATTTTACCTTTCAAATGAATATAATCATTGTCTATATTATTTTCCCAAATACGCCCTTCTATTTTTCCGCTTTTATCTTCCAATTCCATAAATAAATAAGGCATTCCAGTTTCTTTGGTGTGACATAAACTAATTGTTTTTAAATAGAAATCTTCTTCAATAGATTCTGTAAAATACTCAGATATCTGAGAAGCATAAATTTTTTTCATGAAATTATTCCTCCTTCTTTTTATCAATTCCTAAATTCTTTGTTACTAAAGAATAATAATCATAGATTAAAGCATTCAATTCATCATCATCAGGATATGCAAAAGACTGTGTGTCAGGATGCTTTAGAAGAGAACTTTCTACATGAAGAAGACGAAAAAGATATATTTCGCCGCAACGTGCAAATATTTCACATCGTTGTAAGTAGTATTGTAGAGAGTACTTTCCTGATTTTGACAAAATTTTCGTTCCGTCTTTTTCAGACTCTTTTATTGTTTTTAAGAGTAAGTACGTATATCTGTCCGCTATCTTGCAGAATGCAAATTTTTGTGATAAACCATCTAAAATATCATCAATAGCATGAAAGTATTCATGAACGAAAGAATCCGGGTGCCGTAAGTCTACAACTAAGGTTTTTAAGTACATGTAATATAATCCATAGGCTTTGTGGCGACCAAGCTTTCTGATTCTAAAAGTAGTATCTTTACATTTAAAATCATTAAAATACCGATGATTAAGTTTTACAAATTCATCTGCTATATCTTTTACTGAATTTTTCTCAATATCCGCATCGAATTCAACAAAGTCAAAGTAGTCATTAAATACAGAAGTTTTCATTTCTGTAAGAATATGTTGAGGAATATTCCGCTTTGTTGTATAGGCTCGTGCAACATTGCCTTCTACTTGTTTCCGGTAATGTTGTTCAAGACGTTCATTCTGGATTGCAGAAACATAATATTTTAACGTATCCAATATAAATGCATCTAACGGATAAATCATACTTACTAAGGGATAGCTTTGTTTAAAAACAATGGTAGAAAAATCAAATTCTTTACAGGTATAGATGTGTTCCACGATATTTAGATATTTCATGATATCTTCACTGTGATTAAAACTACGTAGTGTCTTAGAAAGAAGTTCTTTAGGTGAATAGATATCATTTCGTTTTTCCAGGCCACTATCAATGAGATATTGTTCAAACCAATCTGGCATTTCTTCAGTTGACCAGTTATACATTTGAAGCGCGGAGGTGTTTTTTATTAACAATTGTTTTAAAACTAAGTTACACTCCTCTTCTCTTCTACTCCTTAGGATTAAATAATTACACCAATGTATAAGAAAAAGATATAAAAAGATTTGATCACTATGAATAATAGAGGCAGTAATAGAAGGATTGCTGCGAAAATAATATTCAGTATTGCGAAATCTTTTTTGTGGAATACAAGGTATATAAAAATCTGATTCTGAAAAATTGAAGCAAAGAATGTTTTGACTTCCTGTAACAACTCGTGCGATTTCTGTTTGAGTACAGAGTTTATTTATTGAAAGATTCTCTGTTGGCATGAGATTTGAAAATAAATAAAAAAAAGAAATATCTTCAATAGAAGAATATTTCTCGTTCCGATTAATCCTTTTAAATTCTTGCCTTATAAATTTTTTGATTGAATTGCTTAATTGTTTATGAGCCTCCACTTCGTTATGATTTAATGAAGGGAATTTTAAATCGCACAACCTCACGGTGAGGTTCTGTAATTTAAGCTGCTCTTTACGCTTTTTTTCTCTTGCCAGAGAAAAAATACGTTCACCTTTTAGCAGATAAGACTCATCAGTAAGTGCTTCATCTAAATTTGCATTTAGATAAGGCACTTTTTCAAATATACCTGCGATGAATAATAACTCGCAGAACTCCTGATATTCATTCATAGATTCCTCCTTTTAAATAAAAAAAGACATCCGAAGATGTCTAACTAATAGTTATAAACCTATTTCTAGGGATTTGACTTTCGATATAATCATATGACAATATCTGTAAGAAATAAGTTTTTTATAAGTATAGCAAGTAAAAAGCTATTTGTCAAATTGGAAAAAGAAGAAAATTATAAAAAGTATTGACTCAAAATGCAAAACCTCGCCGTGAGGGTCAAAATCATAAAAGAACGTATGTTCTGATTTGCGATATGGTTTTGCCATAACGTCAATAACGTTCAATTTTAATTATTTTATGCAGTAAGTGACAATTTAAAAAAACTATTTCGTAAAATATAAATTTCTTATAAATTTATATTTTTATTATAAAATAAAGTTGAAAAATAAAAAATACTATGCCATAATAAAAACAAAGATAAGATATATGGTTAAAAACAAAAACCTCACCGTGAGGTTTTTGCAAATAAAAGGAGGTTATGTTGTGGCGTATGTAATTGGTGATTATAACAGAAAAGGTGGAGTTGGTAAAACGAGTTCGATTATCAATATTGCCTGTCAAATGGCATTGGAAGGGAAAAGGGTACTTTTAATTGATGGAGATTCACAAATGAATTTGTCCCAATTTTTTTTCGAGGAAGATGATACAATATTTAATCCGGATACCGGGAAAATCCGGGAGGGTGTTGATACATTATATGAAACTCTGGAAGAGGATTTAAATATCTTTAACGTAATTCAGACAAAAGAATATAGTGCGAGACGAAAGTGGAAAAATAAATTTAAGAAGATAGGTTTAAAGATAGATGTTGTATTAGGAAGTTCGGATATGGATTATTATGGACCTGATGAAGACAGCATAGACATATTAAGGAAAAAGCTGGATTTGTTAGATGGGTTTTATGACTACATATTTATTGATTTTCCACCAGCACATAATCTGGTAACTATGATGTATTTGGTGGCGTGCGATTATATTATTGTTCCGATGCATTTGGCAAAAGGATCAAGTATTAATGGATATTTTGACGTGATTGATAAATGTAAAGAGGCGAGAAAAGAGTATGCGAACAAAAACCTGCGTGTGCTCGGATTGTTTTATATTAATGTACAGATGTATAAAAACGATCAGTCAAGTACCTGGAATGAGAGTAAGGAAGATGGGACGAAAGATGAATTAGAAATGTTTGACACGTTGATCAGGCATGATTATAAATCTACACAAATAAGTGAACTGAATCAGTCTCCAGTATGTATTTGCTGTCCGTCAAGTGATGTTTCGGAGGATTATAGTCATTTAGCGAAAGAAATAGAAAAAAGAATTAAAAAGCAAAGGGGAGAATAAAAGTGGCAAAGAGTTTGAAAAATCAGTCATTTAAACATAAAGCAAGACTCCAAAGGGTGGCAAGTGCAACTACAGAAATGAATAGAGAAATTGATGCAGAGGAAATCAGCGGAACGAATGTGAATGAATTGCCAGACGATTTGAAAGAAAGCATTATTCATGTAACAGATGACCAACTCGTAGATGATCCGTCAAATATTAGCTTGTATGGAGAATATGAAGTGGAAGAATTGTCTGAGATTATGAAGAACAGAGGTTTTCAGGGGGTGATTCTTGCTTATCCGGTGGGGGATGGGAAGTATATGATAGAAGCCGGACATAGAAGGCGATATGCAGCAAAAAAAGCGGGGTTCTCAACGTATCCGGTTCTTGTAACGCAAACACCTGAAACGGAGTTTGAACGAGTACTCCGTCTGACCGGAGCCAATTTACATAACAGACCGGAATTAAAGCCTATGCAGATGGCTAATCTTGCACAAACGTTATATCAAGCCCACAAAGAAGAATTGAGTTATAAAAGAGAAAAAGGGCTGCTAAGAGAGGATGAAATTACTTCATTAAATGAGTTGGTAGCTTTAGATCTTGAAATGACAGTAAAAAATGTAGAGAAATACCGTCGGCTTTTGAATTTGATTCCAGAACTGCAGGAAATCGTCGACAAACCGGAATATCCTTGGTCCTATATTGCGGAAGCAAGTAATTTGCCAGTTGAAAAACAAAAGATGTTAGAAAAGGCAATCTTGGAAAGAGAACGGGGAGGGAAAAAAAACGGACCTACCACTTGGATTAAAACACTGATTAAAAAGTTGAAAAATGATCAGGAGATTGAAAACATCGATGGCATAAAAGAAACGGACAATAGTGGTGCAAGAGTGCGTAGAAAAAATGGGACGAAGGTTGTCTTAAAAACTGCAAAAGAGTTGCATGAAGTGTTGGATAAAGATGCGCTTTTTAAAAAAGAAGAAATTCCGGATGTGATTTCAGTGCTGATGGGATTGAAAGAAAGTATAGAGGCAAAAATTGATATTTTAAATCAGGAAAAATAGAACCTCATGGTGAGGGTTTGAGAGGATGGGTACATTCCATCCTCTTTTTACTTAGATTTGGATATATTCGGGCAAAATGCCAAGTAAAAGAATATCATCCAATCCTTTTCCAAAACCGAAATTCCATTTGCAAATATAAGTTTCAAACCCTGCTTTTTTTATTGCATCTATCAGATGATTTTCACATTGTAGGACGGAATTATTGACTAACTTATCAGCATCAAAAGCGGTAGCAATTTTTTGGCAGCCAATCGAATGTAGATAATCGTAGAGTGTAATGCCTTCTTCATCTGTTTCGGATAATTTTGAAAAATTATTCACGCCCGGAATTGAGATAACAATACAGTGCAAAATATAATTTGCTACGATAGCCTTCTTTTCGCCTTCCGTTATAATGCAGAAGTTTGGAGTGTCACGTTTTGGATTATAATAAAATCCAATTTGACTTCCGGCGCGGCATCCATTAAGAAATCCATTGATAACACGATCATTCTCTTTGGAGGGAAAGTACGAGGAAAAATTCTTGTACTTATTTTTTTCTTTTCCATTTTCATCCATGTCAGGGTGATCCAGGCGGAGCCGGAGTCTATATAAATAGCCGTTTCGATCCGTGAGTGGAAATAACATTCCGGATTTTCCTGAAAAGGTCCATCTGCCAAGGTCATCCTGATAAAAACCAGGTACCCCTTTGAGTGAGTGGTGCTCTTTAAGCAGTTCATTACAAATTTTCAAACGTTCTTCACGGTCAGTAGGAAATCCCTTTGACTCATCGTACCTTTTGATAAGTTGTAAGGATTTGATTTTCCCGGAGAGAATCATGTCTTTATTCCACCTGTCACTAAGAAGTTTTCTCTGATGTTGTTTGCTGAGTTTTAATTGCTGCATGAATGAACGATAAATAGGATCCAATTCGGAATTCTTTAACGGTGGTATTCCATAATTGGGCTCCGTGTGTGGGAATCCTGCGCCTGCATTCGAAATATGGACAAAATGGTTTGGTGAATAAGAAAGATTTTTGTCTTTTATCACATCTGAATACAGAGCAGAAGAATCTTTAAATTCCTTGATGAAATAATAAGTTTTCCCGTTGATGGGACTTGAAATTTCAGGGTCTGATATCCGTCGACAAACACATAGTTTTTGTCCGGGATAGGCTACGGTATCTGGTAGAAATACAGAACACCAATCCGGTTTGCCGCAAATTGCACATGGTTCGGCTTTGGAAACATTTTGAAATGTACCCATAATGATTCCTCCGAGGCTTAAGCCAAGCAAATACAAGTGTATTTGCAAATGATAATGTTTCAACTTGTGAAACAATTGTTTGTATATACAAGGATGGCAAAACAAAATGAAATGAACATTGGTTTTGCTCTGTGTTAAATAAAAAATATTTGAAAAAATCATAACATGAAAAAAATATTCGTATCTTACAGTTAAGGCAAAGAAGTATAATTAAGCGAATAGTTGAGACAAAAAAGAAGTTTTAATGACAAATACGACAAAAGCATACCAGACCCTCACCATGAGGGTCTGGTATGCTTTCTAAATAATAAGACGGATATGCTCTATGTTAAAACTTTCGGTGTTACTGGATAATACACATTGATACAGTGAAGAAAATACAGGAACATTTAATAGCTCGGTATCGAAGGTGTAATAAATCGGATATTTGTATTGTGTTCGGAGTGCCATGATAGAACTGTGAATGAGGGGAAGTTCTGTTATGCTTTCACATAAAATTAAAATCAAATGTGAAGGATATTCGATTTTGTGCTGATCCATCCAGCGTAAAAACAAATAAATACGTAAGATGAAATCTTTTTTGCTTTCTTCGTGTGTCCGACATGAAAACAAAAAAATCGAAATAGGAGAGGGAATGTTGCGGGTATCAACATGATATTTTAAATGGCAGTCAATCATGAATTTGTGATGTCCGATTATCTTACGGACATAATGCTGTTTTTGAATAATGTTGCGTTTTTCTATTCTTAATAAAAGCTGATTGATGGAGAGTAGTTCCATAATTTTGTAATCTTCCCAGTGTTCTAAAAGATTAGCAGATATATCTGTCGGTGTTGTCATATAGGATTGAGCTCCGGGAGACAGGGAATAAAAGCGAAGAGGACTTCCGGGGGTTTGGTGTTCTTGTGTCGTTGTTTTATTGCAATCGCATAAAGAATGCCTTAGGAGAATGCCACTTTTGGTGAGTTTCTTGAGATTTTTGTTATAAGATGGTTTTTTGTAATTTTCATCAAGAATGTGATCAAGGGCGTATTTTATGTTGTATGTATTAAGAAAAAAATATTCTTTTAAAAGTTTCATGATTGTAAAATCCACAGTACCCAAAATCCCTTTCGCATTTAAGAGATCAATTTCTGCATGAGTGCAGTTCTTATTGTGGTTTTCGCAATACATAGAAAAATTTTCTGGAAGGTGAAAGGGAGTGTTATGTAATGATGAAGGAAAGTGCTCTAAATAAGTTGTTATGTTGTTCATAAAGTGTTCCTTTCTCTTTCGAATAAGTCGTCAATAGTTTCGCTTCCATTAGGAAGAACAGAGGATGAGTTATCAGCTGCTTTGGAAGACTTTGGATGAGGCTCTCCTTTTTTGAGGGGAACAGATTCTTCTTTTGTGGTATATGAGGATAGTATATTTTTATGATTTTTAAAAAAGTCTTCAGCGAAAGCGGAAGTTTCATTGTCGGAAGAAACGGTTTTATATGAGGATAAAAACTTATCTATAAAAGCGGAGGTTTGTGCTGGTTCTGGATTCCAATCATTGTCTTTTAAAAAAGAGACTTTTGCGTGGATTGGAGGAAGCGGCCGTCCGTCTCGGGTGGTAAACAAAGTGATTTCTTGAAAATCACGTAGGCGGATATCAATTTCCTCTATTTTGTTCTTTTGCATTGGCGTTTCCCGAGAAGAATAGGAAAGGGTTGGTGAATCTCCGGATAGAGAGGTCTCGGATGTTGCGTGTTGTTCTTCTATTTTGTCCTCTATACCTGCCATGGCAGAAAAAATCTCCATATCCGAAAGTGCAGATCTGCCGAAAACGAAAATGTGTGCAGAACCTAAAACAACACCTTTTAGGTATTTTGTGAGTTCGTTTTTCTCAAATTGATCTAGTGTTTGTATTGCACAAAACATCGCTACGCGGAATTTCCGAAACAAGGAAAAGTTTTTTTCTAAAGAACTATGTAATAATACCGGAAGTTCATCAATATAGAAAAAATGTGGCGTCCGTGTGTTTTCTGTTCCGGGACGAGATAAAACAGCATTATTAAATGATAATAAGAAAAAAAGCCCAAATGCAACAGCGTTACTATCTCCGCTTGCGAGATCGTAATTGCATAATGTGACTTCGCTATTCATGAGGGCACGGTCAAAGTCAATGGAAGTTTGCGAACAGTAGATTTCTTTGGAATGAGGCATTAGAAGAAATTCGTTAATGATATTTCTTGTTCCTCTGCTCTGGTCTTCCATTTTTGTTCTTCCTTTTCCTAATAAATCTTCTTTTATGTATTGGATTATAAAAGTGTATCTTTGCGTACTGCTATCTATCGTTTCCAGCTTTGATACATGTTCGGGTAATAAATCAAAATTATTGATTAGTGCCTGCAAATCGGCAGGAGTTGCCTGACGCCGGTAAAGAGCCGGTACAGTGTTCATAACAAGGATTGATAGATTGGCAATCATTTGCCGATTGAGACCGGTGAAGTAAGAGTCTGCTTTTCCTTTTAAATCGGTGATTACCTGCATTACGTCACTAAAAACAACCGCCTTTTTTACGATTGCCTGATGCTTTTGGTCCTTGCTGAGTGCTGGAGAAACATAGAAGGGGTTCATACCAGTCCAATTTGATTTAATATTGCCATCTGCGTCCCTTGTTCCGTCAATCCGATGGTATGGAATTTTCCTTGCATCACAGAGGCGGGCGACATCATCGCACAGAGAGTCATCTGGGGCGAGTACGGTAATTCCACAGACTTGGTGTTTAAGATGTAAATCCTCCAATTTTTCGGAAAGCTTTGCTTTCTCTGAAGTATTTAAATCATCTGCAGGAGAGAATTTGTTTATAGAAAAGAAATTATCTTTACTATTATAGATAAACTTCCCGTTTTCTACGAAGGGATGTAAGTCCTTGAGCTGAAGGGCTTCTGCTCTGCAACGGGCATCTAAATCGTTTTTTATGGCTGGAAGAAGCGTGGAGGAGGTTTTTCCGGTTCCACTAGTACCATCTACAAGAGTGTGCAGATAACGATCCTTTTCGGAAATTACAATGGTTTTCCCGTTCGTCATATCTTTTGCGATAGAGAGTGGGTAGGAGACGTTTTTGCGGTCGGTTCTTTTGCCTAAAATATTAGTGATTTTGAAGGTGAGTAGCACATCCCTGCTCTTTTCATCTTGAACAGAATGAAGGATTCTTTTTAAGGAAAGGTATATAAAAACTCCTAGTGGGAGTTCTACTATGATCCTTGCCAGAAAAAGCACCATTCGTTTAGTGAAAATAGCATCTGTTTTTATTGCCATAATGTGAGGAAGAAAAAGTACTGACAATAATTGAAATAAAATGCCTGTGAGGATCGTGGTTTCAAAAACGGAAATAAGAATAAAAAACCATAGTTTGTATCTGTGGAAATCTAGGTGACAGGTGCCAGTGCCTGCAATCCACAGAAGGGGAGGAAATAAGAGCGCAATTGTACGGAATAATATTCCGTGAGGAGCTAGTGTGTAGTCTAAACGGTAAAGACTAAAAAGGAGAAGGATACCATATATAATGGATCCGAGTGTGAAGATGGCACATAAGATATTAAAAATGTGTTTACTCTTGCAAGCAGAATGTTTGTCGTGGCTAAATTGTTTTAGCAGTTTTTTTAAATGACATTGCGTCATAAGATATTTTCCTCCTTCTTAATAATGTGAAATTGTTCATCGAATTCATCGTATTCTAAAAGAATTTGAGATGTTATTTTTGCTTCAGTAATCTGGTAAATAGGTGCAGGGGTGGGTTGGTATATGGAATCAATATCTGCAAACAGCAGGTGTATGGTGTCGGGATATAGGCATTTGCTTAAAAAAGTATTACAGTAATTCGTAATATCCTTTCTTTTTCCAATTAACAGTAAGATTACCTGTGTATGTTTTGTGCTGTTTTTAAAAAAGTGACGGATACGTATATGGGAACTCAGGTCAATAGAAGGAAATTCTATGGCAAGAGTTCCGTAAATACTATGCTGCAGTCCCATTCGGAAAGTGAAATTAATAGTGTTGTGAAATTTTATGGGTGAATGGAAATGCCAATTATCAGTGTTTAAGCCGTTGTAAAACAAAAGTTCGTAAATTTTTGTTTGGAAAGAAGTATCTTCGGCGGCAATCAAAGGAATGTAGCTTGGTAATTGATGATTTGCGCATACGTATAAAGGGATTCCTTCTAAGGCACTTAAAAGCATTTGTGGATCGACATCTTCGTAGAAACTCGAAAAATGCGATTTGAGACGCTTTTGAAAAAGGGTGTCTAATTCTTCGTCTAATGCTTGTGAGGTAGCCGAAACGTGCAAATATGCTTTCTTGAGGGCGTTAGCGTCCTTTGCAGATTGGATTTCAGGGTGCAGGCGATATATATTTTCAAATCCAGAAAATTCTTTTAGAGTAACGGTTTCTTTGAGTGGTGATGTTGAAAGGGTCTGCAGGAATTGAGGGTAATCCAATTCTATGTTGTGTGTTTTTTCTAGTAATTCCCATAATTTTGTGAATTTTAGGAGTAATTTATAAATAGAAAAAGCAGGCTTTTGCGCTGATTTCTTACGGTGTGGAAAGGCAAGGCAAAACACCAGTCTGTTTTTGGAATTTGAATTAAAAAAGCCTCCCTGGATATAGTTTTTTAGTTTATTGAGAAGTATGTTTTCTGATTGTGTACCATTATCCTGTTCGATGTAGTATGTAAAACAATCACAATATAGGCAACCGTCACTTCGAGGAGGGACATTGTAATTGTCGGAAATTCCTGGTAACCTTGGCTCTAGAATCCATGGACGAGGTTGGCTTGTGGGAAGGGAAATGTAGGAAAAATAAAAATCGTTTCCATGAATTCTGTGAAAAAGTTGCTGGATACCTGCAGGGGGACGCTTTTCCCAATTAATGTGAAGAGATTGGGCATATTCAGAGGGGAGCAGCTTTTTTAAAAAAACACGTCCTTTTGCACTAAGGTAAAAATATTTTATCTGACTATTGGCAGTAACTTGCTTGCTGTATATGAAACCTTCGGCTTCCAGACGTTTTAAGGAGAGCCTTCCGGAAGTTTCTGTGAGTCCGTGGAGTTTGGTTAAGTGAAGTTGCCGGTAAGTGATGGTGTTTGTTTGAAGCAATAAAAATAAATCGAGATTCTTTTTTGTAATAGAAAAAAGCCTGGCATTTGCGCACAGGCTTTTTTCAAATGGTGTATATTGGAACATATATAACTCCTTTCTGGTTTGATAAAATGGTTTTCGGGATGTATAAAATACAAGGAAACCTGTCTCCAGGAATTTTACTATACCAGAATTCCAAAAGGAATGCGGAATCAATATGTCTTAGTATAGCAAGCCTTGTGAAATATGGCAAGATGATTTTATAAAGAAATAGATAGGAATATGTTATAACACAAACACGTTATATAAATATAACACAATAAAGATACGAAAGAATTGGAAAAGATGTAATAGGAATATGTTATAACACAAACACGTTAAACACATATATAACTCAATAGAAATTTGCTTGCATAATCAAGGGCAATGGGATATAATGATGTTATCAAAGTAAAAAAAGGGGATAATGTATATGGAGAAACTAGAGAAAGAGGTGCTGGGATTAGACCCAATGTTGGATAACGAAAAATTAAAAACGAGGTCTTATAGAGTAACTGAGGCCATGGAACAAAAAATCAAAGATATTACAGATGAATTGGGAGATGGTTATTCACAGAAAGATGCGTTTTTAAAAATGATTGCGGCGTATGAGCTTCAAAGAGCAAAAGGTGTTTTTGGAGAAGATGCAAAGATTATTGAAGAAATTGAGTCATATACGAACATGATTATGAAAAGTTTTTTAGTTCAAGTGGAAAATAAACAGCATTTGGAGAAAACGATTGGTGCTAAGTATGATTCACTTCTTGTATCAAAAGATCAAGTAATTCAGGAACTTCAGCAGCGAATGGCAATACTTAGCGAAGAAAAGAAAAACGCAGAGCAGGAGAATGAGACAATACAGGAGCTTTATGGGCAGCTTCTTACGAAAAATGAGGAACTGGATAAACAAGTAAGAGCTCAGAAATTGGATTTTGAGGAAAAATTAAGTGATAAGAGTTCGCTTAACGATTCTTTACAGGAAACCTGTAAAGAACTGCGCGCGAAAATGGATGCCATGAAAGAGATGGTAGAGCAGGCGCAGGGCGTGTTGGAAGAAAAGAAACAATTACATGAACAGAACCAGGAGTTGGAAAGACAAGTCAGTGATTTGAATAGACAAATTCTTCAGGAAAAGGAAATTGTAAAAGAAGAAGCCATTCGCCGCGAAGAAGCTGTGCGGCTGGTAGAAGAAAAGTCGAAACTGGAGCATGAGAAAAAAATATTGGAGATTAATCAGGCACATATGCAGGAGATGGAAGAGTTGAAAAAGAAGTCGCAGGCAGAAATTGACCGGTATCAAGAAAAATATAGGCAGTTATTGGATCAGCTAAGTGCTGGGAAATAGCTAAATCTTAAATATAGTCTCACTTAAACATAAGTTTTAGTTATGCACCTTGAAAATTCAATAACTGGCAATAATTCAGTTGTCAATGTTCTATGATTTACGTTGCTTGTAGTTTCGACTTCAACAGAGTAGGAATAATATCAATAAATGCATCTGCTAATATCTCGATTTTATCATCTGCTATATTCAAGTTGTCTGCAAGCAATTCCCAGAACATTTGAAGTAATAATTGGAATGCCTGTATCCATCTGATATCAGACATTTCATCTGAAAAGTATAAAAAGAGTTCACTAAGAGACCGTTCGTCGTTTGATTCACGGCTTTCAAGGGATAACATCATATATCCGGCAAATACTATTGCGGTATGTGCCGTCATTGCATCATAGAAGATGAGTCTGCATTCTTGACTTGAATGCAGATAACTTTTACAGAATTTGAAAAACACTTCAATATTCCAGTATTTTCCATAGGTGCGGACAATCTCATTTTCATCCAATTCCGTATTAGTTGAGTTGAAATGATATAGAGGTATTCTTTTCGGTAATTTTTATTCCAAACATAAACTACCGAAAAGAATACTTTTTCCGTCTTTTATAACCCCAATCATTACGGATAAAAGATATTTGGAACGCCTCCTGCGTTTTTTGTTTTTACTGTAGATAGTTGTTGAGGACATATCATATTTTGCCAGAATAGTAGAACTCTTCGCACATTTTAACAATTCCAGCATTACAGATGTACCTTTTCAAATAAACAACTGACATTTCTTGTGTCCGACAGTTCTTTTATCCATGATAGCTTCTTCCTTGATTTAGATCTTCTTATTTTTGAAGGAAAGAAGCACATTGCTGATCGGGAGAAAAGGACTTCCATCAGACCAGCCTGACGTAAGTATCCGAAAGACGTATTTGTAAACACGTTTTGCATAATCATATACTTTTGTGAGAAGTTCTACTTTTTAGAGCAATTTCTTTCAAACATGGAATCTGGTAAAAAATTTCGAATAGTTTTAGAAACTTGGTTATCATTTTGGATGTCTTGCGTTATATTTTTATTCATAACATGAGGCCTCCGGTTTTAATTGTTTTGGGCAACTCAATTATATCAAACTAGACGGCATTCGTGATATTTTATGCCAGTTATTATTGAACTTTCAAGGTGCATACTCACTTATTTAAGTGCGAAGTTTGAGGGAATTATAGGAAAATCCTTTGGAATCCTATAATTAAAAAAATGCAATTCGTGCAAAGATGCGTAGCTCGCGGAGATGAAATTATTACTTCGTGAACTGTTTGCGCGTAGATTGCGCTATTGACAATCTTTTTTATAGAACAATTTTGGACTGTACGAAGAGAGAAGGAATATTTAGATGGGAAAAATAGTTAGTTTACGAGAGGCAATTAATTTAATATGGGAAACAGTGGAGATAGGGCAGGAGATGGAATCGGGATGCCCGTATCTGTTTATTGTGGGCGCGGGAATTTCAGCGCCGGAAATTTTGACTGCGAATGGTATTATTGGCCAATGTAAAAAGAAAGTGGAACAGTTATGTCAGGGAGAGGATGAAAAGCTGCAAAGGATATGCGATGTAGCGGAGAGACTGAGAAAAAATAGTGCGAAATATTATTCTTATTGGCTTGAACAGGCATACAAGAATAAAATTCACAGACAGCAGTATTTAAAAAATATTATGAATGATTCCAAAATCTCCATGAGCAACCTTTTGCTGGCACAGATTTTGAACACAAAGACGATTGCGACGACAGTAATCACACCGAATTTTGATAATCATCTACTCAAAAGTCTGAATTTACTTGGAAATTATGATGTGTTTTCGGCGGATAATATGTTGGATAATATCGCATTGAATGCAAACTCGAAAACAGTGCAGATTATGCACGTTCACGGAACATACGAATTTTATGATTGCTGCAATTTGGAGAGTGGGATTGCGAAAATTGCGCAGGGACAGGGAATCAAAACAACTGCAAGCACGATTAAGACGTTTTTGAAGACAAAATCACCGATTGTCATTGGATATAGCGGTTGGGAAGACGATATAATCATGTCAAAATTGAGAGAGCGTTTGGAATATGCGGCGCTGCCCTATAAATTAATCTGGTTTTGTTATTCAGGAAAAGATTATGAAAAACTTCCGGAGTGGCTTAGAGAGAACAAAGAGGTTGTGTTTGTTTTGCCGGAGAAAAAAATGGATATGCGAAGTAAGATTGAAAACAGAATAGAAGATAAAGCGGAAGATACAGTGCTCCTGGCTGAGGACGTTCTGTCGGAACTCATCGCTCGATTTGGTTTTAAATCCCCGAATTTGTTCAGCAATCCGATTCAATATTATATCGATCTGATTGATAGTTTTCTGCCTGAAAAGATAGAAATTTTCCCAATAAAGTCATGGAAGTGCTGCTTAGATTATGTCGAGGAGCACTTGGGGGATATTGAAAATAGTATTATTTTGTTGGATGAGTCTGCAGCTAGAAAAGATATTGTAGGTACAACAAGTATTTTGAAAAAAATGGACTATACGTTTATTCCGACAGATGATTTGGAACATATTCTATCGGGTGTGATTATGCCAATATTCTCGAGCCAAAACAGGATTGAAGATATGAGTGCTCAGCTTGCATTTTTGGATGCGGTTTTAGATTTGCTTGCTGCAAAGAAAAAAGATCTTTCGGAAGAACAGATGGCAAAATATTTGAAAAAGCTTATGGGGGCGATGCCATATCCCGGAAAAGATTTGGGAAAAGAAAAACTCATACAGGTATTTGACAAGATGCTTGGGATTGCTTGTCTGGAAGAGCAGAGACGTCTTCTTTTGGAGGCAAAGTCAGAACTGGTCGATGGCGAAGAGCAAAAAATCTTTTAAACGAAGTTGTTACATCTGGAAGCCAAAAGCTGGACAATGAAAAAATTGCGAGATTAGTATTAAATGAAGTCTATTGGCAGATAAAATTACAGGAAATATTGATAGAGGCGCATAAAAAGTTGTTGTATACTATCCAGGTGATGTATGCGGAAAATGAGAAAGTTTTATAATATTTTTACGCCATTCTTATTGAGAATTATGAGTAGTGTATTAAAGAAGCTGAGATTTTGACGAGTAGAGAGCGTTAAAATCTCAGCTTTTTGTATGCAGTCTACAGTCAAGAGCTGTCGAGAATGGTGTGCTACCCGTCAAGAGGACAATGAAAAACAACAATTTTTTCTCCGTCTGATTATTTTGGATCCACTCTGGATTGCTGACGCCGCCACATCGTAATATTCATCCATCAGCCGATAATTAGCTGATGGGACATATCAATTCTTATAAACCGAAAATCTGAGCAACCGTAGTCCATACAAAACGTTCGGTTTTTATTATGAAGATATTGATATTTTTTTAGTATGCATATAATATAAGCTCAAAAGGGCATTGCGTTTGCTCGTTATTATGGAATAGTTAATCAGTAATAAAGGAAATAGGTATCGGATAATGAAGTAGTTGTCCGGCATCTATTTTTGTAGAAAACAAAGGAGGTTCACTATGAATTTATATGAAGAAATCGATCGGGAGACAAACGAATTACTATTGGCTTCCTTATGTAAACGGACTTTGGCAGGGAAACAGGTGTGGGAAAACATGAATTACAATCCCATTGGTTTTTTGCAGAAAGATTTAATTTATGAAGAGAAAGGTGCATGTATCTCACAAATGCTTGAAGCAACGACGATATTGAATGGTATTGAGTATGAAGTGGATATTTTTGAAACCATAGATCTTCCATCTTGCAAAGGCGATATTTCTATCAGCCTTTATTATGAAACGGAAGCAGGAGAAAACAACTATGACTTTTCATTATCGTTGGACACTGAACAATATGACAATGCGGATGTAGTAGAACTAAAGAAAATCTATGGGGATTCCGTCATCGGGCAGCTTGCAGAAGCCCTGGTTAATGTGTTTGAGAATTCAAAAGCAGTGGAGGAAGGCTTTTCTTACGCAAGATATTTCAATCAAGAGGGAATTGATTCGAAATGGAAAAAAGACGCCCTTGTAAAACTGGGAGAGAAGTTAATGGAAGAAAAGGCAATGCAGGAATTTCACAAAATTATTTTGGATACAAAGTATCGAGAGCATCTATTGAATGAGCAGTAAATTATTATATTTTAGAAAATTCACATGGGGAACAATGTATGAGGAATATTAAAAACAGCACCTTTCCGGAAAATATTTTAGAGGAAATTGGAATTAACAAAGTGAGTGAGAAAAAAATAGATTATTCTGAATTGGCTATGGACCAAATGAAAGGACTGCAGTATGCCGTATCACAAATGAAAGTCCGGGACAGTATGATTTTGTTATGCCGGTATGAAGATAAAATGACATATAAAGAGATTGGGGAACGGTTTTCCATAACCGGTGAGCGTGTCCAACAGCTTGTGACGAAAGGGTTGAGAAAATTGCGACATCCAATGCGATATTCTTATATTGTATGGGGATATGATACATACAATCAAATGCTGGCTGAAAAGAGAAAACAGGTTGCAAGGTTAAAAAAAGAGGACATAGAAAAATCCGGCGATGATATTCTTCAGATAGATTTGGCAGCATTGCAGTTGTCTATAAAAACATGGAACATCTTAAACCGTATTGGAATTCATACCATAGGAGAATTAATAAATGTACTAGAAAAGGGGCAAGAAGAATTACAGATAAGGATGAGAAAGAGATGCTTTTCGGAAATGATTTACAGCCTGGAAGAATTAGGATTATTTTGTGAAAGTGATTTCGACAAAGAAAATAATGACATTGGCTGATTTAGACCGTCTTAATAAATCGTTTGTGTAGTTGAAGAATATACAAGGTATGTAGGGAAGAAAGTTAAGGACTTTTGTGAGTTGAAATAGTTTAATAGACCATATTCTTATTTGGATTCTTTGGAGTTTCCTTCAGCTATTGGCTATTTGTGCAGTTATGGGAGATTCTGAAGAACGGGTAGAAAATGAGCACAATGAGCAAGACAATTTCAGTTTTGATTGGTTGATGCGTTTTTTTGATGCAGTAGGAAATATCAGTAATGAGGATTTACAGAATTTATGGGAAAAGTTTTAGCAAGCGAAATTGTCAGGCCGAAGGCTTGTTCTCTTCGGACCTTGGATATGATCCGAAATATGTCTCCAGAAGAGGCAAATAATTCTGAAACCGGGCAGGGTTCTGGAAAGAAACCCGATAACGATGTTGTACCTGTAGTACGACATCATCACAAAGACCAGCGAAACGAGACAGGGGATGCGTCCACGGAACATCCGTACCCTGTGGAATGGGCGGGTCAGTAAAATCAAAATACAAACAAGAGCTGTAGCTTGCAGTAGTTTCCTCCGTAGGGCATGACCCTGTTAGAAAGCTTAGCGGGCACTCGGTGTATGAACAGGTGGGACGAAGGAAGTTGGTACAGGATACCATTAGACACGGAAGGTTCACCATCATAGTTGAACAGAGGAATTATAGCCTTAATAAAGCAAAAGGAATGGATGTTTTATTAAAAAAACTCTTTTCAGCTATTCAGTACAAGATACTATGACTGTCATGCACTTTTAGCTCTGTTTTAAGAGGTAAATATTTAAAGAAAAGCCCATAAAATCAATGATTTAGGGCTTGACATTATAGGAAGGAGAAACATATTATGGAAATAGATATAATACGAGACAAATACGAAAAAAGATTGCAAAGGGAAGGTTTTTCTCTGTTGACTTGTGAAGAAAACTCTCTTGAATTCGAATTGGCTAATAATTTGGAGGTACTGATAAAAGAAAGCTCGGAATATTATTTAAAATGTCCAATCTGTGTAAGATTTTTTTGGATAGATAGCTTTGAAATAAATGCATGTGTCGCTAAGATAGATGATACTTATTGTGTTGGGTTATTTCGTGGAATAACCACTTCTCTTGTTGATCATATAAAAACATTTTATCAAACTGGGCTAGAGACGCTTGAGGGGATAGAAATTCCTAGCAAAAATCTTTGTTTTGATGTGCTTAAAGATGATAGTAAGCAGGGCAAGCTAGGAAATTACATATTTACTTTAGCTTTTTTTTATTTGGCTATGCATGAGTATGGTCATATTATGTGCGGACATTGTGACAAGGAGTTATCTACGCGTTTATTTTTTGAACAAAGCAAAGATATAAGAGGAGGCTATGATGCACAAGCTAAGGAATATATGGCAGATTTTTATGGAGTAGCGAATTCCTTAACTATGGTGCAGTGTTCTTTTCTTAGTCATTTACCGGATATTGGAATTATTACGTATTTATACATTACAGCTATACATTCTATTTTTTGGATATTTAATGTGAGAAAAGATCCATTGAAAGATTGTGATTGTTCTACTATGACACATCCACATCCTATGGTAAGAATGGGATATTTTTTTGGACTTATAGAGAATGAACTTCAACATTCACTAGAAATGTTTGAAAGACATGAAGAGTTAATAATAAAAGAAAGAGATGCAGCAGAGCAGATAACTAATGCGGCAATTGAAGATTTTTTGAATATTATTGGCAGAGGTGATATAACCTTTGCGGTAGATGACATGATAGGCGAAAAATGTGATGATGAGATAAGGAAGATATTAAAATCTGTACAAGAAATAAAAGAATATTATCGAGATGTTGCATTAATTGAGTATGAGTAGGAAATAGGTTCTTTTTATTGTTAGTTGAATTCAATTATGAAATGAAATAGATTTTATGGGAGATAATAAAAAATACCATTTAAAAAAGAATATGGTATTAGAAATTGTTGGAAAATAGATGGTTTTAAACAGGGGGCAGATGTGGATCATATGAGTCATATCTGTCCCTAAAGTTTTATAAAAAAATTTATTTACAGAAATACAGGTTTGGATTTCTCTTATTATTTATAGGGATACAAGATTCAAAAGCAAAAATATCAAATCTAATTTGCTTGAACGTTATCCTACAATAAACATTATAAACACTGTGTATTGTGTAGAAAGCCCGATTTTTCAATACTTATAAGATACTGGTACATATTAGTCAAATTTCCAGCGTGCATGGTCAGAATTAACATTGCGGTTGAGAGAAGTGATACCTTTAATTCCTTTTTCAGAATAAAGTTTCACTGTATTGGTAACCGTGGACATACAGACACAGTTTGTTTTAGCAGCTTGTTCATGTGTAAGGATTTTTCCATGTGCTTCATCCAAATCAATGATAATCTGGCATCTGTTTCGGACTGTTTTTGTTGTTTTATTTTTACGCATAACGGATTTCAACATTTTAAGTTCGTCATCCGTTAATGAAATTTTGTATTTTTTAGGTTTTGCCATGGGAATCATCGCCGTTTTTTTATCATATCATAAAACAACATGGTAAACCAGCTATATTTGATTATTTATCAACGATACATTACACTAGCTCTTCTCATGAGAATTGATACACAGTACACAAGTGTGTATTCCGTTCAAGTCCCTGCTTTCAAGGTATAAAGGAACAGGGGGACAGTTTACAGACGAACCTACAGGTAATTTGGACAGTAGAAATTGCTGGGCTATTGTTGGTTTATTTAGGCGTTTGGCTACTGAGCATAGCCAAACCATTATTATGATATCTCATAATAATGGTTTGATTCAGGCCACAGACAGAATAATTACACTATATGATGGCAAAATAAGGTGACATAATAAAGAAAAGAAGTTTCGTATTATTCTGCTTGGCTATAGCGGAATATTTAGGAGTGCGAAAATTTGGACATGTTGACCAACTAAAGTAAAATGGCTTATTATATGGTATTTTTTACACCATTTACCTTTTTTTAATTTGATAATTATTTTTTAGGAAAACATTGTGTCCGTATTCCGGAACTCAGATGGTGGGAGTCCCGTTTGCTTTTTGAACAGTCTGCTGAAATATAGTGGGTTATCATACCCAACAATTGACGCAACTTCAGCAACAGAATACGTGGTGGTTCGGAGCAGTGTCTTTGCATTTGTAATCCGGAGATTTAATATATACTGCATGGGAGTTACACCGTTGTAGCGTTTAAAGCTGCGGATAAACCAGCTCGTACTAAGGTGTTTGTCCATGGCGTATTGTTCAATGGAGATTTCTTCTGTAAAATGTTCGCTGAAATACTGTGTGGCCTCCTCCATTTCTTTTTGCAGCATCCGGTTCTGGGAGGAGATGCCAATAGGGGTCTGCCGGCTGATCAGGAGGAATAGTTCACGGAGCAGGAGTGATAAATATTCCTCAAAATGCGGGCGGATAAGCTGGAGTTCCTGGATCATTTTTCGGAAAAGCTGGTGGTATTCGGTAGAGTTGCCAGTTTGCATAATCCGTCCGGACTCAAATAAATGATACTCTTTTAAAATATTTTTTACATTGCTCCCGGTAAAATGAACCCAATACACTTCTGTCTGGTCTGTACCGTAGTAAACATATTTTTGCATCTCCCTGGGGCGGTACAAAAGCATGTGACCTGCCTCAATAATCTCCTCTTTGCCGTCAAGAAAAAAATGCCCTTTTCCGGCTACGATATATAATAGTTGATAGTCAATCCGTCCCCTGGGCCGGTAGGTGGGCAGTTTGGGCTGGTGAATCAGTCGGTAGGTGCCGCAGCTTCCCACAACCAAAGGCCTGCTCTTATCTTTGAAATCCAGTAATGAATTGTGCAGATAACCGGAATTTATATACATGATATTCCACTTCCTTTGAAATCATTGGTTTGTTTCTAACAGCAAGTGTATCATTATGTATATATTTTGTGCAATAGAGTTTATAGATAAATTGATAAAAAAAGTGTAGAATAAGCAGTGGAACAAGGGGAAACAAAGAAAGTTAAGAGGAGAGTGTAACAATGAAGAAAGCAATTTTGGTATGTACCGCTATTATGACGGCCGGTATGCTGGCACTGGCAGGATGCGGGAAGAAAGAAACTGGACAGGCAGGAGAATATACAAACCTGGCAGATAAAGAGTCCAGAAAAGCTGTTGTGGGAGAACTGGAGGCGTGCGGTGTAACAAAAGAACAGACAGCGGCACTTGAAAAATGGGCAGAGGATTATCACGAGATAACAGCCAAGTCGTACTCATATCCCAAAGGATTTACAGTCCTTCCGAAAGACGGGATGGATTACACTTCTATTTTGATGGATGATTCTGCGAAACCGTATTCCTATCTGCAGGTATCAAACTGTCGCCTGACCGCTTTTAACCTGATAAAGAACCAGCTGACAACAGCGGAGACTGGGAATGATACGGATTTGTGGTTGATGTTTGATATTGATGCCATTGATACGATGCCGGAATATCAGCTGACAAAAGAGGAAAGGGCAGATTTTCTGACACTTTTTAACCAGGTGTCTGTGGAGGGAACTTCAACTTTAGAGGAGCATGAGGAAAAAATCCAGGAAGCATGGAAAGAACGGGACATTCAAATCAGTGGGGACAAACTTTCCCTGATCAGCGTGTATCTGCACGCACCGGAGGAGCAGGCACGTTTTGTAGGACACACGGGTGTTCTGGCAGATACAAAAGAGGGACTGCTCTTTGTAGAAAAATATAGTGCTATGGATCCGTTCCAGGCAACGTATTTTAAAGACCGGGCAGAACTAAAAGATTATCTGCTGGCACGTCCGGATTTGTATGGAGATAAAACGGAACTGGCGCCCATTATTACGGAAAATGGGAATGTAATGGAGTAAAAGAAGAACAGGAAAGCAATCATAAGACCGGTGTATCTGAAAAAATTTCGGGTATGCCGGCTTTTTATTTGGCGAATCATAGAAGCGGAGTTGTGGTACTGTATTATTTTGTGCATATAGAGGCTCATAGAGTTTATGGACGAAACGTGTAAAAAGGGCTTAAAATAAAGATAAAACAAAGGAAAAATAAAGGGAATAAAGGAGGAACACAGTGTGATTGTGCCAAGATATTATGAGGACTTAAAAATAGTGCATGAGAATACCATGCCTTATCGAGCTTATTATATGCCGTCTTCCCATGATATGGGGCCTCTGGTAGAGAATCGGTATGCTTCAGACCGGGTTACCGAGTTGAATGGGACATGGCAGTTTCAGTATTTTAAGAGCATCTATGATTTAGAGGAAAAGTTTTATGAACTGGGGTATGACTGCAGCAAGTTTACCAAGGTGGAGGTGCCGGGGGTATGGCAGAATTATGGGTATGACAGCCACCAGTATACCAATGTGAGATACCCGATTCCTTTGGACCCGCCGTATGTGCCACAGGAGAATCCATGCGGAGCCTATATCAAGAAGTTTGTATATCAGAAACCAAAAAAGGCTCCGAAAGCATATTTGAATTTTGAAGGTGTGGATTCCTGCTTTTATGTCTGGGTGAATGGAACGTATGTGGGCTATAGCCAGGTTTCCCACGCTACAAGCGAATTTGATGTGACGGATGCTTTGGCAGATGGAGAAAATACCTTAGCGGTGCTGGTTCTGAAATGGTGTGATGGGACTTATCTGGAAGACCAGGATAAATTCCGCATGAGTGGGATTTTCCGGGATGTATATCTTCTGAACCGCCCGGAACAGGTGATTTATGACTACTTTACAACCACGGAACTTCGAGAAGGACAGGCAGTGCTTACGGTGAAAGCCCGCTATCAGGGACAGGCGGTGCCTGCAAAGCTGACGCTTTATGATGCAGATCATAAAGCGGTTGTCTCACAGGCACTGAATGAAGAAGCGGGTACGGAATATACTCATAAAGCGGTGATGTTGGTAAAAGAACCGAAGCTGTGGAATCCGGAACAACCATACTTATACACCCTGGTCCTGGAAACAGAAGGGGAAGTGATTACAGACCGGATTGGCATCCGGGAAATCGTTGTAAAAGATGCAGTTCTCTATGTGAATGGAACTGCCATAAAATTCAAAGGTGTGAACCGACACGATTCAGACCCGGTGACTGGCTTTGTGATTGGGCTGGAACAGATGAAAAAAGATCTGCAGATGATGAAAGAGAGTAACTTCAATGCAGTCCGTAGCAGCCATTATCCCAATGCACCTTATTTTTATCAGCTTTGTGATGAATATGGATTTTTTGTGATTGCAGAGGCAGATAATGAAAGTCATGGAACCCAGTCTCAGTATTTAAAGGATTCCAGTTGGGAAAATGTAAGCCGGAAATGGAATGAAAGAATTTCGGATAACCCGGACTTTATCCCGGCTACTATGGACCGTACAAAACTTTGTGTACACCGGGAGAAAAACCGCCCCTGTATTATCATCTGGTCTATGGGAAATGAATGCGGTTATGGATGTACTTTTGAGGAAGCATTAAAGTGGACAAAAAGTTTTGACCCTGCCAGACTGACCTGTTATGAAAGTTCTTTTTACCGGAATGATAGAAGGAAATATGATTACACCAACATTGACATTTTTAGCCGGATGTACCCTTCCCTGGAGGAAATCCAGGAGTATATGGAGGAGAAGCCGGATAAACCGTTTCTGTTGATTGAATACTGCCATGCCATGGGAAACGGGCCGGGAGATTTGGAAGACTACTTTAAAATGGTTTATAAGTATGATGTCCTCTGCGGCGGTTTTGTGTGGGAATGGTGCGACCATGCTATCTATCAGGGATTGGCTGCCGATGGAAAAGAAAAATACTTCTATGGCGGGGATTTTGGGGAAGAAGTCCATGATGGGAATTTTTGCATGGATGGGCTGGTATATCCAGACCGGACACCCCATACCGGGCTTTTGGAATACCAGAATGTATACCGTCCGGCAAGAGCCGTATCTTTCTGTCAGAATACAGGGGAACTGTGTCTGGAAAACTATATGAATTATGTGGATTTGAAAGATTATCTCTACCTGACCTATGAAGTCAATTGTGACGGTAAGCTGCTGGAGAAAAAGCAGTTGGAACTTAAGGAGTCTATCCTCCCCAGAAAAAAGGGAACGGTTCAACTGAAGATATGTGTTCCGGAATGCGGAAAGTGTTACCTGAAGGTATCTTATCACTTAAAACAGGGAAATGCCCTTGTTGTTCCAGCAAGTGTGATGGGATTTGATGAAATTCTGCTAGAAAATAAAGACGAAAGAAATCAGCAGGCAGTGAAGTTGTTAGAATACAGAAAAGAAGATGCTGTGTCTATGCAGGTTTTGGAAACAGATCGGTTCCTTACGATTGAAACAGACAAGTTCACGTATCTCTACAGTAAACTTTCCGGATTGTTTGAACAGTTATGTTTGAATGGAGAGGAACTGCTGGCTGCACCAATGGAAGTAAACATCTGGAGGGCGCCAACTGACAATGACCGGAAGATGAAGTTGGAATGGATGGCAGCAGGATATGACCGGAGCAAAACCAGAGCCTATGATACAAAATGGGAAATAAGTGGTGAAAGTGTTATCATTCACAGCACTATGTCTGTGGCGGCAGTAGCACTTCAGAAGGTTCTGGATATAGAAACTGAGTGGAAGGTACAGAGCACTGGAGAAATTTCTGTAAATATGCAGGTGAAAAAAGATATGGAATTTCCGCAGCTTCCAAGGTTTGGACTTCGGCTATTTTTAAAGGAAGAATATGAAAGCTTGAAGTTCTATGGCCTTGGTCCTCACGAAAGCTATGTGGATAAACGCAGATCCTGCAGTCATGGTCTTTATGAAACGACAGTAGCAGAGCAGCATGAAGATTATCTGCGACCACAGGAAAATGGAAGTCATACAGATTGTGATTATGTGATGATGGAAACGGAAGGCCGGACTTTTGGAGCCGTATCATCTAGACCATTTACCTTTAACGTATCTTATTATACACAGGAAGAGCTTACAGAAAAGGCACATAATTTTGAACTGGAAAAATCGGGAAGTACCATTGTCTGTCTGGATTATGCACAGAATGGCATTGGCTCCAACAGCTGCGGACCGGAACTTCGCAAGGAGTACCGGTTAGAGGAAGAAACCTTTGCATTTGATATGAAGCTTTTATTTGGGAAGGAATGGTAAGAGCACATGAATGAGAAAAAATATTTAAAATGGTACAACAAAGTAGGGTATGGATCCGGGGATATTGCAGGAAACGTGGTTTATGCGTTCCTGTCCTCCTTTGTCATGATTTATCTGACCAATACGGTAGGATTGAACCCTGGAATTATCGGAACTCTGATCGCAGTGTCGAAATTATTTGATGGGGTTACAGATGTATTCTTTGGCTCGCTGATTGATAAGACAAAGAGCAGACTGGGCAAGGCAAGACCTTGGATGCTGTATGGATATATTGGCTGTGCAGTAACACTGGTGGCTATTTTTGCTATTCCTACAAATATGGGTGAGTTTGCCCAGTATGCCTGGTTCTTTATTGCCTATACCTTGTTAAACGCAGTTTTTTATACTGCGAATAATATTGCCTATTCTGCTTTGACAGCCCTGGTAACAAAAAACAGCAAGGAACGGGTACAGATGGGCTCCTATCGCTTTATCTTTGCTTTTTCAACCAGTCTTTTGATCCAGTCCCTGACGATTGGATTTGTGGAATGGATGGGTGGTGGAGCTGCCGGCTGGAGAATGGTTTCCATTGTTTATGCAGTAATCGGACTTGTAGTGAATACCATTTCCGTATTTTCAGTGAAGGAACTGCCGGAAGAAGAATTAAATGATGGAAAAGCATCTGGAGCAGATGAGAAATATTCCCTGATTGATGCCGGGAAGCTCTTGTTTACAAACAAGTATTATGTGATGATCTGTGCTACTTATATTTTACAACAGATTTATACCGCTATGTTAAATATGGGGATTTATTATATGACCTATATCCTGTTTAATGAAAATCTGTACGGCGTATTTTCCTGGGCGATTAATATCCCTCTGATTATTGCACTGCTGGTTACACCGTTTTTAGTGGAAAAATGGAAGGGAATGTATAAACTGAATTTGACCGGATATGTGATTGGAACGATTGGAAGAGCCCTGGTTGTAGTAGCCGGTTATCTGGGAAGTGTGCCATTAATGCTTTTGTTTACCGGTATTGCAGCCTTTGGTATGGGACCATGGCAGGGAGATATGAATGCAGTGATTGCTTCCTGTTCGGAATATACGTATCTGACAAAGAAGAAAAGAGTAGATGGAACCATGTATTCCTGTACCTCTCTTGGTATTAAACTGGGCGGTGGAATTGGAATTGCCATTACCGGCTGGCTTCTGGACCTCAGTGGTTTTGACGGAACACTGGCGGTGCAGAGTGATTCCTGTATTCAGATGCTTCAGATTATGTATCTTTGGGTTCCGGTGGTGATTGCTCTTATTATTACTTTTATCATGTCCAAAATGAATGTAGAACGTGCCAATGAGAAACTCCTGCAGGAGCAGGCCCTTAAAGAGGAAGATGATAATTGGTACAATTAAAATAAGCAGCATAGAAATTCATAATTTTTTCTAAATAGTTGATCAGTTTTTTCATGTTGGTGTCCTCCTTTCTTGATTTCTGAGTTTATTATAACGGACAGGTGGAAAACCTGCGTGCCAAATCAAAAAGAAATGTAGCCAATTCTTGAAAGGGGGAAGAAACATCATGCAGCCATCGTATGAGGAACAAAAAGAGAAATTCAGTATCATAAAGAAAAAGCCACACCATGTTCCTCCCCACCTGCACAATGCCATTGAACTTGTTTATGTCACACAGGGAGAACTGGAGCTTGGCGTGGGATATGAACTGTACCACATGGAAAAAGGAGACTTTGCTATTGTGTTCCCGGATCTGATTCATCATTACCAGGTGTTTTCAAAGGGAGAGAACGAGGTGTACCAGTTTTATGCCTCTCTGGAATTAAGTGGTCCGTTCATGTCACTTCTTCAGAAGAAATGTCCGGAAAACCCGGTGATTGCCAGGGCAGAATTGCATGAGGAAGTAAAAAATGCCATGGGATGCCTGATAAAGGATAAGAAGGTCAGCGGGGTTGTGGGACAGGCTTATTTACAGATTATATTATACCGGTGCAGGGAAAACTTTCGGTTCATAGAAAAAGACAGTGTGGGGAGTGATGATTTGATATATGCAGCCATGGCCTATCTGCTATCTCATTTTCAAGAGGAACTTACATTGGGAAAAGTGGCAGAGGCTCTGGGAGTAAATAAGTATACCCTTTCAAAAATTTTTTCCGGTATCTTTCATACAAACTTTAATCAGTATCTCAATGAAATTCGGCTAAATTATGCTACTTCACTGTTGGAAAACACCGAAATGCGAATTACCGATATTTACCTGGAAGCTGGTTTTGAAAGCCAGAGAACTTTTAACCGGACATTTCAGCAGCGGTACAACCGGACACCGAGTGAGTATCGAAAGCTATGTTTTGAAAAATGGAATATGGGAAAGCAGGAAGAGCCGCAGGAACTATAGGGGAGATAGTTTCTGCGGATGTAAACAACAGAGCATATCAGAAGGCATATCTGTTTTTGTTTTAAGAAGTTATGTACATATTGAGAACATGAAAAAAAGTAATAGTTAGAAAGTCATTATCGGGTATTTAAGATAGTCGTTTTTGCGTGTGACCAGCAAAACTGCGGACTACATTGCTGGTGCAAGTTAGAGCACAGTAATTGCCAGTGAGAGAAAAATATTGTAGAGTATTGCATACTTATTTGCAAGAAACCGAAATTTATCACGATTTTTTAGTAATCCATTCTATTAGTGAATTATATGCTCTTTATTATTGGGATATTCATTCATCTGATAGTGCTAAAATGGGACATAAAAATTATTGGATAATCATGCTGCTGCTGGATGGAACAGTAAGTGAAGCGAAAGTGTTGGATTTTTTGGATATAAGTTACGATTTGATTGATGAAATGCTACATAGTGGGAATACGGAAAAACGGTTTACTCAGAGATAGTTTGATAGTGATCAGTTTGAGAGCTGAGCAGGGGGGGATTTGAAAGGAAAATAAGAAGTAACAGGAAGAGCATTATCGCTAAAAACGGTAGTGCTTTTTTTGTGCATAAAATTGGCATTAACCTATAGCCTTTTTTATTCAATATATGACGGTAGGTAGTTGTGTGAAGAGAATCATATATTATCTTATGGAATTAAAGTACTGTGATTACTGAGAAAGATTTAACCATAAAAAACAAACCAAAAACAAATCAAAAACGAATTGAAATCAAACCCAAATAAATCGTTTATCTATTATACTAAATATAGCAATTGAAGCAAATTTAAAAATGAAAGGCGGAAAATAGACGTTTGAATGTAAGGAAAAGAGGACTATTGTATATCGGAAGAAATAAAAGAAAAACAGGATTGCTTTTTATGATTTTTTTACTAGTTTCTACACTGTGTTTATTGTGTACAGTAATTGCAAAAGAAGCAAGTGTATCAGTGAAGAGGATTAGAGAATCTATTGGTGGGGAAATATATATTCGTCCAACTCAAAATAGCATTGTAGATGAAAATGGAAATGTATCTGTAGGAATGGAAGATTTGTCAATTACAGAAAAAACAATTCAAAAGATTTTGAGTGATTCTAGAATTCAGTATTGGAATAGTGTGAATTATGGATATGCTAAATCAAAGCAGATTATGTTTCTTCCAGGAAAAGACGATAATCCTGAAACTAATATGGGGAGAATCCAAAGTACAAATTACTCGGAATTACACAATTCTTTTATAGACAAAACATGGAAGTTAAAAGAAGGAGAACATATTATCGAGGGTGATAAAGAGAAAATTTTGATTACAGATAGTTTGGCAGAAACAAATGGATTAAAGGTTGGCGATATAATTACTTTGGAAAGTTCTGAATTGAAAGAAAAAGACGGAATTTACTGTGATGGAATTACGGAGGATCGAGAAGCGATTCAGGTAAAAATCAAAGGAATTTATTCTACAAAAGAGGAAAACGTACAGGATGTTCCAACAGCAGGGATGCCAGAAAATAATATCATAGCAAGCTTTGATGTTTTAGAAAAACTAAAACAAGTAGAAGCCGGAACATATAAAGGAGAGCAGCATTTTTTTGTGAAAGATCCAAAACAGATGAAGGATATAGAGCAACAAATGAGAGCGATTCCTGATATAGACTGGAGCAAATATTTTATTTATTCCAATGATTTTAAATATAGTAAAGTTTCTGAAAACATGGAAGAAACAGAGACACTAATGAAAACTCTGAGAAGTGCTGCCTATAGTGTGGGTATTTTAATTTTATTCTTGATGCTGATTATTAATATTCGCAATAGGAAAAGAGAAGCAGGAATTTACCTTTCCATTGGAATTTCAAAATGGAAAACAGTAATTCAATATTTATGGGAAATCATGTTGATATTCATACCAGCATTTCTTATAGCAATATTTGTTGCAGAAGGTATATCTGGAATAGTAGCAGATAAATTATTTGTGGAGGTTCCAGAAAAATTGATATCAGTACAAACATTAGGGCTAAATAATGTTATCACAAATGGTGGACTGAAAATTTTAGACATTATTATATGGGGATGTATGGAAACCGTAGGAATATGTGGAGCAGTAGTTTTAGCAGCTATTCCAATTTTAAGACTACAACCGAAAACTATTTTGAGTCAAATGGAATAGCAAGAAAGTAGAGGAAAGAATATGAACTTTTTTAAAAGAGCATTCAAATATTGTGTTAGACACAAAATAAAAAATGTTATTTTATTTTTACTTATAGCCGTGATTGCTACCTTTTTGGTTTTAAGCGTTTCGATTTTTCAATCATCAGAAAAAGCGACTGTAAATGTTAAAGGAGACGTAAGTGGAAAGTTACAACTGACGATTGATGAAGAGGGAAACTATGGAGAAGGTACGCAAGATCAGTTTGGAACAAGCTACGTTTATAATGGAGATAAGATTACGCCAGAATTAATAGAGGCGATCCAAAATGTAGAAGGAGTTGTTGATTGCAATTCAGAAACGCCACAATGTTATTATGGAGCAGCAGTAAATTTTAAGTATTTTTCAGGCTCGTTTGGTGGAGGGTTTACCCCATATGGTGATGTGTCAGGAATTACATGTGTTCTTTCTTCAGAAAAATCAGAGAAATTTGAAAATGGAACATTTAAACTTAAAGAAGGAAGACATATTAAACCGGATGATAAGTATGTTGCATTAATGCCGGATGTTTTAGCTGAGTATAATCATTTGTCAGTTGGGGATAAAATTGAACTTTATCTGCCAGATCCAGCCGAATGCAAAGTTGAATTAGAAATTATAGGGATTTACGAAGGGGCCGAAGGAGCGCAGAGCGATTCCATGTTTATGAGTGATATAGCTTCGAATGTACTATATACAGACTTTAACCCTGGAAATGATGCATATAAAGAATATGATTATTTGGATTTAACTATTTATGTGGAAGATCCAGTAAATATTCAAAACGTGTATGACAGGATTATGAAGTTACCAGAAATACAAGGAAAGACCTTGAAACTTACAATTGACAATTCTGACTACGAACAGATTGTAAATCCATTTACAAAAGTGCAGCAGGTTTTACGGATTTTGATTATCGTAGGTATATTAGTAGGGATTATCGTTTTGGCATTGATTTTGAATATATGGATTCGCAATAGGAAACAGGAGATTGCAATCTTAGTTGCACTCGGAAATAGTAAAAAGAATATTTTTGGACAATTTTTATGCGAAGTATTAGGAATAGCAATACCTACATTTGCATTAGTTGCAGTGGTAACAACTACCATGAGAAAAACTTTGAATAATATTATTATCCAGTTGATAGGAGAAAAAGATATTTCGTTTGTGTTGCAAATGAATTTCTATCAAATATTATTCATGTGTATTGTAGGAACTTTGATTATAGTGCTTGCAGTATTCATTGCGGCATATTTCATTTTAAAGCAAAAACCGCTAGAGTTGTTGTCCAAAGCAGATTAATGGTAATTGAAATGAGGAAAAGATATGGCATTATTAGAAATAAGAAATCTTAGATATGGTTATGAAAAAAACAAGAATATTTTGAAAGGGATTACAGCTGATTTTGAGAAAGGAAAGTTCTATGCAATCTTAGGACCATCTGGTTGTGGTAAAAGCACATTGCTGTCTTTGATTGGTGGATTGGATACCCCTGGTGGAGGCGATATTCTGTATGACGGTCAAGATTTGACGAAGATAGGATTGCAGAATCATCGGAGAAACAATGTTGCATTTGTATTTCAAAATTTTAATTTATTGGAATATATGACCGCAGCAGAGAATGTGGAACTTATTTCAGAGTTACCAGCATTACCAATTTTAGAAAAAGTAGGATTATCTAAAGAAGAGGCTAAAAGGAATGTCAAACAATTATCTGGTGGACAACAACAAAGAGTAGCTGTTGCAAGAGCTTTGGCATCGGAAAGACAACTTTTATTAGCAGATGAGCCAACAGGAAATTTGGATGAAGAGATGGCAAAAGAAATTACACTGATTTTAAAGGAAAGTGCACATACGCATGGAAAATGTGTGATTGTCGTAACGCATTCTTTAGAATTAGCTAGTGAAGCGGATATTGTAATATCTTTGAAAAATGGAAAATTAGTAAATAAGCAGAGAGAATAAGTAAGTTATCAAAAATGGTGGGGAAAGAAAATGAAAAACAGGAGAGAAAAAAAATATATATTTCAATTAATGTTGCGATATAAAAAAGAATTGATTTTAAATACAGTGTTGAGTTTTTTTCTCCTAGCCATCTATATGGTGACACCGATTTTAGAACAGAAAATTATTGATGAAGGAATTTTGTCAAAAGACTATGTGATTTTATTAAAGTTAGTATTTATAGCGGCATTTATTGGTATAGTGGGATATTTTATCCAGTATATACAAATGCATATTCAATCAGGAGTTGCAGCAGCGTTTCGAAGTTCTTTGAAAGTAGAAGCTCTTTCACATGCATTACGGCTAAAGATGTGTTATTTAAAAAAATATAGTATGTTAGCGTTGATGTCAGATGCGAACAATGATGTCAATAATATGTCCAGAGTTTGTAGCAGTGATGTTATTGGTATTTTCATAGAATTTATTAATGTCATTGGATATTTCATTGGATTACTGTTTTTAAGCTGGAAACTTAGCTTACTTGTTTTGTGTATTGTGCCTTTAAAAATATTTATTTCGAGTTTTTGTGAAAGATTAAGTAAAACATGGATTGAGAAACTTCTTCAAATTCAAAAAGATATTTCTAGATGGCAGAGTGATAATTATTCTGGTGTTGAAGAAATAAAGAATTGGGATATGTACGAGCACATAGAAGCGCAGTTTCAAGTTTTGTCCAAAAAGAGAGAACAGTATGATAAAAGGGTTGCGATGCTGACATCATTAGATTCATGTTTAAAACAAGGCAGCGAAAAAATATTATTTACAGTAATATATATGGTTGCCGCATCTCAGATATGGAATGATCAATTGACCATAGGAACGTTGATGGCCTTTATTCAATATGCAGGTTGTATTTTGACACCTATTGATGTTATCACTGCATTAAAAATGGTGATTGCAAATATTATACCTTCTACAAGAGATTATATAGAATTCATGAATATGGAGGAGGAAAATTTGCATAGTGGTAATATTGTAGCACAAGTACCACAAAAAATCATATTTAACAAAATTCATTTTTCTTATGATCGTCAAGAGGTTCTGCGAGATTTTAATTTGGTATTGAACCGTGGAGAGAAGGTTGCATTAGTGGGGCTAAATGGAAGTGGAAAAAGTACTCTTGTTAATCTTCTATTGCGCTATTATAGTCCACAAAAAGGAAATATTTTATTTGACACAAAAGATGTTAAAGAATTTTCACTTGATGACTACAGAAAAAAGTTTAGTATAATGCGGCAGAAGGTATTTTTATTTAATGCTACTATACAAGACAATATTTATATGTTCAAAAATGAGTATGAAAAAGAGAGATTTTCCTTTCCTGAAATATTAGGCTTTGTCGACGATTTGCCGCAAGGAGGACAAACTTCAGTAGGGTTTGATGGGACTCAATTATCAGGAGGTGAAAAACAAAGGGTTGCATTGGCGCGTTGTTTAAAGAAAGATGCAAATATTTTAATCCTAGATGAAGCGACATCAAATTGTGATGTTGCAATGGAGAATGTATTTATAAAATCGATCAAGGAAGATAAACATGATTTTTTAATATGCATTACACATAATTTTAGAATTCTAGAGGAATTTGATAGAATCATTTTGCTGAAGGATGGAAAAATTTTTGCAGATGGTACATTTCATGAAATAAGCTCTCAAATACAGGGAATGGAAAGTCAAGTACCGGCAGAACATAAAAAAAAGTTAAGGAAGAGAATTGAAAATGAAAGGGAAAATTTATTACAAAATTTTATATCTGATTTTTGATTATCCGCATAAACACTATACTTTCAAACATTTTGAAGTATAGAAAACTATTCATTTTACCACGAATTTACCACGATTGAATGAGCCTTGATATGACACAAAAACAACATGGGAGATAGCACAAATATCTGTGTATCTCCCGTTTTTCATTCATGTAGTATGATTATTTTACTCTGATTTCAAATTTCAAGATTGCTTTCATCATTTCTGTATGGATTTGACCTTTTAATTCTTCATCAACCTGCATAATGATTTTACCACTTTCAGAGTGGTAAAACGGACGCAAGCATAATTTACATATATAAGCGTCATAAAACTTCAAAATCTCTCTTATGGCAGTTTCATTTCCAGCAGACGCTTGACATATTACTTTTAATGTAGGGTAGCCATATTCTTTTTTCATTGGTTCAATTCCTTTCTTTCAATACTGTTTTTAGTTTCTTCAATCCGTTACTTCTTCTGCGATAAATAGCAGAACGTGATACATGATATAATTCGGCTATTTCTTGGTCGCTCATACTTTGAAAATAGCGTAATAGAATTACATCACGCTCTTTATTCGATAACTTATATAAAGCAACAGCAAGTTTCTCATTTGATATTTGAATTGTAAAATTCAAGACTTCAAACGAAATGTAATCACAAGAATAGTTATCCTTAGTTACACATTCAACATTTTTCGTATCTGATAATTCACAGAATAAAACTTCACGCTTAGAACGTCTTGCAAACTGTCTGTTTCTGTTTTTTACTGTGCATTTAATAACAGTCATCATCAAAGCATTAAACTGTATTCTAACGATATGCTCGAAAGAAGATGGGTTCATAATCTCACCTCCTTTCCGCATACGCTGAAATATATAAACGGAGATACCGTCTATATCTTTGGAAAATACAAAAAGAAGAACAAGAAAAAAGTCCGTACAAAATATACCGTCTGTACGAACTTTTAATATTGTAAAATATTTAGTTGTTGATAAAATGCTGTTAGGTAGTGCATAATCGTATAAGATTATTCCTAAAACTTTCCACAGCAGTTACTTTCAATGCTTTTATATCTTGCTTTTTTAGTCCTATCATAAAGTTTTCCATATAACCGCTTAATAATTTGATTACTTGTTAAAATAGTTATAATGCAGGCGACTATGTGACTGATTAAAATCGCTATCCAAACACCATTTAAATTTTCTGCCAGCCAAGATAATAGATAGGCAAAAGGAATACGAATAATAATATAGTAGAATATCATTAGTATCATACTTTTTGTTGGTTTTCCTATACCATTTAAAGTACCTAAGTAGCAACTAGTAATAGTGTAAAGAACATAACCGATACTAACAATTAAAAAATAATGGCTGACAACATTTGTTACAGCTACGTTGGAAACAAACAATTTTGCCAACTGTTTAGAGAAGAAAATAACAACTGCTGATAATACACTTGAAACAACAATACCATATTTTAACGCCAATTTCAGATAATTCTTTGCTCTGTCGATACGTTGTGCTCCAATACATTGCCCTACGATTGAAGTCAACACCATATTAAGAGCCATAGCAGGATAAAATAATATCATTTCTAATTTTCCAGCAACTCCGTAGCCAGCAATAGCAGAAATACTATAAGTACTAACAATAGCAGTTAAAAATGTTGTACTAATAGCAGGAATACTTTGTTGAATGACAGACGGCACAGCATTTTTTACAAACGGCATAATCTCTTTTGTATCAAAATCAGATAGTGAAAGGTTAAATAATTTTTTACGATAAATATAAATGCACATAAACGCCAAACAAATAATCTGTGATATTAAGGTTGCGATTGCCGCTCCGTGAAATCCAATTATGTTAATGAAAATAGGATCTAAAATAGCATTCAATAAAGTAGACACAAGCATTGCAACTGCTTGAAACATAGTATTGCCAAAACTTCTTAAAATGGCTGTAAAGTATAAATACAAATAAACTGCTACATATCCCAAAGCATATATAGATAAGTAATTTTTTGCCATATCAAAAATTTCAGTCGGTGTATTTAAAACTATCAAAATAGGCTCTAAAAAAATCTCCAACACAATTGTCATAAACACTGAAAGAATTATAGATACAAAAAAAGAAGTAACTATAATATTCTTTTTCTTTTGCTCATTTTTCGCACCAATTACCTGTGATAATAGAATGGCTAACCCGTTTGTTGCTCCCATACCAATTGAAGTTAAGATTAAAATAATAGGTGTCGAGTTTGTTAACGCTGCGTATGCCTGCTCACCTAACAAATTTCCAATCCAAAGACTGTCTACGAGATTATATGCCATATTTAAAAACATAGCTATTATCATAGGAACAGTCATTTCAAGTAAACATTTTTTTGTGTTTCCGTTTACAAAATCAATATTTTTGTTCATTTTAATTCCTCCTATTGAATGAAAATTATTCATTTAATTTATTTAAATATTCCCTGCCTTTTGGCAGGGGAAGATTTAAAGCCTAAACAAGTCCCTAAAAAATGCCTTTATCCGTGAACTCTTTTCTTTAATTGATATATCGGTATTTAAAATAATTCCTAGTTGTCCATATATGCAAAAACTGGCATACATTTCAACATCATTGACTTGTATTTCATTTGTGTAATTTGCTCTTTCAATAATTTCAGATACAATAGGAAAAAGTTTTTCACATACATTCAATGTTAATAAATTATGGAAATTTTTATTTTGGTTATTATGAAAAACTGGATAATATGTATCATCTTCTTGTTCTGCAAAAAGTATCATCTTCCGCAAAATATCTTTTAAACTATCCTTTTTTATATTTATATTTTTTGTCATATTGGCGACTAAAATATTTGAATATTCATTGATAGCAGACTGAAAAAGTACATCTTTTGATGGGAAATATCTATAACATAATCCTTGTGCTATTCCAATTTCTTTTGCTATGTCTGATATTGAAGTTTTTTCAAACCCATTTACACTAAATAATTTAATGGCTGTTTCTAAAATTTCTTGTTTACGTTCCTCTGGTTCTTTTGAAATACGCATTGTTTTCTTTCCTTTCTTGCGGTTTAATTATTGTATGCTATAATTAAACAAGATCTTGTGCCAAAAGATTTCCATTCAATTTCGTGGAAGTCTTTTGATAATAATAACAACATTTCCTTTTTTGAATAAATCTTTACATCTCCACTATTGCTGTGTTTCATATAGTAATTCATTATCTGTCTTGCTCCGATTGGTTGCCAACAATCACCGATAATGAAAACTCCATTTTGCTTTAAACACCTAGACACTTCTTTCTCTACAATATCTGGTTGTGGATAATGATGAAATGAGTCATTACATACAATGGCGTCAAAAGAACTATCTTCAAAAGGTAATCTCTCAGAGTCGCCTAAGATAAGTGTTGCATCATTTCCTAGTTTATTTTTTGCAATTTCAAGCATATTGGGAGATATATCTATTCCAAATAGTTGTTCTGCTATATTTAATTCTTTTATTTCTTTAAGTAACGCACCCGTTCCACAACCTAAATCTAATATAGAATGTATATTCTTATTTTTTAAATTTTCTATAATCGGCTTATAGAGTTTTCGAGCATGTTCCCCCTGAATATTTGTATCATAATCGGCAGCTTGCTTATCAAAAGTCTTTTGTGATTTTTGTTTCGTAATATTCATGTAATCAACTCCTTTCACTAAAATTATATCTCGTGAATGAACGATTGTCAATGAATAAAATTCATTGAATTTCATTCATTTCAAAGACGTGTATCTCTGATTTAAAATACACGCCTTTTTGATTACCCTACAATCTTCCAGTTACTATTCCTTATATAGCCCAAATTTGTACCGTGACAATTTCATTGATATTATCCGATTTACCACAAATCAAATTTTATCTTTTCTTCCTCTTGATTACCCTCCACAGAAAAGAAAAAGCCCTGTCAAGAGCCTTGCCACCATTGGTGGTGCTTTGCACTCTTTACTGGGCTTTTTGTTTGCTGTATCTTCTACAAAGAGGGAAAAAGTTATTCGTCCTCATCATCAAAATGGTTATTTTTCAATACTTCCCGTAATAATTCCATATCTTCTTTTGAATTGGGGTTTATCATTTTTACGACTTGATAAGGTGTCCTATATTTATGTCCCTCTATGCTTTCCCCGAACATATCCATGCTGTATAAATCATCATAGCGGTCTAACAGTTTTTGAAACTTCAAATGCTGGATAAATTCTTTGATTGGGTAAAGGTCGGACGCTTCAATGCTTTTCCCGTTGATATAGTCTGTAATGTATTCCCGTAACTTTTCCAACTCATATTCCAGCCATTCTTCCTCGCTGTCAAAGAAGTTGTCATAATGTCCATGTTTTAGTTCTGCATTTAATCGTTCTTCAATTCTTAAAAACTGGCAGACTTCCTTTTCGGATTGATTAACATACTTCCATTCTCCCGATAATAATTCATTGGGCATTACACCCAGCACGTCCATTATCTTTTCTAATGTATCGAAGGTAGGAAAATTCACACCTCGTTCAATCTTGGAAAGGCTCTGCATATTGATACCGATTTTATCCGCAAGTTCCT
>ERZ791765.48-NODE-48-length-166678-cov-46.459967_pt1 | contig 166678 bp, 128 predicted proteins | sample MGYA00509949_ERZ791765 | MGnify/ENA primary metagenome ERZ791765 (study PRJEB30046, sample SAMN00791980) | human gut metagenome | study: EMG produced TPA metagenomics assembly of the A metagenome-wide association study of gut microbiota in type 2...
GTTGAACAGTAAAACAGAATGAAATCTGACAAGTGAAATCAGGAAAAGACAAAGGACCCAAACGAGCTTGCAAAAGGGCCGTAGTTGGGAGGTAACTGGGGCCATTTCGGCGTTCAAGAGTAGCCCTTTCGCAAGGTCGGTGTGACTCTTTCGCAAGTTAGATGGGGCGGAATGGGTAAATCAGCGGGCTTTTTCGACGGTTTAAAGGCGGTTTCCCGCTCTGGTTGGAGCGTTTTGGCGGATGCGGTTTTGTTGATATTATTTGCCATCGTTCGACAGCTTGCAGAGACGGCTCCCATCGGTTTTGTGGGGGTATGGAGTCATTTTTTGTGGGGGTGTGGGGGCATTTTTGTGGGTGTGTGGGCCATGCACAGATTTTTTCCCGCCAACTATCAACTGTCCGCATTCCCCCATTCTGCGCGTTGCCGCCTCGCGTTTATCCCCTCACATCCGTTGCGGGCTTGAAGGGGGAGAGCCATCCCATCTTTTGTTTATGAACGTTTTACAGAGTCGGTTAAAAGACCGGACATAACAAGACAGCAATTTATTTCCCACTCCTTAACGTTTTTTATGTCTTCACGATGTTTCAGTCTTCATATTTTTACTTATTTTTGCTCCGAATACTATACATTAACCAAACTCGCTTGCACACGCTTGATAAAAATAGAAATATTGTGATGAGAAAATATATTCTATGTTCCCTCTTCGCCGCCGTTGCTTTGCAACTCTGCGCGCAAACGCCTTCCTATGCGCGATATGCAGGCTGGCACAAGCAATATGGCGACACCTTGCGGGGGGCAAACATCGCTGCGGCACTGCAATATCTCGCCAAACAAGGCATCAAACCCCGCCGGACGGTGGTTGTGGGCATCTTGGACTCGGGCATCGACACCGCCACCGTGGCACTCAAGGACGCCCTGTGGGTGAACAGGAAAGAACGCCCCGGGCGCAAAGACTGCGACGGCAACGGCTATGCCGGTGACGTGCATGGATGGAACTTCTTGGGAACGGCCGACGGAACGTTCGACATGACGAGTGCCGGCACCGAGGAGTACCGCGAGTTTAAGCGGCTCTATCCGCGCTACAAACACGCGTCGGACAGCGCGGAGGCGGCCAATCCCGAATATGCTTATTATCGGCAGATGCGCAAGGCGGCAGGCATCAACCGCTATTTGCTGTATTACAAAGCCACGAAAGCCAAGATGAAGGTGATGGAGCGGATGGACTCGGCGCTGAAGACGCTCCCCAATGTCCATACAGACACGCTGCGGCTCGCCTCTCTGGCCCGTGTGCCCGCGCCCACCACGACATGGGCCGACGACTGCCAAGCACTGCTCGTAGACCTGATGAAGGCCAAGGAGGACACCACGTGGCCGGCCTTTGTGGCGCAGCAGCACAGTGCCTTCCGGCTCATGGGGCAGCGCATCCGCGGCATTGAGCACGATGCCGACAAGCGACTGCTCATGGGCGACGACATGAGCAATGCCGCCGACCGCTTTTACGGCAACGCCCGGCTCACGGTGGAGGGGTGCGACCACGGTACGTTTGTGGCGGGTATCATCGCCGCAAAGCCCGATGCGGCCCACCGCGCCTATGCGGGCATCTTCCCGGAGGCGCGCCTGATGATAGTGAGGTGTGTGCCCGATGGCGACGAATATGACAAGGATGTGGCCTCGGCGATAAGGTATGCGGTGGACAACGGTGCCAAAGTCATCAACATGAGCTTGGGCAAATACACCTCGCCGCAGGCGGATATGGTGAACCGGGCTATTGCCTATGCGGCCCGGAAAGATGTGCTCATCGTGCAGGCGGCGGGCAACCACCATCGCGATATAGACAGTGTGGCCTATTATCCCACGGCCGCCGACGCGCAGGGGCGGCGCTTCGACAACTTCATCAGGGTGGGGGCATCCGATTTCGCCGGCCACCTCTCGTCGTTGTCCAACTACGGCAGAAACGCCGTAGACGTGCTGGCTCCGGGCGAATACATCGCTTCGGTGCTTCCGGGCGATGTCTACGACTTTTCGCAAGGCACCAGTGTGGCGGCCCCCATCGTGTCCTCGGTGGCGGCACTGCTGCGCAGTTGTTTCCCCAAGCTGAGTGCCAAGACGGTGAAGGCGATTTTGGTGCAGAGCGTCCGGAAAGATTCCGACGGCCTGTTGGATGCCGAAAAGGCCGTGAGGGCGGCACGTGCGTTGTGCCGGTAGACGGAAAACAGTTTGCCGCCGCTCCCAATCGGCAGAGCCTGCGGGCGGCAATGAACACATAAACTAAATATGACTCAATCTTTGCAGCATCTCTTTTTGCATCTCAGTTGTGGACTGCGGCAGCGCAAACGCACGGTCACGGGCGTGGCATTGCTGCTGCTCGGCAGCGCGTTTCCCGTGCTGTCGCCGGCACAAACCACGGTAGACTGGCAGTTGGTCGAAAACGCTTCGGAGCGCGCTTTGCAGCCGTTGTATCAGGAAAACGCCGTGTCGCCGGCATGGGTGGGCAACAGCCATTATCTGTTCTACGATGTGAAAGAGGCCTCGGGTCGCGTGGTCTATCTCATGAATGCCGCCACGGGCAAGCGGGAAAGGCTCATCAAAGACACCGATGCCTTCGTCCGGCAATATCGCACCTTGCTGAAAGACACGTCGATAACGGCAGACAATCTCAAACTTTACAGTCTGCGTATGCGCAACGGCGATGCCCGCAGCGTGTATTGGGCGAAGGGCGGCAAGCATTTTGTGTATCACCGCCCAAGCGGTCGGCTGGCTTTGACCACCGAAAAGATGCCGCCCCGTTTTCTGACTCCTGCTTCGGGCGCAGGCCAACGCTCGTCTTCCACGCGCGACTCGCTCTTCACCATGCTCGGCAGCCGCTACGACTTGTATGTGCGCGACAATGGTTCGGGAGCGGTGACACGGCTCACGCACGACGGCAAGGAGTATGCCTCCTATTGCAGTCGCTCGGCAGGCGACTCGCTGTCGGCCGGCAATGCCGCCGGCCTTTGGTATGGACACGTGTACATCTGCCTCGTGACAGACGACAGCAAGGTGGGCGACCTGTATCTCATCAACGCCCTCGGCAAGCGCCGCCCCTCGTTGCGCACCCGCAAGATGCCCCTCCCCAACGAGCCGAACGTGAGGCAATTCAGGCTGTTTTGGTATGATGCCGAAACCCGGAGGAGTGCCTTCGTGCCCGTGAGTCGTTTTCGCGACGGCGTGGTCGACATGAGTTTCGGGGCGGTGGGCAATGCCCTTTACTTCACAAGCCGCAGCCGGGCCGCCGACAGCCTTGAGCTCTGCCGGCTCGACCTGCCCACGGGCACCGTCCGGACCGTTATCCGCGAGGTGTGCAAGCCCCATCTCAACCTCACGCTTTTCAACTATCATGTCGTGGACAAAGGCCGGCACATCATCTGGTGGTCGGAACGCACGGGGCGGGGAAACTACTACCTATACGACAACAAAGGCACGCTGCTCAACCGAATCACCCGCGGCGATCGGCTCGTGGCAGGCAGCATCGTGAACATCGACACGCTTGCAGGCACGATGATATTTGCCGGCTACGGTCAGGAGGCAGGCATCGACCCCTATTACACCTATTATTATAAGGTGCGGCTGGACGGGCGCAAGCAGCAAAAGCTGTGCAGCGGCAACGGCACCCACGAACTGCAACTGTGCGACGACAAGCGTTTCGCGCTCGACAGCTATTCCCGCATGGATCTGCCCACAGTGTATGAGGTGGTGTCGGTGGAGCGGCCGCAACGCCGGTTCGCTGTGGCCAGACGCTCGGATGCCGCCCTCCGCAAGGCCGGATGGCAGCCTCCGCGGCTCCTCTCCCTGAAGGCAGCCGACGGGAAGACCGATCTCTACGGTTTGATGTACGTGCCCTGCAACTTGAATCCCAAAGCGAAATACCCCGTCATCTCAAACGTCTACCCCGGTCCGCAGGACGACCAGCTGCCGCGCAGCTTCTCTCTGGACGACAACGGCAACCAGAGTCTTGCCAACATGGGCTTCATCGTGGTGAGCATTGCCCCCCGGGGCAGTTCGCCGCTAAGGGGGCGCGGCTTCTACACCTACGGTTACGGTCGGCTGAGAGACTATCCGCTGGCCGACGACAAGCATGCCTTGGAGACACTGGCCGGGCAATATCCGTTTATAGACCTGTCGCGCGTGGGCATCTACGGGCATTCGGGCGGAGCCTTCATGACCGTTGCGGCGATGCTCACCTATCCCCAATTCTACAAGGTGGGGGTGGCCGCATCGGGAAATCACGACAACAACATCTACATCCAGTGGTGGGGGGAGGTCTTCCACGGGGTGACGGGCCACATCCCGACCAACATGGAGCTTGCCGGCGCTTTGCAAGGGCGGTTGATGCTGGTGTCGGGCGATGTGGATGACAACGTGCCTTACGCTTCGACCCTCCGCATGGCAGACGCTTTCATCAAGGCCGGCAAGCGTTTTGACATGATGATTCTGCCCGGCAAGGACCACAGTGTGTGGAGTGATTACTACCAGAATCTGGTGCGGTACTATTTCAAGGAACATCTCGTGGTTCCGCAAAAAGAAGACATAGATATAATTCATCACCAATAAAAACAACGTCTGTCCATGAGTATGAAGAAAACAACACTATTTATCTGGATGTTGCTTTGTTTGCTCGTAACAACAGTACAAGCGCAAAACAAACAAAGCGATGAAGATGTGCTGGTAGACATCACCATTGTCGACAGCAATGGTGACGGCTTGCCCGGTTCCACGGCCAAAGTGTCGGGAAGGCCCGTCGCCGTGGTTACCGATGCCGACGGAAAGGTGTCGTTCTGGGTGCACCGGGGGGATAAGATCACGCTTTCTTATCTCGGAATGCAATCGCGCGTGTTGGTGGCCAACAAGCCCATCAGTGGCAAAATCACACTGCAAGACGAGGAAAACACGCTCGACCAAGTGGTTGTGAACGGTTATCAGCGCACCACAAAGCGCAGAGTGACGGGCTCGGTGGCCACCATCGACGCGTCGGACCTGAAAGGCAAGCCGCTTGACAACCTCGACATGATGCTGCAAGGCAAAGTGGCGGGTGTGGATATCAAGGCTGTCTCGGGCCGGCCGGGGGAGGCTGCGAAGATTCGCATCAGGGGAACCAACACCATCACGGGCAATGCCGACCCGCTGTGGGTGGTGGACGGTGTCCCCTTGCAGCGGGACATTCCGAAGATAGAAACCTCGCAAGTGAGGTCGGGAGACTTCTCCGACATCTTCTCAAAGGGCATCTCGGGCATCAATCCCAACGACATCGAAAGCGTGACGGTGCTCAAAGACGCTTCGGCGGCGGCCATCTATGGCTCCCGGGCGGCCGGGGGCGTGATTGTGGTGACGACCAAGCGCGGCACGGAAGGCAAGATGCAGGTGAATTATTCCACCAACCTCTCGTTGACGACGAGTCCTCCCCGCAGTGCCGACCTCATGACTTCAAAAGAAAAACTGGCGTGGGAACAAGAGCTGTGGGACGAGTTCTCGCAGGCTAAATTCGCCAAGGGGGAGACCTATCCCGTGATTGGAGCCGTGGGCATGATACGCTCAGGCTATGGGCGGTATGCGGGAATGACACGCGAACAGCAGGATGCCGAAATCGCAAAGCTGGGCGAGACCAACACCGATTGGTTCAAACAGCTGTTCAGAAACTCGTTTTCGCACAGTCATTATCTGTCTCTCTCGGGCGGCGGAAAGCGCAGCACCTACTATGTCTCTATGGGCTATGAAAACAATCTGGGCTTGGTGAAGCGCACAAGCTATGACCGCTACAACCTGAACTCGAAGCTCGACATCACGGCCAATGAGCGAATAAAACTCGGTGTCTCGGTGGACGTGTCGTGGCAGAAATCCAATGGCTCTGCATTGGGGGACAATCCGTTCAAGTATGCCTACTTTGCAAATCCCTACGAGAAGCCCTATAACGCAGACGGGTCTTACGCTCCGGACAACACCTTCAAGGCCATACAAGACATCAACGGCGCTCCGACCACCCAAATGCCGGGCAATGGCTACAACATCATGCGTGAGTTGGACCATACGAGCAATGTGGCAAAGAATCTGAATGTGACCTCCATCCTCAATCTGTCGGTCAAGTTGTTGGACAATCTCACCTTCGAGGGGCTGGCGTCATACGGCTACACCAATAGCAATGATGAGAATATCAACGACAAAGACACCTATGCGGCGTGGATAGACCGCCCCTTTGAGGGGAGCAGCACGGTCTCCAAGCGCACTTACAGTTCCATCTTCCAATCGTCCACCTACAACTACAATTACAATCTTCGCGGACAACTGAACTTCTTCCACACCTTCCACAAGCGGCACTACCTGAGTGCCCTGCTCGGAACGGAGATAAGAGGGCAATACGCAAAGGGCATTTTCGCGAAGCGATACGGCTACGACAGGGTGTCGGGAAACACCTCCATGCCCACGTTTCCTGCCGGAACGAAGGTGACGGAAGCCGACTTGAAACGCTATGCGGCGATTATCGACGCCCTCTCGGGGCAGAATATCAGCGAAGACCGCTTTGCCTCGTTCTACCTGTCGCTCGACTATGTGCTCAACAACAGGTATGTGGCGAGCTTCACGGCCCGGACTGACGGCTCGAATAACTTTGGCAGCAAGGAGCAATTCAACCCCACCGGCTCGCTCGGTTTGTCGTGGAATGTGGACCAAGAGGAGTTTATGAAGCCCCTCAAGCCCGTCATCAGCAGTCTTTCCATACGCACGGCCATGGGCTACACGGGCAACATCAACAAGACCGTCTATCCCCAGTTGGTGATGGATTACTACTCCAGATTCCGCCAAAGTGATGACGACTACTACCGGATGGGGTGGATCAAGAATGCGCCCAATCCCCTTTTGCGCTGGGAGAAGACAAGAGACATGAAGCTGTCTCTCGACCTTGGCATGTTCAACGAGCGTCTGCGGCTGGGTGCAGAGTTCTACTCGCGCCGCACCTACGATGCCGTTTCGAGCGTGAGAGTGCCCTACACCACCGGTTTCAGCGATCAGGTGTTCAACACTTCCACCCTTGAAAACATGGGAATGGAGTTCTCTCTGTCGGCCAAAGTCCTCAAGACGAAAGACTGGAGTGCCTCTTTGAGCACCAACATCTCTTATAACAGGAACAAACTGGTGAAATACACCCCGCCCACCTCGGGGCTCGCCAACGGCCAGTATCAAGGCTATCCGCTGGGAAGCATCTTTGGAGGGCGCATCACGGGCATCGACGAGCAGACCGGCCTCTACACCTTCCAAAGGCGGCCCGATGCCGTTTTCAACACCGTGAACGACTACCGCAATGCCAATAACTATCTCTATTATCTCGGAACATCCAATGCTCCCACCACCGGAGGTTACTCCATCAATGTCTCCTACAAAGACTTCTCGCTCAATCTTGGCGGCTCTTTCTCTTTGGGAGGAAAGATTCTGAACGACATAACCCCCTATACAAGTTACAGCGACATCTCCGGCCAGAAGCTCGAAACCGTTCCTTCGCATCTCAACGACCTCTATGCGCACCATCTCAACGTGCGCCGGGGCGTTGTCAACCGTTGGACTCCTTCCAATCCGCGCACAGATGCCAATCCGCGCATCCTCGACGCTTACGGCGCCAACCTCGGCTTGCAGAATTACGTTCCGGCAAGTTCGCAAATCAACAATTCGGCGATGCTGGAGAATGTGTCCTACTTCAAGCTCAACACCGTCTCGGCAAGCTACGCCTTCCGCGAGAAGCTCATCAAGTGTGTCGGCCTGCGCTCGCTGGCCCTCTCCTTGACGGTGAACAACCTGTTCACCCTCACCAACTACTCAGGCATCGACCCCGAAACCCCCGGAGCCGTATATCCCTTGGCGCGGACATTCACTTTCGGACTATCCATCGGACTTTAATGAGAAGACAATCATGAATAAATCAATATGCACGCTCATTGCCGTAGTGATGTTATCGGCATCCTGCGACAGCTACCTCGACGTGAAACCGTATGGCAGAACCATACCCAAGACGCCCGAAGAGTTTTCGGCGCTCATTCACACCCATCTGAACAATGTGGACGAAGGCGCGACTTTCCTGATCGACAACGCCACCCGCATCACCCGTTACGATGTGGGGGCAGGCGACGATTTCGAAGCCGTGCTCACCCAACAGGCGGGCCGCACGCTGCCCGTCTACATCGGGTCGCTGCTCAATGGCAGTGCCTACGAGCCCTACATCAATCTCTACCGCGTCATCAAAGACTGCAACATCGTCATCGGCGAAATACAGCCTGACGGCACCGACCTGTCCACACGCACGCTCTCCACCGCCTATGCCCTCCGCGGAGTGGCCTACTATCAGCTTCTCCGCCTTTATTGCGAAGCACCGCAGCAAGGCCATTTCGAGGCGCAGGCAGGCGTTCCGCTGGTCACTTCCTTTGACATGACCGCCCGGCCGATACGCAGTTCGATGCAACAAACCGTCAGCCGCATCGAGGAAGACCTCAACCGTGCCGTCTCTTTCCAAAACACCGACGCGCTATACCTCTTCACCGCCGATGTGGTGAAGGCCTATTTGGCGCGCCTTTACTTTTGGACGGAGCAGTGGCAGAAGGCTCTTGATGCGGCCCGGGAGCTGCAGGCCCGATATCCTTTGCTGTCGGGCGATGACTACAAAGAGATGATAGCGCATCCGCTGGCCAAGAAGTATAACCACATTCTCACGGCCTACGGGCGATCCACGGGCTCTAACGACTCCGAAGAGTCCCTCGCCTCGCGCACGCTGCAATACCGTCCGGTGAGCAAACGCTTCATCAACTGTTTCCAAAACGGCGAGGCGGCCACCGACATCCGGTATGCTTTGTGTCTCGACAAGGAGCGGAAAGCCGTCAAACCCTTCTTCTGCGGCATTCGTGGGGCCGAGCTGAAACTCATCGAGGCCGAGGCGTTGGCGCATCTGGGCCAGACCGACGCTGCACTCAAAGCCCTCAACGAGTTGCGCGCAGCACGCATAACGGGGGCAACGCCCTACACCTTGCTGACGCTCCCCGAGGCCAATCCCGACGAGAGAATCAAGGTAGACGCCGAGGGGAAAACCCTCACCAAACTCATGGGGGCCATCCTCAACGAGCGCCGGAAAGAACTCTTCCTGGAGGGCGACCGCATGTTTGAACTCAAGAGAAACGGCACTCCGGAGTTCTGGACGGCGTATAACGGACTGCGCTACAACACCCTTCGCTACATGTACACCTTCCCCATACCCGAGTCGGAGATAAGAATCAACCCCGCCATCATTCAAAATGCGGGCTACACCGAACTGTTGTCCAACTGATAAAAACCAACGAAAATGCACACAAAACAATATCTCGCGCTTGCCGCGGCTGCGCTTCTGCTCTTCACCCTCACAGCCGTTTCGTGCGGCAAGGCCAACGAACTGCCACCCATTGAAGAGACCAACAACAAGGCAAACAAAGAGTATAAACAGCCCGACCCCACCGTTCTCAATGCCGCAGAGCAGAAGGAGGTAGACAGTGTGAAAGCTGAATACGAGAAAGGGATCAAGTGAAGTTTCGCCGATTCGGTAGGAATGAAAGGGAGTCAAGGAGTTAAAGGGAGTTAAGGGAGTTAAGGGAGTTAAGACAACAGCTCTACTCCTCCTATTTTCCAAGTAATTCAAGCAATAAAGCCGATGTCTTTCTTCGCTTACGCTCAAGGAACTTCTCCTAACGAGCGGAGCGAGTGCTAACTCCCTTAACGCCTTTAACTCCTAAAAATAAATACTCATTAACTAAAATACGCATCATCACATGAAAAAGATAACATCCCTGCTGCTTCTCCTCGTGGCCGCGATCGCCATGCTTTCGTGCGCCGACAAAGAGCAGGACCAAGGTGTGGCGATAGGTGTCGCCACCTATAAATACAGTTTGGCCAACGCCGAAGGTGCCACCGTGGATGTGGCCGTCAAAGCCCTTCATCCCGTAGAGGAGGATGTCGACGTGCCCGTCACCTTCACCGGAGCCGAAGAAGGGGTGGATTTCACCGCCTCGGCCCGCGCCTTCCACATTGCCAAAGGGCAGACCGTGGCCACCATCACCTTGACCCGCAAACTGGTGGCGCGCACCAAGACCATGCTCGTGCATCTGCAAGAGCCCTCGCAAGGGCATCTGGGCTTGATGAGCTACACCCAAGTGGAACTTGTGGGGGCCAATGTCTACAACTTCGAATCGGCCTCCGACGTGCTCACGCTCAAGAGAAGTTACCCCGTAGAGCTGAAGACCGACCTCGGCCAGCGTTTCTCCTATGCCGACACCACCAAGCTCGATGTCACCGTAGATCCGCAGAGCACAGCCGTTGAGGGCACACACTTTAAGTTTGCAAACGATGAGAGGAAAGCGGTCTTCCCGGCCGGGAAAGATGTGGGCACCATCTCTCTGGAGTTCTTGAAGTTGGAGGCGGGCAAAGACAACATCGTGCTCAGACTTGCCGACAGCAACGGTCTGATAGCCGGCAACACCCCGGCCATCTCCATCAAGATAGTGGGCGGAGCGGCGTTCGGCGGCACATGGGCCTTCAAGGCCGTGTCCAACTATCAGTGGTTGCGCGACAACTGTGGGGTAAACACCGAGATTCTGTTCAAGGCGAGCGCGGCCACCGACTACTTCATCCTGCAAAGTGCCGGTGCCGACTATGCCTTTACACCGCATTTCGAAGGGGACCTGAAAAACTATTTCGCCGCCCCCTGCGCCGCCAAGGCCGACGGGACGAGCCGCGAGTTCTTCCAAGAATTGGCCGCAGGTCGGCCTCCCCGCTATGTCATCAACATGCTGAAGTTCGACCATATCAATCAGGCTTTCTCGCCCACCGACAGCAATGTCAAGCCCACCCGCGTGGGATTCCGGCTCATCACCGACTCAAAGACGGGCGAGGAACTGCTCGAAATGACCATCAACGACTATGCCCCCACCGAAAACACCATCAAGATGGATTGGGGGGAAACATGGCTCGGCACCTACAACACGTTTAAGGCGAGTGGCGACAACCCCGTGATGAGGTCGTGCCCCATCAGACTCCACTTTACGAGGGTGAAGTAAAAGACCCGCCCACCATCCGACCAAGAGACCCACCCCGGCCCTCCCTGTAGGGAGGGAGCAAAGGACAAAGAGAGCTTCCCCATCCTCTTATCAAGAAGATGGAGGGCTCTTGGAGGGTGGGGAAGCCGGAGAGATGAGTGTCAAATTATTTGTTCGTTTTCGGCCTCTGTGCTTGCGATATTTGCAATGGGCAACCATCCCACTGAAAACAAGCAATTTTGGCGACACTTCCAAGCCGCTGATAGTCAACCACTTGAATTTCATTGACACATATTGCAACCCGAAAAGGGATTTGAAAAGGCCCGAACGGGCTTGAAGAATGGCCACAGTTGCGTCGCAACTGTGGCCATTCTTGCTTTCAACTGTGGCTCTTTCGCAAACTCGAAGAGACGGAACGGGAAAACAGGCGGGCTTCTTCGATGGTTTAAAACCGGTTTTCCGCTCCGGTTGGAGAATTTTGGCGGATGCGTTTTTGTTGATATTATTCGCCACCATCAGAACCAAGAGACCCACCCCGACCCTCCCTGTAGGGAGGGAGCAAAGGACAAGGGCTGCTTGAGAAAGGATAAAACTATACGCACAGCTCTCACCTTTTTCTATTGAGCCGGGTAAAGGGCTGCTTGAGAAAGAACAAAACTATACGCATAGCTTCCACCTTTTTCTATTGAGCCGGGCAAAGGGCTGCTTGAGGAAATCCCCATCCCCCACAAAGAAATTTCCCCAACCCTCCCTATTGGGAAGATTGGGGAAATTCTCTTTGCCCTTTGCTCCCTCCCTACAGGGAGGGCCGGGGTGGGTCTCCTATGGCCCGGGGTGGGTCTTTTCGTAGGGACGATCGGGCTCGAACCGATGACCTCTGCAATGTGACTGCAGCGCTCTAAACCAGCTGGGCTACGCCCCTATACCATGCGGTTTGCGTCGGCAAAAGTACGGCGAAAAATCGGAACTGCCAAACAAATTGGCTTCTTTTTTCATAAAATGCTTGAAAAAGACGGATGGAAAGGTGCGGCTGTCAGATAAAATTGCTAACTTTGCACGAGTCGGGAAGCCCGCATCCGGGGCACGCAGCGATGTCGTGCCGCGGCGCGGGAGACGAAGACACAACGTAAAACAAATTATAAATATGAAGCAAACCAAGATAGTAGCCTCCATCAGCGACCGCCGATGCGAGCAGGATTTCATCCGCAAACTGTTCTTTGCCGGCATGAACGTGGTGCGCATGAACACCGCCCACGCCACCGAGGAAGGCATACGCAAGATCGTGGAAAACGTGCGGGCCGTGTCGCCCCACATCGGCATCATGATCGACACCAAGGGCCCGGAGGTGAGAACCACGGGCGTGGCCGAACCGATACACTACAAGATAGGCGATGTGGTGAAAATCTTCGGACGGCCCGAGATGGATAGCTCCCACGACATCGTGAACGTGAGCTACCCCAACATCACCGACGATGTGAAGGTGGGCGACGACATACTCTTCGACGACGGCGAACTCGACATGAAGGTCATCGAGAATGTAGGCCCCATGCTCGTGGCGCAGGTGCAGAACGAGGGCACGCTGGGGGCCCACAAGAGCGTCAACGTGCCCGGTGAGCACATCGACCTGCCGGCACTCACCGAGAAAGACCGCCGCAACATTCTGCTGGCCATCGAACTCGACATCGACTTCATCGCCCACTCGTTTGTGCGCACGGCGGCCGATGTGCAGGCCGTGCAGGACATCCTCGACGAGCACGGGAGCGACATCAAGATCATCTCCAAGATTGAAAATCAGGAGGGGGTGGACAACATCGATGAGATCATCGACGCGTCCTATGGCATCATGATTGCCCGCGGCGACCTCGGCATAGAGGTGCCCATCAGCAACATCCCCGGCATCCAGCGCCGCATCATCCGCAAGTGCGTGGAGCGGAAAAAGCCCGTCATCGTGGCCACGCAGATGCTCCACACGATGATCAACAACCCCCGACCCACGCGGGCCGAGGTGACGGACATCGCCAACGCCATCTTCTACCGCACCGACGCGCTCATGCTGAGCGGGGAGACGGCCAGCGGCAAATATCCGCTCGAGGCTGTGCAGACCATGGCGGCCATCGCCGAGCAGGCCGAGAAAGACCGCGTGGCGGAAGACCGGATAGACCCCATGCTGCCGGGCTGCATCGACCAGCGTCTCTTCCTCGCCCACGCGGCCATCGAGAGCACGCGCACACTGGGCGTGAAGGGCATCATCACCGACTCCGAGACGGGACAGACAGCCCGCGCCCTGGCCTCTTTCCGCGGTCCGGTGCCTGTGCTGGCCATCTGCTACAAGGAGAAGACCCAGCGCTGGCTCAACCTCTCCTACGGGGTGATACCCATCTATCAGCGCGAACAGATACACAACCAGCAGATGTTCCTCGCCGCCCTGCGCATGCTCCGGCAGAAGGGCTATATCGAGCTCGACGACAAGATAGCCTACCTCAGCGGCAGCTTCGGTGAGGGCGGGGGCACCACGTTTGTGGAAATCAATAAGGTGAAGGATGTGTTCGACAAGAGCTACCAGTTCCATTTGCCTGACAGTGAGTGCAAGATTGAAGAATAAAAAATAAAAAATAAAAGAACATCCCATAGACGATGGCGGGGTCCGTGGATGGGGGGTCCGTGGGTTGGGGGTCACTTATATTATGTTTTACGGAATCATTGGAACAGGCGCCATCGGCGGATACTATGGTGCCAAGCTGGCCCGGGCCGGCAAAGACGTGCATTTTCTGTTGCACAGCGACTACGAACAAGTGACGGCCAACGGTCTGCAAGTAGACTCCGTGGCCGGGAGTTTCACACTTCCCACGGTCAACGCCTATCGTCGGGCGGCCGACATGCCGACATGCGATGTGGTGCTCGTGGGCCTGAAGACGGTCAACCAGCACTTGCTCCCCACCCTGCTGCCACCCTTGCTCAAGCCCGACACGCTGGTGGTGCTCATCCAGAACGGCGTGGGCGTGGAGGCCGCCGTGCAGCAGATGTTCCCCCACGTGCAGCTCGCTGCCGGCTTGGCTTTCATCTGTGTGGCCAAAAACCGTCCCGGGGTGGTGGAACATTTGGATAAAGGCAGCATCGACATCGGCAACTACAGCTGTCGGGATGCCGCCCGCATGGCCCACCTTATGGCCGACCTCGCCGATGCCGGCATTGAAGCCCGCGAGGTGGAATATCACGAGGCCCGTTGGCGCAAAGCCGTGTGGAACATGCCTTTCAACGGGCTTTCCGTAGCTCTCCGCGCCACCACCGATGCCCTGTTGGCCGATGAAGCCTCCCACGGCCTCGTGCGTGCCCTCATGCTGGAGGTGATAGGGGCGGCCCGTGCCCTCGGGGTGGAGGCGCTCACCCCCGAACTGGCCGACCGCATGATAGCCTACACCCTCGCCATGAAACCCTATTCGCCCAGTATGAAGCTCGACTTCGACTACCACCGACCCATGGAGATAGAATTTCTCTACACGCGCCCCATAGCCCTGGCCCGCCAAGCCGGGTTTGACATGCCCCGTCTCTCCATGCTCGAAGCCCAACTCCGATTTGAGGAAGGGAGGACTTTAAAGACCCCTTAAGCTACGGACGGCCCAACCACGGACCCCCAACCCCCTAAAGGGGGCTTTACCATCCAACTGTTCGCAGGAATGTAAAGCCCCCTTTAGGGGGTTGGGGGTCCGTGGTTGGGCCGTCCGTAACTTTTTTTGGGGGTCTCCTTTTGGCTCCTTATCTCTCCAACCGTGCGAAGGCCACAAGAAGGATGCTGGTGCCGAGGACGGTGATGAGGAGGGAATGCAGTTGCAGGGCGGAGAGTGTGAAAAGGGAGGAGAAATGGGAGGAAAGGTGGGAGGAGAAGAGGAAGTCGCAGACGCGGCTCAGCCCCAAGTCGAACTCGATGCGGAGGTGGGCAGCGATGCCGGCAAACAATTCGCCGACCCCTTCCCACAAGCGGGCCCACACGACAAATGCCACACCGAGGAGGGCACAGAGGGCCGTCCAGATGCGGTAGAGCGGGCGGGATCGCACAGGCAGGCGGCGCATCACGCCGTCGGAGAAACCGTCGTCGGGCACGTCACGGGTGTTGCGGGCCAGAAATCGGGCCACGAGGAGTTCGTCATTTTCGGTCATATCCATTCTTCTTTAAATAGTCAGCTAATTTTTCTTTCCCCCTCGACAGGTGCGACTTCACGGTGCCCGCGGGCATACCCGTGATTTCGGAAATCTTGTCGATGGGCTGTCCCTCGATGAGTTGGAGGGTGATGCAGGTGCGCTCACGGTCGGCCAACAGGGCCAAAGCGTCGTAGACGTCGAGTGCCAGTGAGGTGTCGGCATGGGCGGCGGTGCAGCGGACCACCTCGGGCGTGTCGAGATCGGCCTGCTGACGGCGGGAGCGCATATAGTCGTAGAACACGTTGTAGGCTATGCGGAAGAGCCATGTGGAAAATCCCGAGAGTCCGCGGAAGGCCGTGATGTGGGTGTAGGCCTTGACAAACGTGTCTTGCGCGAGGTCGTCGCTCAACTGTTCGTCGCCCAGCGTCTGGTGCAGGAAGAACCGTCTGACGGGCGACTGATACTTGCGCACAAGCGTGTCGAAAGCGCGCCTGTCGTGCAGCACAGCCACCCGCGTGACGAGAGAGAGGTCGTTGAGTTCTTTCACTGCCGTTCGTTTTTAGTTTGTTCCGCTTTCCGGGAGGGCCGCCGTTACAGTGTGTCCTCCTTTTGAGATTCCTGCCGGGGCTCGTCCTGCCGGGGCTTGGGGTCGCCTTTCTCAGGCCGGCGCGAGGGCGACCACTTGGCTATCACGAGCTGGCCCACGCCATAGAACATGACGAGCGCGCCGATGCCGGTGAGGAAGTCGGCATCCCATAAGGCGAACATCACCGTGAGGCCGAGTCCGAGGAAGGCCGTCCTGATGCCGTGCCGCCACATATACTCATCGGTCTGCCGCTCTTCGGGCAACGATTCCGAGGGAATGGGCTGCCCCGTCTCCATCGCCTTCTGGGCGAGTTGGATGCGCTGGTTGCGGCGCTTGATGAGATACCACACGATGAGCACCACGATGATGAGGGGGGCGAGAAAGAACAGGCCCACCATCAACACGGCGACGAGGGCCACGAGGGTGGCTCCGACGCCAAAGCCGCCCTTGAACAGGTCGCGCAGAATGTCGCGGGCGAAGCCCTCGTCGTCATCGTCGTCGGCATGGTGGGTGAACACGGGATCGTCGAAGGCCGTGTCAATGCCGGTGGTGTCGGAGAAGAGGTCGATGGCCTCCGAGGAGTCTTGCATGGCCGGGGCCGGGGCGGCATGGTGGGGGGTGTGGCGGGCGGGAGCGGCACTTGCCGGGAGGGGCAGGGCGCTGAACGCCAACGGGGCGGCACTCAGGGTGAGTGCGAGGAGGAGGGTCATGAATGGTTGTTTCATATTTTCCGTTTCTTGATTGATTTCTGACCGTTAGACGAAGCAGACCGGCTTTTGGTTGCAAAGAAACGACTTTTTTTTCAGATAACCTTCAAAATAGACCGGCCGGCGGGCCCGGAATGTCGAAAAAAATGCGTAAGTTTGCATGCACAATACGGAGAACCGATGAATCTGCCCAAGGATTTTGAACAGTACACCCGCCGGCTGATGGGTGACGCGCTCTACGACACGCTGTGCCGCGGACTCGATGATGTGCCGCCCGTGAGCATCAGGCTCAACCCCTTCAAGTGCGGCGGGGCGGCGATGGCTGCCACGCGCGGCGAGGCGGGGGTGCCGTGGTGTGCCGAGGGGGTGTATCTGCGCGAGCGTCCCAACTTCACGTTCGACCCGCTGCTCCACGCCGGCCTCTACTACGTGCAGGAGGCCTCGTCGATGTTTGTGGCCCACGTGCTGCGCTCGCTGGTCAGTGGGCCGGTGCTCGCACTCGACCTCTGTGCGGCGCCGGGCGGCAAGTCGACCTGCGCGATGGGGGCCCTGCCGGCGGGGAGCGTGCTCTGTGCCAACGAGCCTGTCAAGCCGCGGGCGCAGATTCTGGCCGAGAATGTGCTGAAATTCGGCCACCCCGACATCATCGTGACGGCCAACTTCGCAGCCGACTATGCCCGCACACGGCTCGACTTCGACATCATTCTGGCCGACGTGCCGTGCTCGGGAGAGGGTATGTTCCGCAAAGACGAGGGGGCGGTGGCCGAATGGAGCGCGGACAATGTGGAACGGTGCCGGCGGTTGCAACGCGACATCGTGGCCGACATCTGGCCGAGGCTCAAGCCGGGCGGACTGCTCCTCTACTCCACTTGCACGTTCAACGCCCGCGAGAATGAGGAGAATGCGGAATGGATAGCCGACCAACTGGGGGCCGACTTTGTGGAGATTCCGGTGGAGGCGGCGTGGAACATCACGGGCAGCCTGACCGACGACCGCCCCATGTACCGCTTCATCCCGGGCAAAACGCGTGGCGAAGGGCTCTTCATGGCCGTGCTGCGCAAGCGGGGCGGGGCCGCTCCCCTACCCTTGCAGGGCGCGGCAAAGGCCGGCAGTGTGCGTGTGGACGAGCGGCAACTGAAGGGGCTGCGCATCCTCGCCCACGGCATCGCCGGGCCCACGGTGAAAGGCAAGAGCATCATCCCCGACCACTCGGAGGCACTGTCCATCTTATATAATAAGGAGAAATATCCCGCAGCCGAACTATCCTACGCGCAGGCGATGGCCTATCTGCGCCACGAAGCCGTCACGCTGCCGCCCGCTGTGCCTCGGGGCATCGTGGCCGTAAGCTACGGGGGCCATCCTCTGGGGTTTGCCAAGAACATCGGCACGCGGGCCAACAACCTCTATCCGGCGGAGTGGAAGGTCAAGAGCGGGCACGTGCCCGACGAGGCTCCGCACATCATCAACGAAGACAACTAACCATAAACCGACAATGAAACAATATCTCGACTTGCTCAGACGCATACTCGACGAGGGCACCCCGAAGGGCGACCGCACGGGCACGGGCACGCTCTCCGTGTTCGGCCATCAGATGAGATTCAATCTCGAAGAGGGATTCCCGCTGCTCACCACCAAGAAACTGCATCTCAAGTCGATTATCTACGAACTGCTGTGGTTTCTCAAGGGCGACACGAACGTGCGCTACTTGCAGGAACACGGGGTGAGGATATGGAACGAGTGGGCCGACGAGAACGGCGACCTCGGGCCGGTCTACGGCCACCAGTGGCGCTCGTGGCCCGACTACAAGGGGGGCACGATAGACCAGATACAGAACGTGCTCGACCAGATAATGCGCACGCCGGACTCGCGCCGCATGATGGTGTCGGCGTGGAATCCGGCAGAGGTCGACAACATGGCGCTGCCGCCCTGCCACTGCCTCTTCCAGTTCTACGTGGCCGACGGACGCCTGAGCCTGCAACTCTACCAGCGCAGTGCCGACACCTTCCTCGGCGTGCCGTTCAACATCGCCTCCTACGCGCTGCTCACGATGATGATGGCGCAGGTGACGGGGCTGCGGCCGGGCGACTTCATCCACACCACGGGCGACACCCACCTCTATCTGAACCACCTCAGTCAGGCCCGTCTGCAACTCACACGCACGCCGCGCCCCCTGCCCACGATGCGGCTCAACCCCGAGGTGAAAAGCCTTTTTGACTTCCGATTCGAAGACTTCACGCTCGAAAACTACGACCCCTACGACCACATCAAGGCCACGGTGTCGGTGTGAAAACAAGAAATGACCACTCACATGTCTCTTAACATCATTGCCGCCGTGGCCGCCAACCGCGCCATCGGCTACGAAAACCAACTCCTCTACTGGTTGCCCAACGACCTGAAACGCTTCAAGGCACTCACCACGGGCCACACCATCGTCATGGGCCGGCGCACCTTCGAGTCGCTGCCCAAGGGTGCGCTGCCCCACCGCCGTAATATCGTGCTGAGCCGTTCGGGGCAATCGTTCCCCGGTTGTGAAACCTACGCCTCGCTCGCCGAGGCCCTCGCCCACTGCACCCCGGCGGAGAAGGTCTACATCATCGGCGGGGCCACCGTCTACGAACAGGCCCTGCCTCTCGCCGACCGCCTCTGTCTCACCGAGATAGACGACACACCCGCGCAGGCCGACGCCTTCTTCCCGCCCTATCGCGAAACGTGGCGCGAGACCGCCCGCGAGCCCCACCCCACCGACGAACGACACGCCCACCGCTACGCCTTCGTCGACTATGTGAGGAAATAGGGCCGAGGCCGGCCCCTCCCCCATCATCTTTTAGGCTCTCGCCCTACCGGAATATTTCCTTAAAACGGAGAAAAGTTTCAGCCACACCCGAAACTTTTTCTGTTTTCGCCAAAAGTTTCAGCCACAGCGAATGCCCCGGACCACTGTCGAAGAAAGCGGCCACCAACCTATAACACAACGATTGAGGCTAACCCCGTTTGGAGGGTTAGCCTCAATCGTTTACTCTCGTCAGATTCAACGAGGCCTACGCCTCGTCGTCGTCTTCGCTCTCCTCGTCCACCGGCATGTCGACGATGGGCAGCTGGCGGTCGATGGAGGTGCTGAAAGAGATGATGGTCTCACTGCGCGACAGGCCCAGGGGCTGGAGCTTGTCGTGGATGAGCTGCATGAGATGGTGGTTGTTGCGGGCGTAGAGCTTGATGAAAAGGTCCATGCCGCCCGTGGTCATGTGGCACTCCACCACCTCGGGCACCTTGCGCAGGGCCTCCACCACCGTGTCGTGGCGCGAGGGGTCTTGCAGGTAGAGCGCAACGTAGGCGCAAGTCTCATAGCCTATTTTTTCCGGGTCGAGGATGAACTGCGAACCCTTGATGATACCGAGATTGGAAAGTTTCTGAATACGCTGGTGGATAGCCGCACCGCTCACGTTGCAGGCACGCGCCACCTCAAGAAATGGAATGCGAGCATCCTCGGAAATGAGTTTGAGGATTTTCTTGTCCAATAAATCTAAATGATGATGTCCCATAATAACTGTTAATTTGGGTACAAAGGTATAACAAAAATATGAATTTCACAATAAAAAAGAATGCAAATCTATTATTTTGATAGATTATTTTCGGTTTTTTCTGTGGCAGAATAGCTTATTTTAAGGATATTGGCCCGCCGGAGGGCCTGTTTCACATCGTTGATAACACCCATCTTGGTGTGGCGGTCGGCCTTGATGGAGACCACGAGGCGGGCGGCATCTTCGGGCGGCATACTGCGCTTGCGGGCCACGAGATAGTCGGTGAGGGCCTCGGGGGTGACGTAGCGGTCGTCCACCTGTATGCGCGTGGGGCCGTCGTCCCGACCTGCGGGGCGGCCGATGTAGACATAGACCACGGCCGACTTGCGGGCGAGCCGGGAGAGGCCGCTGCCCTGCGGCACGCGGTAGCGCACCTTGAGCGTGACCTCCTTCATGTGGGTGACGATCATGAAGAAGAAGAGCACGGTGAATATCAGGTCGGGCAGCGATGCCGTGTTGAGTCCGGGCACCTCCCTCCTGCGGCGGCGGAAAAGGCTCATGGGCGGCCTCCTTTCGCGGCGGTGACGGGAGTGGAGGAGGCAGGAGAGGCCGGACGGGCAGCCGGAGCGGGGGATGCGGAGGCTGCGCCGGTGTAGGATTCGGACACGCGTTGGGGCACGAGCCGGTCGACGACTTCGCGCTGCGAGGCGTCGCACCGCCCGTAGGGCCTGCCGAAACGGCGGCGGGCCACCCTGTTGCGCAGGCGGCGATACATGTCGGCGAGGGCGTTTTGGGTCTCGAAGTAGAGGTTGTAGTCGGCCTCGCGGTCGGCCTCGATGGTGATGATGTGCCGCCTGCCCACCCTGCCGATGAGCCGTTCGGCCTCGGCAGCCACGGCGGCGGGGGTGGAGGGGTGGCCGTCGGCGAGCAGTCGGCCGTCGGCCGTGAGGGTGAGGGCGAGCATGTCGGCCTTGTTCACGGCAGTGGATTTCTCCTGCCGCTGCCGCTCGGCGGGGGGCAGCTGATGGCGCAGCCCCTTGTCCACGTCCATGGAGGTGGTGACGAGGAAGAAGATCAGCAGCATGAACGAGATGTCGGCTGTCGACGTGGTGTTGAGCAGGGGCACGCTGTGCCTGTGGCGGCGGAACATCATAGGCGGGGCCGCTCCTTTCTGTAATAGCGGGTGTAGCCGAAGACCACGGCTCCCACGGCCACGAGCATGAGCACGAGGGAGGTGGCCACAAACATGTCGGCGGCCTTGAGCCAGAAGACATCGGCGAAGGGAGAGCCGTTGACCGTGACGGGAGCCGGCGAACCGCAGACAAACGAGAGCAGGACTACAACGGCGGTGAGGGCGGCCACGCCCATCGAAATCTTGGCCGAGGGCACGCCGTTGACCACGCGTTCGCTGCCGTCGCGCTGCCGCAGTCCGCGCCACAAGGCCCATGCGCCGGCACCCAAGGCGAGGGCCGCAAGGGCGAGGGCGAACCACAGGAGCATGTCGGTGAAGAGGGGGTCGCGAAAACCGGGACTCTCAAGGGAGGGACGGTCGAAGCCCACAAGGAAAAAGGCGGCAAAAAGCAGGGCCGTCAGCGCGAGCAGCACGTAGAGCACGCGCAGGGAGAGTCGTTCGGCGGGGAGCCGCCGGGGGAGGGAGTGTTTCATGCCGTGGGATGTTTCTCACAGGCGAGGAGGTCGAGCAGCGTGATGGCCGATTCCTCCATCTGACTCGTGATGTGTTCAATCTTGGAGAGGATGTAGTTGTAGAACACCTGCAAAATGAGGGCTACGATGATGCCGAAGATGGTGGTGATGAGGGCCACCTTCATGCCCGAGGCCACGATGGTGGGGCTGATGTCGCCGGCGAGCTCTATCTGGTCGAAGGCCATCACCATGCCGATCACCGTGCCCAAGAAGCCGAGCGAGGGGGCCATGGCGATGAAAAGCGTGATCCACGAGCAGCCTTTCTCGAGATTGGCGGCCTGCACCGTGCCGTAGCTCACCACCGAACGCTCGATGTCTTCCAGACTGTCGGCGGCGCGCAACAGGCCTTGGTAGCATATCGCGGCCACGGGGCCGCGGGTGTTGCGGCAGAGCGTCTTGGCCTCTTCGAGATCGCCGCGCTGCAAGCGTTCCTCGATGTCGGCCATGAGACGCTTGGCGTTGATTTCAGACAGGCTGAGATAGATGATGCGCTCGATGCAGAAGGCCAGACCGAGGATGAGGGCCAGTGCCACGAGCGACATGAAGCCGGCGTTGCCCTCGATGAATTTCGTCTTGAGCGAGTGGTAGATGCCGCCGCCCTCGTCGCCTTCGCCAAAGGCCTCGCCGCCTGCCTCGGGCAGACTGTCGAGACCAGCCTGCGCGCCTACATCGGCCGTGTCGGCTCCGGCGGCAACCTCCGTCGCCGGAGCATTTGCCTTTCCGCCGGGGGCGGAAGCGGCTCCCGAAGCAGCTGCGCCTCCCCCGGCTTGAGCGGACCCGCCTCCTTGCCGGGCTGCCGGGCCTTGACTCCGGGCGGCTACACCCTTGGTACGGGTCGCCGTGGCAGCATCTTTCGCCTGCACGGCCGGACCGCCGGCCGGGGCTTGAGCGGCAGCCTGCGCCGCCGATTGTCTGTGGGGAGCGTCGCCCGTCTGTGCGGCAAGTGCAAGCGTGCTGCCATATATCATCATCAACATTGCCACTCGGGCAACAACCGACTTAGCCTTCATCATTTTCTTCTTGGTTGATAGTTGGGCACAAAAGTACGACATTTTGCAGAAACAGCCAAACCTTTTCTTTTAATTTCTGTTTACAGCCGCCCCCGCCCGTCTTACGCCCGGCGCCTCCAGCCTCCCCACCACTCCGCCAGCCTCCCTTTCCTTCCTCCGTCTTTTTTCCCTCCGGCATCTCCTCCCGCCCCGCTCTCCGCTCCACTCTCCCTCCTCGGTCTATAGCCTGAAACTCATCACAAAAATGAAAATAGCGGACACGCGGCTGTGGTCGGGTAAGCCCTCACGCCGTGAGGGCCTCCCCTCTCCCCGCCATCGACACCCCTCCTCTCTCTCATCCGGCCTTTCTCATCCGGCGAAAGGGGCCCTTTCATCCACCCGCCGCAGCCCTTTTGGCCCGCCGTTCGGCCCGCGCGACACCCTCCCCAACCGCCCGGGCACGAAAAAAGGGGGCACACCCGTGCTCCCTCCGCTACTGCAAAGATATAACAAAAATGCCCGAAATGCAAACCCTCCCCGAAGATTCTTTACACTCTCCCACTCCTCCGGCATCATCCCCCACACATCACCCGCGTAACCCCCTAACACCACACCGCTCACCCGGCGCATGAACGCCCCCTCCATCATGTCACGAAAAGGGCCGGGCAAAGCGAAGTTGTAGTAAGAAAGGAATATACTCACAAAACATTATAGCAATAAACAATTTTATTACTAAAGCAATTTGTGTGTTTATATTTCTCCCGGCATTTCACATCCCCTCTATCACCTAATACCCATCGCCTGCCACCTCACCTATGGGCACATCACTCCCCTCCCCCTTCGGAGAGGGGCCGGGGGTGAGGCCGTGCCGGCAGGGCGAGGCTGCGCCGGCAGGGCGAGGCTTTTCTTATCGCCCTATCTGCCGCGTGTTGAACACCTCATTGATGATGTCCTTGTTCTCCTCGGCAAAGGCCCGCACGATGCCACTCACCACATCCTTGGCCGTCACCTTCTCGCCCACGATAGACTTCAAGAACTCCACCATGTTTTTCATGTCTTTGTCGATGAGGATCGTCTCCATGTAGGTCTTGTTTTTCTTGAAGGCCACGGCAGAGTCGATGAAGTTCTGCCACTCCTGCCCCCGCTTGCTGCGACGGCTCGGCACCTTCTTCTCTTCACCTTTGGCGGCAGCATCATCGAGTCCGGCAGCCGACTCTACGGCGCCATTGGCCGGAGCGGAAGTATCGCGGGCCGATGCCGGACGGGCAGCGGGAGCAGCCGCCATCTCGTCTGCGGAAGGGGCGGAAGCGGCTGAAGGGGCGGGGGCGACGGCCGGGGAGGCCACTTCCTCGCCAGCCGGCCTGCCGTTGGGTGCTGACGGTTGCTGCGCGAGAGCCGTCTCCTGCCGTGTGGGGGCGGAGGCAGACTGCACGGGGGCGGTCTCCGACTGTGTGGGAGCCGCTGTCTCATGGGCCGGAACAGGTGCGGCAGCCTCAGCAGCCGGCTTCTCCTCTTTGGATTCCTCGCGTCGGCCGCCTATCGGGGGCATCGCGGGAATGGTTTGCACACCCTGTGCGCGTTCAACAAGTCCTGCAAGCGAGGACGGTATCGAAATCATATTCTCTTTGTGCTTTTTTGCCATATTCGTATCGGTTATATCAATTATTTAAGTTTCGTAAACTCTCGTTTCGGAACGAAAGGGGCTGTCGGTTGCCCCCCACTCTCCTGCTGAAGCCGCCAAGTTCAGCCTATCCTGCTTCTTTTGGGACTATTCCTCTGACACTCAACGTGTTTCACATCGCTCGCATCACCGTTCGGAGGTTTTCCTCTCCGGGCCGTGGGGGCCTCTTCCTGCAGCCTGCCCGAGCATTGGGTCGGGCGTGTATCCGCCACAGAGTGTGCGGAAGGCCCCGCGCCGATGGTTTTCCACCTTATTATATATAGGCATCGGAAGGAGCTCTCCCCTACCCTATTTCATGTTGCGAATCATGTAGTCGAACGTCCCTTTCACGTCTTTCACCTGATCGCTCGAGTTGGAAATCGTGTCGATGCGCGTCAGCCCGATGTGTTGCGGGATGCGCGGTGTCACCTGTCCGAACTTCTTGAAAAGGTCGTCGGTGGCCATATACGACTGCAATTCGCGCACCGTGCCCGTGCGGGAATCGAACTTGTTGGGCACGAAAAACATCTCGGCAGCCATCTGAGGTATCTGGTCTTTCAGCTGATTGATCACTTCAATGAAAATGCCCGTGGAGTTGATGGTCTTCTTCTCATACTGGTAGGGGCACACGATGTAGTCGGCGCCCGCGAAGAGCTGCACCAGCCCGTCTTCATTGATGTTTCCCGGCGCGTCGAAAAGGAAGTAGCCCGGTGTCTCTTCCACGCTCTCCATGAGCTGCCGCACGTTCTCGGGATCTTTCAGCGAGAACGCCTGCACCACGTAGGGTATTTCCACCTCCTCGCCGTTTTCCTTCAAATCGTCTTCCCGCTGCGTGAATATCGTCTTCTGCAAGTCGGTGTCTATCACGCACACGGGCTTGTTTTTGCTTGCCAGATAGTTGGCGAAGAGCATACAAAGCGTTGTCTTCCCCACCCCACCTTTTTGATTGGCAAATACTATTTTCAAGTTTTTCTTCATCGTTTTTATTTATTATTCTTTATCGTTCTATCCATTTTCCTTTATTCTTCTATTCTTTTTCCTTTTATCATTTTACCCTTCCTCCTTCATCCTCCTATCTATTTTCCCTCATCATTTCATTCATCTTCCTTCATCACGCCAGCTATTTTTCTTCATCATTTCACTCATCTTCCTTCATCATGCCAGCTACCTTTTTCGTCAGCTTATAAATGTTTCCTCAATCATTCGGAGTCCACTTACTCGCCCACTCATTCGAACGTCACTCGCCAGCCCATCAAATCATGTTCATCAACCAATGAAAACACATAATTATATGCGTGAGACCGGCTATTTCTTGGCACGCGGTTTGACTTTCGTCCAAACCTTTGGCAAATTTAAGAATTTTGCTTTATCCGGCCAAACAAACCCCGGAGAAAGTGTATATTTCACTATAGTTTTATGCTCTTTTACCCCTTTTCTACTATAATGTTATAATTATTAAGATATAATTTACTTTCCACCTAAACGTATTTATAATTATATCTTTTTACAAACAAAGACATATAACACTAAAACAATAAAGATATAAAAATTTAAAACACTTTATATATTTAGCTATTTACACCTTTACAATTATACAACTATATTTATTTAGCGTTATAACACTAACATTCTAAAGATTTAAAGCACTTTAATTCTATAACAATTTACACCTTTAATCGTTTATCAATATAATTATTTAATAATTACATTCTCTAATAATAAAAGAATAAACAACTAAAGAATAAAGTTACATAGAAATATAATTATTTAAGTGTATAAACACATATCACTTTAAAAACAAATAATATAATTATTTAATAATAAAGATTCAAGAAAACATAATAAACACATATAACACTTTAAATGTTTATTATTAACATGCTATATGTATTTAAACGTATCACACTAAAATAATAAACGCATCTTTCGCAAGCAAAAGTGATCACAAACCAACTATACAGCTAAAACGCTAAAGGTATTATGTACTTTAGCACTTTAATTATAAAATAATAAACAAAGAGGTGGAAAGAGGATAAAAGACCATAAACAACTTTATTTATAAAATAACAAAACAAGATGTGGGGCTATTGGAGAATGGAAAGGAGACACGGGGTGATGGAATGGAAAATGAGAGATAAAGAAATAAAAATAGATAGTATTTTATTACTATAAATGGCGGAATGGGGTAGGGGACAGATCGGCTTCCATGCCTCATAGAGGAATGGGAAAAGTAATGAAACAGGGTAAATGAAAAAACAAGACATCATGGAAAGATGTTAATAGATGAAATATATTAACATAAAAGAAGCGAAGAGAAAACTTGAAAGAGGGAGGACAAAGGGATGATGAAACATTGATAAGTGGGCAAAAAAACATTGATAAATGCACAGGGAGACATTGATAAGTGGACAAGAAAACATTGATAAATGCACAGGGAGACATTGATAAGTGGACAAGAAAACATTACCCGGTGGACAATGGACATTCGACAACCGGACGAGGAAGCATCTAAAATCGCCCGGAGAGCATACCATTTTGCTGCATCTATCACATTTCTCGATGCATTGTGGGCGTACCCGTTACCTGTCTGTGGCGATGGACAAACATGGAAGGGCCGGAGCGCGCCCGATAGGAAACTGCGAGCCACAACTTGACGACACACACGGGCTGGCAGTAGACACAAAAACAGCCACAATGGGAGGGGGCAAGGCATTTGCAAGGTCTGCGTTTATCGCTGGCAGTAGACACAAAAACAGCCACAATGGGAGGGGGCAAGGCATTTGCAAGGTCTGCGTTTATCGCTGGCAGTAGACACAAGAACAGCCACGATGGGAGAGAACACGTCATTTGAAGCTCCGTCCGCTCCATGCGCTAATTGCCTTTTTCCGGGGCGTTTCCCACGCAGGGATACAGAGGAAACGGGAGTGTTCTTGTCAGACCGGGGCGTGGCGAGCCTGTGTGCCTGAAAGCAGGGAGGAAGCAGCGTCTTGGGAGTCCGTCGGGTAGGTGGTGGGCGGTCCCGTACGACCTGTGTGCCGCGTCAGCCGCCTGTATAGGCATTCCGGCGGACCTTTCCCACGCAGCGGCGCAGAGAAAGGGGGAGACCTTGTGCGCTTGGAGCGTGGCGTGAAACTCTTCTTTCCGACGCACCGCCATACGAAAATAAACACAAGGGCGGGCAAGTGCGGGTAAAGGTGGAGTGGGGGGAGGCGAAAATCGGGCGCGGCCGGCCCAAACGCTTAATTCTGAATCACTGCTGCTGCAAAACACATGCGTTTTCCCTAAATAAAAATCCTAATAATAATATAAAAATAAAATTATATTCCGAAAATTCTATTTCGTATTGTTATCGCCTATAGAATCATTATTTTTAGATTTATAGGTTTTTGCTAAATGCTGACATTCAATGAGTTGCAAAGAAAAACCGTAACGGATAGGGAACTTTAACCGTAACAGATTAGGAACCTACTGGGAACAGTTTGGGAACGGAACGGAACATTTTGGGAACCTTTTCGGAACATTTCGGGAACCTCAATAACAGAAACGTATCACTTTGGGAATATCAAAGGAGTGGGAGAGAGGAAAAGAACGAAAAAAGTAAAATAATAGGATTAAATGGCATGATTTTGTTACGCTTTGTCTTGTTGCAAGATAAATGAAAACCATTTTAGGCTCTTTTATATCACAGTTTGGAGAGCCGATAAACAGAGAGTTTTCACGAAGATGTGTAACAAAAAGGGAACATTATCGGCAAATGCCGATCGCGGGAATCGTAACAAGTTGGGAACCTTTGCGTTTTTATTTACATTCATCTTCTTGGCGTGCCTAAAAATTCCTTTCACGCGACCCGCCCCCCTTGTCCATGCGACCTAAGCAACCTTTCCACACCTGCCGAAGCTCCTTTCCGCACCCGCTTAAAATCCCTTCCACATTGGCTAAACGCCCTATCCAAGCGGTTTAAACACGCTTTACGCACCGACAAACACCCCTTTCCACACCGACCGGACAGCCATTGCTGAAAGGCTCCTCAGCCCTCACCACCTGCATTTATACCCTGAAATCCCCGTCTGAAAGGGGAATGCAGGCGGTTGGGCGCGACAGAATGCACCCAAAAAACAAGGAGCAGGAAGCAGAAACGTATCAATTTGGGAACAAAACCGTGCCATCCTCGACATCCCATTCCGCCAACGCATTAAGAGAGAAACTGTGAGAGAAAATGGAGAGAGAAAGTTCCCATCTTGTTACACTTTAAAACGTAAGTCATTGATAACCAGCACAGATATGGAATGAATTTACAGCAAATTGAAGGCACGACTTTGTTACGCTTTGCCCGGAAGCGTATCAATATCGGAACATTTTGGGAACATCCGGCCACCATTTCCGGTAGGTTGGGGCAGTCAGGTTCCCTAATTGATACACCTTTCTTCGCGGCCCCACGTTCCCGTTTTGATACGCTTTTTTGCCCATCCGCGTGTTTTCGGGCACTCCGAGCGGATAAATGCAAGTGCGATGGCACGATTTTGTTACGGTTTTAAGGAAATCCCATCCTTTTCGGTCTGCCCGTCGACGAAAGCATCGTTTCCCGTCCGGGCATCCCCTCTGCCCTGCGCCCTCCACCAAAAAGCAGTTGACGGCACGATTTTGTTCCCCCAATGTTCCCTATTTGCTACGCCCTTTTGAAGTTTGTGGAAAAAGATAAAAAGTTAACCGTTTAAGAATCAGTATATTGTATGATAAATGTAAAGTGATGGTAAAAGGCACGATTTTGTTACGCCCCAAGAAACCGGCAGCATCGGCAGGGCGACCGTGCCAGAAGTTTGGCAAGGTGCAGAAGGGGAGGAGGCGGCAGCCGGGATGGCAGTCGGGCACGCATAAAAGCGTACAAAAAGTCGTCGGGGCGAGTCGGTCAAATAGCGCAGAAAAGGGGTGGGAGAGAGGCCCGGAAGCATATCGGAAACGGGATTTTGGGCGCGCGGATGGCCGAAACGGCCACACCCGGCGGCTCAAACGAGCTCTGTCGGAACGCGAAAGGGCCTCCGCGGGATGGCGAAAGAGGCCCTTTGGCGAGGTCGTTCGGGCCTCGCGACATAGAAAAAGAAGCTTCGGTGATTGTACGGAAAACGGAATTCGTTGACTGTCAGTCGTTTGCGAATGTGTCTGAAATTCGCGTATTCGCAGCCTCGTGCGATTTTTCCGGCTGTGCGCCAAGCACAGAGGTGGTTTTTGAGGAAGAAAGAGGACAAAAAGGAAAGCCCAAAAAGAGCCCCCCAAAACCCTCCCTGAGAGACCCCCAAACTGGCCCTTGAGAGACCCCCAACTGTCCCTTGAGAGACCCCCAACCCCCTAAAGGGGGCTTTGCCATCCACCTATTCGCAGGAATGTAAGCCCCCTTTAGGGGGTTGGGGGGTCTCTCAGGGGGATCTTCGGTGCGGGCAGGCATGAAGCACTGCCCCTACGGCGGCAAGACAAAGTTGCCATTACCACCTACCACCTATCACCCAACACCCACCTTAAACCTTTCTCCCGCGATTTTATCCGAACCCGTAGGTTATAAGCAATTTACGGGAAAAGTGTATCAATTTGGGAACAAAACCGTGCCATTGGTCGAATCGTAACAAAATCGTGCCATCATGCATCAGTTATCCGATTGATTTCCAACCGATTAAAACTTGAAGTGTATCAATTTGGGAACTACAACAACTTGTGAACCAACGAGTTAGGCGCGAGAAAAGAAAAAATAAACTTTTTGCCGAAAATGTTTGGTACTATCAGATATTTCGATTATATTTGCTCGGGTTTTCAGTGTCCGCCACCCTCTGTGTCCCCTCACGGGGCATCCGCCGGGGTGACGCACACCCATCGAGAAACTATGACATTAGAAGAACTTGAAACAGCACTTCGGCTCACGTTTGAGTCCCGGGGCATCTATCCCGCCTCGCTGCTGCGCCCCATCGGGCGCGACAACTACGCCCTGCGCTCGCTGCTCAAGACGGTGACGGGCATGAACTGTCTGCTTGCTATCGGCGGGCGGAAGATCTGGACGGTGGCCGATCTGGGCGATGCCCTGCAGCGCGAGCGCATCCGGGCCGGCTATTCCCTGCGCCGTGTCAGCGACGAGACGGGACTCACCGCCGCGCAGATTCTGCGCATCGAGAAGGGCAGGGGATGCCAGAAGAAATCGCTGGCGAAATATCTCAGGTGCGTACCCGTGGATTTCGAACTGCGCAAATAGCGGGCGGCAAGGCTCCGGGCAGCGAAGTTCCGGTTTCCGCCCCCGGGCGACGGACGGGCCACCGCCGTTGCACCTTATTATATATAAGGCAAGAAACAAAAATAAAAACAACACATATCATGGACGATAACAACGAATTGGTGTTTGGCGACGAGTTCACGGAGATAGCTTCGCGAGGCGTTTCGGCCGACAATGGGGCATCAGCGGCCGGCTTCGCCTTCACAGCGGCCGCCGGTGGGAGCACCCTGACGGCCGTGGCCGAAGAAGCCCCCCTTGACGGTGACGAAGCGGAAGAAAACTTCTTGACAATGGAAGAAGCAAAAACGAAGAAAACGAAAGCAAAAAAGCCGACAGCCAGAGCGCGTGGCAAGGCCCCGAAAAAGCTCACCAAGAAGCAGCGGGAACTCATAGCCAACGCGCTGCCGGTGAACGAACAGACGTTCATCATCACGCCGCTGGCATTCACCTACATGAGCCAAGACTACTCGGCGATGCAAAACAAGGTGGTCACGTTTATGCTCGAGAAATTGCAGGATGTTTTGCACAATCTCATCTCCCGGAAGATCACCGACATCACCAAGTTGTCACACATTCAGGAGGGCGACATACAGAACGACCACGGCGTGTCACTCAACCTTTATTTCAAGGATTTCGCCGTCAACAAGAACCACTATCCCGAACTCCGCAACGCGCTCACGGCACTCGCCACGATACCCGTGCAGATACCTTACAAGAGTTCGGAGGGGCGGAAATACAAGCGTGTGACCAATCTTTGCGATGTTTATATTCCCGAAGATGTACACAATCCGTATGTCAATATCCACATGGATGAAGACATTGCCAAGGCATTTATTTCCGTGGAATTGGGCTATCATCTGCTCGGAAAAGACACCGTCTACAACACGCGCAACAAATACACGCAACGCATTTTCCTCCTCATTTCGGCTTGGCTCGACAAGGGGACGGTGACTTTTTCGACCGAATATTTCCGTCAGATACTCAACATCGACAAAAAATACAAGGCCTTCCGGCACGTCATCCAGCGCGTTTTGCAGCCCGCCCACGACGAACTGAAGGAGTTGGCACAGCTCGGATATTGCAACTGTTACTTCGAATATGAGAAGATTTATAACGGTACGCGGCACACGGGCGAGCCCGATTCCATCAAGTTTTTGATCTACAAGAGTCCGAAACTGGTGCAGAGCGAGAACAGCTACGACGAGACCGGACAGCGCGACTACTTCGCCGACATGCTCGTGAGCCACTTCAAGTTGCAGCGTTCGAAGGCGCAGGAGCTTTCAAAGTTTCTCACCAAGGCCAACTACACGGCCACGATGGGCAAACTGATGAGCCTCGAAGCCTATCTGAAAAAACAGGGGGCGGAAATCAAGGATGTGCCCAGCTATGTGGTGAAGAGCTTCGAGAACTTCTTCCGGGAGGATGCGAGGGGGAACGTGCAAAATTAAAAGATTCAGAAATTTAAAAATTCAAGAATTGAAAGATGCAAAGATGACAAAGTTTTCTTGAAGGGGCGAAGCGTCTTGTGTCGAACAGCAGGGGCAGTGCCTTATGCCTGCCCGCATGCCCGGCAGGGTGTATAGATATAAAAAATAATGTTGAAATAGAAATGGGATGTGCAGGCCGGCAACGCTATCGGCCACATCCCACGAATTTGAAAGACAGAAAGGTGTAATGATGACAATGAAGAAACAAATTACCAACCGTTCTTGGCAGGCTTTCTTCCGCCATACACTCCCTTCCTTTGGAAGGGCCGGGACAGGCTTTTTTGCCATATTGTTCCTCCTCATGCCCCTCTGCGCCCGGTCGCAAAACGCAGCGGCCGGCGTCCGCGAGACGCGGCTCATCAACAACGGCTGGCGTTTCGCGCTCGGCGATGCATCGTCGATGGGGCGCGACTTCACCCACGGCACGGAATATTTCACCTATCTCTCCAAGGCCGCTTCCACCGGACAGAACCGCGGCCCCGCCGCCCCCACGTTTGACGACAGCCGCTGGCAGCAAGTCAGTCTGCCCCACGACTGGGTGGTAGATCTGCCCTTTTCGGCCCGCGCCTCCCACAGCCACGGCTACAAGCAAGTGGGGTGGGGCTGGCCCCAAAACTCCGTGGGATGGTATCGCCACCGCTTCTTCATCCCCAAGAGCGACGAGGGGCGGCGCATCGCCGTGCGCTTCGACGGCATTTTCCGCAATGCACAGGTGTTCTGCAATGGCTTCTACCTCGGCCATGAGCCCAGCGGCTACGCCTCGGCCACCTACAATCTCACCGAATATCTCAACTATGGCGGTGACAACGTGCTCACCGTGCGCGCCGATGCCTCCACCGAAGAAGGCTGGTATTACGAGGGTGCGGGCATCTACCGCGACGTGTGGCTCGAGAAGACCGGCCCTGTGAGCATCGCCTCCGCCACTTACGACACCGAGACGGGCGCAGACACGGCCACCGTCTCCTGCCAAGTGAAGGTGGGCATCGACCGCACGCTCACCACTTGGACGGGCCCCCTCCGCGTGCGCCTCGACCTGCTCGATGCCCGCGATGCCGTGTGCGCCACGGCCGAGGAGACCCTCTGCGAGTCGGCCGGCGACCTCTCCGTCAGTCTTGCGAAGCCCCACCGGTGGTCGGCCGATACACCTTATTTATATAAGGCCCGCCTCAGTCTCTATCAAGACGGCCGCCTCGCCGACCGCACCGTGACGCGGTTGGGCCTGCGCAGCGTGGCCTTCGACCCCTCGCGCGGCATGACGGTCAACGGCCAAGTTGTGGAACTCAAAGGCACCAATCTCCATCTCGACCACGCAGGCGTGGGTGTCGGCGTGCCCGACTCGCTGTGGGTTTATCGCGTCAAGGCCCTCAAGACCCTCGGCAGCAACGCCATCCGCTGTTCGCACAATCCCGCCACGCCCGCCATGCTCGACATCTGCGACTCGCTCGGCATGTATGTCATCGACGAAAACCGCCTCATGGGCACCAATCGCGAACACCGCGACCTGCTCGAGCGCATGATTTCCCGTGACCGCCACCACCCGAGCGTCATCCTCTGGAGCATCGGCAACGAGGAGTGGCTCATCGAGAGCAGCGAGAAGGGGGAGAAGATTGCCCGCACGATGCAGCAGTGGGTACACGACCTCGACCCCTCGCGCCCCGTCACCTACGGCAATTCCGGCGGCGACAGACTGGTCACCGTGCCCGACATACACGGCTACAACTACATCGTGCAGAACGATGTGGACAACCGCCGCCGGCAGCATCCCGACTGGTTTGTCATCGGCACCGAGGAGACCAGCGGCTGCGGCACGCGCAATGTCTACTTCACCGACTCGCTCCGCGGATGGATGCGCAGCATCAATTATGAGGGCGAGGAGCGGTCGGGTGGCGAGCGCAACGTCATCGAGCGCGGTTGGAAGTTCTACAAGCAGCATCCTTGGGCCGGCGGACTCTTCTACTGGACGGGCTTCGACTACCGCGGGGAACCCAACCCCATGAAGTGGCCCGCCACCGGTTCGCAGTTTGGGCTGCTCGACTATTGCGGTTTCCCGAAAGACGAAGCCTTCTATCTCAAGGCCGCATGGACTCCCGGCCCCGTGCTCCACCTGCTGCCCCACTGGAATCTCCGCGGCCACGAGGGCGACTCCGTGGAGGTGTGGGCCTACAGCAACTGCACCGAGGTGGAACTCCTGCAAGACGGCCATTCGCTCGGGCGCAAGCCCATGCCTGCCGACGGCCACCTCTCTTGGTCCACCGTCTATCGCCCCGGTCGGCTCTTGGCCCGCGGCTATCGCGACGGCCGGCTGCTGCTCACCACCCTCGTGGAGACCACCGGCCCGGCCTCGCGCCTCTCGGCCCGGCCCCACAAGCGCACCCTCCGGCGCGACGGACAGGACATCGTTGTCGTCGACCTCTCGCTGCTCGACAGCCGCGAGCGTCTCGTCCCCGATGCCTGCGACTCGCTCCAGTTCGCCGTCTCCGGCCCTGCCGAGATTCTCGGTTGCGGCAATGGTGACCCCGGATTCAAGGGTGTCGAACGCCCCCGCCCCCTGCCGGCCGGTGCCGCCGGCCCGTCTTCCGCTCTGCGTTTCGTCTTCCCCGCTTTCATGGGCCGCGCCCAAGTCATCCTGCGCAGCCGTGAGGGCAGCGGTCCCGTGGTGTTCACCGCCCGTCTGCGTGGCGGAAGGGCCGTGGAGGTGCGACTGTAAAAGTCAAACGGCCAAAAGATTCGCTTCATTCGCAACATTCGCCGATGTTTTGTTTCTGTCGGCGAATGTTGCGAATGAAGCGAATTTGGATAATACAGGGAAAGCGTTAAATGAGTGCAAATGGGGACTTGGGGGCGTGTAAACGGTGAGTATGGGCAGAAAGGATGATTTTCTTTGCATTTCCATTTGACGATATGAGGATTTTTTTGTAACTTTGCACGCCAAATTGCGAACAAGAGTGCAAAGTCGGCACGGTATTTGTGGAGTCTGTAAAAAGGAATATATAAGAAAGGTAAAAGGATTACATGAGACAACTTAAGATTTCGAAGAGTATCACCAACCGGTCGAGCGAAGCACTCGACAAGTATCTTGCTGAGATCAGCCATGAGCCCATGGTGTCGATCGATGAAGAGACGGAGCTGGCACAGGCCATCCGCAAGGGCGGCCGTGAGGGCGAGCGCGCCAAGGAGAAACTGGTGCGTGCCAACTTGCGCTTCGTGGTCTCCGTGGCCAAGCAGTATCAGCATCAGGGACTCGGACTGACCGACCTCATCGACGAGGGCAACATCGGACTGGTGAAAGCTGCCGAGAAATTTGACGAGACCCGCGGATTTAAGTTCATCTCGTATGCCGTGTGGTGGATTCGCCAGAGTATCATGCAGGCCATTGCCGAGCAGAGCCGCATCGTGCGCCTGCCGCTCAACCAAGTGGGGGCGGTGAGCAAGATCAATCAGGTGACGAGCAAGTTCGTGCAGGAACACAACCGCCGTCCTTCCATTCAGGAGCTGGCGCAAATCACGGGCATTGACGAGCAGAAGATAGAGCAGAGTCTCAATGCCGACTCCCACCACATGAGCATCGACGCGCCTTTCGCCGAGGACGACGACAACTCGATGGCCGATGTGCTGGCTTCGGGCGACGACAGCCGCACGGACAAGCAGGTGGACTTCGAGTCGATGGCCAGCGAATTGAACAATGTGCTCAAGAACGTGCTCAAGGAGCGCGAGATACGCATTGTGAAAGAGTGCTTCGGCATCGGCTGCCACGAGAAGGGGCTCGAAGAGATAGGCGAAGAAATGGGACTCACACGGGAACGTGTGCGCCAGATTCGCGAGAAGAGCATCCTCAAGATTCGCGAGAGCGGCAATGCCCGCATCCTCATGAAATATCTGGGCTAAGCCCTGCGGGAGCTTGTGGGGCGGCCGGTTGGGTCATTCCACAAGTTCCACTTCCTTGTCGGTCATGGTGACGAAATGCAGTTTGCGGGCCATGCCGAGCAGATAGAGCGCATCCTTTTGGGTGCAGCTATATTGGTTTTTCAAACTCTCCAGAAACTTTTTCTTAGACACGGTATGGCTGTGGCTGTCGTCAAAAATGCGACCCACGGCCTTTTTCAGTTCGTCGGCGTTGTAGTGGATGTGCTTCTTGTGCAGGAAGTTATAGACCACGAGCCCCAGGCAGGCGGCTATCAGCAGGATGGTGATTAGTGTCGTATGATCCATGGTGGGTAGGTTTTGGTGGTGCAGTATAGATTGTTGTCGGGTGTGCAGAGCATACCTTCTGTCGCAAATATATGCTTTTTTTTGATAAGTTGTCACCATAAGCGGCAACTTTTTTGTTTTTTTGACAGAAGAGGGGGAGGAAGGAGGGAAGAATTGTGGGGGAGGAGGCCCTCACAGCGTGAGGGCTTACCCGACCGCAGCAGCAACTCCCTAAAACTCCACCACCACGCGGCCGTTGACCATGCGGCCCGTGAGATAGTTGGGCACGGCATACTGGTGGCTGCTGACATCGGTGATCCAGTAGTAGCTGTTCACGTTGCTGATGCCGAAAAGATTGAGACAGTCCACGCCGAGCCACACGTTGCGCACGGGCGAATGCTTCTGCCGGCGGTCGTTGTCGTAGAGCCGGTAGCTCATGCCGATGTCGGCGCGCTTGTAGGCCGGGGCTCGAAACTGGTTGGTTTCCAACTCCCGGTGGGGTGCGGCAAAGGGCAGACCGTCGGCGAAAGCCAGCTTGAGACTCATGCGCCAGCGGGTGGTGCCGGGGAAATAGTCGGTGAAAAAGAGGTTGACGGCATATTTCTGATCCGTGGGCAGGGGAATGTCTTTGCCGTTGAGCCTCATGCGGGTGTCCATGACGGAGAGCGTGAGCCACGAGTCGGTGCCCGGCACAAACTCGCCGTAGAGTTTGAGGTCGAGGCCCGCGGCGTGGCCCGAAGCCTCGTTGTGGCCGTAGTAGACCGTCTTCACGTTGTTCACCGAGTAGGGCACAAGGTTGGCCAGCGCCTTGTAGTAGGCCTCGGCCGAGAACTTGAACTTGCGTCCGTTCACGCTGAAACGGTAGTCGTAGCCGGCGATGAAGTGTATCGACCGCTGGCTTTTGATGTTGCGGTTGAGTGTGGCATAGGTCACCCCGCCCACGGTCGACGTGTCGCGCAGTTCCTTGAAGAACGGCGCCTGATAGTACAGTCCCGTGGCCAACCGGATGGTCACCTTGTCGCTGAAAGCCGGTATGATGCCCAGCGAGAGGCGCGGACTCACGATGGTCTCGCGGTTGAAGTTCCAGTGGCTCATGCGCACGCCGTAGTTGAGTGTGAAATGCGTGTGTCCGCCCGCACTTGACAGTCGCCACGTGTCCTGCAGATAGGCCTCGATGCGAGTTGCGTCGAGCGTGTTGGCCGCCCGGAGCGAGTATATCATGTGCAGGTCGCGCCCTGTGTGGGGCACGCTGTAGCCCGCCGAGTCGCGCATTTCATACTCCACCGAGTTTTCCTCGATGTGCTCCCGTTTGAGCGTCACAGCCGTCTCCACCTCATGCTTCTTGGGTTTGTAGCGCAGCATGAGTTTCGCGCTTGTCACCCGTGCTTCGAGATAGTTACGCGCATGTTCGAAATAGGTGCCCACGGCAAGGTTTTCCGATGTCTCCGTCTGGTCGAGCCAGTATTGTCCCTGAATGTCGTAACGTTCCTGTTCGCGGGTGAGGAAGGCACTGCCGATGAGCGAGAGCGAGGCCAGGCTGCCCAACCGCCGGGTGAGCGCGAGCGACCCGAAGTAGGTGAGGAAGCGGTCTTTCTCCTGCCCGTCGAAGTAGACGCGGAAGCTCTTCACGTTTTCCAGCGTGCCGAACGACGTCTCGCGGTTTTGCGGTATGAAGTGGTAGTGGTTGTCGGAGATGTTGCCTATCAAGTCCACCTGCCACAGCTTCGACGGCTCGTAGTGCAGATAAGTCTGGTAGTCGAGAAAGTTGGGCCGGTATTCCCCGTTCTCCTGCAGGCTCCCCAGCAGATAGCGGTTGGTCTTGTAGCGCAGGCTGTTGAGCCACGAGAGCCTTTTTGTGGCCACCCCCACGTAGGCATCGGCCCCCATCATGCTTGCCGCCAGCGTGGCCTCGAAGGCCGTCTTGCGCCCCGTGGCCGGCTTCAGCTGCTTGTAGTCGATGGCCAGTGCCGATGACATTTTGTCACCGTAGCGCGCCTCGTAGCCTCCCGTGGAGAAGGCAATCTTGTCCACCATGTAGGGGTTGATGACGGACAATCCCTCTTGCTGCCCCGAGCGCACGAGGAAGGGTCGGAACACCTCCACGCCGTTGATGTAGACCGAGTTTTCGTCGAACGCTCCGCCGCGCACGTTGTATTGCGACGACAGTTCGTTGTGCGAGCTCACGCCCGCCTGACTCTGTATGAGTCCCTCCACGGCGTTGCCCGTGGCCGAGGGCGCGCCCGCCATGTCCTTCACCTTCAGGTCCTGCGCCTGTCCCGATTGTATCTTCTCGCCCTTCACCTCCACCTCGGCCAGCGTGTTGTCGTTGTAGAGCACCACCTGTAGCGTCTGTTTGCCCCGTGGCCGTCGCAGCACGCGCGTCTTGGTGCGGTAGCCTATCATCGAAAACCTCACCACCACCGAGTCGGCCGAGCGCAGCTTCATGCTGAACTCGCCCTTGAGCGATGTCATGGTCATCCTGCCCTGCGCCGGCACCGCCACGGTGGCCAGTTCCACGGGGTTCATGTCCGGGTCGGTCACTTTGCCTTGAAGCACGAAATCCTGCGCCCCCACCTTGCAGGCCAGGCACAGGAGTATATGGATAAGGAAAATCTTCTGTCTCATTGTTTCTTTAACGCAGAAAGGGGCGGAATATTGTAGAGGTATAGAGGGAACACAACAGGAGACCCCCCATCCCCCCTAAAGGGGGACTTCCATTCCTGCGAAAAGGGGGGGCGGAATACGGAAAAATTCGTTTCATCCGTTTCATTCGCCGACAAAAAAAGAAACGTATCATTATGGGAACCTCTGCATGGCGGGCATCTTTTGGATTTGTTGGAATCGGTTGCAGGCCCTTTTCGTGCGATACGTTTCTCCAAAACGTGCGGGCAGGCATAAAGTGCCGCTCCTACTGCCGGTGAAGGCTTTGTCAAACTATCTGCTGCTTTTCGGGCTCTGAGCCTACGTTATTTTCATCGGGCAGACGGATGAGCGAAAATACGCGAATTTTGGGGATGTTTCCAGCGTGTTGATAATCAGATATTTGAATATTATTGACAACCCTTGGAGGCTGAAAACGGGCCGAACGAGGGCGCAAAAGGGCCGCAGTCGCACGACGACTGCGGCCCTTTTGCCTTGCGATAGTGGCCCTTTGTGGCTCCTGACTGTGGCTCTTTGGCAAAATCCAAAGGCCCCGATGGCGTGTTAGAGCGGCTTTTGGAGCTTTGAAAGGCAGTCTGTCCAAGCTAATCGGGGAGTTTCCGCAGAGGCAGATTTGTAAAACTTATTCGGGTGTTGTCAACACAGAATCGAATCTTTATACATACTGATGCGATGGTGTAAAATCATCGGCGAATATTTGGATTTATGGCCGAAAAATGGTATATTTGCCAACAGAAAACCATTAAAGAACAGGGAGGTAGGACAATGACGCAAATACTTGTAACGCTCGATGAGGAGTCCACGGCACAGAGCATCCGCCGTGCTATCGGCATGCTGCGTGGTGTGGTTTCCACCTCTATTTATAAGGGGGAGGAGCAGGCTCGGAAGGCGTATGTGAAGGAAACGCTGACACGGGCCGTCACCGAAATGAAAGCAGCGAAGGGCAAGGGGCTGAAAAGGCAGACTGCCAGTGATTTTGTACGGGAAATAGAGGAGTGTATATAAATCTAAGGAAAGAAAATGGAAACGACCATCACCAGAAAGTCGGCATCGTTCAGGTTGAATGCCGACTTGCTCGAAACGCTGAAGCGCCACGCCAAGGCTGCCAACCGCAGCCTGAACAACTATGTGGAGAGCGTGTTGCTCGATGCCATGTACCATGAACCCAACGAGGACACGAGGGCGGCCATTGAGGAAGCGCGGGCGGGCAAACCTGCCGCCGGAACGCTCGACCTCTCCGGTTACGAGGCTTTCGTGAAATCCATAGACGAGGCAGATGAAGAGGATTGACTACAGTGCACAGGCCAAGAAAGACCTGAAACGCTATCGGCACAAGCCTCGCGAACTGAAAGAACTTTTCAATGTGCTGGAAATGTTGGCCCGCGGGCAGAATCTCCCCGTCGTCTATCGGGCGCATCTTCTGCATGGCGAATATGAAAACTGCATGGAATGCCACATCAAAAGTGACTTTCTGCTCATCTGGATAGACGAAAGCCGGTCGACTATTCGGGTGTTGAGAGTAGGCAGCCATTCCGAACTTTTCAAGAAGTATTGAATCTTCGTCTCACGTTCCGCACAGCCAGAGCGTGGGACGATTGTTTTCCCGCCATCTCTCGCTGCCGACATCGACAGATATTCCCCCTGCTACGGCTGCGGCAGAGGCATTCCGGCCCGGCGGAAGAGGAGGCGGTCTTGCCGGCTCCGCACCATCTGTTGCAGGGGCCGGGCCTCGTTGTGGTCGTCGAGATAGAGGGCCGGGGCGGGGCGGTAGGCGCAGTGGGCCACGGAGAGGGTGGGGAGCAGACGGGGCGTGCGGATCCCGGCAAGGTGGACGAAGGTGTGGAACACCGACACGCTGGTGGCCACCGGGCGGCGGGCGTTGGCCGAGAGGGCCCGGGCGGCGGCAGGATTCAGGGCCCGGTAGCGCGGCGAGAGCCACACGAGGAGCGGCACGTGCAACTCATAATAGGAGGGCACGGGCGAGGCGTGGAGAAAGAGGTGGCGGCTGTCGTCGAAGATGTTTTCGCCGTGGTCGGAGGTGTAGAGCAGGGCCGAGGCGGCATCCTGCGCCGCGAGTCGGTCGATGAGCAGGGCTATCAGGCGGTCGGTGTAACGTATGGTGTTGTCGTAGCCGTTGATCAGCGAGGCGCGGTTGGCGGCTTCCGCCTCGTCGGCATCGTCGGGCAGGAAGTGGGCCATCGAGCGCGGATAGCGTTTGCGATATTCGAAGTGCGAACCGTAGGTGTGCAGCACGATGAGCTGTTTGCGCCTCTTCCGGCGCAGCACCTCGTCTACCGGCGCCAGCAGGTCGGCATCGTAGCCGTCGCCGGCAGTGGAGTGCGAGCCGGCAGTGGGTTCTTTGACAAACTTCCACTCGTCGGCCTCCTCGCCGAAAAAGTCGATGAACGAGTGATTGGGCAGCTGGTTGGAGAGGAAAACGGTGTGGAATCCCGCCTCGCGGAAGGCCGTGATGATGCCCTTCCGGGTGTAGATGCTGTCGTAGTCGGCGGCCGACACGGCCGAGAGCAGCATGGGCACGCTCTTGTGGGTGGTGTTCGACTGGGTGAGGGCTTTGTCGAATGCGAAAAGTCCCCGCATGGCCGAGAGCCGCGGCGTGGTGTTGCGGTGGTAGCCGTAGAGTCGGAATTGCGGCGCACGGGCCGTCTCGCCGATCACGAGCACATACACCTCGCGCTCGTCGGCGGGGTGGGTGGGCCGTGCGTGGAAGGTGAAATGGCGCGAGGTTTCGGCATAGCGGGCGGTGGCCCGGGTGCGGAGCACGGCCAGCCGGATGTTCTGAAACACGTTGACGGGGTAGAGGTCGTTGGCCGCCCGATAGGCCTTGCCGGTGGCGAAGACGAGGAGCAGCAGTCCGGCCGCCGCCCCGGCAGAGGCTGCAAGGCGCGTGACGCGGGTCCACCGGTGGGGGAGTGGGCGGCTTCGGCGTATTGAGAGGGCCCCCAAGAGGAGCGTGGGCACGTAGACGGCGAAGATGAACGCCAGCCCGGGCAAGAGGTTGTCGAGCAGTTCGCCCGCCTCGCCGGGGTTGGTGGTGAGCAGGTTGAGGAACATGTCTACCGCAATGACGGAGTGCCCGTAGAGATAGATGAGCACAAACTGGAAGGCGGAGAGGAAGACAAGCGGGAAAAGCACCCACAGCACAAGGCCGGGCCGCCGGCGGAAGGTGAGCGCGGCGGCATAGAGCGAGACGGGCAGCAGGATGTTCACCAGTCTGTAGACGAAGGGCACGGGCTCGGTGACGGCCAGACAAAGGTTGGGCAGGGCCAGCACGAGAAGGGCCATCACGAAGACCGTTTGCGGCGCGGCGGCGCAGCGGAAGATGCGTTTAAAAAGCTTCATTGACATTGAATAAAAAGCCCGACTGGCCGCTTTTGCCGAAGCCGTAGTCGAACCGGATGTTCACGTTTTTCTTGAATTCCCAGCGATAGCCGATGCCCCAGTTGGGCAACACGTGGCGCAGGCGCAGGGCACCCGGCTTGGGAAACACCGTGCCCGCCCCGGCCCATACCACCATGCCGTTGCGGTGGTAGAGGTGTTGGCGCAACTCGACCTGCGTCTCCAGTTTGTCGTTGTCGCGGTAGCGGCCATTGTAGTAGCCGCGCATGGCGTGCGAGTCGCCCAGCAGGGCCATGTTGTTCCACTCCGGCGCGCCGAACTGCAGCACGCCGCCGGCCTGCACCGCGAGCGTCGCCCCCTGCCAGAGCGGCGTGTAGGCGTTGGCCACGAAGGTGGTGGTGAAGAAGGTGTGTCGGGCGTTGGCCAACTGCCGGCGCGCCATCTGGCCGAACGTGAGGTAGAGGCCGCGGTGGGGGGCGGTCATCACGTCGCGCGTGTCGAGTTCGAAGGCTGCACCCATGCCGAGATCGGCGGCGTGGGTCGGTCCCCCGGAGAGCAGTTCGGGGCGCGTGAGGCTGCCGGCCTTCATCCAGTTGAACGACACTGCCGGCCCCGCATACACGCCCTTGGCGAGACGGAAGAGGAAGTTGGCCTTGATGTCCACCTCCGAACGGTTCATCTTGCCCTCGTTGCCGCTGTCGTTGCCCATGTCATAGCCCGTGCCCCAAAACTTGGTGGGGAAGAACACGAACGACGCATTGTAGCCGAGCCGGTAGCGTTCGCGCGGAAAGAGGTGGACCCCCTTCAGCCCCACCATGTAGAAGCCCACCGTGGACACGTCGCCATAGAGCGAGACATTGGAGGGCGGCAGGAGCGAGTCGGCAGGGTCGGTGTAGTAGAGTCCGGCTGCCACGAGTCCCAGGCCGAGCTTGGTGTCGGTGGCATAGTGTGGGCCGCCGATGACGCTGAAGTCGAACTTGCGGCGGTCTTTCTCCTTGTTGGAGTCGGCGAAGTAGGCCGCTAGCCGACTGATGAATCCTCCCTTGTGGGGCCGTGCAAGCGTGTCGGGCACGGCCATGTCGCGGCGCAGCGAGTCGCCGGCGGGCGGGCTGTTTTGCGCCCGCAGTCCCATGGCGGCAAGCAGCAGTCCCGGAAGCAGCGCAAGTCTTGCTGCCCGAGGCAGGGTGGGGCGCGGTTTAGAACACCAGCCTGACATTGTCTATCCAGATCGTGTTGCCCGGCGAACCGATGAAGGCGCCGCCGTTGCTCGACGAGAATTGCACGATGAGATGCGTGGGTTGCTCGCCGGCATCGGCCCAGCCCACCTCTTTCAGCACCACGCTCTTGCCCTTGCTGTTGCGCACGTAGTCGGTCTGCCGCAGGCCCATCAGCCGTTCGTTGTAGCCCTGCCGGTGGCGCAGGTCGCCGTAGAGCACCTGATAGGTGGCATTGTTCACCCATTCGCTGCTGCTGTTGCGATATTCCACCACCACCGTGCCCACGCGCTTGGCCGTCACGTTGCCCTTGCTGTCCTCGCTGCGCTTCTGGAGCAGGAGCACCGCCGTGGCACAGTCTTTGCCCGCCACGGTCTGCACTTTGCTGAATCCCGTCTGCTTGATGCGGTTGGGCTCGTTGGTCAGTGCCACCCGGTAGTCAAACCGGAGTGCCTTTGGCCGCTTGGTGTAGGGGATGCCCCAGTTCAGCGCGCGTTCGCCGTCTTTCGATCCGCTGATGGGTCCATGCACGTCGCCGAGGAAGATGGAGCCCGCCGCGAGCACACTGATGTCGATCATGCCCAGCACCTTCACGTGCTCTATGTGGGTGGTCAGCTTGGCGCAGTAGCCGTTGCCGCGCGCCTCGCGATACACCGAACTGTTGGTCTTCACGATGCCCATCACCTTGGCCATCACGTTCGATGTGGCCCACGGCGACTTGCCGAGGTTCTTGTAGGGCACGTTCCCGTTGACGGTGCGGTCGGGCCCTATCTCATAGAGTGTCTTGGCGTTGCCGCCGATGATGTCCGACTCCTTGATGTTGCGAGCCACCCAGTGGTTCATGTTGCCGTAAAGAATCGGCTCTTCCCGCTCCTGCGCCACGCTCGCTGTGGCCAGCAGGCAGGCTATTACTGCTGTTGCTATTTGTTTGTACATAATAAAACCTTGTTCCTAAGAGACCCCCAACCCCCTAAAGGGGGCTTTGCAAACCTGCTTGTGGAAACTTTACCAACTTGTTTAAGGAGCTTTAGCAGGCTTTCTTCCGCCAGGCCCTCCCCTCCTTCGGAGGGGTCGGGGGAGGCTTTTTTTACACCCTCTTCACCTGTTTCACGCCTTTCACCGCGCGTAGCTTCTTCATCAACGCCTCGAGCTTCGACGTGTCGTCGAGCAGCACGGTGATGTTGCCGTTGAAGAGTCCGTCGTGCGAGTCGATATTGATGTTGCGCATGGTGAGTTTGTCCTCCTTGGAGATGATGTTGGTGATGTTGTTCACGATGCCGATGTCGTCGTTGCCCACGATGCGCAGCACGATGGCATACTGCGAAGTGCCTTTGCCGCTCCAGCGCGCCTTCACGATGCGGTAGCCGAAACGCTTGCGCAGTTCGGGCGCGTTGGGGCAGTCGGCCCGGTGGATGGTGATGCCCCCGCTCACGGTGACGAAACCGAACACGTCGTCGCCGTAGATGGGCCGGCAGCACTGTGCCAGCTTGTAGTCGATGCCCTTGAGGTTGCGGTCGATGACCAGCACATCGTCGCTCTGCCTCGTGCGCTCCTCGTCGGGACTCTCAAACTCAAACTCCTCTGCACTCTTCGCCTCCCGCGGCGCATTGAGGTTGAGGTCGTGGTTGCGCACCTCGATGTAGCGTTCTATCACCGTGTTGGCGTCGAGCCGCTCCTCGGCGATGTCCTTGTAGAAGTCGCTCACCTCCTTGTAGCCCAACTTCTTGATGAGATGGCCCATGATGCTCTCCTCCATGTCGAGCTTGCGGTTTTTGAATCTCCGCTCGAGCATCTCCTTGGCGAAGAGCCCGTCCTTGGCCTGCGTCTCCTTCAGTGCCAGTCGTATCTTGGCCTTGGCCTTGGCACTCTTCACGAGGTTGAGCCAGTCGCGCTTGGGCGTCTGGCTGTTCTGCGTGAGCACCTCCACCGTGTCGCCCGAGCGCAGCTGGTGGCGGAACGACACCGCCTTGCCGTTGATGCGTCCCCCCACACAGGTGTTGCCCAGCCGCGAGTGTATGTGGTAGGCGAAGTCGAGCACGGTGGCCCCCTTCGGGAATTTGAGCAAGTCGCCCTTGGGCGTGAACACGTAGATTTCGTCCTCGTAGAGGTCGAGGCGGAACTGGTCCATCAGCTGCAAGTCGTCGTTGTTCTCCAGTGCCGAGCGTATGTTGGCCAGCCACTCGTCTATGCCCCCCTCGCTCTTCACGCCCTTGTACCGCCAGTGGGCGGCCAGTCCGTGTTCGGCCACGTTGTCCATGCGTTCGGTGCGTATCTGCACCTCCACCCATTTGTTTTCCGGCCCCAGCACAGTGATGTGCAGACTCTCATAGCCGTTCGACTTCGGCACGCTCAGCCAGTCGCGCAGCCGTTTGGGGTTGGGCTGGTACATGTCGGTCACGAGCGAGAACACCTGCCAGCACTGCATCTTCTCCTGCTCCGGCGGCGCGTCGAGGATGATGCGTATGGCAAAGAGGTCGTACACGCCCTCGAAGGCGCAGCGCTGCTTCTTCATCTTCTGCCAGATGGAGTGTATGCTCTTCGTGCGCCCCTTGATGTGGAACTTGAGTCCCGCCGCCGCCAGTTTGCCCTCTATGGGTTCCGTAAACCGCTTGATGTAGGCGTCACGCGCCTGTTTGGTGGCGTTGAGTTTGTCCTTGATGTGGTAGTAGGCATCGTGTTCGAGATATTTCAGGCTCAAATCTTCCAGTTCGCGTTTCAGCTGATAGAGTCCCAGTTTGTGGGCCAGCGGCGCATAGAGATAGCTCGCCTCCTCGCTCACGCGCATCTTGGCCTCCACGGCCTCCGTGTCGCGTATGCGGCGCATCACGTTCACCCTGTCGGCTATCATGATGAGTATCACCTGCATGTCTTCTGCGAAAGAGATGAGCAGGTTGCGGAAGTTCTCGCTCTCGATGACCGGTGTCTTCTTGTAGAGTTCGTGTATGCGCACCAGTCCGCGGATGATGTGAGCCACGCCCTCACCAAACTTCTCCGCCATCTGCTCGAGCGTGGCAAATCCGTTCACCACATTATTATATAATAGGATGGCCAGCACTCCGTCGCGCCTGAGTCCGATGTCGCCCACGGCTATCTCCGCCGTTTGGCAGGCATGCACGATGGGGTTCAGTCCGAAGATGTCGCGCTGTATCTGGTTTTGTTCGATGGCCCGCCTGATGTGGCTGCGCAGTTTGCGCTCGTCTTCGCGGCTGAACGAGTCGCCCAGTGTGGTCCTCAGCCGCTGCATGCAGCCGATGGCCTCCTTGATTTCCTCTCGGGTGAATGTGAATTTTTCTTCGGGCATAGTTTTGTCAGGGGTTAAAGGGAAGTTGATAACGGAATTGTGGGCGTATTGTCATCCACATTAATTGTACCGAATCCGGTACAATTATCTCTGTCTTGAACGTTTATCTTTGCCATAGGCAGCGTGTGCTATTGTGTTTATGCACTGCAAAGTTACAAAAAAACCGCGCGATAATTTCTGTTTTTGCATTTTTTGTCCTATATTTGCGATAGAATACCATAAATGTTAGAGATATGCTGAATCAACAAGACCTTAAACAGATTGCCGCCCACGGCATCACCGAAGCGCAGGTGGAGCGGCAGTTGTCGCAGTTCAAGACCGGTTTCCCCTTCCTCCGGCTCGAAGGGCCGGCAGCCATCGGTGCAGGCATCATGGCTCCGGAGTCCGCCGGGCGCGATGCCTACATCAAGGCGTGGGAGGCGTATAAGACCGAGGGCCACCGTATCGTGAAGTTTGTGCCGGCTTCGGGGGCGGCCAGCCGCATGTTCAAGAATCTTTTCGCCTTTCTCGAGGCCCCCTACGACGTGCCCACCACCGACTTTGAGAAGCGGTTTTTCGACCACATTGGGCATTTCGCCTTCCGCCACGCGCTCGACGACAGCTGTCGGGCCTCCGAGGGCAAAGACCTTAAGGCCCTGCTTGCCGCCGGCGAATACAAGACCATCGTGGCCCTCCTGCTCGAAGGCAAGGGGCTGGGCTACGGACAGCTGCCCAAGGGGCTGCTCCTCTTCCACGACTATCCCGACGGCCCGCGCACACCGATGGAGGAGCACCTCGTCGAGGCGGCACTCTATGCCGGTTCGGGCGGCGAGGCCAATGTCCACTTCACCGTGAGCCACGACCATCTCGCGCTGTTCCGCCGGCGGGTGGACGAGAAGTTGGCCTACTACGAGAAGATGTTCGGGGTGAAGTTCAACATCTCCTTCTCCGAACAGAAACCGAGCACCGACACCGTGGCGGCCAATCCCGACGGCACGCCCTTCCGCAACGACGACGGCACGCTGCTCTTCCGGCCCGGCGGCCACGGCGCGCTCATCGAAAATCTCAACGACATCGAGGCCGATGTGGTGTTTGTGAAGAACATCGACAACGTGGTGCCCGACCGCCTGAAGGGCGACACCGTGACCTACAAACAGCTGCTGGCCGGCATCCTCGTGACGTTGCAGCGCCGCGCCTTCGACTATCTGCGCCGCCTCGAAGGGGGCGAGTGCAGCCATGCCCTGCTCGAAGAGATGATACGCTTCGTGCAGCGCGACCTCTGCTGCCGGCGGGCTGACATCAAGGAACTTGAAGATGCCGACCTCGTGATCTATCTCAAGAAGAAGCTCAACCGCCCGATGCGCGTGTGCGGGGTGGTGAAGAATGTGGGCGAACCGGGGGGCGGCCCCTTCCTCACCTACAATCAGGACGGCACCGTGAGTCTGCAAATACTCGAGTCGTCGCAGATAGACACAGCCAACGATGCCTACATGAAGATGTTCACCGAGGGCACGCATTTCAACCCCGTGGATCTGGTCTGCGCCACGCGCGACTATCAGGGGCGGCCCTTCCCGCTGCTCGACTTCGTGGACCACTCCACGGGCTTCATCAGCAGCAAGAGCAAGAACGGGCGGCCGCTGAAGGCACTCGAACTGCCGGGCTTGTGGAACGGAGCCATGAGCGACTGGAACACCGTGTTTGTGGAGGTGCCGCTGTCTACGTTCAATCCCGTGAAAACGGTCAACGACTTGTTGAGGGAGGAACACCAGCCGGGGGTGGAAAAATAAAAAAAAGTCCCCACTGAGATCCCCAACCGTGAATTACACCCCAAAAGTTTTATGTCTAACTTTTTTGGGGGGCAATTCAAGTTCGGTTGGGGTCTTTTTTTGGCTTATCGTTCGTCGTCTGCATTTTTTTTCTTATCTTTGCAAGGTTTTTAGAATCAATCAAGTATCATTATATTATGAGCAAGCAAGTAGAGAAAATCAAAGAGCTCCTCGCCAAGCGCGAGCAGGCTCGTCTTGGCGGCGGCGAAAAAGCTATCGAGAAGCAGCACGCCCGCGGCAAATACACGGCGCGTGAGCGCATCGACATGCTCGTCGACGCAGGCAGTTTCGAGGAATACGACATGTTCAAGCTCCATCGCTGCCACAACTTCGGCATGGAGAAGAAGCAGTTCCCCGGCGACGGCGTAGTGGCCGGTTCGGCCACCATCGCCGGCCGGTTGGTGTATGTCTACGCCCAAGACTTCACCGTCAACGGCGGTTCGCTCTCCGAGACCATGGCCCAGAAGATATGCAAGGTGATGGACATGGCCATGCAGAACGGCGCACCCGTGATTTGCATGAACGACTCCGGCGGCGCCCGCATTCAGGAAGGCATCTCGGCACTGGCCGGCTACGGTGAGATTTTCGAACGCAACATCCTTGCCTCGGGCGTCATCCCGCAGATTTCGGCCATCATGGGTCCGTGTGCCGGCGGTGCTGTCTATTCGCCCGCGCTCACCGACTTTGTGCTGATGATGGAGAACACATCCTACATGTTCCTCACCGGCCCCAAAGTGGTGAAGACCGTGACGGGTGAAGACATCGACGCCGAACACCTCGGCGGAGCCAGCGTGCATGCCACCAAGAGCGGCGTGACGCAGTTCACCGCCAAGACCGAGGAGGATGCCATGGCACTCATCAAGACCCTGCTGAGCTACATCCCCTCCAACAATATGGAGGAAGCTCCCCGCACGGAGTGTACCGACCCCATCAGCCGCATGGACGACTCGCTCAACGAAATCATCCCCGACGACCCCAACACGGCCTATGATATGTATAAGGTGATCAGCGCCATCACCGACGAGGGCGAGTTCTTCGAGGTGCAGCCCAAGTTTGCCAAGAACATCATCACCGGCTTCGCCCGCTTCAACGGCCAGAGTGTGGGCATCGTAGCCAACCAGCCCATGGCCTACGCCGGTGTGCTCGATGTGAACGCCAGCCGCAAGGGGGCGCGCTTCGTGCGCTTCTGCGATGCGTTCAACATCCCCATCGTGAGCCTCGTCGACGTGCCCGGATTCCTCCCCGGAACGGGTCAGGAATACAATGCCGTGATTCTCCACGGGGCACAGCTGCTCTACGCCTACGGCGAAGCCACCGTGCCCAAGATCACCATCACCCTGCGCAAGAGCTACGGCGGAAGCCACATCGTGATGGGATGCAAGCAGCTGCGGGCCGACCTCAATTTTGCATGGCCCTCGTCCGAAATTGCCGTGATGGGTGCCAGCGGTGCCGTGGCCGTGCTCAGTGCCCGTGAGGCCAAGGCCAAGAAGGAGGCCGGAGAAGATGTGAAGGCCTTCCTCGCCGAGAAGGAGGAGGAATATACCGAGCTCTTTGCCAACCCCTATCAGGCTGCATCGTTCGGCTATATCGACGATGTGATAGAACCGCGCAACACGCGCTTCCGCATCTGTCGCGGACTGGCGCAGTTGGCCACCAAGCGGCAGAGTCTGCCGGCCAAGAAGCATGGCTGCATGCCCATGTAAGAACCGCGGGAAAGAGACTGCAAACACAACCATTCAAAGGAGAAAACGACAATGGATAAGAATATCTATGCGGCTATTGCCATGGCTCTCTTCGAGTATCAAGGCAACAACGTACACGACAAGGAGTCGGGCGTCATCACTATCAAGTCCCACTACACGTCGTGGAACGCAAAGTTTCTCACGATGACCGCACATCCGTAAAACAAACAAGAGTCCAAAGATTTTTTTGATTATGAAAGAATATAAGTACACCATCGATGGCAAGGAATACAAGGTGGCCATCGGTGACATTGAGGAGAATGTCGCTCACGTGACCGTGAACGGCGAGGAATTCAAGGTGGAAATGGAGCCTGAGGCTGAGCCCGAAAAGAAGAAGGTGGTGCTCGGCCAACCGGTGGAGTCGACCGACGAGACTGCCACTCCGGCTGCCAATGTCAACACGGCCAATGCCGTGAAGGCTCCGCTGCCGGGCACGATCACTTCCATCAACGTGGCCGTGGGCGACGAGGTGAGTGCCGGCGACACCGTGGTGGTGCTTGAGGCCATGAAGATGCAAAACAACATCGAGGCCGAAAAGAGCGGCAAGGTGACTGCCATCTGCGTGAAGCAGGGACAGGCCGTGCTCGAAGAGGACGCACTGGTGGTGATTGAGTAAAAGGACCAAGAGATCCCCCAATCTACGGACCCCCCATCCCCCTAAAGGGGGCTTACATCCCTGCGAACAGTTGGATGGTAAAGCCCCCTTTAGGGGGGTGGGGGCTTCTTTTTTTGGGGGGTATAGCACAAACTATTAAATCTTTCGAAAAAGCCTTACACGGAGTTTCCCCATACTCGCCTTTCCGTGCTTTCCCATCCGCCTTGTTCTCCCCGTCAGGCCCATTAGGTTTCCCGCCAAGTCCAAACGATTTTGCCGGACGGCCACACTTGGAAGTTCGTTTGGGCCGAATGAAAGGTCAAAAGGGCCCCTTATGCACGGCCATTCGGGCCGGATGACACCCCGCAAAGTAGGGTGGAAAGTCCCCTTGGGAGGAGTGGGGACTTTCAGGGCATAAAAAAAGGAGCACGCAGGTGCTCCTTTTGCCATTGCAAAGATACTGCATAAATGGGCAAAATGCAAATTGGAAAAGAAAAAAGGAGACAAAACGCGGCCGCCCCCCACAGTCTTTCTCCATATTGCCCCCGCGTTTTTTAGGCTTTTTGAGGCCTGCTGTGGTCGGGGAAGGAGAAATCCGCCATCGCCGATGCACACAAAACGATCGGAGCCTGCAAGCATCATGCCTGCAGGCTCCGATTGTCTTGTCTGTCAAGGTGGGAGGTTGTGGGACTGTTTGCTTTGTCCCTCCGGCCTTGTTCACCTTTCTTTAATCAATTCCAAACGCTTTCTGTTGAGGGAGCCGTGTAGTTCTCTTCCTCCTCATAGTAGAAACCATCTTTACCCAACTGCTGGTGGTTGCCCTCCTGATCGTGTATGCCCATACTGGCCGCCAAGATTTGTTCGGTTTCCAATACTTTCACTTTGATGTTCGGTTGCTGATATTTTTTCATTGTCGTCTTTAGTTTTTGTCAATGGTGATTACTGAATATATTTCTTGCCGTTTTTGATGACCACGCCTTTGTATGAGCGGTCCACGCGCTGGCCTGCGAGGTTGTACACAGCTCCGTCGGCAGCTGTCGGTTTGTCGGCCCGTGTGCCGTCGATGGCTGTTGTCTGGCCGTCGAAGCGGTAGCAGGTCTTGGCTCCTGCGACACCGGGTTTCACACAGAGATAGGCCTTGTGAGCACCGTTGGTAAATGCTCCGCCGTTGGGCGCGCCCCAGTAGAAACCCACCGAACCTGCGGTGCTGTTGGCGTCGAGCGAGAGCATGTAGTAGCGTTCGCCGCCCTCGGTCATAGCTTCCTCGTCACTGCCCTTAAGCCAGTTGTCGGCAACGGGAGTACCTGTTTCGGAAGAAATATTGAAAGTGTAAGTCCCGGGGTTGCCATTAAGCAATACGCCCGTGCCTGCCGGGATGGTCTGGCCTTCAGCAAATGCCTCGTTCATCTTGAACGAACCGTCGGAGAGGCTGCAAGTATAGCCTTTCACGCCTGTGGGCACGGTGAGTGCACGGTCGGAATAATAGAGGGTGGCATAGCCCGTTTCCCCGATAGTCACGCTGACGGAAGTGGGGGCAGGCGTTTTCTTCTTATAAGTCACCATGATAGTGTTGATATATTGCGCTCCCGTGGCAGAAAAACTGATTTTCTTTTGGTCGCCAGTCCATGAGCCGTTGGTGAGATTGCTAAGGTTGATTGTTTTTGTTCCCTCCATCTTCACTTCTGTGATGGTATAGTCCGCAGGCACGGAGAATGTTAGCGAACCATTTTTGTAGACACGTAAGTCTAATCTATCCTTTTTGCCTTTCTTGTTCCAGATTAGACTCTTTTCTGCTTTCATGGATACTTCACCTGCCTTATATTCGGCATTGAGCTCGGTTTTTCCACCCTTTTCCGGCTTTGCGATGTTTAATGCTGCCAAGCCTTCATCCGTGTTGAATGTGAATGTCACATTTTCTGCCTGTACGTTGGCAGCCCCACATACTGCCATGAGCAGCATGAGAATTGAAAAACGTAGTTTTCTTTTCATAGAGTTGTTGTGTTGTTAAGTTATTTAATTACTGATTGAGTCGTCGTTATTTTATTTCATTTCATGGTCACAAGACAGCAGCGGATAGATGCGCAACTGTCTGCAATCTTTGTGGCTTTTTCATGGGTCACAACTGCAAAAGTAAGAAAATATTATGAGACGGGCAAGAAAAAAGCAAAATAAATTTAAGCCTCCTCTTTATAATGCTAAGATGCTGAAAGGTTTTGATGTTATTGGGAGCAGGGATTCTCTAAGTCCGGGCCAAGGCTTAATGCGCCCTGTGGGGGCCGTGAGTCGGCGGTTGTGCAGGTGTGCTATTTCATAGGTGTGTAGTCCTCGCTCTTGAGCAGTGCGGAGATGGTCACCTTCTTGTTGCGTGCCATGAAATAGTGTATCATGTCGACATATCTCGACCGGTAGAACTTGCGGCCGAGCGCCTGATTGGTCACCCACATCATCTTGGCCATGTGCAGGTCGCGGTCTATCTGCGGCCGCTGCTCGAAGTCGTTGATGGGGTAGAGGCTCAGCAGATAGAAGCTCAGGCAGTCGGGCACGATGTTTTCGCGCGTCATGCTCTGCCGCTGTGCCGCCGAATAGTATTTCAGATAGAGCGGATAGTCTTCGCCCATATACTTGTCGAGCGAGATGCCCACCGACTTGTCGCCCACGATGATGCTCTGGTCGAGCGCACCTATCTGCGCATAGAACATGGGGCGCCTGAGGTTGGGGATCCACTCCTCGAGCCGCTCGTATGCGCCCTGCAGGTCTTGGTTGATGTCGTCCATGTTGGCATATTCGGCCTCCACGTCGGATATGAGCGACTGTAGCACCGAGTCTTGATAGAACATGAGAAACTTGTTGCTGAGTGTGGGGTCGTTCACTTCTCCCAGCCGCAGCATCTTTTCGAGCAGCGTGCGTGTCTCGCTGGGGTAGTCGATGTTCATCTGCTGGAGGGCGGAGAAGTCGCCCGTGGTGAGATAACGGCTTTCGAGACGGTCGTAGCGTTCCACTTGCACGGGGTGTGCAAGTTCGTCGTCTTCGGCAGACCGGAATTTAAATTCGCAGGCTGCACAGAGAAGCGTCACCATGACCAATATGAGGGATGTCCGTTTCAATGTTGATTTGTTATCTCATTAATAATTCTTTGCAAATCTACTAATAAATATTGTAAAATCCAAAAGTTTTGCTAAAAATATTAAAATGTTCCGATTTCGTGGACCTGGCGACATGAGCCTCCACGACTATATGTTCGGGCACTACGTGCGCTGTGTGAGAAAGTAGAAAAGCGGGGGCGAAACAGGAAAGGCGAAAAATACAAGGCCAAATGTTTGGAAGTTTCGACGGAAACCCGTATATTTGCAATGAGAAAAAGAAATATGGGTCGTGTCGATTCGATCGGGATACTCATCAAATAACATTTACGCCGAGATGACATCTTTTGCCTATGGCGGGCCATATAAATCGCATCTGCGACTAAGCTGCAAAGCCGGTGGATTACAAAAGCGAAGAGCTCTCAAATCATAATGATTACTCGGAGTTTCATCACATCATCGTGCGACCCTTTTTCAGATATAAGACGGAAGGCAGGACTCGTAAAAGCCCTGCCTTCGTTCTTAGAAACGATTTGAAAGATTTATTCAAGAATTTAAAAATTCAAAGATTCAGGGATTGGAAGAAACAAAAGGGAAGACTCTCCCTGCCGTAGGGGCAGGGCTTTATGCCTGCCCGCACGCCCGAAGGGCGTATCATAAAAGGTAAAGAGAAGAAAAAGTAAAAAGGTAAAGAATGGGTTTTCCTTACTTTTTCATCTTTTGAATTTTTGAATATTTCAATCTTAAATATAATAAGGTAAGATTATGTTTAGTGGTATTGTAGAAGAGATGGCCACCGTGGTGGACATCAAGAGGTATCAGGGGAATATCGACTTCACGCTCACCTGCTCCTTTGCCCGCGAACTGGGCATCGACCAGAGCATCGCCCACAATGGCGTTTGCCTGACGGTGGTCAAGCTCGACGGCGACAACTACGTGGTCACGGCCATGAAAGAGACACTCGACCGCTCCAACTTGGGGCTGCTCAAGGTGGGAGACCGGGTGAACGTGGAACGCTCCATGATGATGAACGGCAGGCTGGACGGCCACATCGTGCAGGGGCATGTGGACATGAAAGCCCGATGCACGGACATGCGCGACGCCAATGGCTCCACCTATTTCACCTTCCGCTATGACGTCGACAAGGAGCTGGCCCGCCGCGGCTACTTCACGGTGGACAAGGGAAGCGTCACCGTGAACGGTGTGTCGCTCACCGTGTGCGGGCCCACCGACGACACGTTCACCGTGGCCATCATCCCCTACACGCGCCAAAACACCAATTTCAAAGACATCAGGCCGGGCTCCGTAGTCAATATCGAGTTTGACATTTTGGGCAAATATATCGCAAGATTGCAACATTTCGCATGAAAAAAAGAGGTTTATTCCAAACTTATGTTAAATCATATAGCCGGAATAAACCTTTTTTCCGTCTAATAGTCAAAACTCCAAACAACCCAATTGTTTTATGAATAAATTGATAGGAAAGATTTTAGTGGGCGTGGTCATGGCAGGAATGCCGGCACTCACACAAGCCCGGCAATGGACACTTCAAGACTGCATCGACTATGCCTTGCAGAACAACATCTCCATCAGGAAGACCCGTCTTCAGCAGCAGAGCAGCCACGAAGACGTGTTGCAGTCGAAAGCAGCCCTGCTGCCATCGCTCAACTTCTCGACGAGCCAGAGCGTGAACTACACGCCGTGGGTGGAGAGCGGAATCAGCAGCGACGGCTATTCGCGCAGTTCCATCGACAAGTTTTACTACAACGGCTCCTACGGTGTGAACGCCAACTGGACCGTGTGGGACGGAAACAAGAACCGCAACACCGTGAAACTGAACAAGTTGGCCGAAGAACACGCCGCCCTCGACTCGGCCGTGCAGGCCCGCAACATCCAAGAGCAGATAGCCCAACTCTATGTGCAGATACTCTACACCACCGAGGCCATCGGGGTGAATAAGGAGAGCCTGAAGACCAGCGAGGCCAATGAGGAGCGCGGAAAGACCATGGTGGGCGTGGGCAAGATGAGCAAGGCCGATCTTGCGCAGCTCACCTCGCAGCGCGCACAAGACCAATACAACGTGGTGGCGGCTGAGAGTCAGGTGAAAAACTACAAGCGGCAGCTGAAGGAGCTGCTCCAAATCACCGGCGACGAAGCGTTTGACATAGCCGTGCCCCCGGCCACCGACGAGATGGCACTGGCCGAGATACCTGCCCTCAATGGGGTTTACACCGCGGCCCTCGACAACCGCCCCGAGCTGAAAGCCTATCAGAACGCCATCGCCCAGAGCGACCTCAACATCAAGATGGCCAAGGCGGGCAAGCTGCCCACCGTGGCCCTGAACGCCGGCATCACCACCAGCACCACCTCGATGAACACGCTCGCGTGGGGCCGCCAGCTCAAGACCAACTTCAACAGCGGCGCCGGCATCACGCTGAGCATACCGCTCTCCGACAACCGGCAGACCAAGACTGCCGTCAACAAGGCCGCCATACAGCGCGAGGCGGCCATGCTCGATCTCAAGAACTCGCAGACCACGCTCTATTCCAACATCGAGAACTACTGGCTGCAGGCCAACACCAACCAAAACCAGTTTAAGGCCGCCCGCGTGAGTTCGGAGAGTGCGCAGACCAGCTACGACCTGCTGAGCGAGCAATTCCGGCTCGGGCTGAAGAACATCGTGGAGCTGATGACGGGCAAGGACAACCTCATCAAGGCCCGGCAAAACGAATTGCAGGCCAAGTATCTGGCGATATTGAACATCGACCTGCTCAAGTTCTACCAGACAGGCCGGCTCACCGAGTAGGCGACCGGGGACGGCCACGGGCACAGTTCAGGATAACACGACAAACGTAAGGGAACAAACGGCATAATCACACACAATGAAGAATTTGAAGATCAGTAAAGTATGGATAGGCGCAGGCATCTTGGCTATTGTCGCCGCAGCGGTCTGGCTGTTGTCCGGTAAGGAGCAGAAGCAGGACATCAGTTTCACGCAAGAAGCCGTGACCCCGCGGACGCTGCAAAGCAGCATCACCGCCACGGGCACCATCGAGCCCGTGACCTCCGTCACCGTGGGTACGCAGGTGTCGGGCATCGTGAGCAAACTCTACGTGGACTACAACTCGGTGGTGAAGAAAGGGCAGGTGATTGCCGAGCTCGACAAGACCAACCTGCTCAGCCAGCTCCACTCGGCCAAGGCCACCCTGAGCAGCAACCAGAGCAACCTTGACTACCAGACGGCCAACTACAAACGCTACCAGACGCTCTACAAGAAAGGCCTTGTGAGTGCCGACGATTACGAGAGTGCTGCCCTTTCCTACCGTCAGGCCCGCGAACAGGTGGCCTCGGCGCAGGAGGAAGTGCAGCGCGCGCAGACCAATCTGGGCTATGCCACCATCACATCGCCCATCGACGGTGTGGTGCTCTCCAAGAGTGTGGAGGAGGGGCAGACCGTGGCCGCCAGTTTCTCTACGCCCGAACTCTTCACCATCGCGCAAGATCTGACCAACATGCAGGTGGTGGCCGACGTGGATGAGGCCGATATAGGCGACGTGAAGGCCGGCGAGCGCGTGACATTCACCGTGGATGCCTATCCCGACGACACGTTTCAGGGCACCGTGAAGCAGGTGCGGCAGGAGGCCACGACGACCAACAACGTGGTGACCTACGAGGTGGTGATCAGCGCCCCCAATGCCGATCTCAAGCTCAAACCCGGACTCACGGCCAACGTGACCATCCTCACGAGCGAGAAGAGCGGTGTGCTCAGCGTGCCGAGCAAGGCCTTGCGCTTCACTCCCACCAAAGAGACTGTGGGCGAGAGGAAAATCATCGACTGCCGGGGCAAGAACAAAGTGTGGACGCTTGAAGGCAACAACATCGTGGCCCATGCCGTGAGCATCGGTCAGACCGACGGTACCCACACGCAGGTGCTGGGCGGCATCGCACAGGGCCGCAAGGTGGTCACAGCCGTGGAGGTGAAGGGCCCCGAGGACGAGAAGGAGCAGACCACCAGCCTCTTCGGGCCGGGCCCGGGCGGCAGAAACAAGAACAAGAACAAGCAGGGCGGCAAGTAGGCACTGCCACAAGTAGGTTTCAGCTTATGGATAACAACAGAGAGAAGGGCGGCGGCGACCGCAAGGCGGTCATAGAGCTTGACAACGTGAAGCGCGAGTTTGTCGTGGGCGACGAGGTGGTGCATGCCCTGCGCGGCGTGAGCTTCAAGATATACGAGGGCGAGTTTGTCACCATCATGGGTAAGTCGGGTTCCGGCAAGTCTACGCTGCTCAACCAGTTGGGCTGCCTCGACACCCCTTCGAGCGGTGAATACTACCTCGACGGCGTGCCGGTGCGCCGGATGTCGCGCTCGCAGCGTGCCGTGCTCCGCAACCGCAAGATAGGTTTCATCTTCCAGAACTACAATCTGCTGCCCAAGACCACAAGCATCGAAAACGTGGAACTGCCGCTGATGTACAATGCTGAGGTCTCTGCCGCCGAGCGGAGGGAGCGCGCCGTGGCGGCACTGAAGGCCGTGGGGCTCGGCGACCGCCTCACGCACAAGAGCAACCAGATGTCGGGCGGACAGATGCAGCGCGTGGCCATAGCCCGCGCGCTGGTCAACAATCCGGCCGTGATACTCGCCGACGAGGCCACGGGAAACCTCGACACGCGCACTTCTTTCGAGATACTCGTGCTCTTCCAGCGGCTTCACGCCGAGGGTCGCACCATCATCTTCGTGACCCACAACCCCGACATTGCCCGCTATTCGAGCCGCAACATACAGCTGCGCGACGGGCGGGTGATCAGCGACGAGTGCAACAACGACATACAGAGTGCCGCCGAAGGACTGGCGGCCCTGCCTGCCAACAGCGACGAATAACCCTCTAACGAGAAGCAGCAGACATGAACTATTCCAATCTTTTCAAGATAGCCCTCAGGGCCATAGCGGCCAACAAGATGCGTTCCTTTCTCACGGCGCTGGGCATCATCATCGGCATCGCAGCCGTGATCACCATGCTGGCCATCGGGCAGGGCACCAAGCAGAGCATCAAGAGCAACATCTCGGAGATGGGCTCCAACATGATTATGATTTCGCCCGGAGCCGATATGCGGGGCGGCGTGAGACAGGATGCCTCGTCGATGGAGACGCTCAAGCAGGCCGACTATGAGAGCATCAAGGACGAGTGCAACTACATCTCGGGCATCAGTCCCACGGTGAACAGCTCCGGGCAGTGGATCTACGGCAGCAACAACACGCCGTCAAGCATCTACGGCGTGAACCGCGACTATCTCCGCATACGCCAGTTGAGTGTGGCCGACGGCGAGATGTTCACCGAAGCCGACATCAAGTCGGCTGCCAAGGTGTGCGTGCTCGGGCAGACCATTGTCGACAATCTCTTCCCCGACGGCAGCGACCCCGTAGGCCGGGTGGTGCGCTTCAACTCCATCCCCTTCCGCGTGGTGGGCGTGCTGAAGAAGAAGGGCTACAACTCGATGGGCATGGACCAAGACGACCTGGCCCTCGCGCCCTACACCACCGTGATGAAGCGCATCCTCGCCCAGACCTACTTGCAGGGCATCGTGTGCTCGGCTGTCACCGAGGAGGCGTCCGAACCGGCCCAAGACCAGATTTCGGAAATCCTACGGCGCAACCACAAGCTGAAGGATGCGACCGACAACACCGAGGCTGATGACGATGATTTCACCATCCGCAGTCAGGAGGAGATAGCCAGCATGATGGACTCCACCATGACCACACTCACCATCCTCCTCGGTTCGGTGGCCGGCATCTCGCTTCTCGTGGGCGGCATCGGTATCATGAACATCATGTATGTGAGTGTCACCGAGCGCACCCGCGAAATCGGACTGCGCATGAGTGTCGGCGCCCGCGGCATCGACATCCTCAACCAGTTCTTGATCGAGGCCATCATGCTCAGCGTCACGGGCGGCATCATCGGCGTGCTCTTGGGCGTGGGCATCTCGCTCGGCATACAGTCGCTGGCCCATCTGCCCGTCGTCATCGAGCCGTGGAGCATCATCATGAGCTTCGCCGTGTGTACCTTCACGGGTGTCTTCTTCGGCTGGTATCCGGCCAAGAAAGCCGCCCGGCTCGACCCCATCGAGGCCATACGCTACGAATAAATAATGCAATCAAATATATCCTATCATCACAATCAACCAAAGTTATGGAACCAAACGAAAATGCAAGAAGGATAGAGACAATCAGGAAAGACAGGTTTATCTATGTGAACAGTGATTACAAACTCGTGCAGATATGTCTCGACGACATTCTTTTCATCATGGGGCAGAAAGACTATGTGCGCTTCTTCCTCGACGGGGGCAAGAAGTCGGTGCTGTGTCTGATGAACATGAAGAGGCTTGAGGAGTTCCTTCCCCACGAGGAGTTCAAGCGCGTACACCGCTCCTACATCGTCAACATGGCCAAGGTGCGGCTCATCGACCGTTTCCGCCTGGCTTTCGGCGACACGTTCATCCCCATTTCCGACACCTATAAGGAGGAGATACAAGACTACATCGACGCGCATACGTTGCAGTAGAAGACCAAAAAAACAAAACCACGGCCCCCACGGCCTCCCTAAAGGGGGGCCGTGGGGGCCGTGGTTTTGTTTTTTTGGTCCTTACTCCTCAATGATTCCGGCTTGCCGCCAGTTGTCAACGAGTGCCTCCACATCTCGGCGGGCCGTGGCTTCGTCCACCTCATATTCACCGAGCAGGTTGTCCACCAGTTCGTCGACGGTGAAAGAGTCCTTGCCGTTGATGTTATTCCAAAGGAAGGCGGAACTCTCGTTCATGCTGATGATGTTTGAGAAGTCGATGTTCTCTTCGCCTTCGGCCACAATGATGTTTTCTCCGCACACCTTGCGAATGTTGAATCCTTTTTTTGCTTTCATATATTTCAGTTGCTTGTCAGATAGTCTTGAATGTTTGGTCGTTGCCGGCCGATAGGGTCTGCGGTTTGAATATCTTGAGCCAGATGCGGCGGTAGAAAGCCAGCAGATAGCGGCGGAAGGGGAGCAGTGACGTCCACACGAGCGAGTAGGCGCGCCACTTCAGGCTGTTGGTCTTGTCGAGCGTGGTGCGCCCCTTGCGGTAGAAACCGATGGCAAACCCCTTGATGTCGGCCATCTTGCAACGTTCCACGGCCAGATTGCCGTCGCCTCGCAGGGTCACGTTGTCGCCTTGAATCTTGACAATGCGGTGGAGCACGTAGTGGCGTGGGCCGGTCTCGGCCAGCACGACATCGCCCTCCTGCGAGTGGATGGGCTTGGTGAGCAGAGCCTTGTCGCGGTTGTCTTCGAGAAAAGGCCTCATGGAGAAACCCCTGAGCCGGAGCGTCACGGTGTGCCCCTCGTTGAGCATCTTCACCACTTCGGGCAGCAGCACCTCGTTGGCAAACTGCACCTCCTTGATTTCCAGCCCTGAAGCGTGGTATCGTTTGGTTTCTTCTTTCATCCCTGTGGTGGATCTTGATGTTGGGCTATGGTAGCGTTGCACAGTTCGGCGGCCTCCCTGTCGGGCAGGCAATGGAGCGTGTAGATGCCCGTCGACTCCACGATGAGCGACACGGTGTCGCAGATACGGTTGTAGATGTCCTCATCCCATTTCATGCTCGAACACGACGGCAGCAGCGAGGCGAAAGCCTCTACGGGCGAGAGTCGCTCGATGCTGTTTTGCGGGGCGCGGTCTATGCGGGTGATGGCACCGAGCCGGGCTTTCACGTTGCGATAGCAGGGAGTCTTGCCGCTCCACGGGCTGCCATATATATAAGGTAGGCCGTCGACGACGCGCACGACGGGGTTGTCGTCGTTCATCAGGTCGCACTCCGGCAGATAGCGCAGCCACAGACTCACTTGCGTGCTCTTGCCCGTGCCGCTCTTGGCGATGAAGGCATAGCCGCGGCCGTTTTGTCTCACGAGCGAAGCGTGGATGAGCAGTGTGTGGTGCAGGCTGCTTGCAAAGGCGAAAATGAGCATGAGGGCGTTGTTGAGGCCGAAGCAACGCATGTCGTAGCTCCCGTTAAGGGCGCACCGGCAGTGGCTGAACTCTTTGTCGGTCTGCAACATACAGCACTCTGCCCCTTTGAGGTCTTTGATGATATACTGGTATCCCCCGTCGTCCACCTTGTCTACGATGGTGTCTCCGTTGCCCGTGTCGAATGTCCTGATGCGCTTGCGGCGCTCCTTGGCGATGGGGCGCAGCGTGTCGTCCACGACGAGGCGGAAGAGCGGTTGGCCCGTTCCGTCATGTCCGGCACGGGTGTCACTGCCCTCACCGGGCGCTGCCGTCCGGAAGGGTTCAAACGAAGGGAGCAGCCGCATGTCGTTGTACGGTGACTCCTCAAAGACTATTTGGATGGGGTAATCTGCGATGTTGAAATAGTTGACTTGCGCCATGTTCCTTCAGCATTGGTCGTGGTTATCGCGGCGAAGGCCCTTCGGGCTGCATCTCTCCGGGAGCCTGCCCTTGCTCCTGTCCGCCTCCGGGCATGGCCTTGCGGCTCTTCTTGCGTGCCTTCTTCTTCACCGGAGCGGTCTCCTCCGCCTCGTAGGGCTTTACGGTCTTGAAGGTGAAGTCGGCCGGCGTGAGGTCTTTCACGATGAAAGCCTTGCGGTCGAGCATTTTCTTTTTTTTCTTGAAAGCGTCCGTGTATTTGGCTTTCAGCTTGGCATACTTGCCGGTCAACCGCTTGAGGTTGGTGTCGAAGCACACGATGCATGTGCGGTTGTTCTCTCCCTGTGCCGCCAAGTGTTCGCGCAGCTGTGCCGCATATTCGTTGCGGCCCATGAGGAAGTGTGTCTTTTCGGCCAGCCACACGGTGTCGAGCGGCTGTATTTCGGTGAAATACACGGTGGAGTCGTTAAACGAAGCCGCCATTCCGAAAAGGTAGGCTTTCTCGGCTTTGCTCTTGGCGCCGGCATTGATTCCGGCTATAAGCGCCAGCAGCAGGGCCGCCAGCAGGTTTCTTGTCATTCTCATATTCACTTTAGGGCGCGTCCTGAAATGTTCACGCCGTCTTCTGTTTTTATCGTTTTGAGGGTTGGTCCCGGTTCCCTCCGGGGTTATCCCAAATAGGCTTTGAGCACTCTGTTTTTGGTGTTGTGGCGCAGGCGGCGTATGGCTTTTTCTTTGATTTGCCGCACCCGCTCACGCGTGAGTCCGAACTTGTCGCCTATTTCCTCAAGTGTCATCTCGGGATTGTTGATGCCGAAGAAGCACTCGATGATGTTCCGTTCGCGCTCGTTGAGTGTTCTCAGCGCGCGGTTTATCTCTTCGCGGAGCGACTCCATCACCAGTGCCTTGTCGGCCATGGGGGCATCGGAGTTGGGCAGAATGTCGATCAGGCTGTTGTCGTCACCGTCGACAAAGGGTGCGTCCACACTCACGTGACGCGTGTTCACCTTCAGTGCGTCTTCGATTTTGTCTTCGGGCAAGTCCACCGAGTCGGCTATCTCGTCGATGCTCGGCCGCCGCTCGTTCTCCTGCTCAAACTTGTTGAGCATACGGTTGATTTTGTTCACGCTGCCCACTTGGTTGAGCGGCAGCCTCACGATGCGGCTCTGTTCGGCGATGGCCTGCAGGATGCTCTGCCTGATCCACCACACGGCGTAGGAGATAAACTTGAAGCCGCGCGTCTCGTCAAACTTCTCGGCGGCCTTGATGAGTCCCATGTTGCCCTCGTTGATGAGGTCGGGCAGGCTGAGGCCTTGATTCTGATATTGTTTGGCCACAGAGACAACAAAGCGGAGATTGGCCTTAGTCAGTTTTTCCAACGCGTGCCGGTCTCCTTTCCGTATTCGTTGAGCAAGTTCCACTTCCTCTTCTACGGTGACCAGTTCTTCATGTCCAATCTCTTGCAGGTACTTGTCCAGTGATGCACTTTCCCGATTGGTAATCGATTTGGTGATTTTCAGTTGTCTCATGTAGCATCAAAATTTAAGCATCTGCAAAAATACGATATTTTATTCTGAATCACAAAAAAATAGTAGATATTTTTAGCAAATACCTACTATTTGTTATGAAAGGCTTCCACTCCTTTTACAGGGGCCTTTCCGTTCTTGCGGAGAAGGGGGATGCCCGCCCGGGAGTCACTGTGCTGCAAACGGCAGCTTGAAGGTGCAGCCGTTGCGCCACTCGCTGCAGCCGTAGGCGGTCTTTCCTTTTATCACCGTGCCCTTGCCGCAGAGCGGACAGGGGCTGCCGATGATGCTGTCGTCTGGCACGGGAGTGGCTATGGAAGCAGTCGGCGGAGTGGGGGAGGAGGGGGATGCCGGGGGAGTGGCAACCTTGTCGGCCGACTTCTTGGGAGCCGGCTTCTTACGGGTAGTCTTCTTCTTGAGGTCTTCCTCGGTGGTGACGGTCACGTGGCGGTTGCTGTTGTCGGCCAGCACGTCGTTCACGATTTCGGTGATTTGCTGTTTCAGTTCGTCGATAAACTGCATCGGGTCGTAGGTCTTTCGCTCAATGTCGCGCAGTTTCTTCTCCCAGATGCCCGTCAGTTCGCAGCTTTTAAGCAGTTCTTCGTGGATGGTGTCGATGAGTTCGATGCCCGTGGGCGTGGCCAGCAGATTCTTGCGTTCGCGCCGGATGTAGTGGCGCTTGAACAGCGTCTCGATGATGCCCGCGCGGCTCGACGGCCGGCCGATGCCGTTCTCCTTGAGTGCCGCACGCAGTTCCTCGTCCTCGACAAATTTCCCCGCCGTCTCCATCGCGCGCAGCAGCGTGGCTTCGGTGTAGTATTTCGGCGGTGTGGTCCACTTCTCGGTGAGCGTGGGCGTGTGTTCGCCGCTTTCCCCTTTGACAAACGAGGGCAGCGTGCGCTCCTCCTCGCTGCGCTTGGCCTCCTCTTCCTCGTCGCCCTTGTCCTTGGTGTAGACGGCTCGCCAACCGGGCTCGAGTATCTCCTTGCCGCTCACCTTGAAGGCTATCCCGTCTACCTCGCCGAGCACGGTGGTCGTGGAGAAGCGGCAGTCGGGGTAGAACACGCTGATGAAGCGTTTGGCCACGAGGTCGAACACGTTGCGTTCCATATCCGTCAGGCCCGTGGGCGGCACCCCGGTGGGGATGATGGCGTGGTGGTCGGTCACCTTCGACGAGTCGAACACCTTCTTGCTCTTGGGCAGCTTCTTCCCCCCGAGCGGTTTCACGAGTTCGGCGTAGGGGGCCATGCCGCCAAACGTGGTCTTGTAGACGCCGTTCAGGATGCCCGGGCACTTGGGATAGATGTCGTCGGAGAGATATTGCGTGTCCACACGCGGATAGGTGGTCACCTTCTTTTCGTAGAGGCTCTGGATGAGTTTGAGCGTCATGTCGGCCGAGTAGGCAAACTTCCTGTTGCACTCCACCTGCAGCGACGTGAGGTCGTAGAGATGGGGCGGTGCCTCGGTGCCCCGCTTCTTCTGCACGTCGGTCACGGCAAACGGTTTGCCGGCAATGGTGGCGAAGGCCTGCTCGCCCTCCTCCTTGCTCGTGAACTTGCCCGAAGTGGCCGTAAACGTCGTGTCGCGGTAGATGGTGGCCAGCACCCAGTAGGGTTCAGACTTGAAGTTGTCTATCTCCTTCTGCCGGTTCACGATGAGTGCCAGCGTGGGGGTCTGCACCCGCCCGATGGACAGCACCTGTCGGTTTTGCCCGTATTTCAGCGTGTAGAGCCGCGTGGCGTTCATGCCCAATATCCAGTCGCCGATGGCCCGCGAGAGTCCTGCGAGATAGAGGCTCTGGTATTCGCTCTGGTCTTTGAGCGCATCGAACCCCTCGCGGATGGCCTCGTCGGTCATCGACGAAATCCACAGCCGCTTCACCGGACAGGTGGCCTTGGCTTTCTGCATCACCCACCGTTGGATGAGTTCTCCCTCCTGTCCCGCGTCGCCGCAGTTCACGATGCCGTCGGCCGCCTGCATGAGCCGTTCGATGGTGGCAAACTGCTTGCGGATGCCCTGGTCGTTGATGAGTTTGATGCCAAACCGCTGCGGAATCATGGGCAGGGCACTGAGGCTCCACCGCTTCCACATCGGGGTGTAGTCGTCGGGCTCCTTCAGCTCACACAGGTGTCCGAAGGTCCACGTCACTTGGTAGCCGTTGCCCTCGATATATCCGTCCCGGCGCGTCGTTGCGCCGATGATGCGGGCGATGTCCTGCGCCACGCTGGGCTTCTCTGCAATGCAAACTATCATGCTTCGTCAAATTAAAGGTAAGGAGGTAAAAGAGGTTTCACCCTGCTTGCAGGACTTCCATCCCTGCTTGTAGGGGCTGTGCTTTATGCCTGCCCCTACAAGTTGGGGAAGCCTTTTGTCATACGGCTGTGTGAAGCCTCTTTATTTTTTTACTTCTTTACCTTTTCATTACCGCTTTTCTTTTCCGAAAGGCAAAGGTAACACTTTTTATTTTATTCCCCAAGCGAAAGCGGGCTTTCCCCCCAAAAAATAGTTGGAAGCATAGTGAAATCAAAAGCAAATTCGAATGATTTTTGAATGAATAGTCTTAAAATAAAAGTTATTTAAAATAAATCAATAAAATTCTTGGCTGTTTTAAAATGATTTGATATATTTGCACTCGAAACAGACTTTCCACTGTAGGTTGGACAGGGCAGACTTGACTGCGCCTTAGTAGTCTTGCAATAAAAAGAGATTTTCCCATGAAAAAACTATTAGCTTCTGCTTTATTAGCATTGGGTCTATATGCTCCTTTATCGGCTGCAAACAGTTATGTTGCCAATATGGTTCTTCCTGAAACGCAGGAAGTCAACGCTGTGCAAAAGACAAGTAAGCCTGATAGGATTATGATTGTCTTTGACGATAAAGGTGTGATTATAGACATTATTGTAATAAAGAACAAGTAACCTAACAGAGTCGAATCCCTCGTGACGAGTGCTTTCGCGAACGAGGGATTTGATTTCATTTGTCATATTTTAATTTATGAAGAGACAGTTTTTGATTTTATCCTTTTTTATCTCGTTGGTGTCGGCTTCGGCGCAGACCGGCGTCGAAATCGGATATACGGTTTATTCGAAAGCCAGAAAGGCTAACATTGAAAAATTGAAAAGCAACCGGGCCAATGCCGGTTACGAAAACATCCTTTCCGATTTGGATGCCGACAAGCAGACCTCTGCCCACCTTGTCATCAACGGCAGGAAATCGCTGTTTGAGGAGGTGAAGCCTGAGGAGGAGTTGAATGACGGGCAAACCAAAATCGTGTTGGTGAGCATGGCTTATAGCGATGAGGAGAGCATGGTGTATAAAGATTTGTCGGCCGGAACCTTAGTGGAGGTCAAAGACTTTCTCGCGCGTACTTTCATCGTGGAAGACAGCCTGAAGCCTTACCCGTGGAAATTGGAGAACGGGCGTAAGAACATCATGGGCTTGGAATGCCACAAGGCCTGTCTGCCCGACTCGACGGTGGCGTGGTATTGTCCGGATTTGCCTCTCAATGACGGACCGGGGAAGTATTGGGGCCTGCCCGGCATCATTTTAGACATTGAAGACAGAGACGTGATTTATCGCTGCGTGTCGGTCGATACGCAGTCGGCCGAGAAGATTGGTAAGATGAAGGCCGGCAGACGTATGTCGGCAACGGAGTTTGCACGATTTAAGGCCAAAACGATGGAAGAGTATAAGCGCAGATGAGGAATGCTATCTTGCAGTTGCTGGCTGTAGCCCTGTTATTGCCTATGTCGGCGGCAGGGCAGTCGCTGCTCCTGTGTGGCTTGGTTCGGGATGCGGGCACACAAGAGCCTATCCCCTCTGCCAATGTGATGCTTTGTTCGCTCCCCGACACTGCGGCACAAAGTTTTGCCATGACTGACTATGAAGGGCGGTTTGCCATCGTTCCGGCCACGGGCGGTTCCTGGCTGGTGAAGGTCACGTATGTGGGATATAGGCCTCAAATAGTGAAGGTGGAGATTGCCGACACGACAACCATCCATATAGCGATGAAGGCTGACGACGTGATGTTGCGCCAGATTGTGGTCAAGGGGCGCAAACCGGGCATCAAGGTGAGGGGAGACACGATAGACTACGACTTCTCCAAATATGTCAATGGCTCGGAGCAGGTGCTGGGCGACATGCTGCGCAAGTTGCCGGGTATAGAAGTCGACGACAAGGGTCAGGTGACAGCCAACGGCAAGCAGGTGGACAAGATATTGGTCAATGGGCAAGACTTTTTTGGCAACCACAATGAGCAGGTCACCAACAATTTGCCGGCTGGCTATGTTGATAAAATCCAGCTGCGGCGGAACTACAGCGAGTTCTCTCTGCTCAAAGGCTTTGACACCCGCAAGGGGACAGCCCTGAATGTGGACATCGATTCCCTGCACAGAGGTCGTGTCACAGGCAATGGCGAGCTTTGGGGAGGCTATCGGGACAAGTGGCGTACAGGCCTCAATCTTTACTCCTTTGGCAGTAAGGTGATGTGGGGAGTGGGAGCAAAGTATTTCAACACAGGCGAGGAAATGATGACCCTGCTCGACTACATCAAGTTGCTGGGAGGCGTGAACAACTATGCGAGTAGGTTTGGAGGTGACGAGGGAGTGATAGACAACGGGATGCCGGCCTCTTCGTTTGTCGACAACAGCACCGACACCTATCGGCGCACCAATGCCGTGGTTACGGGCAATGTGGCATGGAATCCGAATGAAAATATCAAAATCAATGCTTTCTATATCTATAATGGAGAAAACAGTCGCAGCCTGTACGACATGACACGCTTCTTCCCCGGTTCCGGCGTGGTGGAATCTCTATCACAAGAAAGCCGCAGAACGAAGGATTTCCACCACGTGGGGCTGGACTTCAAATGGGCCATGCCCCACCATGCGGCCATAGCCTACATGGCTTCTTTCACGGCCATGCCGCAAAAGGCTGACAATCGCACGACAGATGCCGGCGGGCAAGTGTGGGCGACGAACACAGACAGCTGGGCGATGATGCACACGGTCTCGTGGATGAAGAATTGGAATAACAAGCAACTCCTCACGCTCAGTGCCCGATACCAGATGAATGATAACCGGAAGAACATCAGCATCGGCTCTGACACGTTGCTCATTCCCGAGATTGGGACGGTGGGAAGATTTGCGCAGCAACAGCATGTGAAGTCTGTGCAGGCAGGCATGGATGTCTCTTTCATTCACAAAATGGCGAAGTCATGGCAGATAAGGGCGACCGGTGATTTCGGGGTGATGACCACGGCGGTCGGGGCCGATGCCGGCGAAACCCCTTTCACGAGTGCAAGGCAAACGGATATATGCCGGCTTTATGATGCCGGCATAGCCCTGCAAAAAAGCCGTGGCCTGTTCACATTCACGGCCGGCATACATACAGCCTTCATCGATGCACACTCATCAGGTTATGGCTTCGTGGTGTTGCCCAATCTTTCTGTGGAGTGGGATTTCAGTGCCATACACTCCCTGTCACTCTCCTACGACAACAGCTTCGAGCGCGACAATGACGCCTTGCCGGCAAGTTGCCGAATGGTGGAAGACTATAACCACACGATGGTCTACGAGGGGGTGAGGGAAACGCTGCACAAGCGTCACGACCTGAAGTTGATTTACCATTACTTCGATATCATCTCCGATCTTTCACTTGTATTCACGGCAGGAAGCATCATCACCCGGCATCCCTATGTAAGCAACTACGCAACGAGGGGCAGCGCCGTCTATGTCAACTTTCCTGTTTCGGACAAAGACAGCAGAGTGGAATATGCGAACATCAATCTCAAGAAGGGCCTGGGCATCCCCCTCATGCTTTCTCTTAAATCTACCTACACACGTTCAACCTACCAAGTGGGCTATGATGGTGTGATGAGCCACAACAGCTATGGCAAACTTTCCGGAAATGCCTCATTGACGAGTAAGTTCAAGACACTGCTGAACGGGGAGGTGGGGTGTAAATACGAACTTGCCGACAGCAAAGCCGGCCTCTCCGGTTTCAAGACTCATTTGCGCTCTTATGAGATTTATGTCAAGCCGTTTGCCGTTCGGGAAAGCAGCTTCAACATTTCCTTGCCCTTGTCTTACATCCGTGACCACTCGATGGGGAGGTCTTTGGAATATTTCGACATGGGAATACAGGCTCTTTACAAGTGCGGCAAGCTCTCCTTGTCATTGGAAGGCAGAAACCTTCTCCATACAGGCAGTTTCTCCCGTATGAGTTTCGACACCCGCAATGAGTATGTTGAGAGCAGCAGTGAGCACCGGATGCCTGGTTTCCTCATTGCAGGAGTGAAGATGAACTTCTAAGGATTTCTGCCCAGTATGCCCCGGAGGGATTCCTCCCCCAAGAACTTTTTGCGGAAAACACGGGCTGGCTTTCTGTATGTTTGAGCGAGTCTCTCCCTCTGCTTTACGCGTTTTGTGGCTGCATCATAGACAGTCAGACTTCCATAGCCGACACATTTCTCGGCCTTCACTTCTTGAAGGCGTTTATCTCCATTTTACACTTTTAAGTGCGAAAAAGTGTAGCAAGACTACATTTTTCCGCAGTTATTTATGCAGAAATAGCAAACAAACGAATAGACGGGTGGTGTGCTTTTGATGGAGATTGCCCGTGGGCAGTCTCCTGCACGCCACCCGTCTATTATTATTTATTTGCCGGTTTGTGATTTCTCGGCAAAATTTTATTTACTCGTAATTTTCCGACAAGCAACTTGTCTACTTGTCAACTCGTCAACTTGTTTACTTGTCTACTCGTCCACTTACCCCTGCAGCGGCACGGCGAAGTAGCCTTTCTTGCCGGTAGGCCATACGCCCTGAATGTAGAGCACAGGCTCCTTGCTGGTGGAAGCACTCTTCACGAGCTTTTGCAGTTCGTCGATGGTGCGCACCGGCTGGTCGTTCACCTTCTGGATGATGAATCCGCGGGAGACGCCGGCCTCCTTCAGTGCACCGCTGTTCACCTTGATCACTTCGAGTCCGAAGCCGATGCCGAGCTGCGTTTTCTGCTCGTTGGTCACGGCGCGGAAGTTGGCCCCCAGCACATCGAGGTCGGCAGGCTTGACCACCTCCGTGTTGCCCTGTGCGTTTTTCAGCGTCACGGTCTTGGTCACCGACTTCTTGTTGTGCAGATAGGTGATGCTCATCTTGTCGCCCGGGCGTTTCTTGGCAATCACCTCTTGCAGTTCGGCCATCTTCGTCACCTTGTGACCGTCCACGGCCGTGATCACGTCGTTCTCTTTCAGTCCGGCGGCGGCACCTGCACCCTCGTCGTCGACTTTAGCCACGTAGACACCCTCGTTGGTTCCGAGGTCCACCTCCTTGCCGTTGTCTTTCTGCGAGTTGATGTAGTTGATCACGTCTCCGCCCTGTATGCCGAGCTGTGCGCGCTGCACGCTGCCAAACTTCTTCAGGTCGTCCACCACCTTGTTCATGATGGTGGTGGGGATGGCGAATCCGTAGCCGCTATACGACCCCGTCTGCGAGTAGAGCATGGCATTGATGCCGATGAGTTCGCCCGAGGTGTTGACCAGTGCGCCACCCGAGTTGCCGGCGTTGATGGCGGCATCGGTCTGTATGAAGCTCTCCACGCCGTTGGCCCCCAGCGAGCGCGCCTTGGCACTCACGATGCCCGCCGTCACGGTGTTGTTCAGTCCGAAGGGGTTGCCCACGGCGATCACCCATTCGCCCACCTTGATTTTCTCCGAGTCACCCACGGGCAGGGTGGGGAGGTTTTTGCCGTCTATCTTGATGAGCGCGAGGTCGGTGGCCTTGTCGGTTCCGATGATGCGGGCCGAGAATTCGCGGTTGTCGTTGAGCGTCACGGTGAGTTCGTCAGCCCCGTCCACCACGTGGTTGTTGGTCACGATGTATCCGTCACTGCTGATGATCACGCCCGAGCCCGTGGCCACCTGCTTGGGTGTCTGCACCTGCCTCTTCTGCGAGCCTCCGCCCGGATTGCCGAAGAAGCCGAACGGGTCGCCGCCGAAGAAATCCTCAAACGGATTGCTCTGCACCTCCACGGTCTTGGTCTTGGCGTTTTGCACATACTTGATGTGTACCACGGCCGGCAGTGCCTTTTCGGCCGCATAAGTCAAGTCTACGGGTTGGCCTGCTGCCACGGCGGGTGCTTCGGCGGCATTGGCCTTGATGAATGCTCCGGTCGAGAATGCAACCGACACGGCGCAAAGTGCGGCAATGGCATACTTGCCAAAATTCTTCTTGTTCATTTTCTTTATTGCTTTTGATTGTTACTCTTTTTTTCTGCTCCGGGTCGTGGCCCCTGGGCCTCCCGTCGCCTGTTTATTTCGGTTGCAAATATAGGCGCAAAAATCGTGATAGTGTCAAAATGTCGGTTATCTTTATTCGATTTTAACATTTCAAATTAACACATTAAAGGTCTTTAAGCACGGGCAAGGATAAATTTACATTCGTTTAAAATATTGTCGTTTCTTAAATAATGTGGCAAAATCTTGTGTCTTTGCAAAAAACTTCTTAACTTTGCTTCATGGAAAGCAGTATCCCGGTCTGTCGCTGGCGTCGCTCTGAGTGCGCGAGAGGAAAGTCCGGGCAGCACAGAGCACTCCGCTCCCGAAAATAGGAGCTGTCGGTGACGACAGGTGTTGGCAGAAGAGAACGACCGCCTGCCCCCACGGGCCGGTAAGGGTGAGAAGGTGGTGTAAGAGACCACCGGTTGGCCGGGTGATCGGCCAAGCCGTGCCTTCCGGAGGCTGCAAGTTCATGTAAACCGCAGTTTGAGGGTTGCTCGCCCGACCTCCCTTGCGGAGACTGCGGAGGGTAGAATGCTAAAGCCTCGGGGCAACTCGTGGATTAGATAAATGACAGACAGCCGCCTTGGCGGCCAACAGAACCCGGCTTACGGGGATGCTGCTTTTCTTTCTTGGCTTAAACAAAATATGTAGAAAATATGAAGCAGACGATTTTAGTGACCGGCGGAACGGGCTTTATAGGCAGCCACACCACGGTCGAACTCCAGCAGGCAGGCTACGATGTGGTCGTTGTAGACAACCTGAGCAACTCCAAGGTGGAGGTGCTCGACGGCATCGAACAGATCACGGGCATCCGTCCGGCATTCGAGCAGGTGGACCTGCGCGACTTTGCCGCCACCGAAGCCGTGTTCAAGAAATATCCTGCCATCACGGGCATCATCCACTTCGCCGCCAGCAAGGCGGTGGGCGAGAGCGTGCAGAAGCCCTTGCTCTATTATCGCAACAACGTGGTGTCGCTCGTCAACCTGCTGGAACTCATGCCCCGCTACAACGTGAAGGGCTTCATCTTCTCGTCGAGTTGCACGGTCTATGGGCAGCCGCTGCCCGAAAATCTGCCCGTCACCGAGGAGGCACCCCACCAGAAGGCCACGTCACCCTACGGCAACACGAAGGAAATCAACGAGCAGATCATCGCCGACTACATCCACAGCGGTGCACCGGTCAAGAGCATCGTGCTGCGCTATTTCAATCCCATCGGGGCCCATCCCTCGGCCCTCATCGGCGAACTGCCCAACGGGGTGCCGAACAATCTCATCCCCTATGTCACGCAAACGGCAATGGGCATACGCGAACAGCTGACCATCTTCGGCAACGACTACAACACGCCCGACGGCACGTGCATACGCGACTACATCTATGTGGTGGACTTGGCCAAGGCCCACGTGGCCGCCATGGCGCGCGTGCTCGACAAGGAGACCGACCAGCTGGAATACTTCAACATCGGCACGGGCCGCGGCAACTCCACCAAAGAGATTGTCGACACCTTCGAGCAGGCCACGGGCGTGAAAGTGAACTGGAAGTACGGCCCGCGCCGCGAGGGCGACATCGAGAAGATTTGGGGCAATGTGGACAAGGCCAACAAGGTGCTGGGCTGGAAGGCCGAGGCCGAGTTGGGCGATGTGCTGGCCAGTGCTTGGAAGTGGCAACAGAAGTTGCGCGCCGACGGGGTGATGTGAAACAAGCAGTAGAATAAGAAACGTGATATGGCTGCGACGGTTTTAAACGAAGCGCAGTTGGAGATGCTGCGGATGATGTCTGTGGTCAAGTCGCCCGAAGTGTTGGCAGACTTGAAGCAGGCAGTCTCCGATTTCTTTGCACGAAAAGCCCGGCAGGAGATAGACAGTCTATGGGAAAGCGGAGAATTGACGGAGGAGAAAACCGAGCTTTTCAGGCATCTGCACGAACGCACGCCGTATAGACAATAGCCGTTTATGAACGGTCGTGTGTCGGGCAAGACACACGATAACATAGCGAAAAGCCCGGAAGTCATGCACAAGACTTCCGGGCTTTTTGTCGTTTTCAGGAGCCTGCGGGCTGCGGGGAGGGCAGCCCGCGAGGGTCATTTCTTTTGCTCCGTCTCCTTGATGTAGCCGTGGCGGTAGGCATAGAGCAGCTCTTCGAGGTCGCCCACCTGCCGGCGCAGTTCCTCGCCCTTGTCGGTGTCGGCCACGCGCATACGGTGGTTGCTCATCTCCACTATCTGTATGGTGGAAACAATGTCGGTGCCCCGCTTGATGGCATCTTCGGCACTGGTGAACGGTTCGTGCTGCACGAGCTGGAAACCGCGCGAGTGGTAGACGAGCGTATAGCCCGCGATGCCCGTCTCGTTGTGGTAGGCCCGGCTGAATCCGCCGTCTATCACCATCAGCTTGCCGCCCGCCTTGATGGGGTTTTCGCCCTTGGCGGCCCTCACGGGCACATGGCCGTTGATGATGTGGCGGTTGGGGCCCGACACCCCGAAGGCATCGAGGATGTGGTCTACCACCTCCTCGTTGTCGCGCAACTTGAAGTAGTTGCCCTTCTCCTCGGCGTGGGTTTCCTTCTCCTTGATGAAGTATCGCTCGAAGGTGGCCATCTTCGACTTGTCAAACAGCGGTGAGTCGGTGCCGCACCAGAGGTAGAGGAAGTAGTCGATGGCATATTGCCGCTCGCCCGTGTCGGAGTCCGACTGGAAGGCCGTGCGTATCATCATGCCCGTGTTGTGCATCAGGGCCCGTCCGCTGTAACGCCGTCCGGGATAGATTTCCACCTCCTTCAGCGTGCCGTCGTCGCAGAGCGGGCACGAAGCGTGGAAGAGCAGGTTGTTGTTGATGATGGTGTACATGCAGCCGTGTTGCAGCAGTGTGCGTATGTGCTTGCCCAGTTTTTCGCTCACCATGAACGAGTGGTGGAGCTTGCGCATGAGCATCGTCTCCTCCTTGGTGAGCGAGTTGGGCGTTTTGGGGTCGATGGTGGGGAAGAAACACGATGTGAGCTTGTAGGTCTTGCCGTCGAGGTCGATGGTTCCCTTCTCGTAGTCAATGTGCTTGAAGAGGTCGCGCTTCTGCATGTTCCACGAGGGATGGCGTTCGAAGAGCTGGTTCTCGAGCTTGAACTGTATGATGGCGATGGCCTTGTGCATCTGTGCCGTGAGTCGCAGCGTCTTCTCGTCGTTCACCGACGACTCTCCCGAGAGTTTGGGTTTGAACTCCGTGCAGGGGTCTTCGCCGTAGGTCTCCATGGCAAAGGTGGCCAGCGGCACGAGGTTGATGCCGTAGCCCTCCTCCAGCGTGGTGAGGTTGGCATAGCGCAGGGAGAGCCTTATCACGTTGCAGATGCAGGCATCGTTGCCCGCCGCAGCCCCCATCCAGAGTATGTCGTGGTTGCCCCACTGTATGTCCCACGAGTGGTAGTGGCGCATGGTGTCCATGATGATGTGCGCCCCCGGCCCCCGGTCGTAGACATCGCCGAGGATGTGTAGCGAGTCGATGGAGAGGCGGTGTATGACGTTGGCGATGGCGATGATGAAGTCGTCGGCCCGTCCTGTGGAGATGATTGTCTCCACGATGCCGTTCACGTAGGCCGCCTTGTCGATGTCGTCGGTGCGCTCGTGGAGCAGTTCCTGAATGATGTAGGAGAAGTCTTCGGGCAGCGACTTGCGCACTTTGGAGCGTGTGTACTTGCTCGACACGTCGCGGCACACGGCCACGAGCTGGTGTATGGTGATGTGATACCAGTCGTTGATGTCTTCCTCGGTCTGCTTCACGAGTTCCAGTTTCTGCTCCGGGTAGTAGATGAGCGAACAGAGTTCGCGCTTTTCATTTTCGCGCAGGGTGGTGCCGAAGAGTTCGTTCACCTTGCGTTTGATATTGCCCGACGCGTTTTTGAGCACGTGCAGGAAGGCCTCATATTCGCCGTGGATGTCGGCCAGAAAGTGTTCCGTGCCCTTAGGCAGATTGAGGATGGCCTGCAGGTTGATGATTTCCGTGCTTGCGTCGGCCACGGTAGGGAAAGATTGCGAGAGTAGTTTAAGGTAGCGCATGTCGCGCTCGATGTCGTAATGCTTCATGTATGATCAGTTGAGTTTTTGTTAGTTGTATCTTTTTTGATGTATCGGCCGATGGTCTTGCCCTGTCGGGAAGACAGTGCCGGCAGCGGCATGAACCCCTCCGTGAGCCCGGTCACGGTGGCCATCACGCCGAACAGACTGCGGGCGAAGCGTGTGAGTCCCAGCCGGTGGAGGGCTTCGGCCACGATGTCGTCGTTGTATTCGGTGTGGTTGAGCAGGCTGTTCAGGCGGTCGATGTAGGTGTCGGGGATGTTGCGGTGGGCCATGCGCAGATGGATGCGCATGATTTGGCCCACGATTTCCCGCTCGTTGGGCCATGTCTGCCCACTTTCCGCCTCGCCGAAAGTCATGTCGTCGACGAAGGCCGTGGCCCGCGTGACGGCCTCGGTGCGGGCCTGTTCAAACAGCTCAAGGCTGTGCCCGGCGGCCTGCCTGTTGAGTTGCACCATGCCGGCCGGGGCTATCGTGCGCGTGAGCAGCGAGTTGGCGATGTGGAACACCTGCGGGTTCCACTTCAGGCCGAGCAGATAGCTGCGTTCCATTTCCGACGTGGCTATCAGCGCGTGGGCCCGGGTGAGCATCCGCTTCTCGTAGAGCCACGTTTGCAGCAGACGCCGCCAATGGGGATGAGTGCGGTTCCAAGGAGAGACGGCCCCCAGCGGGGTCACCATGTAGGGGATGCCCATGCGGCGCGCGCGGCGGGCTATGCGGGCGGCCTTGAAGCTCCACGCGCCGAGCAGATGCACCACATCGGCCTCGGCGAGCGTGTCTGCGGTCTCGCAGCCCTCACGCAGCAGTTGCGCGTATTCGCCGTGGACATCTACACTCTTCTTCCGTCTGTCTATGAATAGATATACATTCATCCTGTCTGCAAATATACGCCAAACAAATGAAAAACCAAAAAAAAGTGTGTTTTTTTACTTGATTTTGTGCCGTCGGATGCACTCCGGAGATTGTCGTTACAGCTTGTGCGAGGTGAAATCGTTCTTGTCGGCCCGCCAGTAGTGCAGGTGCATCAGCGCATTGTGGGCCACCACACTCCACTCGTAGAACGGGAGCAGCAGGGCCGGAATGGCGATGCCGAAGCGGCGCATGGCCCGCGCGGCTATTAGGGTGCGGGCGACGGCGAGCACGAGCAGGGCGAGCACTCCCGAGGCGAGGGGCAGCGCGTTGTGGGCGAGGAGTCCCCACGCCACGGCGGCGAGGCCGGCGGCCAGACTGAGATGGGGCAGCAGATGGTCGGCAAAGCGGAGCAGGCGCATACTGCCCGTGTGCGAGAGCAGGGGCAGCGCGGCGATGTGATAGAGGTGGGTGTTCAGCCACGTGCGGTTGCCGGGGGCTTCTTCCGTGAGCCATGCCGCGGGCGAGAGTACCACGCGGGTGCGCCCCCTCTCGGCATAGCGGTTCACGAGAAATTCGTACTCGCCGCGCACGAGTTGCAGGTTGCCCCGGAAACCGTTGTGGCGCAGGAAGTCGCTCTTGCGGAAAGCGAGGTTGGCCATGTTGGTGGAGAGGGCCCGGCCCCTCCGGGCGCGCCGCAGCAGATAGCAGGCCTCCCGCAGACGGATGAATCGCCGGTAGCCGGGCGTGGCGTCGTCGAAGCCGGCGTAGCCCATCACGAGGTTGCAGTCGTCGGCGAAATGGGTCGCCATCGTGGCGAGCCACCTGTCCGACTGCGGGCGCATGGTGGCCTCGGTGAGCACTATCCATTCGCTCCCGGCAGCCTTCACGCCCAGTGTCACCTGCAACTTCTTGCGGCTCATGTAGCGCGACGACTCGGGAATGAGCGTGTAGTAGAGCCGGCTGTGGCGGGCGGCCAGCCGCTTGAGTATGTCTTCGGTCTCGCCGTCGCCCTTCTCGCCCACCACGACCACCCGGTAGTCGGGATAGTCTTGCGAGAGAAATGCGGGCAGGTTGCGCTCAAGGCTGTCGGCCTGGTCGTGTACGGTGATGAGCACCGTGGCCTGCGGCAGGGACGTGCGTGGGGCGGTGCCGCCGCCGTCTTCCGTCTCGCCGGGCGCGTCAGGGGGCGTGTCGGGGCCCACGGATCTGAAAAAAGGGTTGGCCATCGCCCCTGCGGCCGACAGCAAGATGACGGCCACGGAGAGGATGACGGTCGTCGGGTCAATGATGAGGAAATCCATTTAAAAGTCTTCTGTTATATATCCTGCGGGCAGTTGTCGGCAGTTGTAGCCGCTGGCCATGATTTCGCCGTAGGCTCCGGCCGAGCGGATGGCCATGAGGTCGCCGCGGTGCGCCTTGTTGAGGTCGACGGCCTTGGCGAAGACGTCGCTCGACTCGCATATCGGGCCCACCACGTCGTAGGTCTCGGGGGGCTCTTGGCTCGACAGGTTTTCTATCTTGTGGTAGGCCTGATAGAGGGCGGGGCGTATGAGGTCGGTCATGCCGGCATCGACGATGGCAAACTGCTTGGCGGCCCCCTGCTTCACATAGAGGGTGCGGGTGATGAGCGTGCCCATCTGGCCCACGACGGCGCGGCCCAGTTCGAAGTGCAGCCTCTGCCCCTCGCGGAGCTTCAGGTGGCGCGCGTAGGTGTCGAAGTAGGCCTTGAAGTCGGGCACGGGCACGCGGTTGGGGTGGTGGTAGTCGATGCCCAATCCGCCGCCCACGTTGAGGTGTTCCAGCCTTATGTGGCGGTGCTCCAAGTGGGCTTGCAGGTCGTTGATGCGGTTGCACAGGGCCTTGAAGTCGCCCATGTCGAGTATCTGGCTGCCGATGTGGAAGTGCAGTCCGACGAACGCCACGTGCTCCAGCGTCGTGGCCCTCTCGATGACGCTGTCCATGTCTTCCAAGGCGATGCCGAACTTGTTTTCGGCCAGCCCCGTGGTGATGTTGGCATGGGTGTGGGCCCCGATGTTGGGGTTGATGCGGAAGGCCACGCGGGCCGTGGTGCCCTTGCGGGCCGCCAGTTCGTTGATGATTTCCAGTTCGGGTATGCTCTCCACGTTGAAGCAGAAGATGTTCTTGTCCAGCGCGAGGTTGATTTCCCAGTCGCTCTTGCCCACGCCTGCAAACACCGTCTTCGCCGCCGGGAATCCGGCCCGCAGGGCGGCCTCTATTTCGCCGCCGCTCACGCAGTCGGCACCCAACCCGGCTTGGCATATCACGTTGAGCACCTTGGGGTTGGCGTTGGCCTTCACGGCATAGTGTACCACAAACCCGTCGTGGCGTGCGGCCTCGTTGTTGATACTCTTGAGCGTGCGTCGCAGCAGCTCCGTGTCATAGTAGTAGAAGGGGGTTCTTGTGTCCCGGAATTTGTCGGTCGGGAAGATTCCTTTCGTCATAGCATGTTTTGAGTTAGAAGTGAGAAGTGAGGGGTGGGGAGTTGTGGGTATGGCATGATGAGCCGGAGCAACGGGGCCGATGAACTAAACCGACGGAGCCGAGACGGCGGGCGGTGTGGCTGTTATGCCTTTTCGCTGATGCTGTCACGACCGCGGTGCATGACTGCTGCACCCTCCGTGCATGGCTGTTGCACGCTTGGTGCATGGCCTCTGCATGGAGGGTGCAAGCGTTCTGCACGGAGCCGGGGCGGTTTCCGTCAGGTGAAGAGCACGTTGCTCAGATTCTGTAAGGCGCGCTGTTTGTCGGCCTCCTTGATGAGGAACGAGATGTTGTAGTTGCTGCCGCCATAGGAAATCATGCGCACCGGAATGCTCTTCATGGCCTCGGTGGCGAGCGTCTCGAAACCGAGGTTGCTCCAGTCGAGGTCGCCCACCACACAGATGATGCACATGTCGGTGTCGACGGTCACGGTGCCGTATTTCTTCAGTTCGTTCACGATGTCGTTGAGGTGGGTGCTGTTGTCGATGCTCATCGACACGCCCACCTCCGAGGTGGCAATCATGTCGATAGGTGTCTGGTAGCTCTCGAATATCTCGAACACCTTGCGCAGGAATCCCGTGGCGAGCAACATGCGCGATGACTTGATCTTGATGGCCGTGATGTTGTCCTTGGCGGCCACGGCCTTGATTTTGCCGCGCACGAGCACGTTGTCGATGATGGTGCCCTCTGCGGCCGGTGCCATGGTGTTTTTCAGGCGCACGGGGATGCCGGCATACTTGGCCGGCTGCACGCAGGTGGGGTGGAGTATCTTCGCGCCGAAGTAGGCGAGCTCGGCGGCCTCCTCGAAGTTGAGCTGGCGTATGGCTTCGGTCTTCTCCACCACGCGCGGGTCGTTGTTGTGCATCCCGTCGATGTCGGTCCATATCTGTATCTCCTCCGCCGGTATGGCTGCGCCGATGAGCGAGGCCGTGTAGTCGGAACCGCCGCGCAGCAGATTGTCTATCTCGCCGTAGGCGTTGCGGCAGATGAAGCCTTGGGTGATGTAGATTTGGCTCTCGGGAGTGGCGGCGAGGATGGCCTGCAACTTCTCCTTGATGTATTGCGGGTCGGGCTCGGCGTTCTTGTCGGTGCGCATGAAGTCGAGGGCGTTGAGCAGCACGGCTTTCACGCCCTGCTCCTTGAGGTAGTTCACCACCATGTTGGTGCTCATGATTTCGCCTTGGGCCACGATGCTTTTTTCCTCAAACGAGGTGAAGAGGTCTTTGGTGAACGAGCGGAGGTAGTCAAACTCGCCCACGAGAAACTCCTTGGTGGTCTGTTTCATCTCGTCGGTGGAGTAGAGTTCCTCGGCATGCTGCATGTATTTGCGCTCGAGATTGTTGATCACCTCGTTGGCTCCCTCGGGATTCTTCTTGTACAGATAGTCGGAAATCTCTACAAGGGAGTTGGTGGTTCCACTCATGGCGGAGAGAACGACAAAGGTGGGTTCTCCCGATTCCGTTACAAGTGAGGCGACATTCTTCATGCGCTCGGGTGAGCCGACGGAAGTGCCTCCAAATTTCATGACCTTCATATACGCGTAATATTTAATGTATTTGGTAAATCTTTTTTAGGAGAATTTTAGGAGTTTTTTGGGAGATTTTTAGGAGTTAAAGGGAGTTAAGGAGTTAAAGGGAGTTAAGACAACAGCCCATAACTTGAGAGACTCCTTTCTCCGAAGGTTGAGTGGCAGGCAGCTATGTGTCAGGAATAAGGCATTTGTCTTAACTCCCTTTTTTTCGCTATCGCTCAAGGGAACTTCTCCTTAACTCCCTTTAACTCCCCAAAAATCTCCTAAAAATCTCCTAAATCACTCCTCCTCACTTTCCGTGAGGTCTATGTGGTTATACTCCTTGGTGACATCGCTGATGGTGCCGCCGTTGCAGCGGTACACGATGCCGGGATACTTGTCGAGCATGGGGATGTTGTGGGTCGTCATGACCACGGCTGTGCCCATGCCCGTGATGTCTTTGAGCAGATGCACGATGTTGCCCGCCGTCTCGGGGTCGAGGTTGCCCGTGGGCTCGTCGGCGAGGATGATTTTGGGCTTGTTGAGTATGGCGCGGGCGATGGCGATGCGTTGCTGTTCGCCGCCCGAGAGTTCGTTGGGCATCTTGTCGAGCTTGTCGAGCAAGTCCACCTCGGTGAGCACTTCCTCGATGCGGCGGCGGATGTCGTCTTTGTTTTTCCAACCCGTGGCTTTGAGCACAAACTCCAGATTCTTCCTCACGGTGCGGTCGTGGAGCAGTTGGAAGTCTTGAAAGATGATGCCCATCTCCCGTCTCAGGGCCGGGATGTCCTTGCGCCTGAGTGTCTTGAGGTCGCGCCCGAGCACTTCCGACTTCTCCGCCTCGTCACCGTCGATGTCGAGTTCGCAGTAGAAGGTCTTCAGCAGCGAACTCTTGCCCGAGCCCACCTTACCTATAATATAGATGAACTCCCCCTCGTCGACATGGAAGTCGACAGCTTTCAGCACCGGGGTGTCTTCTTGATATACGTTTACTTTCTCGTAGTCTATCAACATGGTTCTTTCTCGTTTTTATGTGGTTTGCTGCCTGTGGGGCAGTCAGGATGGTCTTTATTTCCGGTAGGTGCCGTCGGCCTTGGCCTTGCGGCGCGCCTTGTCCCAGTCGGGGTTGTGGCGCCGGAGCAGTTCGGCGGCGAGGTCTTCTATGCGCAGTCCCTTGCTCGCGAGCAGCACAATGAGGTGGTAGAGCAGGTCGGAGGCTTCATCCACCAGCTTGTCACCGCCCGTGGTGGCTTCGATGACCGTCTCCACGGCCTCCTCGCCCACTTTCTGGGCTATACGGTTGAGTCCCTTGTTGAAGAGCGCGGTGGTGTAGCTGCCTTCGGGCATCTCCTCGCGTCGGCGGTCGATGAAATCCTGCAACTCGCTGAGAAACACGATGGGGTTGTAGGCATTCTCCTCGCCCCAGCAGGTGTCCGTGCCCTTGTGGCAGGTAGGCCCGTCGGGCGTGGCGCGGACGAGCAGTGTGTCGTTGTCGCAATCGCTTTTCACCGACACGAGGTTGAGGTAGTTGCCCGAGGTTTCGCCCTTTGTCCACAGACAGTTGCGCGAGCGGCTCCAGAAGGTCACCTTTCCGGTGGCGAGGGTCTTGTCAAGTGCCTCCTTGTTCATGAAGCCCAGCATCAAGACGTTTTTCGTCGTGGCGTCTTGGATGATGGCGGGCACGAGACCGCCCGATTTATCGAAATTTATTTCCATTGTTGTTCTTTTTATAGGAGTTAAAGGAGTTAAAGGGAGTTAGCACTCGCTTCGCTCGTTAGGAGTTAAAGACAACAGCCCATAACTCAAGAGGCTTTCTTCTCAGGCAGGTTGAATGATGGACAGCCATGCGTCGGAAATGAAGCATTTGTCTTAACTCCCTTTCACTCCTTAACTCCCTTTCACTCCTTACTTATAACATTATCTCCTCACGTTGATGCCCTCCTTGCGGAGATAGGCCTTCAGGTCGGGGATGGTGATTTCGCCGAAGTGGAACACGCTGGCCGCTAGTGCGGCATCGGCCTTGCCCACGGTGAGGGCGTCGCGGAAGTGCTCCGGGGCTCCCGCTCCGCCACTGGCGATGACGGGAATGGGCACTTCGTCGGCCAGTCGGGCGAGGGCTTCGTTGGCAAATCCCTGCTTCACGCCGTCGTGGTCCATACTCGTGAAGAGTATCTCGCCGGCCCCGCGGTCGGCGGCCTCACGGGCCCAGTCGAAGAGTCCCCGTTCCACACGTTCGCGCCCGCCCTTCACGTAGCAGTGCCACCCGTCCTCGTCGTGGCGGGCGTCGATGGCACACACGCACACCTGCGAGCCGTAGTGGGAGGCTATCTCGTCAATGAGTGCCGGCCGGCGGAGTGCCGAACTGTTGACGCTCACCTTGTCGGCCCCGGCATGGAGCAGGCGGTCTACATCGGCCAGTTCGTTGATGCCTCCGCCCACGGTGAAGGGTATGTTGAGTTCGGCGGCCACACGGCTCACCATGTCGGCGAATGTCTTGCGGCCCTCCACGCTTGCCGTGATGTCGAGAAACACGAGCTCGTCGGCTCCCGCGGCACTGTAGGCCTTGCCCAGAGCCACGGGGTCGCCCGCACTCCGCAAGTCCACGAAGTTGGTGCCTTTCACCGTTTCGCCGTTTTTCACGTCGAGGCAGGGGATGATGCGTTTGGCCGGTCCTCTGTACATTGTCTTTGCAGTCTTTTGTTTATATGGTTGTACTTTCGTGGTGGGGGAGTCCCAGTCGGGCCACGTCGATGCGTCCCTCGTAGAATGCCTTGCCGAACACCACAGCCGGTATGCCGGCCCTGTCGAGCCGTTCGATGTCGTCGTTGCCCGACACACCGCCGCTGGCGATGAGGTGCAGTCCCGGGTAGGCAGCCATGATGCTCTGATAGAGTTCTATGGCCGGCCCTTGCAGGGTGCCGTCTTTGCTGATTTCGGTGCAGAGCACGTGTTTCACGCCCCGCTCCACATATTGGCGGAGGAAAGGCAGCAGGTCTTGTTCCGAGTCTTCCTTCCACCCGTTGATGGAGATTTTGCCGTTTCTCACGTCGGCCCCGAGGATGAGTCTGTCGGCCCCGTACTTCCTGAGCCAGTCGAGGAAGAGGTCGGGGCGGGTGACGGCCACGCTGCCCACGGTGACCATCGAGGCTCCGTTGTCAAAGGCCGCGGCGATGTCTTTTTCGCTCTTGATGCCGCCGCCGAAGTCTACGGTGAGCGATGTGGCGGAGGTGATTTCGCGCAGCACACCGACATTGACGATGTGTTGCGACTTGGCCCCATCGAGGTCGACGATGTGCAGCCGGCTGAAGCCCAGCCGTTCAAACTCCCGGGCCACCTCTGCCGGCCGGCTGCCGTAGACGGTCTTCTGTCCGTAGTCGCCCTTTGTGAGTCTCACGCATTGGCCCTCTATGATGTCGATGGCGGGGATGAGTTCTATGCGTTGTGTCATGGCCGTATGTTATTTGTCAATGTCGAGAAAGTTGCGCAAGATGCGCTCGCCCGTCTCTCCGCTCTTTTCGGGGTGGAACTGGCAGGCATAGAAGTTGCCCTTGTGCAGACAGGCACTGTAGGGCTGTATGTAATGGGCCGTGGCCACGGTGTCTTGGCATAGCGGCACGTAGTAGCTGTGTACGAAGTAGGTGTAGGGATGCGGTCCTAGACCGTTGAGCAGCGGCCCGCTGAGGTCGGTTATCTCGTTCCACCCCATGAGTGGCACCTTGTCTTCGTGGCGTTCGGGCCGGAAGCGTTTCACCTCGGCATCGAACACGCCGATGCAGTCGGTGTGGCCCTCTTCGGAGTGCCGGCACAACAGCTGCTGGCCCACACAGATGCCCAGTACGGGCTGCCGCAGACCGGCTATCACGCGGTCGAGACCGTGGCTGCGCAGATAGGCCATCGCCTCGCGGGCATTCCCCTGTCCGGGAAACAGCACGCGGTCGGCCGCCGCGAGTTCCTCAGCCCGGTCGGTGAGGATAGGGGCGACGCCCAACCGCCTGAGTGCGTTGACGACCGAATAGATGTTGCCGGCGTTGTATTTGATGATTGCTACTTTCATGGGAATCTTCTGGCAGTTATGTGCGCGGGACGGCTGCAGGGCCGTTGTCCTCCGCTTCAACTGAAGATGATGGTCTTGTTGTGGTAGGTGAGTATCTTGCGCTGAATGTGTTTGGTCACAGCCCGGCTCAGCACGATTTTCTCCAAGTCCTTGCCTTTGAGCACCAAACTCTCGGGCGTGTCCTTATGCGTGATGCGCGTCACATCCTGTTCGATGATGGGCCCGGCATCCAGTTCGGCTGTCACGTAGTGGCTCGTGGCCCCGATGATTTTCACGCCGCGCTCCCACGCCTGATGATAGGGTTTGGCCCCCACGAAGGCGGGGAGGAAGGAGTGGTGGATGTTGATGATGTGGTTGGGATAGGCCTTGATCATGTCGTCGCTGATAATCTGCATGTAGCGCGCCAGCACGATGAAGGTCACTTTCTCTTTCTTGAGCAGTTCCATTTCCTCCGCCTCCACTTCGGCCTTGTTGGAGTGGTCTTTCTTGATCGACCATACATAATAAGGTATGTCAAACTGCTCGGCCACATAGCGCAGGTCTTCGTGGTTGCTCACGATGCAGGGTATCTCCACGTTCCACTCGCCGGCCTTGTAGCGTGCCAGCAGGTCGTAGAGGCAATGGCTCATCTTGCTCACAAAGATGGCCATGCGCGGCTTCACGTCGTTGAAGTAGAGGTTGAACTCCATCTTGTATCTTTGTGCGTAGAGCGTGTCGATGTATTCCCGGATCTTCTCGCGGGGGATGGTGAATTTCTCCAAGGCCCATTCTATGCGCATGAAGAAGATGCCGTCTTCCCGGTCCACATACTGGTCAAGGTAGACGATGTTACCCTGATTGTCTGTGATGAATTTCGTCATCTCGGAGATAATCCCCTGCTCGTCCGGACAGTGGAGCAGCAATATTGCGGTTGGTTTCATTCTTTGTCGTTCAATCTGTTACTTATTCTCGGCCTTCCCTTTCTTTTTGCCATGATTATGGGTTGCAGGCCGATACGATTTTGCAAAGATAAGACATTTCTTCCAATTTAAAGAAATAATAACAGAATTTGTTACGATTGGTAACGGAAAAAGGACAATCGTGGAATCAACCGGCAAGAGTCAGCGGCTTGTATTCCCTTTGCCAAGAGTCAGAAAAGTCAAAAAAGTAGGGGGATGTGTTTTGCACGCAACCGATGGGGCTGTGCCCCGGTTATTCGTCTTCGCTGTCGGGGGTGCGCAAGATGATGGAGGTGGCACCGAGGGTGAAGAGCGTTCCGTCTTCGATGACGCGCCGCTCGCGGTCGCCCAATATCACGTTGTCCACGAATGTGCCGGTGTAGCTGGGGCCGTCGCGCAGGATGTATTTGAGCCGGCCGTGCTTGTCGCGGCTGACGTTGATCACGCAGTGGGTCATGTCGATGCTCGGGTCGACGGTCTCAATGGGGCAGTTGATTTTGCTGCCCTTCATGTATCGGCCTATCACATTGTCGCCCATTTGCAGGGGAATGACCTGCTTGTAGTGAAACACGTTTTCGATGACCACGATGGAGCCGCAGCCCTTCTCGTTGGCGTTTTCGTCGAAAGTCTCCTCCTTGCGGGTGGCGCGGAGCTTGGACACGCCCATGCGTATGCCGAACTGCTTGCCGCACTCCGGACATTCGAAGACCAGTGACTGGCCGGCTTCGTATTTGGTTTCGTCAAACGTGATGAAATTATCGCATTTCGGGCAGCGGACGCGCTTCATGTCGGGGGAGTTAAGAGTTATGGGTTAGGAATGAGGAGTTAGGAGTTGTGGGGGGGACTGCCGCCGGGCTTTTTTAGCGGCTGCCCTTTACGTGCAGCACCCAGCTTTCGGCAAATTCCGGTTTACGGCTGAGGATGTTGAGTGCGTTGTAGGCCTTGCTCTCGGTGGGGTAGGTGCCGTAAATCACCTTCACGCTGCCCTTGCCGTCGAGCACGCGGGCCGGTGTGTGACCGGCACGGTGCAGTCGCTCAACGTATGCGCGGGCATTGGTGCGGGTGACATGGCTGGCCAGTACAATGCTGTAATATGTCTCCGGCACTTCTGCTTTTTCCTGAGCCATGTCGTTCTTGGCGGCGTGTCCGGTCTCCTTGTCGGTTTTGGGTTGTGCCACGAGCTTGGTGGGTGCCTTGGTGGTGAGGTCTTTCGGCATGATGCGGTAGAGCAGACCGGTGTCTATCTTGCTGCGCACCAGCCGGGTGCCGGCTTCGGGTGTGCCGAGCGGAGTGGAGAACAGGAAGAATACCACCACGGCGATGCAGGCAGCCGCCATGTTGCGCAGCAGACTCACGCGTATGCTGATGGTCTTGTCCTCGTTGTCCTCGTTTCTGTCAAACACACTGTTGGCCGTCGCTGTTTTTGGCCCTTCGGCTGTTGTGGCGTTGATGTCGATGACAGTCGGTGCTGCGGTCTCTTCCTCCTTTAGGGCCTCTTGCTCGATGGGTTTCATCTCAAAACTGCCGAAGCCATACAGCTGCGGCGTGAGGATGCCCGCCTCGCAGGGCTCAAAGGTGTAGGTGCCCTCCCCGTTGTTGTAGAGCGTGCCGATGTCGGCCAACTCATAGCTGCCTTCGTTTTCGAGGTGCTGCTTCAGTTCGGCCACTTCGTCGTCGATGCGCGCCAATGCGTCGGGATAGCTGATGTCGTAGGCGTCTACATACGACAGGGCAAGCAGAGAGTCGTTGAGCCGCAGCTTGGGGTTGAAGCCCAGCGTGCGCAGAGGCGGGAGAAACGTGTAGTCTCTCTCGTCGTAGCGTGCGTCGACGTGATGGGCCATAAACCCTCCCAGATTGGGGACAATCACGCAGTCGTTGCTCAACAATAGGATTTCGATATGTCTTTCCAGTTCAATCACGTGTGCAAAGTTATCAATATTTTTTGGATTCGCAAAGTTTATCAAATGAAAATTTCGCGCTTAACCAAACATCAATAAGACCCTAAGAGACCCCTACCCCCTAAAGGGGGCTTTGCACTCCTGCGAAAAGAGGGATATGGAAAAATTCGTTTGATTCGCATCATTCGCCGACATGATTTTTTTCGGCGAATGATGCGGGTGGGGCGAATGGGGCGGAAAGGAAAAGAATGAGCCTTCCCTCGTGTCTTCTTTATTATAATAAGGTAGGCCGGTGGTCATTCTCCCCGGCATTTGGAGCTTGGCAGGAAAAAGCGCGGAGGAGGTTTCGATTTGTGTTAAACAAATACAAAACTTAAACTTTTTTTAAGCTTTGCAGTCGCAGTTTACGGGAAATTGTTATATTTGCAAATAAGACAGGCGGCAGCCTCCCATAGAGGCGGCGTGCGTGTTGCGGCGTTGCCGCCCTGTCGTGCGAACCAAAGATTTATAGCTGACAAGACAAACCATGATGAAAATCGGTCTATTCGTCCCCTGCTATGTAGACGCATTGTATCCTGAAGCCGGCGTGGCTACATACAAACTGCTCAAGCATTACGGACTCGACGTGGCCTATCCCGAGCGGCAGACGTGCTGCGGGCAGCCCATGGCCAATGCGGGCTTCGAGCGTATGTCCAAGGATCTGGCCAAGAATTTTGAAGACCTGTTCGAGGACTTCGACTATGTGGTGGCCCCCTCCGCCTCGTGTGCGGCCTACGTGAGAGTCTACTATCCCCATGTGTTGGAAGGCGAGCACGAGTGCGTCACCTCCAAGAAGATTATGGATATCGTAGAGTTTCTGCACGATGTGCTGCGGGTGGACAGCGTGCCGGGACGGTTCCCCCACGTGGTGAGCGTACACAACAGTTGCCACGGCGTGCGCGAGTTGGGCCTCTCCTCGCCCTCGGAGCAGAACATTCCCCCGTTCAACAAAATCATCGACCTGCTGCAGCTCGTGGAAGGCATCACGGTGAAAGAACCCGAGCGCAAAGACGAGTGCTGCGGCTTCGGCGGCATGTTCTCCGTGGAGGAGCCGGCAGTCTCCATCCGCATGGGGGAGGATAAGATCAAGCGGCACATTGCCATCGGTGCCGAATATGTCACAGGCCCGGACTCCTCCTGCCTGATGCACATGGCGGGCATCGCCAAGCGGGAGAAACTGCCCGTGAGCTTCATCCACGTGGCCCAGATATTGGCCGCGGGACTTTAAACCGCCGCTCACCGGCAGGCTCCGGCCACAGCCCGGGACAGCCTTCTTCTCCATCCCCTCCATTCCCACTAACCTCTTAAACCCCTCATCTGAAAGATGTCTACACAGCATAGCAAGGCGGCCGCCAAATTTAACCAAGACCGCGAGAAAACCACCTGGCACGACCAGACCTTCTGGTCGGTGCGCGCCAAGCGCGACATCATGGCCCGGCAACTGCCCGAATGGGAGTCGCTGCGCGAACATGCCAGCGCCATCAAGAAACACACCATCACCCACTTGGCCGACTATCTGGAGCAGTTTTCGGCCCGTCTTGAGAGCCGCGGAGTCATTGTCCACTGGGCCCGCGATGCCGCCGAGTTCAACGAGACCGTCTACGGCATCCTCGAAAGCCACGGGGTGAAGAAGATGGTGAAGTCGAAGTCGATGCTCACCGAGGAGTGCGAGATGAATCCCTACCTCGAAGCCCGCGGCATCGATGTGGTGGAGACCGACCTCGGCGAGCGCATCATACAGTTGCTTGGCCAGCGGCCCAGCCACATCGTGATGCCCGCCATCCACCTCAAGCGCGAGGAGGTGGGGCGCATGTTTGAGGAGAAGGGCATCTCCACGGAGCCCGGCAACTACGACCCCACCTATCTCACGCGCTGCGCCCGCCACCATCTGCGCGACCAGTTCATGCAGGCCGGGGCCGGCATGACGGGCTGCAACTTCGGCGTGGCCGCCACGGGCGACTGTGTGGTGTGTACCAACGAGGGCAATGCCGACATGACCACCTCGATGCCCAAGCTGCACATCGTGGCGATGGGCATTGAGAAGATGGTGCCCGACTATGCGAGTCTGGCCGTATTCCAACGCCTGCTCTGCCGTTGCGGAACGGGCCAGCCCACCACCACCTACACCTCCCACTTCCGGCAGGCCCGTCCGGGTGCCGAGATGCACGTGGTGCTGGTGGACAACGGCCGCAGCAACATGCTCGCCGACGAGAACCACTGGCAGACACTGAAGTGCATCCGTTGCGGCTCGTGCATGAACACCTGTCCCGTCTATCGCCGCTCGGGAGGCTACAGCTACACCTATTTCATACCCGGCCCCATCGGCGTGAACCTCGGCATGTTGAAAGACCCCTACCGCTACAGCGACAACGTGAGTGCCTGCTCGCTCTGCCTCTCGTGCGACAAGGTGTGCCCTTCGATGGTGGATCCCGGCAGTCAGATATACCTCTGGCGGCAGAGTCTCGAACCGCTGGGCAAGGCCGACCCCGTGAAGAAGGCCATGTCTACGGGCATGGAGGTGCTCTTCAATCATCCCGGTCTCTACACCTCGGCCCTGCGTCTGGCCCCGCTGGCCAACGTCGTGCCCGAGAGCCTGACCCACTTCAGCCGGCTCAATCCGTGGGGCATCGGCCATGCCAAGCCCGAGTTTGCCCGGAAGTCGTTCCACGAACTATGGAAAGAGGGCAAGGTGGGGCAGGGGCCCGTTGACAGCGACAGGGAATGATGTGCCAACTCCCCTAAACAACGGCCGGCCAAGCAACAAAGCTGTTGTCTTAACTCCTTAGACAACGGTCGGTCAAGCAACAAAGCTATTGTCTTAACTCCCTTTTTTTCGCTATCGCTCAAGGGAACTTCTCCTTAACTCCCTTTGACTCCTAAATAAATCTCCCTCTAACTCCTCTAAAAAGCAACATGAAAAAAGAAGACCTGTTTGCCACGCTGCGCGGCAACACCTACGTGCAATACGACATGCCCGAGATGGCCATCGGCGGCATCACCTATCCCGACCGCCTGCGGCAGTTTGTCGAGATGACCGAGTCGGTGGGCGGCCACGTGCTGGAACTCGGCGAGGGCGAAGACCTCAACGATGCCGTGTGCCGGGCCTATCCCGATGCCCGGGTGTTTGCCTCCCATCTGCCCGAAATCACCATTGCCGGGAAAAATCCCGACACCGTGGCCGCTGCGGCCGACCTCAACGGCACCGATGTGGGCATCGTGAGGGGCGAGCTGGGCGTGGCCGAAAACGGCTGTGTGTGGGTGCCCCAGACGATGAAGGAGAAGGCCGTGTGTTTCATCTCCGAATATCTGGTGATTGTGCTCAAGAAGACCGCCATCGTCGACAACATGCACGAGGCCTACGCCCGCATTGACATGGATCCGCGCTACAATTTCGGCACCTTCATCAGCGGCCCTTCCAAGACAGCCGACATCGAGCAGTCGCTCGTGATGGGGGCGCAGGCGGCCCGCGGCGTCACGGTGATACTCGTGTAGGGGAGTGAGGAGTTAAGAGCCGCCGCGCCTACAGTAGGAGCAGCACTTTATGCCTGCCCGCACCGCCCGGTCCGATAGGATAATGCCCGTCCCGTCGGCTTCTTCAACCATTTCCCCTTTATCTTTCGCCATTGCCCGATGCCACACCGGCATCGGGCAATGGCGTTTTTTGTCGTCTCCCTGCGGCGGATGCAATACCCGTCCGCGGCTTTCGCGCTAACATTATTTAACTGATTTTTCTCTCCTTGTGAACATATATTGCACGCTTGCGTGCTAATTTTGTCGCCCGAAGGAGTCAAGGCACGCCCCTCGTCCGTCTTCCGCACCCGTGGCCCGACAGCGGGTGGGACAGGGGATGCGCCATCGCTCCAAATCTTCAATAGACCGTGGGCAGCGACCCGACAAGCTGCTGCCCACCTTTTTATTCATCAATCACACGTATGCACTCTCCGGTTCCAAATCCCGGGGAAAACCGAAAAAACAAACAAAAACATGGAAAATGTAATCCAATCAAGATTTATCGAGAGAGAAGAGAACCTCGAAGCCGCTAACCAAACTGACGAAACCGAAAATCTGCGGCGGGCACGGCGGGCCGTGGAGCACCACTTCTGCCTGCTCATGAGCCGTTCGCCGGCCGACGGACTGCACTGGAAAAGCACCGCGAGCGATCTCATCGAAGTGACCCACATGGTGTGGGAGGCCCGTTTCATGCTCGACGAGCAGGCCCGGCCGCTCACGTTCAAGTATATGGTGAGGCGCATCTTCGCCATCCTCCACGTGTCCGAGCCGGGCAATCCCTACGTGGTGATGAACAACATCAAGCATCGCAAGAATGCCCTCGGGCTGCCCATCACCGTGCGCATGCAGCTGCTCGTCACCCGTCAGGGGCGTGACAACCCCTTCGAGCCTTTCGTGGACTGACGGCGCGACAGACTGCCGGCTGCTCCCGGTCGGGCACGGGGAGGTACGGCGGTTGTCCGCTATTTTCGCCATCGATTTGCATTTCGCCGATTTTTGATGTATCTTTGCATTGGCAAGGGAAGCACGCGTGTGCTTCCCTTTTTTGATGCAAAAATCCGAACCGGCCCCCACGGACCCCCCATCCCCCCTAAGGGGGGCTTTGCAACCCTGCGAAAAGGCCCGAATGGCGTTGTGAAGGAGCCTCTTTTGCTTTGTCATTCGGGCTTTTCTGCATGGCCGGTCGGGCCAAATAAGAATTTTGACGGGGCGGATAAGGCGAATAAGACGGATAAAAGGAGCGAAGTGAATAGGTGCAATAAAATGCCGTGTAAGGTTTTTTCGAAATCAGAATGAGTTTCTGACTATATTCATTCCCGCAGCATTCGCATCATTCGGCTCATTCGCCGTTTCTATTTCTTGTCGGCGAATTAAACGGATTAAACGAATTATTTCCCGCAGCATTCGCATCATTCGGCTCATTCGCCGTTGAGATTTTGTGTCGGCGAATGGTGCGAATTAAGCGAATTTTCCGTATTCCGCGCCCCTTTTTTCGCAGGAATGCAAAGCCCCCTTTAGGGGGTTGGGGGTCTCTTAGCCTTCTTTTTTTCTTAATCAAATTTGCTCATGCTAAAAAAAAAACGTATTTTTGTCGCTGATTATGAGAATATCACATTATTATATAGTTGCGTTTGTGGCAGTATGTTGCGTGATGCTGTGCTCGTCGTGCTTCAAGGAAGAGGCACCCAATGCCGAGTGCGACATTGAGGCAGCCTATCTCCACACGCCCCATGCCGAGGAACTGTTTTTCAACAGCAGCGACACGCTCGTCAACGTGCCCTACACCGACAGCACCATCATCTTCAACGTGCGCCGCACGGCCAGTCTGACCGCCCTCGCCCCGCTCTTCCGGCTCACCCCCGGAGCCACGGTGGTGCCGGCATCGGGCAGCACGCACGACTTTTCCGCCGGGCGCGTGACCTACACCGTGACCTCGGAAGACGGACGGTGGACGCGCCGCTACGAGGTGGGGTTCAACCCCGTGACGGTGACGGTGAAAGACACGCTGCACTACGACTTCGAGCATTTCGCCCTCGAAGGGCGCACCGGGAAATACTATGTGTGGACGCATGTGGCCGACGACGGCACGCAGCAGCCCCTCTGGGCCACGGGCAATCCGGGCTTTGCCATCAGCATGGGTTCGGCGCAGCCGGAAGACTATCCCACCGTGCCCCTCCGGGAGGGCTACGACGGGGCGGCCGTGAAGCTCACCACCCGCGACACGGGGCCTTTCGGGCAGCTGGTGAACAAGCGGTTGGCAGCCGGCAACCTCTTCATCGGCACTTTCGATGTGGCCGCGGCACTCACCAACACCCTTCGCGCCACGCGCTTCGGACTGCCTTTCGGCAAGCGTCCCACCAAGTTTTCGGGCTATTATAAGTACAGTCCCGGCGAGAAATTCCAAGACAAAAACGGCAATGCCGTGGATGGGCGCACCGACCGCGCGGCTGTCTATGCCGTGCTCTACCGCAACCACGATGAGGCCGGCAACCCCGTGACGCTCTACGGCGACGACGTGCGCACCTCGCCGTTCATCGTGGCCTTGGCCGACATGGCCTCCGTGCCTGCCACCGGCGAGTGGACGGCCTTTGAGGCGGCGTTCGACTATCGGGCCGACATCGACGCCGACCTGCTCGCCCGGCAGGGCTACAGTCTGGCCATCGTCTTCTCCTCAAGCGCCGACGGCGACAAGTTTGAGGGGGCCGTCGGCAGCACGCTCATGGTGGACAAAGTAAAAATCATCTGCACCGAAGAACAATGAAAATCAAATATCTGCTCCCCGCACTCCTCCTCGCGCTCCCCGTCTCTGTGACCCGGGCCCAAGGCCTGAAGATGCTCGACGACCTTTCATACTATCTCCGCATGGACTACTCGCTCGGGGGCACGGCTCCCGTGGGCCTGCCTGCCACCATACGCCGGCTCGACAGCTACTCGCTGCGCCCCAATTTCAGCATCGGCATCGAGGCCCAGAAGCCGCTTGACGACCGCTGGGGCATCCGCACGGGACTGCACTTCGGCAACAAGGGCATGAAGACCGACGCACAGGTGAAGAACTACCACATGCAGATAGTCCACGGCGGGGAAACTCTCGAAGGGCAGTTCACGGGCAATGTGGTGACACGCGTGAGCCAATGGGGACTCACCGTGCCCGTGCAGGTCGTCTGTCGGGTGGTCAATGATGTAGACCTCCGCTTCGGGCCCTACGCCACCTATGTCTATTCCCGCCGTTTCAGCGGAGAGGCCTATGCCGGCTATCTGCGCGTGGGCAACCCCACCGGGCCGCGTGTGGAACTGGGCCGCGGGGCCGACGAGCGCGGATCTTACGACTTCTCCACCGACCTGCGCCGCCTGCAATGGGGGCTCGACCTCGGGGCCGACTGGCGATGGAGCGACCGCTGGGCCGTGGGGGCCGACGTGAGCTGGGGGCTTAGCAGCGTGTTCCACAGCGACTTCAAGACCATCGAGCAGCGTCTTTACTCCATCTTCGGCACTGTGGGTGTTGTCTATCACCTCAAGTGACGGGTGCCGATACCGATTGCAGCAGCATCATTTCAGACATATAAAACGCTAAAAAGGAAAACGATATGAAGAAAATCTTGACATTTATGTGGTTGGCTGCCACCGCCCTGCAAGGCATGGCTGCCGACTACACCGACCGGTTGACCGTCGATGTCAACGGCAATGTGGCCGAACAGCAGGCCACCATCTCTGTAGACCAAACCGCCAACGGCGACTACACGCTCACGCTGAAAAACTTCAAGTTGGAGATGGGCGGACAGACCTTGAATGTGGGCAACATTGAGCTTAAAGACGTGAAGGGCACCACGGCAGGCGCAGTGACCACGCTGCGCACCTCGCAGACTATCAATATCACCGAAGGCACGGAAGCCGGCGTGCCCTTATGGATAGGCCCGAGCCTCGGCCCCGTGCCCGTAAACATGGTGGCCGAACTGCGTGCCCCCAAGGCCTATGCCGTGATCGACATTGACATGCAGGCTACGCTCGGCCAGACCATCCGCGTGGTGTTCGGCAATGGCGGCTACCACATCGAGAATGGAGGCTTCGAGGACTTCCATACTGCTACCATCACTGATGGTTCCGGCGAGAATACGGCTAAGAGCGACGAGCCCAACCACTGGCATTCGTTCATGAGCACATCGGGCGATCCTTCATTGCGGTGGCTTGCGGGGTACAATCCCCATACGTTCATCAGCGATGTGGTGCGCCCCGGGTCCACGGGCAAGCACAGTGTGAAAATCACTTCCACGAAGATATTCATATTCGTGGCCAATGGCACCATTACCACTGGTCGGCTCAATACCGGCTCCATGACTGCTTCCAACGCGGCCAACCACTCGTGGCTCGACCTCAGTTCGACCGATAAAGATGCTCATGGCGACCCGTTCTATCTCGCGTTGAATGGCCGTCCCGACAGTCTCACGGTGTGGGTGAAGTTCAAGCAGGGCACACCCCAACCCAAAGCTCCCTACGCCACGGTCAATGCCGTGCTCACCGACGGCACGCGCTATCAAGACCCCGAAGACAAGGCCTACACCAACATCGTGGCCAAAGCCACTGACAACCGGATAGCTTCCAAGGACTTCGCATGGCAGCGTCTCTCCATTCCGTTCGACTACGACACCTACGCAGCCAACGGCGTGGAACCCAAGGCCTTGCTCATCACGATCTCTACCAATGCGCAGCCTGGCAAGGGAAGCACGGACGAGCTCTACGTGGACGACATCGCTCTGGTCTACAACGCCCGTCTCTCGGCACTCAGCGTGAAGGGCAAGCCCGTAGAAGGCTTCGATGCCGCTACGCTCACCTACAACCTCACAGCCGACGGCCCGCTCTCCGCTACCGACATCGTGGCTAAGGTCGATGGGCGCGGAGCCACAGTAGACACGCAGGTAGAGCCCGTGGAGGGTGGGGTGAAGGCCCTCGTGACCGTCACTTCCAACGACCTGCTCACCGCCACCCGCTACACCCTCAACATCACCGGGGCCACCACCGGCATCAACACCGCCACGACCACCGGCAATCAGTCTTCTTCGGCAGTCGAGTTCTACAACTTGCAGGGACAGCGCGTAAGCTCCATGCAACCCGGCCGTGTCTACATCCGCAAGTCCGGAGGCAAGAGCGTGAAAGTGGTGAAGTAGATCTATTTAGGAGATTTGTTTAGGAGTTAAAGGGAGTTAAGGAGTTAAAGGGAGTTAAGACAACGGTTTTACTCTTATGGATTCCACGGCACATGCAATAAAGCTATTGTCTTAACTCCCTTTAACTCCTTAACTCCCTTTAACTCCTAAAATAAATCTCCTAAAATAAATCTCCTAAATAAAAATAATAACCAACCAATCCAAAACTATGTTTGAGAATCAACCTAAAGGACTCTACGCGTTGGCACTGGCCAACACCGGCGAGCGTTTCGGCTACTACACCATGATAGCCGTGTTCGCCCTTTTCCTCCGTGCCAATTTCGGTCTTGATGCCGGATGGGCCGGCGAGATTTACAGTGACTTCCTCATGCTCGTCTACTTTCTTCCGCTTGTAGGCGGTCTGCTGGCCGACCGGTTCGGCTTCGGCAAGATGGTCACCATCGGCATCGTCGTCATGTTTTTCGGCTATCTGCTGCTTTCCATTCCCTTGGGCGGCAACACGTTTGCCCTCATCGTGATGCTCGGTGCCCTGTTGCTCATCGGTTTGGGCACGGGCCTGTTCAAGGGCAACCTGCAAGTGATGGTGGGCAATCTCTACGACGACCCGCAGTATGCCGGCCAGCGCGATTCCGGATTCTCCATCTTCTATATGGCCATCAACATCGGGGCCCTCTTTGCGCCTACGGCTGCCGTGGAAATCATGCGGTGGGCACAGACCATCGGCTACTCCGAAAACGACTCCTACCACTTCTCTTTTGCCGTGGCTTGCGCGTCGCTCATCCTTTCGATAGCCATCTATTACGCTTTCCGCAGCACATTCAAGCACACCGAGGGTGCGTCCAAGAAGGCCGGCGACCAGAAGGCCGAAGTGGAGCAGCTCAGTCCGGCTGAGACCCGCGAGCGCATCGTGGCCCTCTGTCTGGTGTTTGCCGTAGTCATCTTCTTCTGGATGGCCTTCCACCAGAACGGTCTTTCGCTGACCTATTTCGCCAACGAGTTTGTCAACAGGTCGTCGTCCGGCATTGAGAGCATGGAGTTCGGCGTGTTCAATCTCGTGGCCATCATCTTCATCGTCTACGCCCTGTTTGCCCTTTTCCAAGGCAAGACCACCAAGACCAAGAGCATTGCCGGCCTTGTGATAGTGGCCTCGCTGGGCTACCTCTACTACCGCTACACGCAGTTGGAGGGTTCCATCGCCGTGAGCGCACCTATCTTCCAGCAGTTCAACCCCTTCTATGTGGTGGCTCTCACTCCCGTGAGCATCGCCATTTTCAGCAAGTTGGCCGCCAAGGGCAAGGAACCTTCTCCCCCCCGCAAGATAGCCTACGGCATGTTGGTGGCCGGTGTAGCCTTCGTGGTGATGATGTTCGCCTCGTGGAATCTGCTCACCCCCGATGCCCAAAAGGCAGCAGGTGATGCCGGTACGTTTGTTTCTCCCAACTGGCTGGTGGGCACCTATCTCATCCTCACGTTCGGCGAACTGCTGCTCAGTCCGATGGGTATCTCGTTTGTGTCCAAGGTGGCCCCTCCCAAGTATAAGGGTCTGATGATGGGCGGCTGGTTTGTGGCCACCGCCATCGGCAACAAACTCGTGGGCGTGGGCGGCTATCTCTGGGGCCCGTTGCCATTGTGGATGGTGTGGGGCGTGTTCATCGTGCTCTGCCTGCTCTCGGCCGTCTTCATGTTTGCCATCATGAAGAAGCTCGAAAAAGTATGCTAATTTAAAAAGGTAGAAAAAGGAAAAAGGTAAAAAGAAGACCGAAAAGCATAATGCAGGGAAAATTTCCCCCGAATATCCTCTCCGGTCTTCTTTTTACCTTTTTCCTTTTTCTACCTTTTTACCTTTAAAATACGCCCTTCGGGCGTGCGGGCAGGCATAAAGCACTGCCCCTACTGCCCCCCCGATGCGTTTTTTACTTTTTTCCTCTTTACTTTTTTACCTTTTCTCTCGGGGGATTTTCCTTTTCATGCGTATTATATATATAAAAAGGTAATAAAACAATAACAACAAATATGGCAAGAAGATATTTATTGGGCTTCGATGTAGGCTCCAGCAGCGTGAAGGCATCGCTCACCGATGTCGACAGTGGTGCGATAGCCGCTTCGGCGTTCTATCCCGAGCACGAAGCCCCGATCATGGCCGTCAAGGCCGGCTGGGCAGAGCAAGACCCGCAGATGTGGTGGGACAACGCCAAGCTCTCGCTCCGCAAAATCATGAACGAGACAGGTGCGCGCGGCGAAGACATCCTCGCTGTGGGCATCTCCTACCAGATGCACGGGTTGGTGTGTGTGGACAAGGATCAGCAGGTGCTCCGTCCATCCATCATCTGGTGCGACTCGCGGGCCGTGCCCTACGGCGAACGCGCGTTCAAAGAACTCGGCGAAGACCTCTGCCTGCGCAATCTGCTCAACTCGCCCGGCAACTTCACTGCCGCCAAACTGGCGTGGGTGAAGGAAAACGAACCCGCGCTGTTCGACCGCATCGACAAGATCATGCTCCCCGGCGACTATATCGCCATGAAGCTGAGCGGCGAGGTGAAGACCACCATCAGCGGACTGTCGGAAGGCATGATGTGGGACTTCACCGCGAAGAAGCCCGCCAAGTTTCTGCTCGACTACTTCGGCTTCTCCGAGAGCATATTGCCCGAGGTGGTGCCCACATTCTCCGTGCAGAGCGTGGTGGGCAAAGCCGCAGCCGACGAACTGGGCCTCAAGGAGGGCACGCCCGTCAGCTATCGCGCCGGCGACCAACCCAACAATGCCGTGAGCCTCAATGTGTTCAATCCCGGCGAGATAGCCTCCACGGCCGGCACTTCGGGTGTGGTGTATGGCGTGTTGGGCGATGTCAACTACGACCCCAAGAGCCGTGTCAACACCTTTGCCCATGCCAACTACACCACCTCGCTCGACCGCCTCGGTGTGTTGCTCTGCATCAACGGCACGGGCATCCTCAACGCATGGGTGCATCGCAATGTGGCCCCCGAGATGGGCTATGCCGAGATGAACGAACTGGCCGCCACCGTGCCCATCGGTGCGGAAGGGGTGACCGTCATCCCCTTCGGCAACGGGGCCGAGCGCGTGCTCGAGAACAAGGAAATCGGTTGCACCGTCAACGGGCTCAACTTCAACAAGCACCACCGCGCCCACCTCGTGCGCGCCGCCCAAGAGGGCATCGTGTTCAGCTTCTGCTACGGCATGGAGGTGATGAAGAAGATGGGCATGGACATCAAGAAGATACACGCCGGCAAGGCCAATATGTTCCTCAGTCCGCTCTTCCGCGACACGCTGGCCGGGGTGAGCGGAGCCACCATCGAACTCTACGAGACCGACGGCAGTGCCGGGGCGGCCAAGGGAGCGGGCATCGGTGCAGGCATCTACAAAGACCACAACGAGGCCTTCGCCACGCTCAAGAGGCTCGATGTCATTGAGCCCGACGAAGCCAACCGCACCGCCTATCTCGACGCCTACGCCAACTGGAAGCGGGAACTGGCCGTCCATCTCGGGGAATAGACCGGGGGAGGGAGCACCAAGACGCTTCTGCACTCCATACCCTTCCTACCGCCCCCTGACTCCCGGCTCGCGAAAGGCGTGCCGGCTGCTCACCCCTCACTTATGACTTTAAAAATCTTTCACAAACTAATAATTACAAAACTATGGCAAAAGAGTATTTTCCACAAATCGGCAAGATTCCTTTCGAAGGAACAGCAAGTAAAAATCCAATGGCTTTCCACTACTATGACCCCGAGAAAGAGGTCTGCGGAAAGAAGATGAAAGACTGGTTGAAGTTCGCCATGGCCTGGTGGCACACACTGGGCGATGCCTCCGGCGACCAGTTTGGCGGCCCCACCCGCAGCTACGAGTGGGACAAGGCAGAAGATGCCGTGCAGCGCGCCAAAGACAAGATGGATGCAGGCTTTGAAATCATGAACAAGCTCGGCATCGAATATTTCTGCTTCCACGACATCGACCTCGTGGCCGAGGGCGACACCATCGCAGAATATGAGGCCCGCATGAAGGCCATCACCGACTATGCCGAGGTGAAGATGAAGGAAGCCGGCGTGAAGCTGCTTTGGGGCACGGCCAACGTGTTCAGCCACAAGCGTTACATGAACGGTGCTGCCACCAATCCCAACTTCGACGTGGTGGCCCGCGCTGCCGTGCAAATCAAAAACGCCATCGACGCCACCATCAAGCTCGGCGGCACCAACTACGTGTTCTGGGGCGGCCGCGAAGGCTACATGAGCCTGCTCAACACCGACCAGAAGCGCGAAAAGGAGCACTTGGCACAGATGCTGAAGGCTGCCCGCGACTATGCCCGCAGCAAGGGATTCACCGGCACGTTCCTCATCGAACCGAAACCGATGGAGCCCACCAAGCATCAGTATGACGTGGACACGGAGACGGTGATCGGATTCCTCAAGGCCCACGGACTGGACAAGGACTTCAAGGTGAACATCGAAGTGAACCACGCCACGCTGGCCGGCCACACCTTCGAGCACGAACTGGCCGTGGCCGTTGACAACGGTATGCTCGGATCGATCGATGCCAACCGCGGCGATGCCCAGAACGGTTGGGACACCGACCAGTTCCCCATCGACAACTACGAGCTCACACAGGCCATGATGCAGGTCATCCGCAACGGCGGACTGGGCAACGGCGGCTCCAACTTCGATGCCAAGCTGCGTCGCAACTCCACCGATCCCGAGGACATCTTCATCGCCCACATCAGCGGTATGGACGCCATGGCCCGCGCACTCGAAAATGCTGCCGCCATCCTCACCGAGAGCGAACTGCCCAAGATGGCCAAAGAACGCTATGCCAGCTTCGATGCCGGCAAGGGCAAGGAGTTTGAAGAAGGCAAGCTCGGCCTCGAACAGCTCGTGGCCTACGCCAAGGAGAATGGCGAACCCAAGCAGACCTCCGGCAAGCAGGAGCTCTACGAGACCATCGTAGCCCTTTACGCAAAGTAAATCGGGAAGACTTTCCCCGACCCTGAAGGAGTCCCATCCATGCCCTGTTTTGGGGGAAGGATGGGGCTTTTCTTAATTTATGTTTTTAAACATGAAAAAGAATTTGCACATATTTTCAAAATGTTTTATCTTTGCATCTGTTATCCTGAATACAATCTTTTTACCTTAAAAAGACTAATACCTATTGAGATGAACGCCCTCCTTTGCGAAAAGGGGGGCGTTTCGCGTTTCCCCCATTCCCCCCGTTTGCTCCTTCGTTAATGCCTGCCGCTCTCTGCCACCTCCGCAAGATGCCGGACGGTGGCGAATAATTCCGACAAAAACACCTCCGCAAAAATACTCCAACCAGAACGGAAAGTAGCCCTTGAATCCCGGACGAAGCCTCCCGTTTTTCCCGTTCAGGCTCTCCGCGCTTGCGAAAGAGCCACAGTTGGCGGCTGAAAGGGCCCCCGTTGCGATGTCCCCGCAGCTCTTTTGCAAGCCCGTTTGGGCCCTTTCAGGCCCGTTTCCGGCCTCCAAGATGTGTCAACTAAATTCAAACGGCTGATAGTCAGTGTTTTGTAAACGCCGCCAAAATCGCGCGTTTACCCCGGGCGGGCCGCCCCCGTTGCAAATATCGCAAGCAGAGAGGCCGAAAACGAATAAATAGTTTGACAATTTACAGACCCGCCCCGGCAATAAAAAACCCGAGAATTGCGAGCAATTCTCGGGTAGTGGTGTAAGCCTGTTTGTTGTGACTTCGCTGGGATTCAAACCCGGAACCTTCTGATCCGTAGTCAGATGCTCTATTCAGTTGAGCTACGAAGCCATGGGCACGAGGCCTTGCAAGAACGAGTTGTGACTCCGATAGGATTCAAACCTATAACCTTCTGATCCGTAGTCAGATGCTCTATTCAGTTGAGCTACGGAGCCTCAAGTCTCATTTGCGAGTGCAAAGGTAGTGCTTTTTTCCAAAACAGCCAAATATATTCGCTGTTTTTTCAGAAAAAAGTGGGAAGCACTGTTGCTGTTGGGAGAGGAGGGCAGACACGGCGTTTCGGTTTGCCGGATGGCAGCCGGACCGAGGGCTGACGGGTGGCTGACTTGCGCTATTTTTTAGGCGTAATAGCCGGTTTGTGCTTTTTTTTTGTTAACTTTGCCCCAAAATAGTTTAAGGTAATATGGGATTATTCGGATTATTCAATAAGAACAAGAAGGAGACGCTCGACAAAGGACTCGAAAAGACGAAGGAGAGCGTATTCGGGAAATTGGCGCGTGCGGTGGCCGGAAAATCAAAGGTAGACGATGATGTGCTCGACGACTTGGAGGAGGTGCTCGTCACGTCGGATGTGGGCGTAGACACCACGCTGAAAGTCATCAGCCGCATCGAGGAGCGCGTGGCACGCGACAAATACGTGTCGACGGGCGAACTCAACGGCATCCTGCGCGACGAAATCGCCGCCCTCTTGTCTGAAAACAATTCCGATGACAATGGCAACTGGGATTTGCCCGCCGACCACCGCCCCTACGTGATACTCGTGGTGGGCGTGAACGGGGTGGGCAAGACCACCACCATAGGCAAGTTGGCCTACCAGTTTAAGAAAGCCGGAAAGAAGGTGTTTCTCGGTGCGGCCGACACTTTCCGCGCCGCCGCAGTGGAGCAAATCAGCATCTGGGGCGAGCGCGTGGGCGTGACGGTGGTGAAACAGCAGATGGGGGCCGACCCGGCTTCGGTGGCTTTCGACACGTTGCAGAGTGCCAAGGCCAACGGGGCCGACGTGGTGCTCATCGACACCGCCGGCCGGTTGCACAACAAGGTGGGGCTGATGAACGAGCTCAAGAAAATAAAAGAGGTGATGAAGAAAGTGCTCCCCGAGGCTCCCGACGAGGTGATGCTCGTGCTCGACGGCAGCACGGGGCAGAATGCCTTTGAGCAGGCCAAGCAGTTCTCGGCCGTGACCAACATCACTTCGCTGGCCATCACCAAACTCGACGGCACGGCCAAGGGCGGGGTGGTGATAGGCATCAGCGACCAGCTCAAGGTGCCCGTGAAGTATATAGGACTGGGAGAAGGGATGGAAGACTTGCAGCTCTTCGACAAACGGGAGTTTGTGGACTCGCTGTTTAAGGAAGATTAGGTGGTAGGTGTCAGATGACTAGGTGATAAGTGATGAAGAAAAACCAGATAGATATTATCACGATGGGCTGCTCGAAAAACCTTGTGGACAGCGAGGTGCTCATGAAGCAGTTTGAGGCCAACGGCTACCGCTGTGTACACGATGCCGCCCATCCCCAAGGAGAGATAGCGGTGATCAACACCTGCGGCTTCATCGAGACGGCCAAGCAGGAGAGCATCAACACCATACTGGAGTTTGTGCAGGCCAAGACCGAAGGGCGGCTCAACAAACTCTACGTGATGGGCTGCCTCTCGCAACGCTACAAGGACGAACTGGAGGCGGAGATTCCCGAGGTGGACAAGTTTTACGGCAAGTTCAACTACAAGCAGTTGCTCGCCGACCTCGGCAAGGCCGAACTCCCGTCTTGCAACGGCCGCCGGCATCTCACCACGCCGCGCCACTACGCCTATCTCAAGATAGCCGAGGGGTGCGACCGCCACTGCGCCTATTGTGCCATACCGCTCATGACAGGCCGCCACGTGAGCCGTCCGATGGATGAGATTCTCGACGAGGTGCGCGAACTTGTGGCCGGTGGCGTGAAGGAGTTTCAAGTCATCGCGCAGGAACTCACCTACTACGGCATCGACCTCGACGGCCATCATCACATCGCCGAACTCATCAGCCGCATGGCCGACATCCCCGGCGTGAAGTGGATTCGCCTGCACTATGCCTATCCCAACCAGTTTCCCATGGATTTGCTCGACGTGATGCGCGAGCGGCCCAACGTGTGCCGCTATCTCGACATCGCCCTCCAGCACATCAGCGACCATATACTGAGCCGCATGCACCGCCACGTGACCAAGCAGGAGACCGTGGAGCTGATCAGGAAGATGCGCGAGGCTGTGCCCGGCATACACATCCGCACCACGCTGCTGGTGGGTTTCCCCGGCGAGACGGAAGACGACTTCCGCCAGCTGGTCGACTTCGTGCGGGAGGCGCGGTTCGAGCGCATGGGGGCTTTCGCCTATTCGGAGGAGGAAGGCACCTACAGCGCCGAGCACTATGAAGACGATGTGCCGGCCGACGTGAAGCAACGGCGGCTCGACGAACTCATGGCCGTGCAGCAGGAGATCAGCGCAGAGATAGAGGCCGGGAAGGTGGGACAGGTGATGCCCGTCATCATCGACCGCAAGGAGGGCAACTACTATGTGGGGCGCACAGAGTTCTGTTCGCCGGAGGTAGACCCCGAGGTGCTCATTCCGGCCGGTCGGAAACGCTTGCGCACGGGATGTTTCTATAACGTGAAAATCGTCGACTCGGAAGAGTTCGACCTTTATGGAGAGTTGGCCGATGAATAACAAGGAATATATCAACGAACTGGCCCGCCGCAGCGGTTACACGCAAGAGGTGACCCGCAAGCTGGTGCATGATGTGGTGGCCGAAATGACCGACCGCCTCGGCGAGTCGGAAACGGTGTCGATCGCCGGCTTCGGGTCTTTCGAAGTGAAGAAGAGGCTGGAGCGCATCCTCGTCAATCCATCCACCAAGCAGCGTATGCTCGTCCCCCCGAAACTGGTGTTGAGCTTCCGTCCGGTGGCCTCGGTGAAGGAAAAACTGAAGAATGGAGGGGAAGAAGATGAATAGGATAGGGATTACGGAACTGGCGCGGATGCTTTCGTCGAAGCACAACATGTCGCAGGCCGATGCCGAAAACTTTGTGCGGCTCATGTTTGCCGTGGTGGGCGATGGTCTCGAACAGGAGAAACTGGTCAAGATCAAGAGCTTCGGTACATTCAAGATGGGCAGTGTGAAAGACCGTGAGAGTGTGGATGTGAACACCGGCGAGCGCATTGTCATCGAGGGACGCAACAAAATCAACTTCACGCCCGACAACGCTCTGCGCGATTTTGTCAACCGTCCGTTTGCCCAGTTTGAAACGGTGATGGTCAACGACGGTGTCGATTTCGAGGCCGTCGACAGGAAATATGAGAGCATCGGAGACGACGCTCCCCCTTCTTCCGATACTCCCGAGCAGGCCGGCCCGATGGAAGACCAAGCGCAAAAGGCAGAGGAGCCCACGAAGGCCAGTGTAGAAGAAGCCCCGATTCAGGTCGTGGAAGAAGCCCCGGCCCCGATAGTAGAGGAGGCTCTTTCCCCGGTTACGGAAGAAGAGCCGGCTCCGATTGTTGAAGAAGGGCCTGCCCCGGTTGTTGAAGCACAGCCGGCTGTGACGGCAGAAGCCCCCGTGGAGCAAGAGCCCCGGCCCTTATCCTCCGCTTCCCCCTCTGTCCCTCCCGTTTCTCCCTTGGTATCTTCCGAGCCCCCTTCTGCCCCTTCCGCTCCTTCGGTGTCCTCGGCAGCTGCCGGTTTCTCCGACAGTCGGGTAAGCCGAAACGCTGTTTCGGCCCCTCCACCTCCCTCCTCCGAGCTCCCGTCTCGCCCAACTCCGGCTGCCCCTGCGCCCGACAGCCGCCGCATCAGCGTGTCGCGCCCCGTGGTCTATCTGTTCAGCCTGCTGCTGTTTGCCCTCGTGGGCGGAGCCTGCTGGCTGGCCTACTCCTACGGCAAGCTCGCCGCCGAGCGCGACCATCTGCACCAGCGGCTCTCCGAGCTTTCTCATCCGCAGGCTCCCTCTGCCCGGCGGCAGTCTCCTGCGGCCCCAGCCTCTGCGGCTTCTCCATCCGCCGCCCCCGTCGATTCCGCCGCCGCCATGAAAGCGAAAGCCGACAGTGCGCGGCTGGCCCGGCAGGCGGCCATTGTTGCAGCCACGGCCACGGCCGGCGAGGAAACCCGCCGCCACGCCCGGGAAGCCAACCGGCAGCAAGCGGCCCCGGCCCCGAAGGCTAAAGCGCAGCAGCCCGCCCCCCGTCCACAATCAGCCTCCGGCCGCTATGATGCCGACCCGAGAGTGCGCACGGGTGCCTATCGCATTGTGGGTACGGCACAGACCGTGACCGCCAAGCGCGGCCAGACGATGGCCAAGATAAGCCGCGCCTATCTCGGACCGGGCATGGAATGCTATGTGGAGGCACTCAACGGCACCTCGGAAGTGAAAGAAGGGCAGCGGGTGAAGATACCCAAGCTCGAGTTGAAACGAAAATGAAAGGCCCATGACAAAGACCCTGTTGGCCGCATTGCTGGCCTTATCCGTACTCTTGCCCTGCATGGTTCGGGCGCAACAACAAGAACGCTCGTTCCCCACGGTGCCGCACAACGGCTACGAAGCCTTGTTGGCGAGCCGCAAAGCCTTTGAGAACAGGCAGTACAATTTGGCCAACTTTTACGCTGACAAGGCCCTTCACGACACGCTCACAGCCCGGCAGGCAGCCGAAATCAAAATCAGTTGCATGAAAGAACTGATGAAGAGCAAGGCCGATTCGGCCCAATACCTCGTCGCCCTGCTCCAACTCCACGACATGGCACCGCGCAACAAGCTCTTCCTCAAGCAGCTCATAGAGTTTTTCACCCTCCCGGGACACGAGCAGGAGATGCGCCAGTTTGCCACCGACGAGATACGCAAAGACTCCACCAACCGCCTCGGATGGGTGCTCAAGGGCGAAACCTTCATGCGCAGCGGCAAGTGGGATGAGGCCATCGGCCATTTCCGTCAGGCCGTGGCCATCGACTCCTCTTTCGTCGAAGCCATCTATAACATCGGCATCTGCCACTGTTCGAAGGGCGTGGAACTGAAAGACAGCTTCCTCACCGGCAAGAAACGGCTGTCTGCCCAAGAGAAGAAACTCGTCTCCGAGGAGTTCATGCAGGCCAAAAAAGCACTCGAACGGGTGAGGAGTCTGGATCCCCGGTGGGCCGTGGTCGACTGGCGCAGGGCCCTCTACCAGATTTACTACGTGCTGAGAGAGAACGACAAAGCCCGCGAGGTGAAAGCCCTGCTCGAACAGCGGTAGGCCGCAGACGGGCTCCCCCCTTTTCCGCGAGTGCGCCCAATCCTCCTTCCGATAACTCCTTTAACGCTTATATATATAATAAGGTGAAACAATTCCGACTGATCATATCCCTGTTGCTGGCGTGGACATTCATGGCAGCGCAGGCCCAGAAGAGAGAGATTTATGCTGCCCAAGACCAGATCAAGGCCGGCAAGAATCTCGACAAGGCCCGGCAGAGCATGGCCAACCTGCTCAAAGACCCGGCCAACCGAACCAACGAGAAGATTTGGCTCACACTCTACGATGCCCTCACGGGACTCTACGAGCAGGGCAACGAAAAGCTCTATCTCAAGCAGCCCTACGACACGGCCGCCCTCTTCAACATCACCAAGGCGATGTTTGAAACGGCCGAAAGCCTCGACTCCGTGGAAGCGGCGCCCGACCGGCGGGGGCGCGTGCGGACGAAATACCGCAGGAAACACGCCGACTACCTCAACCGGATACGCCCCAACCTCTACAACGGCGGCACCTATTTCATCCACCGCCGGCGTTTCGCCGATGCCTACGCGTTCTTCAATGCCTACATCGGCTGCGCCAAGCAGCCGCTCTTCCGCGAATACAATTACTCCGAGACCGACTCGGCGCTGCCCCAAGCCGCCTATTATGCCGCCTACTGCGGCTACATGAACGGCGACCCGAAGGCCACCCTCCATCACACCTACTGGGCTTTGAAAGACACGGCCCACAACCGCTTCATGCTCCAGTATCTGGCCGACACCTATCGGCAGGAGGGCGACACGGCCCGTTATGTCAGCACGTTGCGCGAAGGCTTCGGCAAATATGCCACCTTCCCGTTTTTCTTCTCCCGCCTCATTGACTACTACTTGAAGGTCAACCGCCCCGACTCGGCCATGCGTGTGACCGACCGCGCGCTGCAGGCCGACTCGCTCAACCCGACCTTCCGTTATGCCAAGAGCACCCTGCTGCTCAATGCCGGCCACTATGACGAGTGCATCGCCATCTGCGACGCCCTGTTGGCGAAAGACAGTCTGATGGCCGATGCCTGGCTCAATGCCGGACTGGCCTACTTCAACCGGGCCGTGGAGCTGGACAAGAACGTGCAGCGCCACCGCAAATACCGCAGCCGGATCATGGCCGACTACAAGGCCGCGCTGCCCTATCTGAGGCGTTTCCGCGAGCTGGCCCCTAACGAGCGCGAGAAGTGGGCGCTGCCCCTCTACACCATCTATCTGAACCTGAACATGGGGGAGGAGTTTGACGAGATAGACAAGTTGCTGCGCAACAAGAAATAAGATAACCGAAAACAACAACCGATATGACAGACAAGATAATAGACAAACTGGGCATCACGCTCAACGACATGCAGAACGACACGGCCCATGCCATCCTCCACTCGAACAAAGATGTGGTGGTGCTTTCGCCCACCGGCTCGGGCAAGACGCTGGCCTACCTCCTGCCGGTGGTGGAACTGCTCGACGCCACGCTCGATGCCGTGCAGGCCGTGGTGGTGCTGCCGGGCCGCGAACTGGCTTTGCAGAGTGCCACGGTGCTCGCCGGCATGGGCAGCGGACTGCGTGCCATGGCCTGCTATGGCGGCCGTCCGGCGATGGACGAGCACCGCACGATGCGGCAGGTGCGCCCGCAGGTGGTCTTCGGGACCCCCGGCCGGCTCAACGACCATCTCGACAAAGGCAACATCGAGGCCTCGCAGGTGCGGTTTGTCGTGATCGACGAGTTCGACAAGTGCCTCGAAATGGGCTTCCACGACGAGATGGCGGCCCTCATGGGCAAGTTGCCGGCCGACGCCCGGCGCGTGCTGCTCTCGGCCACCGATGCCGACAGCATTCCCCACTTCGTGAATCTTGGCCGCTCCACGCGCGTCGACTATCTGTCCGACGACGAGCAGATACCCGACCGCATCTCCATCTTCAGCGTACACAGTCCCGAGAAAGACAAGCTCGCCACCCTCTCTTCGCTGCTCCTCGAACAGGGCGACCACAGCAGCATCGTGTTTCTCAACCACCGCGATGCCGTGGAGCGCACCGGCGACTATCTGCGCCGTCTGGGATTTGCCACGAGCATCTTCCACGGCGGGCTCGACCAGAAGATGCGCGAGCACGCCCTCTACAAGTTCTCCAACGGGTCGGCCAACATCCTTGTGAGCACCGACCTCGCCTCCCGCGGCCTCGACATTCCCGATGTGGACAACATCATCCACTACCATCTGCCCGAGACCGAGGAAGCCTATATCCACCGCGTGGGCCGCACGGCCCGCTGGCAGGCCGAGGGCCGCTCCTTCTTTGTGCTGGGGCCGGAAGAGCACCTGCCCGACTACCTGCACACGGCGACAGCCGACCACTCCCCGCAACCGGCTGCCGGAGCCGTGCCTGCCCGTCCGCGCATGGCCACCGTCTACATCGGCAAGGGCAAGAAAGACAAAATCAGCAAGGGCGACATCCTCGGTTTCCTCTGCAAGAAAGGCGGGCTGGAGAACGGGGAGATAGGGCGCATCGACGTGAAAGACCGCTATGCCTACGCCGCCGTGGCCTATCCCCGGTTGCAGGAACTGCTCGACCGCGTGCAGGGCGAGAAAATCAAGGGTGTCAAGACGGTGGTGGAAGTCGTGAGATAGTCCCGGAGACTTTCAGTGAGGCGGGTGTCTCGGGAGCGTGAGCGGGCCACGGGCGGCATCGGCTGTGGCGGAAGGCAAAAGGCATTTTCAGCCGTGCCATCATGTCAAACCATTTGCCCGTTTTCGGCCTCTCTGCCTGCGATATTCACCACCGGCAGTCCGCCCGGTCGCAAACGGGCGATTTTGGTGATGGTTTTAAAACGCTGACAATCAGCGGTTTGATTTTTATTGACACGTTTTCGGGCCCGAAAACCGGTCTGAAAAGGCCCAAACGGGCTTGCAAAAGGGCCACAGTCGCAGCACGACTGTGGCCCTTTCGGTTTCCAACTGTGGCCCTTTTGCAAGCGCAGAGAGCACGAAGGAGAAAACCGAGGGGCTTCCCCCGTGCTTCAAGACCGTTTTTCCATTCTATTTGCCGACTTTTTGCAGACATGATTTTGTAAAGGTTGTTCGCCATCTTCCGCTGTCTTGCAGCGGAGTGTTTCACTGAAATTTGCCCGCGGGTGCCCCCGATTTTCCCCCATGCAATATCGACAGCCCCGTCAAGTGCCCGCAAGGGAGCTTTGCGACTGTGTGCGTTTACAATATGATATAAAACGGTGGCGTTGGCTAAATTGTTGCTAAAACGTTTGGTGGTATAAAAATAAAAGTGTAAATTCGCATCGTATTCATGCAATACGATTATAACCAATAAAACTTAAATAATCATTCAGATGAAGAAGTACAATTTTAATGCAGGTCCGTCGATGCTTCCACGCGAAGTGATTGAGAACACAGCAAAGCAGATTTTGGATTTCAACGGCTCCGGTCTTTCCCTCATGGAGATCAGCCATCGTGCAAAAGACTTCCAGCCGGTTGTTGACGAGGCCGTTGCGCTCATCAAGGAATTGCTCGACATCCCGGAGGGCTATTCGGTGATCTTCCTCGGTGGCGGCGCTTCCCTTCAGTTCATGCAGATTCCTGCAAACTTCTTGATCAAGAAGGCCGCCTATCTCAACACGGGCACCTGGGCCAAGAAAGCGCTCAAGGAGGCCAAGCTTTTCGGCGAGACCGTGGAGGTGGCTTCGTCGGCCGATGCCAACTACTCCTTCATCCCGAAAGACTATCAGATTCCGGCCGATGCCGATTATTTCCACTTCACCACCAACAACACCATCTATGGCACGGAGATTCGCAAAGACCCTGACAGTCCGGTGCCCCTGATTGCCGACATGAGTTCGGACATCATGAGCCGCCCCGTGGATGTGTCGAAATACACGGCCATCTATGCCGGCGCGCAGAAGAACATGGCCATGGCCGGCGTGACCGTCATCATCGTGAAAGACAGTGAGTTGGGCAAGGCTCTGCGCCCGCTGCCCACCATGATCGACTACCGCACGCATGTGGAGAAGGGCAGCATGTTCAACACGCCTCCCGTGGTGCCCATCTACTCGCTGCTGGAGACGATGCGCTGGGTCAAGGCGCAGGGCGGTGTGGCCGAGATGGATCGCCGTGCCCGCGAACGGGCCGAGATCGTCTATGGCGAGATAGACCGCAACAAGCTCTTCAAGGGCACGGCAGCCGTGGAAGACCGCTCGCTGATGAACCTCTGCTTCGTGATGAACGAGGAGTATGCCGAGCTCGAAAAGCCGTTCCTCGACTTTGCCACCGGGCGTGGCATGGTGGGCATCAAGGGCCACCGCTCCGTGGGCGGCTTCCGTGCCAGCTGCTACAATGCCCAGACGCTCGAAGGCGTGAACGCCCTCGTGCAGGCCATGAAAGACTTCGAGGCCGAACACTAATCGTACATGCAGATACTATAGGGCGAATTTCGGTTCGCCCTTTATTCGTTACATAAAATCCGACTGACAATGAAAGTTTTAGTAGCAACAGAAAAACCGTTTGCGGCTGCCGCCGTCGAGGGTATCAGAAAAGAAGTGGAAAACGCCGGTCACGAATTGCTCCTGCTGGAGAAATACACCGAGAAGGCCCAACTGCTTGAAGCGGTGAAAGACGTGGAGGCACTCATCATCCGGTCCGACAAGGTGGATGCCGAGGTGCTCGACGCGGCCAAGAAACTCCAAATCGTGGTGCGCGCCGGGGCCGGTTACGACAATATCGACCTTGAAGCGGCGACGGCCCACCACGTGGTGGCCGAGAATACGCCGGGCCAAAACTCCAACGCCGTGGCCGAACTGGTGTTCGGACTGCTGGTCTATGCCGTGCGCAATTTCTACAACGGGAAGGCCGGTACGGAGCTCATGGGCAAGAAGCTCGGCATCCTCGCTTTCGGCAATGTGGGCCGCAACGTGGCCCGGGTGGCCAAGGGCTTCGGCATGGAGGTCTATGCCTACGATGCCTTTTGCCCTGCCGGCGTGATAGAGCAGGCCGGGGTGCATGCCGTGAAGAGCGGCGACGAACTTTTCCGCACCTGCGACGTGGTGTCGCTCCACATCCCTGCCACTCCCGAGACGCGTGGCAGCATCGGTTACGACACCGTGGGGCAGCTCAAGAAGGGCGGCATACTCATCAACACGGCCCGCAAGGAGGTGATCGACGAACCGGGACTCATCAAGCTCATGGGCGAGCGCACCGACCTGAAGTTCATCACCGACATCAAGCCCGATGCCGATGCCGAGTTTGCCAAGTTTGAGGGACGCTACTTCAGCACGCCCAAGAAGATGGGGGCACAGACGGCAGAGGCCAACACCAATGCCGGCATAGCCGCCGCCCGGCAGATCAATGCCTTCTTCAAGGACGGCTGCACGAAATTCCAAGTCAACAAGTAACCACCGCTACAACCTCAAGCTATGGCTACCATCAAACCATTCAGGGGGATTCGTCCCCCCAAGCATCTCGTGGAGGCGGTGGAGAGCCGCCCCTACGATGTGCTCGACTCGGCTGAGGCTCGCCTCGAAGCCGGCGACAACGAAAAGAGTCTCTACCACATCATCAAGCCCGAAATCAATTTCCCGGAGGGCACGTCGGAATATGATCCGCGCGTCTATGAGAGTGCGGCCGACAACTTCAGGAAGTTTCAGGAGCGTGGATGGCTTGTGCAAGACGACAAGGAGCAGTATTACATCTATGCCCAGACCATGGAGGGCAAGACGCAATACGGGCTCGTGGTGGGCGCACGGGTGGACGACTATCTCTCGGGCGTCATCAAGAAGCACGAACTCACGCGCCGCGACAAGGAGGAAGACCGCATGAAGCATGTGCGTGTCAACAATGCCAACATCGAACCGGTGTTCTTTGCCTATCCCGACAATGAGGTGCTCAACAGTCTCATCATGCGCTATGCGGCCACTGCGCCCGAGTATGATTTCATCGCTCCCGTCGACGGGTTCCGCCACCGTTTCTGGGTGATTGCCGACGATGCCGACATCGCCACCGTCACAGAGGAGTTTGCCAAGATGCCCGCGCTCTACATTGCCGACGGCCACCATCGTTCGGCGGCGGCAGCACTGGTGGGGGCGGAGAAGGCACGGCAGAATCCCGACCATAGGGGCGACGAGGAGTATAATTACTTCATGGCAGTGTGCTTTCAGGCTTCACAGCTCACCATCCTCGACTACAACCGGGTGGTGAAAGACCTCAACGGCATGTCGTCGGAGGAGTTTCTGGCGGCATTGGCGAAGAATTTTGTCGTGGAGGACAAGGGCACCGAGTGCTACAAACCGCAACGGCTGCATGAGTTCTCGCTCTATCTCGACGGCCGTTGGTACAGCCTCAAGGCCAAGGAGGGCACTTTCAACGATGCCGACCCCATCGGGGTGCTCGATGTAGACATCTCCAGCCGGCTCATCCTCGACGACTTGCTGGGCATCAAAGACTTGCGTTCCGACAAGCGCATCGACTTCGTGGGCGGCCTGCGCGGCTTGGGTGAGCTCAAGCGCCGTGTCGACTCGGGCGAGATGCGCATGGCATTGGCACTCTATCCCGTGTCGATGCAGCAGATTATGGACATCGCCGATTCCGGTAAAATCATGCCGCCCAAGGCCACGTGGTTTGAACCGAAGCTGTGCTCCGGGCTGGTGATACATAAGTTGTAGAAAGACCCACAGACCACGGACCCCCCACACCCCCCTAAAGGGGGGCTTTGCCATCCACCTGTTCGCAGGAATGAAGCCCCCCTTTAGGGGGGTGTGTGGGGTCTCCTATCATCTATGCTCGACGAATATACGACCATTAAAGAAAATACCGTCGGCGAGGGATTCTACTCCGAGAAGCGGAGTAAGTTCCTCGCTTTCGCGCATCATGTCTACGATGCCGACGAGGTGAAGGCCATTGTCGCCGACTACCGCCGCCGCTACTACGATGCCCGCCATGTGTGTTATGCCTACATGTTGGGGCCCGGGCGCACCGATTTCCGTGCCGTTGACGACGGGGAGCCTTCGTCCACGGCGGGGAAGCCCATCTTAGGGCAGATCAACTCGCGCGGACTCACAGATGTGCTCGTGGTCGTGGTGCGCTACTATGGCGGTGTGAACCTCGGCACCGGCGGGCTCATTGTGGCCTATCGCACGGCAGCCGCAGCCGCTCTCGATGCTGCGGAGGTGGAGACACGGCAAGTGGAGGAAATCATCGACTTCCGTTTCCCCTATCTCATGATGAATGATGTGATGCGCGTGGTGAAAGACCTCTCTCCCCGCATTGTCAGTCAGCAGTTCGACAACGACTGCACCATCCGCCTTGCCATCCGCCGCAGCATGGCGGAGGAGTTGAGGAGTAGACTGGGCGTGGGCGGGAAGGCCTCCCCCGGCCCCTCCGAAGGAGGGGAGGGCCTCGCGGGATAAAAGCTGTTTGAAGCTCCCTAAGTTGGGGGGGAGGCATTTCTTCCCTCTGTATCTAAGTCGCCAAGTTAGGGGGTCTTGACAAGGAAACAAGGCCAGGCGTTTGGAAGCTAAGAGTTGGAAAAATAAAAGGCAAAAGCTGATTAAGGCTTTTGCCTTTGTGAGAATAAAGGGGTAGAGGGGTAAAAAACAACTGCACGCCATCTGCATCGTCCTCTGTCAAGGCGATGCAGATGGCGTGTGTGTTTACAGACCTCTGGCTTTCAGCAGGGCTGTGGCGTCGGGAGCCGGCAGACCGGTGAAGTCGGAGAACATCTGCATGAGGTCGAGCGTGTTGCCCCGGCTCAGCACCTTGTCGCGGAACGACTGGCCTACAGCCGGCGTGAGTGCACCGTGGGCGGCAAAGTAGTCGGCAATGTTCACGGCCAGCACCTCACTCCACAGATAGCTGTAATAGCCTGCTGCATAGCCTCCTCCCCACACGTGGTTGAAGTAGGATGTGGAGTAGCGGGGCGGAATCTGGCTGTTGAGCAGTCCGATTTCCCGTAGTGCCGAGGTCTCGAAATCCTTGGCCCCGTCGGCCGAGGGCACCTGTTCCGCCGTGAGTGTGTGCCACGCGAGGTCGAGGCAGGTGGCAGCCAGATTCTCGCCCAGGGCATAGGCCGGTTGGAAGTTGATGGAGCCCAGCATCTTCTCTTTGAGGGCTTCGGGCATGGGGAGGTTGGTCTCGAAGTGGCGGGCGTAGTGATCGAACACCTCGGGGATGGAGGCAAACGACTCGTTGAATTGCGAGGGCATCTCCACAAAGTCGCGGGCCACAGCCGTTCCGCTCAGCGTGTTGTAGCGGCAGTCGGACAACATGCCGTGCAGGGCGTGCCCAAACTCGTGGAAGAGGGTTGTCACCTCGTCCCATGTGAGGAGCGTGGGACGGCCTTCGGGAGCCTTGGCATAGTTGCACACATTATATATAATAGGCAGCTGACGGCGCAGGCGACTCTGCTTGGCAAAGGCACTCATCCACGCTCCGCCGCGCTTGGTGGGCCGGCGGAAGTAGTCGCAGTAGAAGAGGGCAAGCTGGTGGCCGTCTTTGTCCAGCACGTCAAACACCTTCATGTCGGCATGGTAGGTGGGCAAGTCGGTGCGCTGTTTGAACGACAGACCGTAGACGCGGTGGGCGGCGTAGAACACCCCGTTGACGAGCACGCTGTCGATGTTGAAATAGGGCTTCACGTCGTCGTCCGAGAAGCTGTACTGCTCCTTCTTCATCTTGGCCGAATAGTAGAAGCGGTCGTAGGGCTCGAGCTTGAAGTCAGGACCCATCGTGCGCCGGGCGTAGGCTTCGATGGCCTGTGTTTCGGCCTGGGCCTTGGGCGTGTAGGCGGCGATGAGCTGCTTGAGGAAGCGGTAGGTGTTGTCGGTGTTCTTGGCCATCGCGTTGTCGAGCGAGTAGGACGCATAGTCTTTGAAGCCCATGAGCCTGGCCTTCTCGGCCCGCAGGCGGGCCATCTCGGCGATGATGGGAAAGGTGTTGAAGTCGCCCGACCCGTCGGCCCGGTGGATGGACGCCCGGTAGACGCGCTCGCGCAGGGCCCGGTTGTCGAGCGAAGCGAGGATGGGTTGCTGGGTGGTGTTGGTGATCACGATGCAGTAGGGTGCTTTTCCCCCACGGCTCTCGGCATCTTTTTGGCACTGGGCGATGTCGGCCGCACCAAGTCCGGCCAGTTCGCCCTCGCTTTCCACCCACACGGCTGCGGCGTTGGTCGCCTTGGGCAGCATGTTGCCGAACTCCTGCTGCAAGGCTGCTATGCGCTTGTTGATTTGCTGCATACGTGCCATCTTGTCTTCCGGAAGCAGGGCCCCCGAGCGCACAAACTTCTTGTAGACCTCCTCCAGCAGTTTCCGGTCTTCCCCCTTGAGCGTGTTGCGCTCATGGTCGTAAACATATTTGATGCGTTGGAAGAAGCGTTGGTTGAACGATATTTCGTTCTCAAAGTCGGTAAGCAGGGGCACGGCCTCCTTCTCCGCCTGTTCTATCTCCGGTGTCTTGTCGGCACTGACCAGCGCGAAGAAGATGCCCGACACGCGGTCGAGCAGCAGTCCGCTCTTCTCGTAGGCCAGAATGGTGTTGGCGAACGTAGGCTTCGCCTTGTCGGCCACGATGCGCGCTATCTCCTCCCGCTGTTGGCGTATGCCTTCCTTGAGGGCCGGCAGATAGTCTTCTCCTTTGATTTTGCTGAAGTCAGGTGCACCGTAAGGCAACGTGCCCGGGCGCATCAGCGGATTGTTTTCCATCAGATTTCCTTTTTTGTTTTGAGCCGTTGCAGCTGTGCCCGGCATCATGGCAGCAGCCAGTGCGGCGGCGAGCAACGCCTTTCCGAGTTTGATGTTCATAGTTTTTGTTTGTTGTTGATGATACTTTGTTTCTGCAAAGATAGTGCAAGTGAGGGCAATGAAAGCTTGTTTTCAAATTGCCGAACGCCGCCTATCTTATGCAAATATAAGCAAAATACCGCTCATATCCCCACTTTTGGCAGATAAAAGTTATACAAGTGTCTGATTCAATGAGCCTCTCGGCGGTGTGCATCAGGCATAGCTGTGCATGCCGCCGAGGAAGTAGTTGACGCCGAAGTAGGTCATGAGAATGGTGAGGAAGGCGATGGTGGTGTAGAGATGGTAGGCCGTGGGGCGGCTGAAGAGGGGGAAAGAGCGGGTGTGGAGCACCACGGCGTAGACCATGAAAGTGATCAGCGCCCATGTCTCCTTGGGATCCCAGCTCCAGTAGGTGCCCCAACTGATGTTGGCCCAGATGGCACCGATGAAGATGCCGAGGCCCAGCGTGGTGACGGCCGGATAGAGGAACAGACGGCTGAGTGCCTGCAACTCGACGCCCTTGCGGGGGAGGAGCAGACCCATGAGGCCGCAGATGAAGGTCATGGCCAACAGGGCATAGCTCATCATGATGATGCCCACGTGGATGCTCAGCAGCGGACTGTTGAGCACGGGCATCATCCGCCCGATGGCGGGATCCATCTGCGAGATGTGACTCACGAGCAGGAAGAAGCCCGAGAGCAGGAAGCCGAACACCACCACGATGTGGGCCTTGCGCCACGCAAGGAGCGAGAGCAGTTGGGTGAACCACGCCACGACAAGCATCGTCTCGTAACCGTTGCTCATGGGCACGTTGCCGCTGATGATCCAGCGCAGTGCCAGTGCCACCGTCAGGGCGAGCATCGAGAGCACCATGAGCGCGACAAACAGCGGGCCGGAGGCGGCCGACAGCCTTGCCATGAGGCTTCGCTTCCCGGTGGGGCGGGCCGAAGTGTCGTCCTTACCCGTCAGTTTGCGGATGGTGAGGCCGAGGGCGATGAGCCCCAACGTGAGGTTCACGACGAAGAGAATCGTGGCAAACGGCACACTGTTGTAGAGACGCTCGGCCTCCACCTCCCGTGGAGAGGGCATACCCGCTCCGCCGTTGCGCTGCTGATAGGCCATCACCTCGTCGATGGTCTTGTTCACATCGGCATTGCTGCCCGAGAGCGCATAGCGGTAGAGGTCGGCAAACACCTGCTGCATGTAGGCACTGTCGCGGGCACTCACGGCCCCCTTGTAGCTTCGGTTGGGGGCATACCACTGCGTAGAGCCCTTTGCCGTGTGGGGGAATATCTTCAGCGGCGCGCCCCCACGCAGTTCCATGATGAGCTGCACTTTCTCGTCGAGCTCCACCGCATCCTGATGAAAACCGTCTTGCGCCCCATGGTAGTATTCCTCCACATACTGCTTGAGGCGGTAGTCACCGGCCAGAAAGAGGTCGTTCACCGACACGTAGTCGGGCAACTGGAGCGTGGATTTCAGTTGTCCGCCTTTCACCTTGATGATTTTCTCGCCCGCCCACTGGTCGCCCCAGAAGATGAATCCCGTGAGCACCTGTTCGGGCGTGCAACCCCGATAGCTGCGCTTGCCGCAGAGCTTCTTCGTCAGGTCGTAGGCGTAGGTCTGCAACGGTGCGATGCGGTCGTTGTAGAGCACGCTCATGCGGCCGAAGTGGTCGGCTGTGCGGCGGGGGAAGGTGGTGGTGGCTGCAGCCGGCTGTTGCAGGGCCATGAGGGCGAGGATAGCCAGCGCGCCCTTGCGCAGCACGTCGCTCCGGAGCAGCCGGCGGAAAGTGCCCCGGGGGTCGACGAGCAGCCACAGGAGCGAGAAGAAGAGCAGGGCGTAGCCCACGTAGGTGACGGGAATGCCGTAAGGGTCGCTGTTGATGGCCAGCACGCTGCCCCGGCCGTCCTCGTCGTAGGAACTCTGATAGAGGCGCACGCCGCCGTGGGAGGCTATCCTGTTCATCGAAACCGTGTAGCAGTTGGCCGCTCCGTCGCCCCCGATGCTGATAATTGACTCATAGTCGGCTGCGGCCTTGGTGCCTTCGTGATAGCGGATGTTGAACTTCTCGAGCTTCACCTTGAAGGGCAGGCGGGCCGGTTCCATGCCTTGCCCATCCTTGGCCGCCATATATTCGGCGGTGGACTGGCCTTGCCGCAGGTGTATGGCCCCCCGACGGGCCGTGAGCCGGGTGAGCAATGCGCCGGCGAGGATGACCACGAAAGCGGCGTGGAGCAGCAGAGTGGGCCACCGGCGCAGGCGGCTTTGGGCGATGTAGACGATGCCGGCAGCCGTGAGCAGGGCCCACAGCAGGGTGAACCACCACGTGTGGTAGAGGTCGCCCGCGTCCAGCTTTTCACAAAATGTGGCGGCAGCCATGACGGCCACCACCACGATATACAGAGAGAAAGTTATTTTTTTGATCATTGATCAGACCTTCCGTGTCGGTTGTATGCGCCCTTAGATGGAGCGCAGGAATTTCACCACAGCGTCGCGGTCGGCCTTGGGCAGGTGGTAGAACTTCACCGCACTCCAGTAGGCGTCGCTGTTTTTGCTGTAGGCATGCCACATGATGGCCTCCACCTCGTTGCGTGCCCGGCAGTCGTGCAGACGGTCTTCGGCACCCGTGTTGAGCAGGCTCAGGCCGCGGCCCCACAGCGGTGTGGTGCGGCACCAGCTTCCGTGTATGCCGTTTTTCATGTAGAGCCGGTGCTGTATCATGTCCGTGTAGGGATAGATAGTCTGATGGGCATACTTCGGCAGGTTGAGGTTGTTGTTCTTGATGGGGGAGGGCACCCAATAGTTGTCGTCGCCCGTCTCCCATTTCGGACGGTGGCAGCTGGCACACCCCATCTCCATGAAGAGCTTCTTGCCGCGCTGCACGGTGGCGTCGTTGAGGTCGCGGGCGCGTGGAACGGCCAGTCCGCGGTGCCACACCATGTACTGCCAGAAGTTGTTGTCCGTCATTTCGGGCTTGAAGTTGTGGTAGGCGTTGTTAAACTGGTTGGTCTTCGGGTCGAGCAAAGCCTTCACCGCAGCGGCGATTCCGGCCTCGGTGCCGTCATTGTAGTAAGGCGACGAGGGGTCTTTCTTGATAGCTGCAATCACGTCCTTGTTCTCGCTCATGGCCTTGGCCCAGGCCGTGGTGGTGTAGAGGTAGGGCCGGTCGCTGCGGCTCACGTTGGGGATGTTCCACATGGCGTTGGCTCCCGCACCGTCTTGTAGCGAAGCGCGCGTCATGGCGTAGGTGAAGCGTTTCACCTTCATCTGGCCGTCGGCCAGTTTATACCACGCCCCGTTGGGTTTTCCGAGTGTGGGGTCTCCGGCCCAGTCGCCCTTGGAGGCATCCCAGAAACCGGGGTTGAGCACCTTGGCGATGTCCACGCCGCGCTTCTGTGCCGCAGCCGCCTGCCGGATGTATTCGGCCTTGATGCTGTCTTGCGGGATGGCATCGAGCAGTCCCGTGCCGTAGAGGCCGATGGTCGACTCCAGCCTCACGGCATAGTTGGTGGGTATGGGGTTGGTGTTGAAGGCGGTGGGCAGGATGGTCACTTCGGGGTAGATGAGCTCATACCTCTCGCCGTCGGGGAACTGCATGGGCAGTCCGCTCTCCATGGCGGTGACGGTCTCCCACTTCATGGTGATGCCTTTCTCGTTTACAGGCGGCAGGAAGGGCGACACGGCGCGCGTCTGCGGCATGCCCGTCACCTCGGAGATGTAGGGCCCGTCGTCGCTGTTGGCACCGTCTACGGGGTGATAGATCACGAGCAGATAGCCGTTGCCCTTGTGGTCGGCATCGTAGGACTCGACGCGCTTGCCGTGGCCGTAGCCGGGGTGGCAGTGGATGCAAGACGAGCGCACGTAGGCCGGGCCAAGGCCTGCAAAGTCTTTGGTAGAGGGGGTGGAAGAGGGGAGGAAATCGTGCTCGAAGAAGATTTCCCCGCGCTTGAAGGCATCCAGCAGATTGGCATTCCCGATGGCTGGCGTCTCGTCTTCATAGCAAGAGGCGGTGGTGTTTTCGGTTGTTCCCTGTTCGCCTCCGGGATACCACTCGCTCGGGGTGAAGCCGTTGGTGGCCTTGCCTACATATTTGTAGTCGTCTTCGCCGTTGGTGCTGATGCCCCCGGCCGTGATGCCGCCGTTGTCATCGTCGTGGCAGGCGGTGAGCGAAAGGCCCATCATGGCTGCCAGCATCAGCGGCCCGTATGTCTTGAATGTTTTCATCATGTTTTTGTTTTATGGGAAATAGTGTCCGGAGACCTTGGGTCTTCGGACACTATTCTTTTTGGTTTGTTGTAATAATCAGTTCTTCAGAATCCACTGCGAGGCCTTGTTCAGTTCGCTGTCGAGCTCGCCCACAGCGTCCATGGCAGCCTTCACGAGCGGGGCACCCGGGTTAAGCACGAACGGCGTGCCGCTGGTCTGGCAGGCCTTCAGGGCCTTCAGGGCAGCCGTGAGTTTGGCGTTGATGAGGGCAGCCTCCACCACATTGTAGGTGTTGAGGTAGCTCATCAGCGACTTGGCTGCGTAGGTGCTCCCGTTGTAGTTGCCATAGAGCGAGTTCTGGATGCTCATGATGTTGTCGTAGAAGTCGGTGAACGAATTGTAGCTGTAAGGCGACTCGATGTAGTTGGGGTCATCGGGCTCCATCTTGCCGTCTTCACCCTCATGCTGTGAGTTCGGGTCTTTCGATGCACGGTAGGCCTGTCCCATCTTCTGGTCGGCCACCTCGGCGCAGATGTTGGAGCAACCCGACACGAGGATGGTCTCCACCACTTTCTTCACCGAGCTCTGTGTGCTCTTGGCCGTGCCGGCCTGCAGCAGGTCTTCACCGTAGGTCAGGCCTTTCTTGGTCAGGGTCTTGAAGTCGTCGAAGTGCTTGGCGCACTCGGCAATGCGGGCCTTGTAGGCAGCGGAGGCGGCAGGATTCCAAGCCACCACGAGCTGGTAGCACTTGTCACGCAGGTCGCCGGCCACGGCTGTGGCGAAGATCACTTCTTCCTTGGCAGTCACGTTCTTGCCGTCGAAGATGTTCTCATACTTCTCCACCTCGTCGTTGTTGAAGAAAGATGCGGGGCGGTTTTTGCCGTCGCGGAAGAAGATGAACTCGATGCCGTGGAAACCGAGGTTCTCGGCGGTGAGGTTCTTGCGGGTCACTTCGATGTCTTCAGCCTCTTTGTCGAGGGCCTTTATCTTGGCGTCGCTGGCCAAGTCTTTGGCCAGTGTGGGCACGTCGAGGGGCCAGGTGTCGATGTGCGGGTCGATCTCGAAGTCGCTGGCAGCCCCGTAGAGGAATGCCTCCGACTCCTCCCAATATTGGCGGGCGGCCTTGTAGGAAGTGCAGATGGCGTCGATTTCGCTCTGCTCCACCCTTGTGCCGGCTTTCAGCTTGGCCTTGAGGGCGTTGATCTTGGCGTAGAGCCCTTCAGCCTCGGAGGCCAGATTGCCATAGGTGGGGTAGACCACGTTGTTGAGATACTCTGCGGTGAGGTCTTTCACGGCCTGTTCCTGCTTCTCGATGGTGGTTTTGCCGTCATCGCCTTTGTCGTCGTCGCTGCACGAAGTCATGCTCCATGTCAGCGTGCATGCTGCTGCGAAGAGCATGGCATACTTAAACATCTTTTTCATGTTGTTTTCCGTTTTTTTATGTTAATTGCAATGATACTGATTTCATTTACGGGCTGCCCGAAGCACCAATATGTGAGCCCCTACGGCAGCTTGAATCTTTTACCTTTTGAATGTTTCAATTTTTGCATCTTACAAGAAGAATCCCTCGTAGGCGATGCCGATGTTGAGACTCGGCTCGTTGTTGAGCGGACTGCGCAGCTTGCGGTAGGAGTAGTCGCACTTGACGGCAATCTGCGGCAGCGGATAGTAGTTGGCTCCCACGGTGAACACCCGGCGGTTGGTGTAGTTGTGGGTGGATTCGGGCTGCGAGGCCTCATTGATGTAGGAGTCGTAGTAGTCGTAGCGGCCGAAGAGATAGAGCTTCTTGTTGGCCGCCCTCATGCAGCTGATTTGCGAGAACACGTTGTAGCCGGCCTCGATGCCGATGGCCACGGCATTCTTGCCCACCTGCGTCTTGTTGTAGGGCGAGGTCTTGATGCTGTTGCGCTTGGCACTGTTGAGCATGGGCGTGTCGGAGATGTATCCGTAGTCGGCCTGTCCGCGCACAATCCAGTTGTAGCGGTTGAAGGTGAAGTCGAACGAACCGATGTAAGTGTTGGCCTTCACGGTTCTGTAAGGTCCGTTGACCATATCGTTGGGGTAGGTGTTGTGCATCGACTGCCCGTAGTAGCCGCTCAGGCCCAACCGCAGTCCGGGCAGCGTGTAGTTGTCCACGCGGAAGGCGAAGCCGTATTTGTTGGCGGGCTTGAACTCGTAGGCCGAGCCTGCCCCGCCATGCACCCATCCGTCGCGGGAGAACATCATGGCGTTGAGTCCGGCCACCATCATCACCTCATACTTGAAGTCGCCGTGGCGGCCCCAGAGGCTGATGCCCGTGTCGTGCCACGTGGAGGGGAGCACCGTGTTCTCGCCCTCGGGGCGGTAGACGGTGAAGAAGTTGAGCGGCTCGTGGTGGGCGTTGTTCAGTCCCACGGGCACGATGATGTGCCCCAGCTTCACGTTGGCCCAGTCGGCGAAACGCTTGTTGAGCCAGAACTGCTCGATTTCCACCTCTCCGCCTTTCTCTATCTCGTGCTCGTATTCGCCGCCCTCGTCGTTTTCCACTTCGATGGCCGAGCCCGTGCCCGTGTGCTCAAACTCTATTTCGGTGCCCATGGTCCACCCCTTTCCGAAGTCGTAGCCCAGATAGACCACGGCGTGGGGAATGTCAAACCGCCCGTTGCTCTTGTCGTTTTTGTGTCCCGGAGCGTCTTGGTAGCGGTAGTAGCTGTCGCTGTAGAACATGCGGCTGTAGGCCACTTCACCATATCCGCCCACACTCAGGCGATTGCCTTTGACGTGGTTCATCACCGAGTCGGATGCGTTCACTTGGGCGTTTGCCGCGGACACACATCCTATGGCAAACACACCGGCCAAGAGGCCGTTTTTAAGAGTATTCATTCTTGAGTGTATATAAATAATGTATATTCCCTGTCATGAAAGAGTCCGGGACGGAAGCCGTGCCACCCTGCGTGGCGACGGGGCTGAAGGCAGGCCTTCGGGCCGCACTCCACAAGCCGGAACCCCTTTCAAAATAATGTCTGTTTCCGCTGCAAAATTAGGAATATTTAAGAATCTCCGCAATACTTAGAACTCGGTAAATATCCTTCCCCTTGTGCCCGTTTTGCCTCTTCGCGTCATCATTTATGGTGATATAAAGGTGGCGGCTTCCCTTTCCGTCATCATTTATGAGGAAGAAACCATGTCTGCCTTTTTTACCGCCGGTTTGCATTTTCCCCATTTTGGTTGTATCTTTGCAATGGCAAAGGGGAGTGCATGGCGCGCTCCCCTTTTTCGATCTTTCGCCTGCTGCCGCCCCCTCACCCCCCGAAAAGGGCTTTCCCGGCCCTGTTTTGGGTTGCAGTCCGGCCCGAACGGCCTTCTCAAAGAGCCTCTTTGAGGTTGTCGTTCGGGCTCTTTTGCAGGCTCGTTTGGGCCGGGTGGGAAAATTCGTAGGTCGGATGTGGCGAATAAGACGGATAATATGGGGTGGATGGCGGAGCGGGAAGAAATGCCATGTAAGGCTTTTTCACAACCTTGGTAAGTTTCGCACTATATGCGGCATAAGTTTTGATTTTTGTCAGATTTCATCTATATTTGCAATCATCATATTGACCCGTTGGCGGAATGATGGTTAGTGCGCGTGCTTGTATTCCGCCGACGGGATGGATGATGAATAAAAAACAAGAACATAGATGAATACAATATCCCCCTTCTCCAAACCCCTGTATGTCTTGGCAAAGCCGGTGGGTGCCTCGTGCAACCTGCGTTGCAAGTACTGTTATTATCTTGAGAAGTCGCATCTTTACCGGAATGCGCCTGTCCGCGTCATGTCGGACGAACTTCTCGAACGCTTCGTGCAGGGATACATACAGGCCCAGACCATGAGTCAGGTGCTCTTCACTTGGCACGGGGGAGAGCCCTTGATGCGCCCGCTTTCATTCTACAGGAAAGCGGTCGCACTGCAAGAGAAGTATGCCTTTGGCCGGCAGATAGACAATACGATACAGACCAATGGCACGCTGCTTACCGATGAGTGGTGCGAATTTTTCAAAGAGCATAACTGGCTTGTAGGCATCTCCATTGACGGCCCACAGGATTTTCATGACGAATATCGCCGCACGGCATCCGACAAGCCTTCTTGGCAAAAGGTGATGCGTGGCATCCGGCTGCTCCGGAAACATGGAGTGGAATGGAACGCCATGGCGGTCGTCAATGATTTCAATGCCGGTTATCCGCTCGAGTTCTATCATTTCTTCAAGGAAATGGGGGCAAAATACATTCAGTTTGCACCTGTCGTTGAACGCATGGCCGCGCATTCCGACGGCCGCCACCTTGCCACGCTTGTCGACCAAGAGTGTCCTGTGACCGATTTCTCCGTCTCACCCGCACAATGGGGCGACTTCCTCTGCGCGATCTTTGACGAATGGGTGCGGCACGATGTGGGGCAGACCTATGTGGAAATCTTCGACTGTACCCTTGCTAATTGGGTGGGCGAGCGGCCGGGTATCTGTGTCTATGCAAAGGAATGTGGACATGCGGGAGTGATGGAATTCAACGGTGATGTGTATTCATGCGACCACTTTGTGTTCCCGGAATACAAACTCGGGAACATCAGAGACAAGACACTCGTCGAAATGCTCTATGGCGAACAGCAGCGGCAGTTCAGCTGCCTCAAGCATGCCTCACTGCCCAAGCAGTGCAAGGAGTGTGAGTGGGAGTTTGCGTGTCATGGCGAATGTCCCAAAAACCGGTTTGTGAACGACCGGTATGGGAATCCGGGACTGAACTATCTCTGTTCCGGTTATCGTCATTTCTACGAGCATGTGGCACCTTATATGGATTTCATGAAGAAAGAGTTTATGAATCAACGCCCACCTGCAAACGTGATGGAGGCCGTCAAACGGAAACGGATATAAAGCTTGTTGTGCGGGGGCTTACTGCCTCCTTCCCCCGGAAAGTGGGCGGGGGTGAGGCCTCTTGATGAAATACCCGAGACGGTGGGTGACGCCCTTGCGGTTGATGGAGCGCAGCACATAGATTCCGGGGGCGATGTCGGCCACGCTTATCTGCGAACCGCGCCACGAGCGCGAAGCCACCGTCTGGCCTTGCAGGCTCTCGATGAGCAGGAGCCCCGTGTCGGCCATGCGGGCCCCGGCAGGCACTTCCAAGCGATAGCCATCGCAGCGCAGCAGGGTGGGGGCGTGGTCGGTATCGCTGTCGGCAGGGGCACTCTGCAAGGCAAGGCTCTCGTTGCCGTAGCGGTCGATGGCCGTGATGGCGAAGCGGAGATGGCCGCCCGCCTGTGCCGGCAGACTCATGGCGGCATGGGGCAGGCGTGTGGCGATGAGGTTGCGCGCGTCGCCGATGTCAACGGGCGATGAGGTGGAGGCATAGACATTGAACGCCACGCGTTGCACGCCGGGTGGCATGAGCCGTTGCGCCTCGGTCTCACGATAGTGCCACGAGAGCTGCAACGTGGCCCCTTGCCGGCGCACGAGCAGGTCGGTGGGGGCCGGCGGCAAGTCGCGACTCTCCCATGTCATGGGCGGCACGAGGGCGGGATAGAGGTTGAAGCGGCGGCTCACGAAGCGGTAGATGCCCTGCACGTCGTCGGTGAGGAACTTGCCGCGGAAGAACGTGTGCCCCAATCCGAGGTGGCGCAGTTCGTTCATCTGCCTCACGATGTCGTCCAACCGCCAGTTGCCCTCGCGCGGATCGAGGAAGTAGATGCCCAGTCCCGGGGCCACGATGCGCCCGGCGGAATGTTCGGCCCAGTCGATGGCAAAGGGGAAAAACTGTTCGTTGCGGAAATACATCATGGGGAAAAGCGCATTCATGAACCCCTGCCGCAGCCACCCCTGCGCATCCTGGCACACGCGGGTGTAGGCATTCCAGCCGTGGCTGCGGTAGCGTGCGAGGTCGTCGTGCTTGCCGATGGGCGCACAGCTCATTTTCACCCATGGCTTCTGCCGCTTCACCTCGCGGGCGATCTTGCTCACGATGTCTGTGATGCAGGCCCGGCCCGCGTCGCGACCAACACGGATGTTCCACGTCTCGGGATAGCGTATGTAGTCGAGATGGATGCCGTCGATGTCGTAGCGGCGGGTGATGTCGCCGCAGAGTTGCGCCAGATAGTCGCCCGTGCGCGGGTCTTCGGGGTTCATGTAGCCGTCGGTGCCAATCCGTCTTACGACTCCCGGCAAGTGCTGTCGCAGCCGCCGGCAGCCCTCGCCGTTCCACTTGCCCACGGGTATGGTGACCACCCACGCGTGCAGTTCCATGCCCCGCTTGTGGCACTCGTCGATGGCGAAGCGCAGCGCGTCGTAGCCCGGGGAGCGGCCGGGGAAGCCCGAGAGGCAGCCGTCCCACGGTTCGTAGGGCGCGTCGTAGATGGTGGTGGCGCGTATGCGCGTCTGCATCAGCACGGTGTTGATGCCCGCCCGGCGGTAGAGGTCGAGCAGGCGGCACAGTTCGGCCTGCTGCCGCTCCATGGAGAAGCGCGACTGCGAGTAGGAGTGGGGCCAGTCGATGCCCCCTATGGTGGTGAGCCACACGGCCCTCACCTCGTGTTTGGGGGCCTGCGGAGCCACCGCCGACCACACGGCCTTGAAAGCTCCGCCGTCGCCGGAGCGGGCGGCCCGGAGTGCCGGGGATGGAAAAAGGAGGCCTGCACACCACAGGGTCAGGCAGAAGATGTATCTCATGAGCATGACGAATTCTTGTTGTCTATCTTGAAAAAACGCCACAAAGATACTTATTTTTTTCCTTATATCAAATATAATATGTACATTTGCATATCAATTTGCCGGACGGCAAGTCCGGTAGGAGCAGGAGGTTCGATGAAGGTTGGGCCATAAAGCTGTTGTCTTTTTCGCTTATGCTCAAGCCACTTTTCCTGACGGGCGGAGCGAATGGCGACTTTCTTTGCCGCCTTTACTTCTGTGAGAAAGTTTTCTTTGACTCCTGAAAAAAAAGATTTGAACCAACTTAAAACGATTCCGAACAAATGATAACTTTGGGTTTGAGTCTGCTGGCACTCCTTGTCGGCTATCTGATTTACGGGAAATTCGTCGCACGGGTGTTTGGCCCCGACGACCGGCCCACTCCCGCCGTGGCCAAAGCCGACGGTGTGGACTTTGTGCCGTTGCCCACATGGAAGATCTTCATGATACAGTTTCTCAACATCGCCGGCACGGGGCCCATCTTCGGAGCCATCATGGGGGCGTGGTATGGGCCTGCGGCCTATCTGTGGATTGTGTTGGGATGCGTGTTTGCCGGTGCCGTGCATGACTATCTGAGCGGCATGTTGAGCGTGCGCCACGAGGGAGCCAACCTGCCCGAACTGGTGGGTGCCTACCTCGGCCGCAACACCCGTCGGCTCATGCTCGTCTTCTCCGTGCTGCTGCTCATGATGGTGGGCGTGGTGTTTGTCTACAGTCCGGCCATCATTCTTGAGACACTTGCCGGCACGAAGATGGAGTGGATTGTCGCCATCTTCATCTACTACATCGTGGCCACGATGCTCCCCATCGACAAGATCATCGGCAAGATATACCCCCTCTTCGCCTTCTCGCTGCTCTTCATGGCCGCCGCCCTGCTCGTGGGACTGCTCGTGAAACGGCCCGACCTGCCCGAACTGTGGACGGCCACGGCCGCGGCCAACAGCAATGTGCCTGCGGCTCTCTTGGGGGTCGACAGTTTCATGGGCACCAATCCGCTCTTTCCCTGCCTCTTCATCACCATTGCCTGTGGGGCCATCAGCGGTTTCCATGCCACGCAGAGTCCGCTCATGGCCCGTTGCATGAAGCACGAGAAGCTGGGCCGCCCCATCTTCTACGGGGCTATGATCACCGAAGGCCTCGTGGCACTCATCTGGGCCACGGTGTCGATGTATTTCTTCTACTACGGCGGTTGGCGCGAGGTGGTCGGCAGCGAGGGCGTGGAAGCCTTTCTGGCCCAGTATGCCGCCGGTGATGGCAAGACACTCGTGCAGTATTTCGATGCCCCAACGGTGGTGAAACTCGTGTGCGAAAACTGGCTCGGCGTGGCCGGTGGCATTCTCGCCCTGCTGGGTGTGGTGGCCGCTCCCATCACCAGTGGTGACACGGCTTTCCGCTCGGCGCGGCTCATCATTGCCGAAGCCATACACGTGGGGCAGCGCAGCATCAAAAGCCGGTTGGCCATCTGCGTGCCCATGTTTGCCGCCGCGGTGGCCCTGCTCGTGTGGCAAATGGAGAATCCCAACGGCTTCAACATCATCTGGCAATACTTCGGCTGGGCCAACCAGACGCTCAGCGTGTTCACCCTATGGACCATCACTGTCTATCTCACGCAGCGGCGTAAGCCTTTTGTCATCACCCTCGTGCCTGCCCTGTTCATGACCACGGTGTGCTCCACGTTCCTTTTCGTCAGTCCGCAGGCCTTCGGCCGTTTCCTGCCCGCCACTGTGGGCTATGGACTGGGAGCCGCCGCACTGGTGACGGCCTGTGTGTGGTTTCTGATGTGGTATAGGCGGTCGATTGCCGAACAATAAAAACAGAACTTTTGGAAAAACAATATCCCTCGGCCCTGCTCGAAAAAGCGGTGGGCGAATTTGCCAAACTGCCCGGCATAGGGCGCAAGACGGCCTTGCGGCTCGTGCTCCACACGCTGCGGCGCAACGATGAGGAGGTGGAACGCTTTGCCGCGGCCATCACCACGCTCAAGCATGAAGTGAAATACTGCCGCGTGTGCCATAACATCAGCGACACCGACATCTGCCCCATCTGTGCCGACGAGCGGCGCGACCGGACGACGGTGTGCGTGGTGGAGAACGTGCAAGACGTGATGGCCATCGAGAACACCCAGCAGTTTCACGGGGTCTACCACGTGCTCGGAGGCATCATCTCGCCCATGGACGGCATAGGCCCCGGCGACATCGAGATAGACTCGCTCTGCCGGCGGGTGGAAGAGGGCGGTGTGGAGGAGGTGATACTCGCACTCAGTTCCACGATGGAGGGCGACACCACCAACTTCTACATCTCGCGCCGGCTACAGGCCACGGGTGTGAAGATCACGGCCATCGCCCGCGGCATCTCCGTGGGCAACGAACTGGAATATACCGACGAGGTGACGCTCGGGCGCTCCATCGTCAACCGTGTGCCCTTCGGGACATAGGGCCGTGGGGCCGCGGACATCGTGTGCTTACCGGCCCGACAGAACAAAAAGACAATCAACAAGACAATGGAAAAGACTCAAAAGACATTGATGACAACATGGTGGGTGGGCATTCTGGCGGCCCTGCTGCTGAGTGCGGCTTTCGAGGCCGAGGTGCTCGTGCCGGGTGGGCTCGAAGGCCGTCACGGCCTTGAGTTCATGGTGCTTGCCGGCTTCGAACTGCTCACCATCGCAACCATTCCGCTCGCGTTGCGCCTGTTCAGGTTTGGGGCGGTGCGGGCCGCCCTTGAAGTCCGGCCCGCAGAGGCCTTGAAGAAGTGGGGCCTGCTGAGACTGGTCCTGCTCGAAAGTCTGCTTGTGGCCAACACGCTGCTCTATTATCTCTTCGTGAAGGCGGCTTTCGGCTATCTGGCCATCATCCTGCTACTCTGTCTGTTGCTCGTGGTGCCCACCCGCAAGCGGTGTGAGGGGGAAGCCGGCCGGCAGGGATAGTCGCCGGCACGGGAAACGAAAACATGTCTCCGGAGAAACCAACGATTCATGATGAAGAAACTGACGGTTGTCATTGTCAACTATAATGTGAAAGACTATGCCGGGCAATGCCTTTGTTCGCTGCGGCGAGCCTTGGCGGGCATCGACGCGCAGGTGGTGGTGGTGGACAACCATTCGCGCGATGGCAGCGTGGAATATCTCTCGCGGGAGTTTCCCGAAGTGACGGTCATCGCCGGCCGGCACAACCTCGGTTTTGCCCGGGCCAACAATCTGGCCATTGCCGATACGGCGAGTGAGTATGTGTTGTTGCTCAACCCCGACACCATCGTGGGTGAGACGACGCTGCACGAGGCACTCGGCTTCATGGATGCGCACGCCGATGCCGGGTCGCTCGGGGTGCGCATGTTGCAGGCCGACGGCAGCGATGCCCGCGAGTCTCGGCGCGGACTGCCACGGCCCGTCGTGGCTTTTTACAAGATGGTGGGGCTGTGCAGTCGTTTTCCGCACAGCCGACGGTTTGCCCGTTACTACATGGGCCACCTGCCTTGGGACGCCCCGGCACGCATCGAGGTGGTGAGCGGTGCCTTCTGTCTGCTCCGTCGGGAGGCGATCGACCGTGTGGGGCTGCTCGACGAAGACTTCTTCATGTATGGGGAAGACATCGACCTTTCCTACCGTCTGCTGAAAGGCGGCTATCACAACTACTACCTGCCGGCCAAGATACTCCACTACAAGGGCGAGAGCACCCAGCATTCGAGCTTCCGCTATGTGCATGTGTTCTATGGCGCGATGCTCATTTTCTTCCGCAAGCACTACGGGGGCATGAGCCGTCTGCTGGCACTGCCCATCAAGACGGCCATCTATCTCAAGGCCTCACTGGCACTGCTGCGCATGGTGGCATGGCACACCCGGCGCATGTTGGGCTTCACGGATGCCGACTCATCCGCAGGCAGTTACTATCATTTCATCGGTTCGGAAGCGATGACGGCGCGTTGCCGGAAACATGCTGCGCGCCATGGTTTGCGCGCTTCCTTCACCGTCGGCGACCGGCTGTCGCTGCCCGAGGGCCATCTTTCCCTGTCGTTGTCCGGCAGCCGGGAAGCCGGCAAGGCAGTACCGGCCTGCGTGGTCTATGACACCGACGCCTACCGCTACGACGACCTCTTCCGCATCTTCTCAGCCGATGCCGGCCACTGCTTCGTGATGGGCACCTACAGTGCCGCCACGGGCAAGATTGTGTTGCCCGACGAGGTGATGTGCCTTGAGGACTGAAGGTTGCCGGACAGTGGCGAATAATATTAACAAAAACACCTCTGCAGAAATTCTCCAATGAGGGCGGAATATCGGCTTTAAGCCACCGGAAAAGTCTGCCTGTTTTCTCATTCGGGTTCTCCGAACTTGCAAAAGGGCTACAGTTGAAGGCTGAAATGGCCACAGTTGCAACGCAACTGTGGCCATTTTTCAAACCCGTTTGGGCCTTTTCAGACCGGTTTTCGGCCCCCGTCTCATGTCAATAAAGTTCAAATGACTGATTGTCAGCGTTTTGGAAACATCGCCAAAATCGCTCATTTGCACCCGGGTGGCTTGCTTGTTGCAAACATCGCAAGCAGAGAGCCCGAAAACGGACAAATAGTTTGACAAACTGTTCTACCCCCGAGAACTTTCTACCATCCATCAACCGGACTTTAAGGACCATAGGGCGGAGGGCACGAAAAAAGCGGATGCACCTGTTGACACGATCGTTGTGTCGCAGGTGCATCCGCTCTTTGTATCGGTGTTCGGACAGGAGATCAACCCTTGGCGATTTCCTTGATGCGGGCTATCAGTTTGCCGGCATACTTGCGGGCCTCGGCTTGCTGCTGCCTGATGGCCTCTTCCGTCTGGCGGTTGGCATAGCTCACGCCGTTGAGCCACATGGCCCCCTGATAGTCGAGGCGGCAGAGCATGGCGGTGGCGGAGAACATCTCTATCATGTGGTGGATGTCGCCCACGGAGCCTTCTTTTCCGGTATAGAATTCGGCCGGGGCACCGGTGGTGAACGAAACAAGAAATTTCTTGCCGCCAAGTACGGCTGTCGAACCGTGTGCAAACCCGTGGACAAACACTTCGTCGAGCCATTTCTTCATCAGTGCAGGCAACGAATACCAGTAGAAGGGGAACTGCCAGACGATGAGGTCGGCCTTGCGCAAGGCTTCCTGTTCGGCTTCCACATTGATGCGGTAGTCGGGATAGAGGGCATCGAGCTTGCGCACCTCGGCTTCGGGAAGCTGCCGGGCTGTCTCGTCGAGGATGGCCGCATTGGCCACGGAGTTGTTGAGGTCGTTATGACCGGAAATGATCAGGATGTTCATTTTGCTTTTTCTTTGATGGTGCTTGTTCGCTTTTGGCGGTTTGTCTGCCGCCTGCCGGGAGGCAAGACACTTGACACCTCATGTGGAAATCTTGTGTTCCGCAGGTCGCATTGGCCGTCCCGGTGCAGCGAATGTCATTTGATGTTGGGCTCTTCCAGTCCGTAGCCGCCTTTCTTGTCGATGAATTTCAGGTAGAGACCGAGCAGCAGTGCAGCCACACCCAGCGAGGCGAAGAGACACATCGGAGCCGTGTAGTTGTATTTCAGCGGGTCGGTGACACCGGGGTTGGAACTTTGCAACACGTTGCCAATGACCATCGGGAAGGCATAGAGGCCGATGTTCTGAATCCAGAATATCAAGGCGTAGGCACTGCCGAGGAGTTTGGGTTCTATCAGCTTGGGAACGGAAGGCCAGAGGGCAGCGGGCACGAGCGAGAAAGAGATGCCGAGCACCACGATGGCCGTGAGGGTGATGAACACATTCTGGGTGGCGGGCACGACGAAAGCGAATGTCAAATGGCACGCAATCATCAGGATGGCACCCAGAATGAGCATCGTGGCACCCTTGCCGCGATGGTCGAGGAAGCCGCCGAGAGCCGGGGTGACGGCTGCCGCACCGAGCGGGAACACGGAGAACACGTAGCCGGCTGACTCGGCCGAGAAGCCGAGGTTGCACTGCAACATGTTGATGGCGTACTTCTGGAAGGGGAAGATGGCACTGTAATAGAGCACGCAGAGCAGGGCCACAACCCAGAACATCTTGCTGGAAAGTATCTTCCCGATGTCGCTCACCTTGAAGGGTTCTTCCTTTTCTTCTACCACTCCCTGTGCGTCGAGCTTTCTGTCCATGAAGCCGTAGGCAATGAAACTGATGAGGCCGATGCAGAGAAGCAGCAGGCTCACGGCTGCCGGACGGCTCACACTGACGGGGGCTATCGATGCGATGAGTGGCGAACCGGCCATCACCACGGCCACACCCACACGGGCAATGGCCATCTCCACGCCCATGGCCAAAGCCATTTCGTGGCCTGTGAACCACTTCACGATGCCTCGGCTGACGGTGATACCGGCCATCTCGGCACCGCAACCGAAAACCATGAAGCCGCAGGCGGCCAACTTGGCGGAGGCGGGCATGCCTTCAAACCACGGGGTGACATTCCACCAGGCCTGCGGCAGGTTGAGATGATTGGTGAAGAACGTGTCGAGCGCACTGCCTGCAAAGGCGTCGGTGACAGCGTAGTAGTTGATGGCTCCGCCAATGAACATCACTGTGCCGGAGAGCACTGCGGTGAAACGCACGCCCATCTTGTCGAGGATGATGCCGGCAAAGATGAGGAAGAAGACAAACACATTGAGGAATGTCTCCGAACCGGCATAGTGGCCGAAGGCCTCGGGTGTCCATCCCCGGCTGGTCTGCAAAAGACTTTGCAGGGGCGAGAGGATATCCATGAAGATGTAGGCAAAGAACATCGCCCCTGCCAACAATACGAGGGCAGTCCAGCGCATGGCTTTGCTGTCACTTAGTTTTGCTTGAATTTGTTGTGTCATTGTCTCACATTATTTTTACCTCTTTTCCCTTCGCCCTACCAAAGAGACAATGAGAAAAGAGCTTTTTATACTACTTTATTCCTTTATTTTTTTACCTCTTTCCCTTTTTACTTCTTCTTCAGCCACCGGTCGAGCCAGTTGAAGAACGTGCGCTGCCAGAGAATGCCGTTTTGCGGTTTGAGCACCCAGTGGTTCTCGTCGGGGAAGATGAGCAGCTCTGCCGGAATGCCACGCAGGCGGGCGGCGTTGAACGCTCCCATGCCTTGATTGGCATTGATGCGATAGTCTTTCTCTCCGTGGATGCAGAGGATGGGCGTGTCCCATTTGTCAACAAACTTGTGCGGACTGTTCTCATAGGTTCTCTTGGCGTTGGCCGTGAGGTCTTTGTTCCAGTAGGCATCCTCATATTCCCAGTTGGAGAACCATGCCTCCTCGGTGTCGGTGTACATCGATTCGAGGTTGAACGCACCGTCGTGGGAAATGAACGCCTTGAAACGCTTGTCGTGATGACCGGCCAGATAGTAGACCGAGAAGCCGCCGAACGAGGCACCCACGGCCCCGAGTCGGTCTTTGTCGACAAACGGCAGGTTGGCCACGGCATCGTCTATGGCACTGAGATAGTCGTTCATGCACTGCCCGGTCCAGTCACCGGAAATCTCTTCGTTCCACGCGGAGCCGTAGCCGGGAAGTCCGCGACGGTTGGGGGCCACGATCACATAGTCGTTGGCCGCCATGATTTGGAAATTCCAGCGGTAGCTCCAGAACTGGGAGACGGGGCTCTGCGGCCCGCCTTCACAGAATAACAGGGCGGGATATTTCTTTGCGGGGTCGAAATGGGGCGGCAGGATGATCCACACCTGCTCCTCCTTGCCGTCGGTTGTCTTCACCCAACGCTCCTGCACTTTGGCCAAAGCGAGCTGGTCGAAGATATGCTTGTTCTCATCCGTGAGTTGAACCACTTTGGAGGCCTTGGCCTTCTTGGCCGGAGTGACGGCGAAAAGGTCGTCGGGATGACTGATGGAGTGGCGGGTGACGAGCAGCTGCTTGCCCTCGTTGCCCAGCAGTTGCACCGAGCCGTAGTCGTACCAGCCGTCGGTGAGCTGTTTCACCTGTCCGTCGAGATTGGTCTGATAGACCATCACGCAGGCATGCCAGATGCCCAGGAAGTAGAGCGTGCGGGAGTCGGCAGCCCAGCAGAAGTCTTCCACGTTGGAGTCGAAATTCTCGGCGACATATTTCTTTTCGCCCGTCCGGAGGTCGTAGACACACAGTCTGTTGCGGTCGCTCTCATAGCCATTGTGCGCCATACTTTGCCAAGCGATGTACTTCCCGTCGGGCGAGAAGCGCGGATTCACATCGTAGCCCACGTTCATGTCACCGCTCTGGTGGTTCACGGCCTGTGTCTTCATCGTCTTGGTGGCATCGATGGCCGGTTCCCGATAGTCGGCCGGCTTGCACAGGTTGCGCGTTTCGCGGGTGTCTATATTATAAAGGTAGATGTCGGCATCGGTGGAGATGGCATACTGCACGCCCTCTTTCTTGCGGCACGTGTAGGCCACGCACTTGGAGTCCTTGCTCCAGTCGAACTGCTCTATGCCGCCGAAAGGAGCCAGCGGGCTCTCATAGGGTTGCCCTTCGAGGATGTCCACGCCCCCGTCAACCTTACCGTCGTTGACCCCGGCGACAAACGGATGGGCGATGGTCTCCACGTAGTGATCCCAGTGCCGGTAGTTCATGTCGGTGACGAGGCGGCCCGTAGCCTTCGGCAGGTCGGTGGGATTGGCCTTGATGGTGCCGTGGTAGGGGAGGCTCTTGATGAGGAGCACGTGCCGTCCGTCGGGCGAAAACTTGAATCCCTCGATGTCGGTCTTGTCATTGGTGAGCTGCCGTCGGCCGGTGCCGTCGGCATTCATGGCCCACAGCTGTCCGTCGCGCAGGAAGGCGATGCGCCGTCCGCCCTCTATCCAAGCGGCGTCGGTCTCGTTCTTGGCGTCGGTGGTGAGCTGCCTGATGTTCCTTCCGTCGGCATCCATGACATAGAGTATCTGGTGCCCCTTGTTCTCCTTCACGCTGTAATAGCCCACCTGGTAGGCTATCCGCCGGCCGTCGGGCGAAGCCTGCGCCCCCCCGATGCGCCCCATGGCCCAGAGAGCCTCGGGAGTCATGCGGTCGCTTTGGAGCGTGATGTTGTTCTTTTGGATATTCACTTGTGCTTCGGTCTGCGAAAGGCTGCCGCCCAGCGTGAGGGCGGCAGCCATGATGGCGATAGTCTTGTTCATTGTATTGGTGTGTTTATTTCTTCTTGGTCTGTTCCATCTGCCGGCGTTGCATTTCCTGCATGGCCTGCAGGCGGGCGGCCAGTCCGCTCTGCTTCTTGGGGTTGTTCTTGTTTTCGCGGTAGCGCGCTTCGAGTATTTCGAGCAGTTTCTTGTCGTTGGTGGTCTTGCGCAAAGTCCACATGATGGCTGCCGAGAAGAACAGCGACACGAAGTAGTAGAAGTTGAGTCCGGAGGAATAGTCGTTGAACATGAAGAAGAACATGAGCGGCATGAGATACATCATCCACTGCATCATCTTCATCTGCTCGGCCTGCTGGCCCACCATCTGGTCGCGCTGCTGGCGCATGGTCATCCACGAATAGAGCACTTGGGCCACACAGAAGAGGATGCACGTGAGCGAGAGGTGGTCGCCGATGAGCCACAGGTTGTGGTTCCACTCAAAGAGCGGGTCGAACGTGCTCAGGTCTTTCATCCACAGGAAACTCTGTCCGCGCAGCTGTATGGCATTGGGCACGAAGTTGAACATGGCTATCCAGATGGGCATCTGTATGAGCATGGGCAGACAGCCCGAGAGCGGGCTCACGCCATACTTGCTGTATTCGGCCATCATGGCCTGCTGCTTCTGCATCTGGTCTTCGGGCTTGTCATATTGCTTGGTGGCCTCTTCGAGTTTCGGTTTGAGCACGCGCATTTTGGCCGAGCTCATGTAGCTCTTCTTCACCATGGGGTAGGTGAGCACCTTGAGCAGCAGCGTGATGAGGATGAGCACGATGCCCATGGGGAAGTAGTTGCGCAGGAAGTCGAACACGTAGATGGTGAAGAAGCGGTTGATCCAGCGGAAGAGCGGCCATCCGAGATAGACAAGACGCTCCATCTCCAGCGACTTGCCGAACCGGCTCTCATGTTCCACCTTTTGGAGCAGGCGGAAGTCGTTGGGGCCGAAATAGAACTCAAACTCCGATGGTTGCCTGCCGTTGGGGTCGAAAGCCGTCTTGAGCCGTGCCTGATACTGCTTCAGGTAGCCCGAGCCCTTCTCCTGCGGTATGCTCGTGAGCAGCGCGTTTTTCTGAAAATCGTCCTTGACGATCATCACAGCCGAGAAGAATTGGTTCTTGAACGCCACCCAGTCGATGGACTCCTTGCAGGGTTCGTCCACCTTTTCGCTCGTTTCGCTCAGGTAGTCAGTGCCCCCGGCGGTTTCGTGATAGGTGAGTGTGGCATAGCGGTTCTCGAAAGTGAAGCCACGCTCCTGTTGCTTCACCCTGTCCTGCCAGTCGATGTCGAGCGTCTTCATGTCGGGGGCGAAGAGGCCTCCCATGCCCTCCACGCTCAGTTGCATGTGGAGCAGATAATCCCGGCCGAGCGTGTATTTCAGCGACAGACTGCGCCCTGCACCGGCCGAAGCCGTGAAGGTGACAGTGGAGTCGGTCTGTGCCGACGGCGTGAAGTAGAGGTCTGCCGTGTTGATGTTGGCCTCTTTGGCAGCGAGCATGAACTTCAGACTCTGGTCTTTACCCTCGAAGAGTGTCACGTCTTTGCGGTCTTTGGAGCCGTCTTTCACGTTGATGTCGTGGCCCACATAGTTCTTTACAACCGCCCGCTCCACGGTGGCTCCCTTGGAGTTGAGCGTGAGCTCCACCTTATTGTTTTTCAGCACCACCCGCTGTTCCTCTCCCTGCATGGCCGCATGGAAGAGTGCTGTGGTGTCGGCAGCCGCCTGTTGCTGTTCGGTTTGCTTGCGGGCGGCGGCATTGGCCTTCTGTGCCTTTTCGAGTTCTCTCTTTTTTGCCTGCGCTATGGAATCCTGCACGAATGCCGCACGCTGTTCCTCGGCCGATGGCTGGCTGTACCAGCTGTATCCGAAGAGGAGCGCGGCTATCAGCACCATGCCGATGATTGTATTCTTATCCATTGATATGCTATGTGTTTACTTTTTATCCTTGTTCTCTATCGCCGTCTTCACGAAATCCACGAAGAGCGGGTGTGGCTTGAGCACCGTAGACTGATATTCGGGATGATACTGCGTGCCGATGTACCACTTGAGGCCGGGTATCTCGACGATTTCCACGAGGTCGCTCTCGGGATTGCGCCCCACGCACATCATACCGTGTTTCTCATATTCGGTCTGGTAGTCGTTGTTGAATTCGTAGCGGTGGCGGTGGCGCTCCTGTATGTGCTCCTGCTTGTAGATGTCGAACACGCGCGAGCCCTGCCGCAGTACGCACTCGTAGGCCCCCAGACGCATGGTGCCGCCCATGTTGGAGATGTTTTTCTGCTCCTCCATGATGTCGATCACGTTGTGGGGTGTCTTCTCGTCCATCTCGCGCGAATTGGCATCGGCATAGCCCAGCACGTTGCGGGCAAACTCGATCACCATCATCTGCATACCCAGACAGATGCCGAAGGTGGGAATATCGTGGGTGCGGGTGTAGTGGGCGGCCACGATCTTGCCCTCGATGCCGCGCTGTCCGAATCCCGGGCAGATGACGATGCCGTCCTGTCCCTTGAGTTTTTCGGCCACGTTGGCCTCGGTGATGGTCTCGGAGTTGATGAAGCTGATGTTCACCTTATAGTCATTATAGGTGCCGGCATGGGAGAGGCTCTCGCGGATGCTCTTGTAGGCATCCTGCAAGTCGTATTTTCCCACGAGTCCGATGCTGACGGTCTTGGTGGCCTTGTTGCGCCGCTCGATGAATGCGCGCCACGGGCCGAGGGTGGGTGTCTCGCCCGGCGTGATGCCCATCTTGCGCAGGATGGCCGTGTCGAGGCCTTGGGCCTGCATGCCGATGGGCACTTCATAGATGCTGGGCAGGTCTTCACTCTGTATCACGCAGTCGAAGTCGACATTGCAGAAGGCGGCTACCTTCTTGCGGATGTTCTCGTCGAGATGCTTCTCCGTGCGCAGCACGAGCACGTCGGGCTGTATGCCCACACTCTGCAACTCCTTCACGCTGTGCTGCGTAGGCTTCGTTTTCAGTTCGCCGGCGGCCTTCAGATAGGGCACGTAGGTGAGGTGTACGCTCAGCGCGTCGCGCCCCAGCTCCCACTTGAGCTGCCGGATGGCCTCCATGAAGGGCGCACTCTCGATGTCGCCGATGGTTCCGCCTATCTCGGTGATGACGAAGTCGTAGTGGTATTTCTTGCCGAGGAGCTTCACGTTGCGCTTGATTTCATCGGTGATGTGCGGCACCACCTGTATGGTCTTTCCCAGATAGTCGCCCCGCCGCTCCTTGTCTATCACGGCCTTGTAGATGCGGCCCGTGGTGAGCGAGTTGGCTTTGGTGGTCTGTATGCCCGTAAACCGCTCGTAGTGTCCGAGGTCGAGGTCGGTTTCCATGCCGTCCACGGTGACGTAGCACTCGCCGTGCTCGTAGGGGTTGAGCGTGCCCGGGTCGATGTTGATATACGGGTCGAACTTCTGGATGGTGATGTTGTAGCCCCTGGCTTGCAGGAGTTTGCCTATCGACGAAGAGATGATGCCCTTGCCAAGCGAGGAGACCACTCCGCCGGTGACGAAAATATACTTTGTTTCAGCCACGATGTATGAAAGTTTTTTAAGAAAATATGTTCTGTTATAACAAGTTGCAAAGGTAGTGGTTTTTTCGCGTACAGCGAAATAAAAGGCTAAGTTTTTTGCTGCTTCACTTTTTTATTTCTACCTTTGCCGGCGAAAAAGATACACATTGTAGAATATCTTTCACTGACATCGACATGACGAACATTAACAGATATATCCTCGGCCTGACAGCCGTCCTCACGTGGTTTGCGGCCATGCCGGCGGCAGGGCAGGGCAGGGGGGCTCAGAACGGTCATTCCGCGGGGCGGCCTGTGGCCGGAATCTATGCGAATTATCTTGACTCTCTTTCGTTGCTTCACCGGCGCGTCGATTCGCTCCGGGCCAAGAGTAGCACCACGGGGGGGGGCGGCCTGCGGGCTGCGACCTCGGTGCTTTTCACGCCGCTCACGTTCTATCACCGGCCTGCGGCCCGCTTGTTCAGTCTCGACAGTACATCAACCGAGCAATCGACTGCAAACCAACTGATAGACGGCGCACTGATGAATATCTACTTGAAACGCCCCGACCTTGTGAAAACGGGGGAGAGCGACCTCGATATCGTGAACATCATACCGGCTGACAAGGCCGAGCGGCCCGTGCGCGTGGAGCCTAAAATCGTGGACGACATCGTGGTGCAGCCCATGCAGACGGATGTGGTGCCGGTGGATGTGTTGGTGAAAAAACCTAACTTTTGGACGATTCTCGGTGACTACAACCTGCAGTTTATGCAAAACTATGTGTCGGGCAACTGGTATAAGGGCGGCGAGAGCAACTACTCGATGCTGGGCTACGTGGTGATGCAGGCCAACTACAACAACAAGCAGAAGGTGAAGTGGGACAACAAACTGGAGGTGAAACTGGGTTTGCAGACATCGCGCGGCGACTCCATCCACTCCTACCGCATGACTGAAGACCTCCTCCGCTATACCACCAAACTGGGCTTGCAGGCCACCCGACGGTGGTACTACACCGTGCAGGTGATCGCGCAGACGCAGTCGCTGCGCACCTACAAGACCAACGACCAGCGCATCTATGCTTCGTTCATGGCTCCTTTTTCTTTGAACCTGTCTGTCGGTATGGACTACAACGTAGAACTGTTCCGCAAGCGGCTCACGGGAAGTGTGCATCTCGCCCCGATGGCCATGAACTGGAAATATGTGCGCCGTCCGGAACTGGCCACCCGCTACGGCATCGATGACGGCAAGAGGCAGCTGACCGACTACGGTTCGGAGTTAACCGTGGATCTGTCGTGGAAGTTCTGCGACAACATCAACTGGAAGACGCGCTTCTACGGCTACACCACCTATAAGCGTGCCGAACTGGAGTGGGAGAATACGTTTGTCTTCCGCTTCAACCGCTACATCGCGGCCAACATCTTCCTCTATCCCCGCTTCGACGATGGGGCCAAGTACGATGATCGCCACGGCTACTTTCAGCTCAAGGAGTATTTGAGCCTCGGTTTCTCCTATTCGTTTTGAGGAGGGGGAGCCTCCCCCGACCCCTCCGAAGGAGGGGAGGGCCTCGCGGAGGAAAGCCTGCCCAAGCCTTTGGTGGGGCGGAACTTTCCACCAAAGGGTGGGGTGGTTGATATTTTTGGGGGCGGAACTTTCCACCAAAGGGTGGGGTGGTTGATATTTTTGGGGACGGAACTTTCTACTGAAGGACGATTGGGTTGATAGTTGGCCAGATGGAATTTTTTAATAAAGGACGGGCCGGTTGATAGTTGGTGGGGGGCATTCTGAAAAGATGGTTGTCAAACTATTTGTTCGTTTTCGGCCTCTGTGCTTGCGATATTTTCAAAGGAAAGGCCACTCGCCGTAAATGGGCGATTTTGACGGTGTTTTTAAAACGCTGATTATCAACCGTTTGATTTTTGTTGACATATATCCGGACTTGAAAACGGGCTTGAAAGGGCCCAACCGGGATTACGAAATGGGCACAGTTGCAATGCAACTGTGCCCATTTTTGCTTCCAAGTGTGGCTCTTTCGCAAACTCAATGACCCCGGACGAGAAGACAAGCGAACCTTTTCTGTTGTCTGAAGCCGACTTCCCGTTCCGGTTGGAGAGTTTTGGCGGATGTGTTTTTGTTGGGATTATTCGCCACTATCAGGTATCTTCTTCACGCGGCGTTCGTGGCGGCCGCCCTCGAAGGAAGCTTTGAAAAACTCGTCCATAATGGCCTCGGCTGTCTTGTTGTCGATGAAGCGGCCGGGGAGCACGAGCACGTTGGCGTCGTTGTGTTGGCGGATGAGTTCGGCTATATCCTTGCTCCAAGCCAGTCCGGCACGCACACCCTGATGCTTGTTGAGCGTGATGGCCATGCCCTCACCGCTGCCACAGATGGCAATACCGGGATAGACTTCCCCGCTCTCGATGGCTTTGGCCAGTGGATGGGCGAAGTCGGGATAGTCTACACTCTCGTCACTGTAGGTGCCGAAATCCTTGATGGGGTAGCCCTTCTTCTCTAAATAGTCTAACACAAATCGCTTCAAGGGGAAACCGGCGTGGTCGCAGGCCAGTCCAACTGTCTTTACTTCCATAGTCGTATAAATTTAAAATTCAAATAGTTAAATATTCAAATGTTTCTAACATTCAAAGATTCAGGCATTCAAAGACTCAAAAATATCGGGCAGTAGGGGCAGTGCTTGATGCCTGCCCGTACGTTTCGGAGAAACGTTCTCCCACATCTGCGGCCGAACGAACGCGTTTGGCAGAAACATTCCCGAGTCTGCGGGTGCGACCGCCCGATGGCGTGTGATACGATTTTTCAAATCGTGCGGGCAGGCATCAAGCACTGCTCCTACACGTTGGGGAAAGGCCTTTGAATCTTTGAATGCTTGAATTTTTGCATCTTACTCTACAGCATGGCTTTCACCTGCTTGTAGACATTCTCGCCCGTGTAGCCGAGTTTCTCGTCAAGCACCTTGTAGGGAGCGGAGAATCCGAAGCTCTCCAAGCCCCACACCTTGCCGTTGGCTCCCACGAGACCTTCAAGGGTGACGGGCAGACCGGCTGTCAGACCGAATATTTTGCTGCCTGCGGGCAGGATGCGCTCTTGATAGTCCTTGGGTTGGCTGCGGAAGAGACCCTCGGAGGGAACGCTCACCACACGCAGTTTCACGCCGTCTTGGCGGAGCAGCTTGGCACCGGCTTCGAGCGTGGAAACCTCAGAACCGGAAGCGAGCAGAATGACATCGAACTGTTCGTCGGAGCCGGCCACGATGTAGGCTCCTTTCTCGGCTTGACCGTAGTCGTTGCCCTCGGGCAGCATCTCGATGTTCTGGCGCGAGAGGATGAGAGCCGTCGGGGTGGCCGTGTTTTCCATGGCCATGCGCCAGCACACAGTGGTCTCCTCGGCATCGGCCGGACGCACGACGAGCATACTGTTGCGCCCGTGGTGGTTTTTGAGTTTCTCCATGAGCCGGATTTGCGCTTCCTGCTCCACGGGCTCGTGGGTGGGGCCGTCTTCGCCCACGCGGAAAGCGTCGTGGGTCCAGATGAACTTCACGGGCAGTTCCATCAGTGCAGCCATGCGCACCGCCGGTTTCATGTAGTCGGAGAACACGAAGAATGTGCCGCAGGCAGGAATCACACCGCCGTGCAGGGCCATGCCGATGCAGCAGCAGGCCATGGTGAGTTCGGCCACGCCGGCTTGGAAGAAAGCACCGCTGAAGTCGCCGCGCTGCAGGTCGTGGGTCTTCTTGAGGAAGCCGTCGGTCTTGTCGGAGTTGGAAAGGTCGGCACTGGCGCAAATCATGTTGGGCACCTGCTCGGCCAGCACGCTCAGCACCGTGGCCGAAGCACCGCGGGTGGCAGCGCCGGCTTTTTGTTGCACCTTGCTCCAGTCTATCTTCGGGGCCTTGCCGCTGAACCACTCTTCCATCCGGGCGGCCTTCTCGGGATTGGCCTTGGCCCACGCAGCCTTTTTGGCATGGCGCGCGGCCACAATCTTTTTGAGTTCCTCCTTGCGGTCGGCGTAGAGTTTCTCCACCTCGGGGAATATCTTGAAGGGATGCTCCGGGTCGCCGCCGAGATTCTTCACCGTGTTCACGAAAGCCTCGCCGCCAAGCGGAGCACCGTGGGTCTTGCAGTTGCGCTCATAGCTGGAGTTATCGTCCTTGCGGGCACCCTTGCCCATGATGCAGTGCCCGATGATGAGCGAGGGACGCTCGGTCTCGGCCTGCGCCTTGCGGAGGGCTTCACGAATCTGGTCGCAGTCGTTGCCGTCTATCTTCTGGACAAACCATCCCCACGCCTCATATTTCTTGGCCGTGTCTTCCACGGTCACCACCTTGGTCTCTGTGGAGAGCTGGATGTCGTTGGCATCGTAGAACATGATGAGGTTGTCGAGGCCCAATGTGCCGGCGATGCGGCCTGCGCCTTGCGAGATTTCCTCCTGCACGCCGCCGTCGGAGATGTAGGCATAGATGGTCTGGCGCATCACGTCGCCCAGACGGGCCTTGAGAAATTTGGCGGCGATGGCGGCACCCACGGCAAACGTGTGGCCCTGTCCCAGCGGCCCGGAAGTGTTCTCGATACCGCGGGCGAGTTCACGCTCGGGGTGGCCGGGAGTCACCGAGCCCCACTGGCGGAGCTGCTGCAGGTCGTCGAGCGAAAACTTGCCGATGAGTGCCAGCTGCGAGTAGAGCATGGGAGCCATGTGGCCCGGGTCGAGGAAGAAGCGGTCGCGGCCTTCCCACTCGGGATTCTCGGGGTCGTAGACGAGAAATTCGGAGTAGAGCACGTTGATAAAGTCGGCTCCGCCCATAGCACCTCCGGGGTGGCCCGATTTGGCTTTTTCGACCATTGAAGCAGCCAGAATACGGATGTTGTCGGCTGCAAGATTCATTGTTTTTTTATCGTTCATGTGTTTGATGATGGGTTATCTTTCTTGAGGAGTTAAGGGAATTAAAGGGAGTTAAGGAGTTAAGGCAACGGCCTTGTCGCTTACAGACATTGGAGACCGGCACTCGCTTCGCCCGTCAGACATCGGAGCCGACAGCCTTATAGCCCGGCTGTGTCCCTCTACCTATTGACAATCCGCAGCCTGTCCTTTTGGCGGGCAGGCAGCGGACATCACGTGTTGCAAATATACTATTTTAAATTTAAAACGACGATTGATTTGGCAGGAATTTTTACCGTAAGGGTGTTTTTCTTCACCTTGGCGTCGTTGAAAGCCTGCGGTTTCACCACATCGGGGTGCTCAAAGTCGTTGTAGTCGTTGATTTTCTTCGACGTGAGGATGCTGCCCGTGGCTGTCTTCACGGCTTTTGCGCCCATGCCGTCGAGACTCACCTTCACCTCGCGGGCCTTGTCGAGCATCACGTTGGCCAGTGCCACCACGATGGAGCCGTCGGCCTTGCGGGCTGCGGAAATGCTCACCTCGGGAATGTTTTCCTGTCCGTCGGCGTGCGGATAGATGGCCGTCTGGAGGTCGACGGGCAGATAGGTGGCTTCTTGGAAGTCGCGATACATCTTGAACACATGGTAGGTCGGCGTGAGCACCATGTGGCCGGTGCCCTTGGTGTCGGTGAGAATCATCGACTGGAGCACATTCACCACCTGTGCGATGTTGGCCATCTTCACCCGTTCGGTGTACTTGTGGAAGATGTTGAGCGTGAGGGCGGCCACCATCGCGTCGCGCATACAGTTTTGCTGGTAGAGGTGTCCGCGTATGGTGCCCGGTTCCTCGTCCCACCAAGTGCCCCATTCGTCCACCATGAGGGCCACGCGGTTCTTGGGGTCGGCCTTGTCCATCACGGCGATGTGGTTTTTCACCAGTTCGTCCATCTTGAGGCTGGTGAAGAGTGTGTTGTAGTATTCACCGTCGGTGAAGCGGGTGGCAGACCCGTGTTTGCGCCAGTCGCGCACGGCATAGTAGTGTAGAGACACGCCCTGCATCCGGTCGCCGATGCGCTCCATGAGCACCTTCGTCCAGTTGGTGTCGCCGGCATTGGCCCCGCTGGCGATGCGGAAGAGGCGGTTTTTGTCGTCGTAGTTGCGCAGATAGGTGTTGTATTGGCGGAAGAGGTCGCTGTAATATTCCGGGCGCATGTTGCCTCCGCAGCCCCACGCCTCGTTGCCGATGCCGAAGTATTTCACTTTCCACGCTTTCTCACGCCCGTTCTGGCGGCGCAGTTTGGCCATCGGTGTGTCGCCGTCGCTGGTCATGTATTCCACCCATTGGGCCATTTCCTTCACCGTGCCGGAGCCCACATTGCCGCTGATGTAGGGTTCGCAGCCCAACATCTCGCAGAGGTTGAGGAACTCGTGCGTACCGAAGGAGTTGTCTTCGATGGTGCCTCCCCAGTTGTTGTTGCGCAGGGAAGGTCGCTTGTCACGCGGACCGATGCCGTCCATCCAGTGATAGTCGTCGGCAAAGCAGCCGCCCGGCCAGCGCAGCACGGGCACGTGGAGGTCTTTCAAGGCCTGAAACACGTCGTTGCGATAACCCTTGGTGTTGGGGATGGGGGAGTTTTCGCCCACCCACAGACCGCCGTAGATGCAGGTTCCGAGGTGTTCGGCAAACTGTCCGTAGATTTCCTTGTTGATTTTCTGAGTGCCCTTGTCGGCATGGATGGTGGCTGTTGCGTCTTGGGCATTCACGCCGAGGGCGAACGCTGCCGAAAGGAGCGTGGTGGTAATAAGTCGTTTCATGATTTTGTTGAATTATTGAGTGATTGTTTGGTTCGGTGTCTCCATGCGCCCGAGAGGCGGACGGAGGAGGGGGAGCGGAGCGTGCAAGGAGTGGAAAGACATGGCCGTAGCGGACTGTCCTACCACTCCCTGCATCTCGCTGCGGGTCATTTCTTCCACTTCACGGCGGCCTGTTCTATCCCGAGGCCCGCCTTGTAGTTTTCGATGTAAGCGTTGAAGCCTGCCACGTCTTCGGGCGTGGGAGCCACTTCCGTACCCTTGTTGCCGGCAAACACCCGGCTGTCGAGGAAGTCGGGGAGCGACAGGTGGGCCTCGTTGTTCACGAGGAAAGAGGCAAGCAGGGCTATTCCCCACGCTCCGCCTTCGCCCGCTGTCTCCATCACAGAGATGGGAGAGTTGAGCGCGGCGGCCAGGATGCGCTGTCCCACGCCGGGTGTCTTGAACAGTCCGCCGTGGCCGGTGATGCGGTCGACGGCCACCTTCTCTTCTTTGAACAGGATGTCATTGCCTATCTTGAGTACACCGACGGCGGCATGCAGATGGGCGCGCATGAAGTTGGCGAGGCTGAACTTGTCGCCCGCCGAGCGCACAAAGAGCGGCCGGCCCTCGGCCAAGCCTGTCACGGGTTCGCCCGAGAAATAGTTGTAGGCCACGAGTCCGCCGCAGTCGGCATCGCCCGTGAGCGCATGGTTGTAGAGTTTGCCGAACACCTCGTTCATGTCGACGGGCACGCCCAGCAGCTGCTGATACTCCTTGAAGAGGTTGACCCATGCGTTGAGGTCGGAGGTGCAGTTGTTGCAATGCACCATAGCCACAGGACTGCCGTCGGGCGTGGTCACCATGTCTATCACTTCGTAGGGCTTCGAGAGATTCTTCTCGAGCACGAGCATTGAGAATGAGGAGGTTCCGGCCGACACGTTGCCCGTGCGCTGCTTCACCGAGTTGGTGGCGGTCATGCCCGTTCCGGCATCGCCTTCGGGGGGACAGAGCGGTGTGCCGGGCTCCAGATGGCCGGAGGGGTCGAGGAGTTTGGCACCCTCGGGAGTAAGCCGCCCGGCACTTTCGCCTGCCGGGAGCACCCGGGGCAGAAGGTCGGAGAGCCGCCAGCCGAAGCCCTTGGGGGCCACGAGGCGGTCGAACTGCTCCACCATACGGGCGTCATAGTTTTTCGTGTCGGGGTCAATGGGGAGCATACCCGAGGCATCGCCGATGCCCAGCACCTTTTCGCCCGTGAGCTGCCAGTGGATATAGCCGGCCAGTGTGGTGAGAAACTTGATGCCTTTCACGTGCTCCTCGCCGTTGAGGATGGCCTGATAGAGATGCGAGATGCTCCAGCGCAAGGGGATGTTGAACGCGAAGAGCTCCGATAGTTCGGCCGCAGCCTGTGCGGTGTTGGTGTTGCGCCACGTGCGGAAAGGCACCTGTATCTTGTCGTCGGCGCCGAAAGGCATGTAGCCGTGCATCATGGCGCTGATGCCGATGGCGGCCAGCGACCGTATTTCCGTGCCATACTGCCGCTTGACATCCGCGCGCAGATTGGCGTAGCAATCTTGCAGTCCGGCCCAGATGGCATCGATGCTGTAAGTCCACAGTCCGTTCACGAGCCGGTTTTCCCATTCGTGGCTGCCTTGGGCTATCGGCTTGTTTTCCCCGTCGATGAGGACGGCTTTGATGCGGGTGGAGCCGAACTCAATGCCCAGAATGGCTTTGCCGGCTTCGATGGTTGATTTTGCTTCCATGTTGTTTGAGTTTACGAGTTTGCGAGTAGACGAGTAAACGAGTTGACAAGTAGACGAGTTGTGTGCAGTTGACGCGCCGATTCCGAATCGGCAAACTGCCCACCTTTTATATTATAGGGCCGCCAACTTGCCTGCTTGTTTGTCCGTCCACCCGTCTGCCCTCCTTATCGGAGGGCCTTGTTGAGCATGTAGTACACCTCGTTCACGCGCAGATCCTGACGGAAGTGCTCGATGTCGGTGTCCTTGTTGATGATGCAGCACTCGATGTCGGCAATCTCGGCATAGTCGCGCCAGTATTCGTCGGTGAGTCCGAAGCTGAAGCAGCTGTGGTGCGTGCCGCCGGCATTGAGCCAGCAGCCCACGCCCACTTCGAAGGTGGGTTCGGGAATCCAGAGTGCCGAAGCGACGGGCAGCTTGGGCAGCGGCTTGCTCTTGATGAGGTTCACATCGTTGGCGATGAGGCGGAAGCGGTTGCCCATGTCCACGATGGTGGCCGTGGTGCCGTGTCCCTGCTTGGCGGTGAACACGAGGCGGGCCGTCGGTGTCTTGCGCACACCGATGCCGAGGAAGTGTACCTCCAACCGGGGCTTCTCCTCCGCGATGTCGGGATTGATTTCGAGCATGTGCGATTCGAGGATGGAAGTGTTGTCGCCGTCGAAATTGAGCGTGTAGTCTTCGAGGAACGAAGTGCCGCCTTCGAGGCCCTGACTCATAAACCAGACGGTGCGATAGAGCGCGGCACTCTTCCAGTCGCCCTCGGCACCGAAGCCGAATCCGTCGCTCATCATGCGCTGGGAGGCCAGTCCCGGAATCTGGTCGAAGCCCTTGCCGGTCTCTTCTACGTTCACATCGCCCAAGTCGTCGAAGTTGGTGGTGAAGCCCTTGGCCCCCTTGGCAGCCATCACGGCACGCAGGGTGAGTTCGGCCTTGGCGGCATTCCACACCTTCCGGTAGGCCTCGGAGTTTTCATCCTTGATGTCTTCGGCCACCTGATATTCCTTGAAGTAAACGTCTTTCACGAGTGCCGTAACGTCGGCATCTTTCACTTCGTTGAAGAAGGTCATCACTTCCGAGAACGGCATGTAGTCTACATGGTAGCCCAACACCTGCTCGGCAGCCACTTTGTCGCCGTCGGTCACGGCCACGTTGTTCATCTGGTCGCCGAAGCGGAGGATGAGCATGTCCTGCGAGTCGGCCCAGCCGGCGCACACCCGCTCCCACACGGCGATGCGCTCTTGTGTCTTCTCGTCTTTCCAGTAGCCGATGACGGTCTTGCGGGGCTTGCGCAGACGGGTGAGGATGTGGGCAAACTCGCGGTCGCCGTGGGCACTCTGGTTGAGGTTCATGAAGTCCATGTCGATGGACTCGTAAGGTATCTGCCGGTTATATTGGGTGTGGAGGTGGAGCAGCGGTTTGCGGAGCATCTGCAATCCGTGAATCCACATCTTGGCGGGAGAGAACGTGTGCATCCATGTGATCACACCGATGCACTTCTTGTCGTTGTTGGCCCGGGCCATCACATCGGCCACTTCGGCCGAACTGTTGGCCGTACCTTTATACACCACCTTCACGGGCAGGCGGCCAGAGTTGTTCAGTCCCTCCACCATTTCCTTGGAGTGACCGTCTACCTGTACCACGGCGTCGCCCCCGTAGAGAAGCTGTGCGCCGGTGACAAACCATACTTCGAAATTCTCAAATGCTTTAACCATAATCGTTTGAATTTAGGAACCCCTCGCCGGCCTTCTCCTTGGCGGGAGAAACAAGGGCCTTACAGGTCCCGGCCGGGTGGGGGAATAGTTATTTGTTGATTGTTTGTTTACTTCTTCTGTCCGTAATAGGCGTTGGGCCCGTGCTTGCGGCTGAAGTGTTTCTCCACGAGCAGCGGGTTCATCGTTGTCTGCGGATTCACGGCCAGCGAGATGTGGGCCATCTTGGCTACCTGCTCCGCCACCACGGCGTGATAGACCGCCTCGTCGGCATCCTTGCCCCACGTGAAGGGCCCGTGGTTCTTGACGAGCACAGCCGGCGTATGCACGTAGTTGATGTTGTCGCGCTTGAAGCGGTCGACAATCACCACGCCCGTGTTGTGCTCGTATTCGGCCATCTGGCCGGCTGTCATGTCGTCGGTGCAGGGGATGGCGTCATGGAAATAGTCGGCATGAGTGGTGCCGATGTTGGGAATGTCGAGACCGGCCTGCGCCCACGCCGTGGCGTAGGTGGAGTGGGTGTGTACCACGCCGCCTATCTCGGGAAACTCACGGTAGAGCACCAAGTGGGTGGGCGTGTCGGACGAGGGTTTGAGGTCGCCCTCCACCACCTTGCCGGTGTGCAGGTCGACCACCACCATGTCGTCGGCCTTCATGTTGTCGTAGCTCACACCCGACGGTTTGATGACGACGAGGCCCTTCTCGCGGTCGATGCCCGAGACATTGCCCCATGTGAATATGACGAGATGATGTTTCACAAGGTCGAGATTGGCCTTGAACACCTTTTGTTTCAGTTCTTCTAACATGCTTTTTTGAGTTATGGGTTGCTTGTTGTCACTTCAGGTTGAAGGTGGGGTCGTCCTCGTAGATGCGCTTGTTGAAGCGGTAGAGGGCGGCTCCCCGTTTGGATGTCACCTTGTCGATGAGTTCCGTCTTCTCGATGAAGTCGATGTCTTTGATGCGCTTGCGGAAGTTGCGCTTGTCGATGGGGCTGCCCTGCACGGCCTCGTAGACGTGTTGCAGCTGTGTGAGCGTGAAGAGGCTTGGCAGCAGCCGGAAGCCCAGCGGCTCGGTGTTGATGCGCCGGCGTATCTGTGCGAGCGCGTTGCGCACCATGATGTTGTGGTCGGAGTAGAGCGTGGGCAGTTCGTCGAGGTTGACCCATTGCAGCCCATACTGCTCGCGCAGACTGTCGTCGTAGTCTTTCACGTTGATGAGCGTGCAGTAGGCCACGGAGATGACGCGCTCTCCCGGGTCGCGGTCGATGGCACCGAAGGCCCCCACCTGCCGGATATAGAGGTTGCGCATGCCCGTGAGTTCGTAGATCACCCGGTTGGCGGCATCTTCCAGACTCTCCTCGGCCCCCACGAATCCGCCGTAGAGCGACCATTCGCCGCGTCCGGGATCCATCTGCCGCTTGCCGATGAGTATTCTCAGTTTGTTTTCCTCAAATCCGAAGATGAGGCAGTCCACGGAGACGAAGACCTTGGAGTGTTCGCCATAAAATCCTGTCATGAGTATTGGTTGTTTTTTGTTTCGTTGATATTGGTGTGCCGGTGAAGCGGGCAGGGGACTTGTGACCCGCAGTCCGCTTCACCGCACACTTACCAGAGGATAACGTAGAGCAGCTGCGTGATCACGGCGATGCCGATGGTGCCGTAGGTGTAGCTGCGCGTGGTGGCAAAGAGGGCGAGGTTGATGGGCAGTGCCTTCTCGTCGCGCACCTTATCCATGGAGTTGCTGTAAAGCCACACGGCCGACGACCCCACGAGCACGCCGAAGAAGAAGAAGGCCTGGAAGCCGATGTCGTTGAGATAGGCGATGAGGTTGCTGTCGGGGTCGGCACCGGGATTCATGGCCCCGAGCGTGGTGACGATGGCAGCCGCCACAATCATCAGCATGCCTGCACCGCCGAGTATCTTCGACCACAGGAGCATGGCCTTGCGGTCGCCCTCGGAGGGTTGCTCGCAGCCCACGGTCTTCTTGTCGAAGTAGGATACAATCACGAAGAATGTGAAGAGGATGATGAAGATGTAGCCGGCGCGGAACTGGAAGGCCACATCGCCGAGCGTCACCTTGAAGAGCACGCCCATCGGGATGGTGAGGATGGCCGTCCACACGGCAGCCAGCGAGGAAGCCCGCTTCCACAGCAGGCCGAGACCGAACACGACGATGATGCCCGGATAGATGAAGCCGGAATACTCCTGAATGTACTGGAAGGCCTGATCGAGACCGCCGAGCAGGGGTTTCACGGCCACCAGCGCGATGACCAGGGCGGCCACGGCCACCAACCGGCCCACGCCCACGAGCTGCTTGTCGCCGGCATTGCGGTTGATGTATTTCTTGTAGATGTCCATCGTGAAGAGCGTGGAGGTGGAGTTGAACATTGAGGCCAGCGACGAGATGATGGCTGCCGTGAGGGCGGCGAAGCTCAGACCCTTGATACCCGTGGGGGTGAAGTTGCGGATAAGCCAGGGATAGGCGTCGTCGGCCACGTTGATTTTGCCTTGCAGGTTCATGCCGGCGAAGGCGTCGGGATTCTGCATGATGTAGTAGGCGCAGATACCGGGCAGCACCACGATAAACGGAATGAGAATCTTCAGGAAGCCGGCGAAGACGAGTCCTTTCTTGGCCTCGTCGATATTCTTGGCGGCCAGTCCTTTCTGGATGATATACTGGTTGAAGCCCCAGTAGCCGAGGTTGGTGAGCCACACGCCGCCCACCACGGCGGCGATGCCGGGCACGTTGGCGAAGGCATCGGCATTGTGGCTTTGCTGTATCACGAGATGGAAGTGTACGTCTTGCGCGTGGGCACCCGTGGTGAGGTCGTGAAACACTTTGCCCAGTGCACCGAGTGTGTCGGTGCCGAACACGCCGGCCATCTCGCTGAGGGCCACATAGGCGGTGACCAGACCGCCGCCCACGAGGAATGTCACCTGCATCACATCGGTCCATGCCACCGAGGCCAGACCGCCGTAGATGGAGTAGATGCCGGCCACGAGGAAAAGTCCGAAGATGATGAGCATACGCATGGACACTTCGATGCCGAAGATGCTCACGGCCATGCCCTGCAGACCGAGTATCTGCTCAATGGCAAGTGCGCCGAGCCAGGCCACGGAGGTGAGGTTGACGAACACGTAGAGGAAGAGCCAGAGGATGGAGAAGGCCAGTCCCACACCGTCGTTGTAGCGTTCGCGGAGGAACTGGGGGATGGTGAATATCTTGCGGTCGAGCATCACGGGCAGCAGGAACTTGCCGATGACCACGAGCGTGATGGCGGCCATCACCTCGTAGGCTGCGATGGCGATGCCGTCGCGGAAGCCCGTGCCCGACATGCCGATAAACTGTTCGGCGGAGATGTTGGCGGCGATGAGCGAGGCGCCCACGGCCCACCATGTGAGGGTGTTGCCGGCGAGGAAGTAGTCGTTGGCGGTTTTTTCCTTGCCGCCTTTGTTGCGGCTCAGAAACAGTCCCAGTCCTACCAATAATATAAGGTAGACGATGAGAATCAGAAAGTCGATGGTCTTGAAGCCCGATGTGGCCAAGGCTTGTGAAATGTTGTTCATTGTTGGTGGGTGAGAGCCTCCCCCGGCCCCTCCGAAGGAGGGGAGTGCCTCGCGGGACACGGGTGGATATGGGGTGATGTTTTAGTCCACTGGTGGAAACCCGTTTGGGGGAGAGGTTGTTGGTTTATTGGTTAATTGATATTTCTGTTATTTGTTAAAGCAATCGTTAAAACATTTGTTAAAACATTTGTTAGAACATTTGTTAAAGCAATCGTTAAAACATTTGTTAAAGCACTTCTGTTTCAAGGATAACACTCATTCAGCCTGTGTCCCGCCAGGCACTCCCCTCCTTTGGAGGGGCCGGGGGAGGCTAAACCTATATGCCAAGTGCGAGACATACGTCTCTCCCGGTTTCAGATAGGGGTTGGAGACCTCCCACCCCTTGGTCTTGGCCACCGTCTTGGTGGGCGAGTCGGGATATTTCTGGCTCTCGAAGCACACGCTCACGTGCTTGGGATATTTCACCCCGTGCTTGCCCGGGATGCCCGTGCCCTGGAAGTTGCCCGTGTAGACCTGCAGGCCCGGTTCGTCGGTGAACACTTCGAGCAGGATGCCCGTCTTGGGCGAGTAGAGGCTGGCGGCCACTTCGGCCATGTTGCCCTTGCCGTCCTTGAAGGTGTTCAGGCACCAGTTGTGGTCGTAGCCCGTGGCATTCTTGATTTGTTCGAATGTCGTGTCGCAGGCCTCACCGATGGGCTTGGCCTTGCGGAAGTCCATAGGCGTGCCCTCCACGCTCTTGATTTCGCCCGTGGGGATATAGAGTTTGTCGCTCGGTGTGAAGCTGTCGGCATTGATGTACATCACCTCGTCGAAGGCATCCTTCGACGGGTCGCCGTTCAAGTTGAAATAGGAGTGGTTGGTCATGTTGACCACGGTCTCCTTGTCGGTCGTGGCCTCAAAGGCGATGTCGAGCGTGTTGTCGCTTTTCACGGTGTAGGTGGCCTTGGCCTTCACCGTGCCGGGGAAACCGTTGTCGCCGTCGGGCGATGTGAGCGTGAACACCACGCTCGAGTCGGTGCGGCTCTCGATGTCGTATATCTTGTTGATCCAGCCCGTGTTGCCGCCCCCGTGCAGACAGTTGCCGTTGTCGTTGTCGCGCAGGGTGTACTGTTTGCCGCCGGCGGTGAGCCGTGCCCCCTTGATGCGGTTGGCGTAGCGGCCCACGGTCGAACCGTAGTCAGACGGCGAGTTGAGCGTGTCGGCATACTGCGCGATGTTGTCGTAGCCCAGCACCACGTCGGTGGGCTTGCCGTCCTTGTCGGGCACGGTGATAGACACCACCCGGCCGCCATAGTTGGTGAGGCACACTTCCATGCCGTTGTTGTTGTGCAGTGTCACGAGTTCGGTCTTCTTGCCGTCGATGGTCGAATCGAAGGCTGCCGGATTGAGCCCGGAAACCGTGAGCCGGTTTTCTCCGCCCGCTCCGCAGGCCGTGAGCATCATGGTGGCCGTTGCGGCTCCAAGAATCAGATGGTTGATTTGTCTCATTTGTCGAGGTTTTGTAGGTTATTAGTTATTTTGGGTGTAAATTTACAACTTTTCCCCTAAAGTTGTATCTCTTTGGCATCGGTTTTTTCGTGCAACGGTGTAAATATAACACTTTTTAATAGTCCCTCTGTCTTCGTCGCGCGGCAGGGGTGGCTGCGCCGCGCCGCTTCCCGGACTTCGGAGAGGGTGGGAGGGCGATGGCTGTCTGTCGCCCGGCGATTGTCCGATATTTTCTGTTCCGATTTGCATTTCGCCTTTTTTTGTTGTACCTTTGCCGTAGGAAAGGGAGTGCGGAAGTGCTTCCTTTTTTTATTGAATAGTCCCCAACAAGCTCCCCCAAAAAACCTCCCTGAGAGACCCCCAACCCCCTAAAGGGGGCTTTTCCAACCAGTTATGGGTTGCGATTCGGCCCCAACAGCTTTCTGAAAGGGCCTCTTTGGCGTTGTCATCCGGCCCAAGTGGGCTTCTAAGTGTGGCCGTTTTGCAAGGTCGGTCGGGCCGGGTGAGAATTTTGATGGGGCGGATGAGGCAAATGGGACAACTGTATTTGGTGGAACAAATGGGCGCGGGGAAAAGTCGTGTAAGGCTTTTTCGAAATCTAAATAAGTTTATGACTATACCCTCCGGCAATCCCTTGTCGGCCTGCGAGGGGAGGGGGACGGGGATATTCGTTTCATCCGCATCATTCGCCGGCAAAAACACTCTTCGGCGAATTATACGAATTATGCGAATGCAGCTTGCGGAACAATTCGTTTCATCCGCACCATTCGCCGACAAAAACACTCTTCGGCGAATGGTGCGGATTACGCGAATGCCGTTTGAGAAATAATCCGTTTTCTCCTCCCCGTTCCGCAAATTCTTTGTAACTTTGTGCGCAATAAAGCAAAACCGAACTATGGACAAGTTTTCATGGAAGAATAAGTTTCTTACCCTTATGTGTGCAACCCTATTGGCCGGCACTTCCGCCGCACGGGACCAAGGCCGCCTCGACCTGCAGACCATCACCTCGGGCGAACTCGCGCCTGCCTACATCACCGGCATCAACCCCATTGCGGGTACCGATCTCTATGCGCAGGTGAGTGCCGACGGTCGGCAAATCGTCAGCCGCTCGTTCAAGACGGGGCGGCAACGGGCTGTACTCTTCGACGTGGCCGCCACCGAGGGCGAACACATCGACGCGTTCGACGGCTACGAGATGGACCGGCAGGGCCGCCAACTGCTCATCCGCACCCGCACCGAGGCCGTGTACCGGCGTTCCTACAAGGCCGAATTCTACCGCTACGACATCGCCACCCGCCGGCTCTCGAAACTCTCGGAGGGCGGGCCGCAGCAGGTGCCGGCCTTCTCGCCCGACGGGCGGAAGATAGCCTTCGTGCGCGACAACAACCTCTTTGTGGTGGCCGACGGGCACGAGCGGCAGGTGACGACCGACGGGCGGTTTAACGAAATCATCAACGGCATACCCGACTGGGTGAACGAGGAGGAGTTCGGCTTCAATCGCGCTTTTGCCTTCAATGTCGACGGCACGCGGCTCTGCTGGCTCCGCTACGACGAGTCGCGGGTGAAGACCTACGCCCTGCAACTCTTCAAGGGCGAGTGTCCCGAGCGTGAGGCACTGGCCGACTATCCCGGCGAATACTCCTACAAATATCCCAAGGCAGGCTATGACAACTCCGTCGTGAGCGCGTGGAGCTGCGACCTCGGGAGTGGTGAGGTGCGCCGGCTGCAAGTGCCGTTGGCCGCCGACGGCTACATGCCCCGCATCAAGGCCACAGCCGACAGCCGCGCCATGATTGTCTACACCATGAACCGCCATCAGGACACGCTCTGCCTCTACCGCGCCGACCCCGCCACGGGCCTCTCGCGGCTGCTCATCAGCGAGAGTGTGCCGCGCTACGTGAAGGAGGAGGCGATGGAGGGCATCACCGTGCTCGACCGCCACATCCTCGTGCCCAGCGACCGCGACGGCTACATGCACCTCTATCTCTACGACATGGAGGGTCGTCTGCTGCGGCAGGTGGAGCGCGGCGACTACGATGTGACGGCGGTCTGCGGCTTCGACGAGCGGCGGGGCGATGTCTACTATCAGGCTGCGCGGCTCAATGCCCACGACAGGCAGGTGTATGTGACCCGGGCCGACGGACGCACCGAACGGCTCACCGACCGCGAGGGCAACAACTCAGCTGTCTTCTCGGCCGACCTGCGCTATTTCGTCAACGTGTGGAGCGACTATGACCATCCCTATGTCTTCACCTTGCGCACGAATGGGGGCAAGACGCTCGCCGTGCTCGAAGACAACCACAAGTTGGCAGGCCGGTTGGCCGACTATGGTTTCGGCCGCCGCGAGACTTTCTCGTTTGTCACCTCCGAGGGCGTGCGGCTCGACGGATGGATGGTGAAGCCGACCGACTTCGACCCCTCCCGCCGCTATCCCGTGATTCTCTACCAGTATTCCGGCCCCGGCAGCCAACAGGTGATAAACGCCTGGAGCACCGGCAGCATGGGGCAGGGTGGGGCCTTCGACCACTATCTGGCGCAGCAGGGCTTCATCGTGGCCTGTGTGGACGGGCGCGGAACGGGTGGCCGCGGGGCGGAGTTTGAGAAGGTCACTTATCTGAAACTGGGCGAACAGGAGGCCCGCGACCAAGTGGAGACGGCCCTCTATCTCGGCACGCTGCCCTATATGGACAAAGACAATATCGGCATCTGGGGCTGGAGTTTCGGCGGTTTCTGCACGCTCATGAGCATGAGCGAGGGCCGTGGGGTGTTCAAGGCCGGTGTGGCTGTGGCGCCGCCCACCAACTGGAAGTTTTACGACACCATCTACACCGAACGGTATATGCGCACGCCCCGCGAAAATGCCGAGGGCTACAAGACCAATCCCATTGAGCGGGCCGACCGTCTGCACGGTTCGCTGCTCATCTGCCACGGACTGGCCGACGACAATGTGCATCCTCAAAACGCATTCGAATATTCCGAAGCGTTGGTGCAGGCAGACAAAGACTTTAAGGAAAACTTCTACGTGAACCGCAACCACGGCATCCGTGGCGGTAACACCCGCACGCATCTGCTGCGCCAGATTTCGCAGTGGTTTGAGAGGGAATTAAAGTAGTTAGGAGTTTTTTGTTAGGAGTTAAAGGGAGTTTTTCCCTAGGAGTTAAAGGGAGTTAAGACAACGGCCTTATTGCTTACAAGAACAATTTTTATAAGCGATGAGACTATTGTCTTAACTCCCTTTAACTCCTAGGGAAAAACTCCCTTTAACTCCTAAAAAGCTCCTAACTTCCTTTTCGCGTTTTCTATGCGTTCCGGTGTGGGCGGTTCCACCCCTTTGAGCGGATAGTCAAGCCCGAGTTTCTCATATTTATACGTGCCCAACGTGTGATAGGGCAGCACATCCACGCGCTCCACATTGGTCAGCGTGTCGAGGAAAGCCCGCAGCCGGGCGAGATAGTCGTCGCGGTCGGTGATGCCGGGGATGAGCACATGGCGTATCCACACCGGTTTGTGAATGTCGCTCAAGTAGCGGGCGCAGTCGAGAATGTTGCGGTTGGAGTGCTTTGTCAGCTTGCGGTGCTCATCGTCGTCTATGTGCTTGATGTCGAGCAAGATAGTGTCGGTGTACTTCATCAGCTCTTCAAACTTGGCAAACCATGCCCCCTGCCGCGTGAAAGGCTGCGCCGAGGTGTCAAGACACGTGTTGATGCCCCGCTCGTGAGCCTTGCGGAAGAGTTCCGTGAGGAAGTCTATCTGCATCAATGCCTCGCCGCCGCTCACGGTGATGCCGCCCTCCCGGCCCCAATAGGAGCGGTAGTGCTCGGCCCGGTCGAGCAGTTCGTCGGCCGTCATCTTTTCCCCCACGCCCGTCTGCCACGAGTCGGGGTTGTGGCAGAACTGGCAGCGCATGGGACAACCTTGCAGGAAGATGAGAAACCGGATGCCCGGGCCGTCCACCGAACCGAAGGTCTCGATGCTGTGGATGAAGCCGAAAAGGGGTAGCCCCACCCCCGGCACGGCCTCACCCCCCGGCCCCTCGCCGAGGGGAGAGGGGAGTGAAGTGCCTTGTGGGTGAAAGATATCTTGTATGTTCTTGTTGTTATCCATGTTATCATCCATAATGTTATGTAGCAAAAGAAAAAGCCTCACCCCCCGGCCCTCTCCCCCTTGGCGAGGGGCCGGGGGTGAGGCTGTGTCGGGAGTGAGGCCGTTCCGGCTGCCTAAGCTTATTCCTTTTCTTACAACCTTCCGTGTGCCTGTCGGGCAATCACGTCAAGCTGCTGCTCGCGGGTGAGGTCGATAAACTTCACGGCGTAGCCGCTCACACGGATGGTGAAGTTCTGGTATTCCTCTTTCTCGGGATGCTCCATGGCATCTTTGAGCTTCTCCACGCCGAAGACATTCACGTTGAGGTGGTGTGCCCCTTGGTCGAAGTAGCCGTCCATTACGCCTACGAGCGTGTTGGCGCGTTCCTCGTCGTCGTGGCCCAGTGCACCCGGACTGATGGTCTGCGTGTTGGAGATGCCGTCGAGCGCATACTCGTAGGGCAGTTTGGCCACGGAGTTGAGCGAAGCCAAGAGACCGTTCTTCTCAGCGCCATACGACGGGTTGGCACCCGGCGCAAGCGGTGTTCCGGCAGCGCGGCCGTCGGGCATGGCACCTGTGTACTTGCCATACACCACGTTGGAAGTGATGGTGAGGATGCTCGTCGTGGGCTCTGAATGGCGGTAGGTGTGGTATTTGCGTATCATGTTCATGAACGTCTTAAGCAGCCACACGGCCACCTCGTCGGCCCGCTCGTCGTCGTTGCCGTAGCGGGGGAAATCGCCCTCGGTCTTGAAATCGATGGGGAAGCCCGTCTCGTCGCGCACGATGTTGACCTTGGCATACTTGATGGCGCAGATGGAGTCTACCACGTGGCTGAAGCCTGCGATGCCCGTAGCGAACGTGCGGCGCACATCGGTGTCGATGAGTGCCATCTCGGCAGCCTCGTAGAAGTATTTGTCGTGCATGTAGTGGATGAGGTTGAGCGTCTTCACGTAGATGCCGGCAAGCCAGTCCATCATGTCCATGAAGCGGGGCATGAACTCCTCGTAGTCCACCACATCGCCCGTGATGGGGCGCAGGGCCGGTCCGCACTGCTCGCGGCTCTTGGCATCCACACCGCCGTTGATGGCGTAGAGCAGACACTTGGCGAGGTTGGCACGGGCGCCGAAGAACTGCATCTCCTTACCCGTCTGTGTGGCCGACACGCAGCAGCAGATGCTGTAGTCGTCTCCCCACACCGGGCGCATCACATCGTCGTTCTCATATTGGATGGAACTTGTCTTCACCGAGATCCACGCGGCATAACGCTTGAAAGCCTTGGGCAGGCGGCTGCTGTAGAGCACGGTGAGGTTGGGCTCGGGCGACGGGCCCATGTTGATGAGCGTGTGGAGGAAGCGGAAGTCGTTTTTGGTGACCATCGAGCGTCCGTCCATGCCCATGCCTGCCACCTCGAGCGTGGCCCATACGGGGTCGCCGGAGAAGAGCTGGTTGTAGGAGGGGATACGGGCAAACTTCACCATGCGGAACTTCATCACCAGATGGTCGATGAGTTCCTGCGCCTCCTCCTCGGTGAGCGTGCCCTCGCGGAAGTCGCGCTCGATGTAGATGTCGAGGAATGTGGACACGCGGCCCACCGACATGGCGGCACCATTCTGCGTCTTCACCGCTCCCAGATAGCCGAAGTAGAGCCACTGCACGGCCTCGCGGGCGTTGGCGGCAGGGCGGGAAATGTCGTAGCCATAGAGGGCGGCCATCTCCTTCAGGCCGTTGAGGGCGCGAATCTGCATCGCAACCTCCTCGCGCAGGCGCACCACCTCGTCGATCATCCCTTGGTCGCCGATGCCTTCAAGGTCTTTCTTTTTCTCCTCGATGAGGAAGTCCACACCGTAGAGGGCCACGCGGCGATAGTCGCCCACGATGCGGCCACGGCCGTAGGTGTCGGGCAGTCCGGTGAGGATGTGGTTGTGGCGCACGCGCTTCATCTCCGTGGTGTAGGCGTCGAACACCCCGTCGTTGTGTGTCTTGGCATATTTGGTGAATATCTCGTGAATCTTTTCAGAAGGCTGATAGCCGTAGGTGGTGCAAGCCTGTTCGGCCATCTTGATGCCGCCGTAGGGCATGAAGGCGCGCTTGAGCGGCTTGTCGGTTTGCAGGCCGACCACCTTTTCCAACTCCTTCGTGCCCTCGCCGATGTAGGCCGGGCCATAGGCCGTCAGTCCGGAGACCACCTCCGTCTCCATATCAAGAACACCGCCCTTGGCACGCTCCTCCTTTTGGAGCTCCTTGAGCCGGCCCCACAGTGTGTCGGTAGCTTTGGTGGGCCCTGCCAGGAAGGACTCGTCGCCCTCATAGCCGGTGTAGTTGTTCTGAATGAAATCTCTCAGATTCACTTCAGAAGACCATTTGTTTCCTTTGAAACCTCGCCATTCTGTTCTCATAATTTTTTTATTTGTTATTGATGAATAATACTGGGTATAAATCCTGAATCTTGTAATTCGAGTGCAAAGTTAACCTTTTTTTTCATGATATGGAAATAAAAAGGTTCATCATTTATGGGTATTTTGCAAACTGGAGTTGGCAAACGGCTTCATTAAAGGGGGTATTCCGTTCAAATCCTTTAACTTTTCCTCAGTTTTCGTTTAACTTCCTTAACCATTCCGCTGCGCTTCTTTTCCACCTATTATTATATGTCGGCGGATTTGCAAATAAATCTCCTGAAAAACTCCTTTAACTCCGAAAAAATCAGTAAGTTTGCAAGATAAATCAGTAACAGGTATAAGCCAATGGAACCATTAGCCGAAAGAATGCGTCCCCGCACACTCGACGACTACGTGGGGCAGCAGCATCTTGTGGGCCCCGGGGCCGTGCTGCGCCGCATGATAGAGGGTGGGCGCATCTCCTCCTTCATCCTTTGGGGCCCGCCGGGAGTGGGGAAGACCACGCTGGCGCAGATCATCGCCAACCGCCTCAAGACACCTTTCTACACGCTCAGCGCCGTGACAAGCGGCGTGAAAGACGTGCGTGAGGTCATCGAACGGGCCGGCCGCAACCGCTTTTTTGACTCCCTGTCGCCCATTCTTTTCATCGACGAGATACACCGGTTCAGCAAAAGTCAACAAGACTCACTGCTCGGGGCCGTGGAGAAGGGCGTGGTGACACTCATCGGGGCCACCACCGAGAATCCCTCCTTCGAGGTGATACGCCCACTGCTCTCGCGCTGTCAGCTCTATGTGCTCAAGCCCTTGGAGAAAGAAGACCTGCTCCGGTTGCTCCGTCGGGCCGTGACCGAGGACACCGAACTGCGCAAGCGCGACATCCGTCTCACCCAAACCGACGCGCTGCTGCGCTACAGTGGCGGCGACGCGCGCAAGTTGCTCAACATTCTGGAGCTGGTGGTGGAGGCCTGCGGCGACGCGCCCACGGTGGAAATCACCGACCGCTTGGTGGAGGAACGGTTGCAGCAGAATCCGCTGGCCTACGACAAAGACGGCGAGATGCACTACGACATCATCTCGGCCTTCATCAAGAGCATACGCGGCAGCGACCCCGATGCGGCACTCTACTGGATGGCACGCATGATAGAGGGGGGCGAGGACCCGAAATTCATCGCCCGTCGGTTGGTGATCAGTGCGGCCGAAGACATCGGACTGGCCAACCCCAATGCCTTGCTGCTGGCCAACGCGGCTTTCGACACGGTGACGAAGATAGGGTGGCCCGAGGGCCGCATACCGCTGGCCGAGGCCGCCGTCTATCTGGCCACGAGCCCCAAGAGCAATTCGGCCTATCTGGGCATCGACGCCGCACTGGCCCTCGTCAGGCAGACGGGCAACCTGCCCGTGCCGCTCCATCTGCGCAATGCGCCCACCAAGCTCATGGCCGACCTCGGCTATCACGACGGCTACAAGTATCCCCACGACTATCCGGGCCATTTCACCCCGCAGCAGTATCTGCCCGACGAGGTGAAAGACCGCCGCCTGTGGCACGCCCAGCATTCGCCTGCCGAGGAGCGGCAGTATCAGTGGATGAAGACCTGCTGGGGCGATAGATTTGAAGAGAAAAACCAAAAATAGCTTCCATGCTGTACGAGAATCCGGAGTTTGTGAGAACGCTCCAGCACATCATTGAGTTTGTAGGCACCTTTGCGTTTGCCGTTTCCGGCATCCGCCATGCCGCCGCCAAGCATTTCGACTGGTTTGGCGGTTTCGTCTGCGGCATTGCCGTGGCCATCGGGGGCGGCACCATCCGCGATGTCTGCCTCGGTGTCACCCCCTTTTGGATGACCTCCGCCCTCTACATTGTCTGCACGTTTGTGGCCCAAGGCGTGGTCATTGTGTTCAGCCGTTCACTCAAACGGCTCGACAACGCCTGGTTTGTGTTCGACACGCTCGGCCTTGCCCTTTTCACCATCGCCGGCCTTCAGAAGACCCTTGCCCTCGGCCATCCCTTCTGGGTGGCCATCGCCATGGGCTGCATCACCGGTTCTGCCGGCGGCATCATCCGCGATGTGCTGCTCAACAACGTGCCCGTTATTTTCCGCAAGGAGATCTATGCCATGGCCGGTGTGGCCGGAGGCCTGCTCTATTGGCTCCTCTTCCGCCTCGGCGTGGATGTGAGCGTCACCGTGGCAGCCACCTTCCTCACCATCTGCCTCATCCGTCTGCTGGCCGTGAAATACCACATCTCGCTGCCCAAACTGCGCGGGGAAGAGCGGTGAGCATCACGGGCAGCAAATTCTTCCCGACGCGTGGGGGCAGCTCTTTAGGCCTGCCTGACGGCTCGTGTGGCCGTTGCCGGAAGCGGGAGGGAGAATGAAAGATTTTGAAAACAGAAAAAACAGATAGAATGGAGATACAAACGACTATACCACAAGAGTATCTACAAGCTGTGGAGGCAATGAAGAAGGCTATCCTTCATAGTCAGTATCAGGCGGCTAAAGGGGTAAACAAGATGCAACTGTCCCTTTATTATGCCATTGGACAATATGTGTCGGCTAACTCCCGACACGGCCATTGGGGAAAGCACGCGATAGATACAATCAGTTTGTCGCTGTAAAGGGAGTTGCCCGGCCTGCGAGGGTTTTCTTCTCCGCATATCCGGAGTATGCGATTGTTCTATGAGACTTGGAGCGATGTTGAAGATTGCTCGCCACTGGCGAGCAAAATAGATACTAATGTGCTCATCAGAAAATGCTCGCCATTGGCGAACGGAATCAGTATGGATGAATTTTTTGGAATAAGTTTTACCCATCACATGGAAATCATTCGCCAGACAACTTCTTTGGAGGAACGGGCTTTTTATATCCACCAGACATACTTGAACCATTGGTCCAAATACGCTTTGCGCGACCATCTGAAAGCCGACGACTTCCATCACCGGGGCATGCTCCCCAATAATTTCAGTCAGGCGATGGCCGATTCCCATCAGGCTTTGAAAGCTGTGAGCATGTTCAAAGACGAGTATCTCCTCGATTTTATCAATGTGGAGCAGTTAGACGAGCAAGACCGCGAAGACATCGACGAGCGGGTGGTCGAGACGAGCATCGTCAACAACATCAAGAAGTTCGTCATGATGTTTGGCCGTGGTTTTGCCTTCATCGGCAATCAATACAGGCTGATGGTTGGAGAAAAGGAATTCTTTGTGGATCTTCTTTTCTATAATCGCGAGATTTCCTCCCTTGTGGCCATCGAACTCAAGGCCGGCGAGTTCAAGCCGTCCTATCTCGGGCAGCTGAATTTCTATTTACAGGCTTTGGACGATCAGGTCAGGATGCCGGGCGAAAATCCGTCCATAGGCCTTGTGTTGTGCAAGAATGCCGACAAGATGGTTGCGGAGTATGCCGTGCGTGACTATACCAAACCGATGGGCGTGGCCACATACAGAACTACCAAGGACATGCCCAAGAAACTCCGGGATGCTCTTCCCGATATTGAGGAGTTGAAGAAATTGCTGTGAGTGGCGACGGAGTGACGACGGAAAATGAGCGGAGGAATGAAGGGAAATCTGTTGGCGGAGATTGTCTGTGGGGCGCGGAGAAGCCTGAATCTGCCCAATGGCATCAGAAAGACATCATCTCACACTTTTGTAAAACCATTTATGCGAAAAACGGCTCCGTGCTTGCGATATTCCCGACTAAAACCCCGCCGGCCGGAAATACGCTGATTTTGACGAGGCATGTAACCCTTTGACTGTCAGTCGTTTGATTTTTCTTGACACGTGAAACCATCTCCAAAGGGATGTGAAAAGGCCCGAACGAACTTCTCGTTCGGGCCTTTTTGGCCGGCCGTCGTGCCGCTTTGGCGGTCTGACTGTGCCCCTTTCGCCTTGTCATCCGGCCTTTTTGTCTTTTCCTGATTTCACTTGTCAGATTTCATTCTGTTTTACTGTTCAA